>ERZ773054.1325-NODE-1325-length-15397-cov-17.555403_pt1 | contig 15397 bp, 8 predicted proteins | sample MGYA00580630_ERZ773054 | MGnify/ENA primary metagenome ERZ773054 (study PRJEB29015, sample SAMEA2737994) | human oral metagenome | biome: human oral; feature: human-associated habitat; material: dental | place: China | collected 2115 ... | reverse complement strand
GATACTGGTTCTGTGCCAACACCTGCGCCGATTGCACATCGGCATCGGAGAGGCCTAAAGAGCGTGCCTGCGCCATATCGATATGCGGCACGGTACGGCTTTCCAACGCTGCCAATACCGCTTCATAACGCAGTTTGGACAATTGGGCAGCCTGCAAAGCCTGTTCCGACTGCACCACATCGCTATCCGAGCCCACGGCTTCCAATTCTGCCAACGTTTCACCCTGCTTCACATGCTGCCCGTCGCGCACATGCACCGCCTTCACCACTGCGGTTTCCAGCGGCTGGATGGTTTTGCTGCGCCCGCCCGACACCGTCTTGCCCGAAGCCGCCGCCACAATATCGATTTTGCCGAACCAGGACCACAGCAAAGTCAAAAGCGCAAACGCCATAATAAAACGCGCCGCCCATTTCGGAGCGGCAGAGACCGGCGTATCGGTCAGTTCCAAATGCGCGGGCAAAAACGCCAGTTCTTCCGCCGTGCGTTTGGGCGGTTCCAACTGGTCGCGCACCGCCCAAACATTGCGCCATACGGTAATGTAGCGGGAAAGAAAGGATTTCAGGGCGGAGAAAAACATAACGGATATCACCTTGGCAAATAGAAACAGGAAACAATATAAATATGTAAAGGAATTTTAACGGAAAGCGTGCCAGCTGTTAAGGGAAAGACGGGAATATTGACAAAAAATATCCAAGCCGTTACAAATATTCATTATTTTACTACATAACGTAGCATTGAAGTACAGGCTGCTTTTGAAATGAAATGCGGAAAGCTTCGGCAAAAAGCAGCCTGCACACACAACCACAGGAACAACCCATGTTTACCACATACGACTTACGCAATTTCCTAGAAGGCTTGGCCATCCTATTTGCAATCGGCTATTGGGGCACCATGCTGCTGTTGCTTTGGTTTCTCGTCCGCTTCGCCTACAAAAAGCCCAAACAGAACGCCGGCAAAATCCTCTCAGGCAGCCTGACCGCCGCCGTTATCCTGATACTGTTTGTTTGGATTATTCCCAAACAATTCGGCCCGAGCAAAGAAGAAATACAGGCTCAAGAAGAATGGGACAGGAAATACAAAGAAGCCGAAGCCGTGTTTAACGAACAATGCAAAACGGCGGGGGAAAAGATTTACCGGACGGTGGGCAATGTGGAAGGGATTATGCTGTTGAAGGTAGTACCTGAGAGTACTGTTTCGGCGGATACCAAAACCAGAGATCCGATGTGGGACAATGCGGCTTTACAGACCAGCGAAGGCGTAAATTTTATTGCTCGTTTTCTAGGATTTTTTGGTGGTGGGAAATACCGCTATGTGGACGTCTTGCAACCCAACCATTCCGATATTGTTCGGTATTCAGGCAAAGATTTTCCGCTCAACCAAGCACTTAACCCTAGACACCCCGCCCGTTATGCGGTAACGTTCGAAAACAATGTCGATCCCAAGCTGCGCAGGCACTGGGTAGCGGGTGCGACCATACAGATTATTGACCGCCAAACCGATGAAGTGATTGCCGAGAAAACCACCTATGCTTTTGAGAAAGGCTTGGGCGGCACGGGCGGAGCGAGAATGCCGTGGGCATTTGCCATTTCATGTGAGAATAAGGAAATCTTTCCAAGTAAATTACCAACCTTTGTTACCAGTGTCTTAAAACCTTACCAACCTGAACAGGAGACTCAAAATGTCAAACACTAATACCCCAAATACCAACCTCCCCAATGCGGCAACTCTTTTGGAGTTTGCCAATTTACAGGTGGCGGCAGAAGCTTTGTATGAAAAGGAGAATATTAATGTACCTACAGTAATCGATAAGAAACATTTAAAAGGCGGCAATGAGCGCACCAGCAGATTCACGGACACCCAAGCCGAAGAGTTCGCCCAAAAATGGGAAATCGTCTCCCATGTTGCCAACACCGGCACGGGCTTTTCCGGCACGCTGTTCCGCGCCCGAAAATCCGATGAGGCAGGCAAGGAAGACCTTAAAACGGGTGTTCCTAAGACGGGCATTAAAGAAGGCGATTTGGTCATCTCCTTCCGCAGCACCGAATTCATCGACGATTCCGCCCACGACAACCAGGCAACCAATACATTAGAAATTAAAAACAAAGGCTGGGCATTCGGGCAGATTGCCGATATGGAAAAATGGGTTCAATCCCTTAGGGCTGATGGCTTTATCGGCGAAGGAAAAGAAGTGAGCGTAACCGGATACAGCCTGGGCGGCCATTTGGCGACCGCATTCAACATACTGCACAATTATGAAGGGACTGACATCAAAATCAAACAAACCTTTACCTTTAACGGCGCGGGTGTCGGTTTGGACAATAACAAAAAAGAAATGCCCCGCGAAAAACTCGAAAACATCATCACAACCTTCTCCGAGCATCGCAAAACGGCAACGGATGTGGAAGTGCAGGCTGCCTTAAAAGACAGAAAAAGTCTTTCCGGCAGCCTGCAATTTATTTAGCCTTACTGAACACAGTACTGATATTTATTTTGTTATATATATCCACGAGCCATACGCTGTTTAAGGTGCAGGCTGCTTTGCGTGCCGCTGAATCCATGCACTTCAAAAAGCCACAAATAGAGAATTTAAAAAATTGTTATGTCAAATACTTAGCATATATTGACGATATTTTGGGAATCGTGTAGTCTGCCTGCTAAACAGTAGAATGCGAAACATTATCGTTGCTATTGCGCCACTATTCAATTACTTACTAACGCACGCTTATATGAAGAAGACAACCATTGTTTCATGCACCATCTTCCTGTTGCTGCTCGCCGCAGGCGGATATTACGTTATCCAGCCCGAAATAACACCGAGGAAAATACTCTCTTCCATCCGCAGCCTTTTTGAAACCAAAGAAGAAACCAGGAGCAGGGAAATACGGGAAGCGATGGAATGCAAGCCCGACAAACCCCTGAGCCGGGGCGAGCGCTATGCGCTGGCGATGAAAGAGTATTGGCAGCGGCAGGTAAACGCGCATTGGGGACGTGACCAGTGGTTGGAAAGGAATAACGGGGGAGATGTGTGGCGTGGCTTTATTACCATCAATGAGCGGATGTGCGGTTTGGAGGAGGGCAATTTCAGCCATCCGAAATTCATGCGGACGGATTCCTGCTATCCGTTCCGTCTGGACGGCTATCCCACTTTTGAGGCACTGCTGAGAAAGCAGCCTGAATTTGTATCCAAACGCAGCAATAGTGAGTTTGCCGATGTGGTCAGAAAGAATTTGGGCGGAATAAAATACGACCCAAACGGAGAAGGCTTTTTGCAGCAGCCTGAACACTATAACCGTCCGAGCGGATTTGGTGTATTAAAGACGGAAGATTCGTTTGTACGGTATTATGCAGAAGACTGCTGTACATTAAATACTTATCAAGAGTTTGTTTCTTATTTTAAGCAAATAGCTCCGACGCATTGGCAATCATGGATAAATAATATTCCTATTGAGATTAGAGAGCATGCAGAATATTTAACAATTGAGGACACGTCTGTCAAATCTAAAATAGATAATTACTCAATCGAAGGGGGTGAATCTGGAAGTAAAACATATCTTGTTAGCCCATGTGGCAAGTTGGTGAATTTTTATTGATAAATTTCTAACTTTTTATTTCTTTTTTAATCATGAAAGGATTAAATTATGGACAATACGAATAAATTGAATATTAAAGATAATAACTATGCGTTGGAAGTATTATCTTATTATTTGTGGGGACAGTCCAAAGCACCTGAACCCGCAGAGATTGCCGATGAAAAATTTATCCGCTCCACATCTGCAGACACAACGGTGCAGATTGACGCACAGGAATATGTGGATCAGATTGTCCGCCCCAATTTTGAATTGGGAAAAATCGGAATATTTAAAACCTTTTTCTCCGGTGCGACAAAGTATCAAGAAAAGAACGAAGACGAGGGAAAGGAAGAAGTTTTACCTAGAAAAATTACGGTTTCTGATTTGGAAAATATTGTTAAAAATCGAAAAGACAAAACAAATGTTGCTGAGGAAGGATATTCTCTGACACATGATGAATTTGTCGGATTATTTTACCCAAAAACGGAAGATGAGAGAAAAAATAAAAGGGGGATCGTTGATAGAACGATTGAGGAAGCAAACAAAGCCGAGCTTACACTTTATCACTATACAAGCAACAGCCTGTCCGAAGATTACTGGATGCGGGCTTTTACTTTCGGCTCTACCAAACTTCAACTGGATACAAAAAACATCCGTTATGTTTTTGACAAAAACGGCAATCCGCTCAGATTGGAAAATGTCTCCGTCCAACCTATGGACGACGATTTCAATTTTACAAGTAGCAACGAGACTGCTTCGGCTTTAAATCCCCTTATGGAAAAAATGATGGATCCGTCAGGCATTGGGAGGACGGTTAAGTTTGAATTTATAAATAACACGACATCTAAACCCGTTGCCAACAATGGGACATATACGGCACAAGACTATCGGTCGTATCGTGATAGTACAACAATAATTGTGAATGGGGTATCGGGAAAAACAATAGCATATAGCAATCCGAAATATAGTGAAAATTATTTGGCAATGCGGGATGGTTTGCAAATATTACATTCGTCAAACGTATATAATTATTTGGATAGCAAAAACAAGCTTGTAATGTTCGGAACAGGCTTATCAGATAATGATATCAATGGAACAATTACGAATAAGAAGATAGATTTAAACGATGTTTTAACTTTTAAAGATATGCTAGACGTATTTAAAGAAAAGGTGTTGAATAAATTCAGTACATTGGAAAAAATAGCAGGAGCGGCGGGTTCAGCAATCATCGGAGGGTCTTCTGCTACAATAGTAGGAGCAACAGGTACGGCGCTTATTGGGGGTGCTGCTATTACAACCACAGCAGCAGTTACTTCACTTATCGCTTGGTACGAAAATTCTTGGATTGAAAAATACCAAAAATATATAAAAAACGGCATAGTTTATGTTACCGGAAATGGTAATGATACCGTTATAGGTACGGACTATGACGATCGCTTGCTTGGAGGAGAAGACAACGATACCTTAAACGGCGGCGAAGGCGATGACTATATGGAAGGCGGCCAAGGTCTTGACACCTACATCATCAAAGGTGAAGACACCGTTTTCGACAGCGACATGCAGGGCAAAATCCTCTTCGACAACGGAGGGAAACCCATCCAAATCGGCCGTTTCGAGAGTGGCGGAGAACCGAACCCCCTTATCTGGCGCAGCCTGGACGGGCAGTTCACAGCCATCCAGTACGGCAAAGACCTGATTGTTTCAAGTAAATCCGACAAATCTGACAAAGTGACCGTGAAGGATTTCTTTAAAATTGCCAAAGACAACGGCAAAGGCGGTTTAACCGGACTGGGTATCGAGTTAGACAAGGCAGAGTTGCTCAAACCCGGTATGCAAAACAAGCTGACGGGTATTGCCAACCGTTATAATAATTTTCATGCGAACAGCGGGGGTTATACCGAAATTATAGGCGGCAGTTTGTCGGATACCGTATTCGCGGCCAGTTCCGGCATTTGGGCGGAAATGGGCGATGGGAACGACCGCGTCTTCGGTTCGATGTCTGCCGATATGATTGATGGCGGGGACGGTAACGATATCCTCAACGGCAGCTCCTTTGTTCCGGCGGGAACCAATAAGCCGCAGGCGGAGTTGGATAAGGACGCGGATATTATTATCGGCGGTAACGGACATGATTTGATTATCGGTATGGCCGGTGACGATACGATTTATACCGGCAAAAAAGACGAACATAAAGAAACCAAACCGACCGGGATGCGCGGCGACTGGGCGTTGGGCCATTTGGGCGACGATACCATTTACGGCAGCCGCGGGCAGGATTTCCTGCAAGGCGGGGAAGGTTCGGATATTATCCACGGCGGTGCGGACGACGATGTGATATTGGGGGATAGTTTCATCCGTTTTGGCAGCGGAAGCGCATTGGAGCGGGGGGTGATTCCGGATGCGATCGTCGTGCCGAAATACGAATACAGCGGATACGGATACGGCACCATTGCCGTGGAGAACCTGCCGGGCAAGGCCATCGGGTTTACCCACAATGCCCAAACGGACAAACTTATCGCGGAATATGCCGTTTCCGTTCCGTCGCCGCAAAGTTTCGAATGGTCGCTTTCCATCGATAAAGAGAAAGGCGACTATGTTTTGGATACTTCGAAAGGCGTCCCTTTGTCGGACAACTGGCACCTTGTAGAAAAAAACGGTGCAGCGGATTATTTGTACGGCGGTACGGGTAATGATTTAATTATTGGGCAGACGGGCGACGATTTCCTGTTTGGCGAGAAAGGCAACGATATTTTGTGGGGCGACGACAACCGCGATTTGTCCGTTGCCGGCAACGACTATCTGGATGGCGGCGAAGGCAATGACACGCTGTACGGCGGTTTGGGCAACGACACTTTAGCGGGCGGCACCGGCAGCAACACGCTGGACGGCGGCGAGGGTTTCGATACCTATGTCATTACCGGCGAAGAGTTTGCCCAAACCACAGCAACCCCTGCCGAGAAAAAATCGCACAATATTATCCGGGATTCGGACGGCCAGGGAAAAATCTTGGTTCAAGATATGGATTTAGGCAGCCTGCACTGGCAATTGAACAAAGGAACCGGCAAATGGTCGGCGCGAGGACAAGAGATTGCCCTGGCGCAAAACGGCAGTGATTTGCTATTGCAGAACAAAGACGGCATAACCGTTGCCACGGTAAGCAATTTCCAAAACGGCCATTTGGGCATTACTTTGCCCGGCTTCACAGCACAGACAGACAAACCTCAATCTGAACCTGCGCCGACGCCGCAACCTGTTCAACCAGAACCTGTTCAACCAGAACCTGTTCAACCAGAACCTGTTCAGCCACAACCTGTTCAGCCACAACCTGTTCAGCCACAACCTGTTCAACCGGCACCGGTAACCCAAACCGTTATCGAGGGCGGCAGCGGCAACGAAACCCTCCATGCCGCTGTTTCAGGCAGCCTGATCAAAGCGCGCGGCGGCAACGATTGGGTGCACGGCAATGCCGGCAACGACACCCTGATTGGCGGAGCGGGCAACGATGTGCTGTACGGTCAGGCCGGTCATGACGAACTTTACGGCGAAGACGGTGATGACCGCCTCTACGGTGGGGAGGGCGACGACAAACTCGCCGGCGGCCGCGGCAACGACTACCTGGCCGGCGGTGCAGGTTCTGACCGCTATGTCATCGAGCGCAATTTCGGCAAAGACTTCATCATGAACTTGGACACTTCTCCGAACAGCACCGATACCCTGCGGATAACCGACGGCTATACGCCGGACGATTTCACCTTCAAACGCGACGGCGACAACCTTGTCATCACTGAAAAAGCAGATAGCCGCAATGAAATTACCGTGCACAAACACTTCTCCGCCGATTACCGCGGCGCGTATGCGATAGATCGTATTGTGTTCGACAACCGGACGGTGCTGGATACGCAGGCGGTGGACACGCTTGTCCGGCAGGGTGCGGCTTTGGCCAATGCCGCCAACCACATGGTACAGGCAATGGCTGGTTTCGGTGCGGGCAGCGGAGCAACAGACGGCAGCCTGATGCAGAATGCCGCCCACCAGCCTTTGCTGCTGGCCGCCTCATCGGTATAGTCCAATCTGATTAGATGAGTGAAAAAGAAGTGCAGGCTGCCTGAAAAGACAGAAAAAGTCTTTCAGGCAGCCTGCACTTTGGTTTCGTTTCAGCCAGTAAATTCAGTAAACGACGGTCTGAAAGCGCGGAACATTATGAAAAAGCAGCCTGCACCTCCGTCCCCTTCTGTTTACCCGTTCTGCAAATCATACAGATAGCGGTAATATCCGTTCGGCTTCGCCAGCAATTCCTGCTGCGTTCCCGCTTCCACAATCCTGCCTTTGTCCATGGCAATAATCCGGTGTGCCGTTTTAACGGTGGACAGACGGTGGGCGATAATCAGTACCGTCCGGTTGGCGCAAATGGCCTGCATATTATGCATAATCGCCCGTTCGCTTTCATAATCCAGCGCGCTGGTGGCTTCGTCAAAAATCAGAATACGCGGATTGGTGATTAACGCGCGGGCAATCGCAATGCGCTGCCGCTGTCCGCCCGACAAGCCTGCCCCTTGCTCGCCCACCACGGTGTCGTAGCCTTCCGGCAGCTCCATAATAAACTCGTGTGCGCCCGCCAGTTTGGCCGCTTCGATAATGCGTTCCAGCGGCATACCCGTATCCGTCAGAGCGATATTGTCGCGTATGCTGCGGTTGAGCAGCACATTCTCCTGCAAGACCACACCCACCTGCCGCCGCAGCCAGGCAGGAGCGGCCAAAGCCAAATCATTGCCGTCCACCAACACCCGTCCCTGTTCCGGCACATACAGACGCTGCACCAATTTGGTGAGTGTGGATTTGCCCGATCCCGAACGACCCACAATTCCCAGCACTTCTCCCGCCCGAATCCGCAGGTTCAAATCCTGCAAAATCAGCCTGCCGTCCGCCTTATAGCGGAAATCGACATGTTCGAACGTAATCTCCCCTCGGATATCGGGCAGTGCCAAACGCGAAGACGCGTTCTCGGTCGGTGCATTCAGAATATCCCCCAGACGCGCCACCGAAATCCCCACCTGCTGGAAATCCTGCCACAACTGCGCCAAACGGATCACGGGCGCCGCCACCTGTCCCGAGAGCATATTGAACGCAATCAGCTGCCCCACTGTCAGCTTGCCCTCAATCACCAGCCTTGCGCCAATCCACAACGTCGCCACCGTCACCAGCTTCTGAATCAGCTGCACCCCCTGCTGGCCGACCACCGCCAGCTTCGTTACCCGAAATCCCGAAGCCACATAAGCCGCCAACTGGTTGTCCCAACGCTGCGTCATCTGCGGCTCCACCGCCATCGCCTTTACCGTACCCACCGCAGTGATGCTTTCCACCAAAAACGACTGGTTGTCTGCATTACGCGCAAACTTATCGTTCAGACGCGTCCGCAGTATCGGGCTGATAAATGCCGACCAAAACGCATAGGCAGGCAACGAAGCCAATACCACCCAAGTCAGTGTGGAACTGTAATACCACATTACCGCCAGAAAAATAAACGAAAACGCCAAATCCAATACCGAAGTCAGCGCCTGACCGGTCAGGAAATTGCGAATCTGCTCCAATTCCCGCACCCGGGCCACTGTATCACCCACCCGTCTGTGCTCGAAATAGGATAAAGGCAAAGAAAGCAGATGCCGGAACAGACGCGCGCCCAATTCCACATCAATACGCGAAGTCGTATGTGCAAACAGATACGTCCGCAAACCGCCCAACACAATCTCAAACAGCGAAACCACTAACAAAGCCACAGCGACTACGTCTAAAGTAGAGAAACCCCGATGTACCAGTACCTTGTCCATCACTACTTGGAAGAACAGAGGTGTAACCAGCGCAAACAGCTGCAACACCACCGACACCACCAACACTTCAAAAAACAGCCGGCGGTATTTGATTACCGCCGGAATAAACCAGGTAAAGTCAAACTTTGCCAAACTGCCCAATACCGAAGCGCGGGAAGCAACCAATATCAGTTTGCCCGAATATCGGTTAGAAAATTCGGCAAAAGACAATACCGCAGACTTATTCGTAATCAAATCCTGTATCAGATATTGGGCATGCTCACCCTCACCGTCTGTTTTGGCCAAAATAAAATGGTTGCCGTCATCACACCATACCAATGCGGGTAAAGTCGCCATAGCCAAACGTTTGACAGGCTGGCGTACCACCTTTGCCTTCAATCCCAAAGATTTGGCGGCCAAAAGCCATTGTGTTTCGTTCAAATCGCTTTGTGCGGAAGCACAGAATTCATGCTGTATATCGGCAGGATTGGCGGCAATGCCGTGGTAATGGGCGAGGATGATGAGGGCGGAAAGGGCGGGGAGTGGTGTGGGTACGGCGGTCATGATATTGAGATTGAATAATGGGTAACAAAAAATATACCAAAAATAGCAAAACAAATTGTAAGGATACGTATAGGCTTTGTAAAGGTAAATTGTGAAAAAAGCAGTTTTTTAAACGAATGAAACGGCTTCGGGCTGAAATATATGCTGATGCCCCGTCCTTCCCATATTTCTCGTGTGTTGCCAAAGTGCAGGCTGCTTTGAAATCGGTATTGCCATCTATGAACCACCATTTTGCTTTATTTCAGGGGGCTTGAGATGTGTATAAGAATATTGTTTTGAATAAATTTAAAAAGATTGATAACCGTTATTGACGATTTTTAAAGGAAAGAGTAGAGTGCTAATTCTATCTTGAGTGATACGCGAAGAGACAAGAAAGTTTGCTGATTGTTTATGGAGATGAAGCCTATTTTAGGTAGACTCCTCAATCAGGACGGTATTTCCCAAACCAACGAACTGCACACCCTTGAAGAATTAGGTATCCAATCCTTGGATGTCGCTTATAAAGATGTAAACAAAAATCTTGGTAACAGCAACACTTTGGCTCAACAAGGCAGCTACACCAAAAAAGACGGCACAACCGCGCAAGCAGGCGATTTGCTGTTGGCTGCTGACAACCTGCACAGCCGTTTTAAAGATAAAGTGGAACTCACTGCCGAACAGGCAAAAACTGCCAATCTTTCCTGCATTCGTCGTCTGAACGAAGTCACTTTTGCATTCTTTTGCATTAATAACCAATATTAGGCATGAAACTTAAGGCATTCTAAAGTTCTGTATTCGTCGAAAAGTAGAGAGTGGGAAATGAAAAACATAATTTATGGTGTAATTATAGTAACGATCCCTATTTTTTTAATAGTTAATTTAACCGGTGTGTTTAGTATGAAAGGTGTGTTTGGCATGAAAAATGAAACAACAAATCAATTAAGCAAAAAAAAATCAGTATTTGAAGATATTACTAATCAAATATTTAAATATAAAAAACCGATAAAATTAGGGGTTGAAAGTGGAGTTGATGTAACTAATTTTTATGAAGAAGAAGTATTTAAATATGCTGATTATGATAGCATAATCAGCGATTTAATAAACCAGGGTTTTGTAGTGAAAATATTTGAAATGGAAAATTATCCAAAGGAACAAAAGGAAATAGTAGCTGTTAAACATAATCCATCTTTTATATTAGACTCAGATAGAAGTGTATCTTTAAGAATTATTATCTCACAAGATAAAATCATTTCTGTAAAAGCCATATATTTTAATAGTGCGCAAACTCTTTAGTTTTATTTGAATAATAGAAACGAGGTAATTAAACATGGAAACTATTCAAGTTGTTTATAAAACACTTGGCGGTGTAGGTGGTAAAAATTTTCATCATAAATTTTTACTTTATACTGATAGAAATGGAAAGCAATTTGCTGCAAGCGGATGGGGTGATACTGGATTTATTACGGTTACCCATGGTGAATTTAATAGAGAATATCCAGATCATCCCGATCATGATATCAATTTTGGTAGAAAGTATGTTTCAGAACCTTTGGTTAGCGGGGAAAATTTGGCTTCAGATTGGCAAAATATTCAGAATGCGATGGATGATATCCAAAATGAGCACTATGAATACAAAGCATTATCACAAAATTCTAATTCAACAGTTGATGAGGCACTAAAGAGGGCAGGGCTGCCACAGTCAAAAGGAGGAGGTTGGGAGGGCGCTTGGGCTCCCGGTTCAAATAATCCTTTAGATCCAAATAATCTGCCCAATCCCGATAAAAATCCTGATCCAAAAGACATTCCCTTCCTCCCTAATCCGTTTGTACCTGACGGTTTTGGCGGATGGTTTGACAATGGGCACGAATGCTTGAAACCTTGGGGTAACATATTCGATCCTTTTCGCCGTGGCAAATTTCACATTTATGACCCCCTTGCCCTAGACCTAGACGGCGACGGTATAGAAACCGTTGCCACCAAAGGCTTTGCAGGTGCATTGTTCGACCACCGCAGCCAAGGCATCCGCACCGCCACCGGTTGGGTTTCTGCCGATGACGGTCTGCTTGTGCGCGATTTGAACGGCAACGGCATCATCGACAACGGCGCAGAACTCTTCGGCGACAACACCAAACTGGCAGACGGTTCTTTTGCCAAACACGGCTACGCGGCTTTGGCCGAATTGGATTCAAACGGCGACGGTATCGTCAGTGCGGCAGACGCCGCATTCCAAACCCTGCGCGTATGGCAGGATCTCAATCAGGACGGCATTTCCCAAACCAACGAACTGCGTACCCTTGAAGAATTGGGTATCCAATCCTTGAATGTCGCTTATAAAGATGTAAACCAAAATCTTGGTAACGGCAACACTCTGGCTCAACAAGGCAGCTACACCAAAAAAGACGGCACAACCGCGCAAGCAGGCGATTTGCTTTTGGCTGCCGACAACCTGTATAGCCGTTTCAAAGATAAAGTGGAACTCACTGCCGAACAGGCAAAAGCCGCCAATCTTTCCGGCATTGGTCGTCTGCGCGATTTACGCGAAGCCGCCGCATTGTCCGGCGATTTGGCCAATGTATTGAAAGCCTATTCTGCTGCCGACACCAAAGAAGCCCAGATGGCATTGTTAGATAGCTTAATTCATGAATGGGCGGAAACCGATTCGGAATGGGGCAAAAAACCGCCAATGCGACTTTCAACCGATTGGACGCAAACGGCTAATGAAGGTATTGCACTGACACCTGCCCAGGCGGAAAGATTGAAAAATAATCGCTTAATGTTTTTGTCGGAGAAGGCGCAGGCTGCTATTGACGCTGCCCGCGACCGTATTGCCGTTCTTGATGCCTATACAGGACAGGATTCCAGCACGCTTTATTACATGAGCGAAGAAGATGCACTCAATATTGTTAAGGTAACCAACGATACATACGAAAGCCTTGCTAAAAACATCTACCAAAACCTGTTGTTCCAAACCCGTTTGTTGCCATATTTGAATCAAATCAGTTTCAAAATGGAAAATGATACATTCACTTTGGATTTCAGTGGTCTTGTTCAAGCATTTAACCATGTCAAAGAAACTAATCCGCAAAAAGCTTTCGTGGATTTGGCCGAAATGCTTGCATATGGCGAATTGCGTTCTTGGTATGAAGGCCGAAGGCTAATGGCCGATTATGTGGAGGAGGCAAAAAAAGCGGGTAAATTTGAGGATTACCAGAAAGTATTGGGTCAGGAGACCGTTGCATTATTAGCTAAAACATCGGGTACGCAAGCAGATGATACCCTGCAAAATGTAGGCCTTGGTAACAATAAAAATGTTTCTTTATATGGTAATGACGGCAACGACACCCTGATCGGCGGGGCGGGTGATGATTATTTGGAAGGCGGTGACGGTTCGGATACCTATGTCTTTGGCAAGGGCTTCGGGCAGGATACCATTTTCAACTATGACCTCTATACCGGACGCAAAGACATTATCCGCTTTACTGACGGTATTACCGCCGATATGCTGAATTTTACCCGAGAGGGTGACCATCTTCTTATCAAGGCAAAAGACGGTAGTGGACAAGTGACTGTTCAGCACTATTTCCAGAACGATGGCTCAGGTATTTACCGTATCGACGAGATTCATTTCGATAACGGCAAAGTACTGGATGTTGCCGCCGTCAAAGAACTGGCACAGCAACCGACCGACGGTTCGGACAGATTGTATGCTTCCCCCTCCGGAAATACATTAAACGGCGGATTGGGTGACGACCTTCTGTACGGAGCCGATGGTGCCGATACGCTTAACGGCGGCGGCGACAACGATAGGGTCTACGGCGGCAACGGCAACGATGTGCTTAATGGCGATGAAGGCAATGATACCCTGAACGGCGGCAACGGCAACGATGTGCTTAATGGCGATGAAGGCCATGATACACTGTATGGCGGTGACGGTAACGATACCCTGGACGGCGGGTCGGGTGATGACTATTTGTATGGAGGAAATGGCAACGACACCCTGATCGGCGGTGCAGGTATTGATTACTTGGAAGGCGGAGATGGTTCGGATACCTATGTCTTCGGCAAAGGCTTCGGCCAGGATACCATTTTTAACCATGATGGTTCTGCAGCGCGTAAAGACATTATCCGCTTTACCGACGGTATTACTGCCGATATGCTGCATTTTGTCCGGAATGGTAACGATCTTCTTATCAAGTTAAAAGACAGCAGTGATCAAGTTCTCGTTCAATACTATTTTGAGAACGATGGCTCAGGTATTTACCGTATCGACGAGATTCATTTCGATAACGGCAAAGTACTGGATGTTGCCGCCGTCAAAGAACTGGCACAGCAACCGACCGACGGTTCGGACAGATTGTATGCCTACCACTCCGGCAGCACTTTAAACGGCGGATTGGGCGACGACTGTCTGTATGGGGGCAATGGTGCAGATGCGCTCTACGGTGGTGGCGGTGACGATACGCTCCACGGCGATAACGGCAACGACACCCTGATCGGCGGTGCAGGTAATGATTACTTGGACGGCGGGGACGGTAACGATACCCTGGACGGCGGGGACGGTAACGATACCCTGGACGGCGGGGACGGTTCGGATACCTATGTCTTTGGCAAAGGCTTCGGTCAGGATATGGTCAATAACTACCATGTGGATAAAAATTCTGACACTATGCACTTTAAAGGATTTAAAGCAGCAGATGTTCATTTTATCCGTTCCGGAAGTGACTTGGTGCTTAGCACTTCTGAGCAAGACAATGTACGTATTTCCGGCTTTTTCTATGGTGAAAACTATCGTGTAGATACATTTGTCTTTGATGATGCAGCTATCAGTAATCCAGATTTTGCCAAGTATATTAATGCTGGCAATAATTTGGTACAGTCTATGTCTGTGTTTGGTTCCAATACTGCTGCGGCAGGAGGAAATGTGGATGCCAATACACAATCCGTACAGCAGCCGTTATTGGTAACGCCATCTGCATAAGAATCTAATTATATTAATGGCTTACATTGAAAAACAGCAATCAAGTTTATTTTGATTGCTGTTTTTCTTAATATTGGGATAAGGGTCGTATTTTAATTAACCTTAATCGGTGCACTTCTAGCAATAATTAAGTTAAAGTGATGATGAAACATGTGTGTAACCATAAGGCCATATTTAAGATAAGCTTGTCGGATAATGCTCATCGGCTCAGTTTCCTATAAATCGGTGCCCGCGCGGGGGCAAAGCTGCTCAGTTGGTAATCGTTGCGGTGGCGGTGCAGCAGCCCTTGCGCCGCCAGCCGGTTCACATAGCGCGATATGCGCTGCGCGGTGCACGGGTGGGTCATGTTCACATGGCGGTGCAGGCTGCCCTTGTCAAACACCCGCAGGATTTTGATGGTGCGCCACATCGTCTCCTCAATCGGCTCTTTCCGCGGCGCACTCATGCCTTCACCCCCCGCTTCGGGCTCTCCCCGCGGTAAAACTCAAACCCCGGCAGCCGTT
>ERZ773054.1324-NODE-1324-length-15402-cov-11.779696_pt1 | contig 15402 bp, 17 predicted proteins | sample MGYA00580630_ERZ773054 | MGnify/ENA primary metagenome ERZ773054 (study PRJEB29015, sample SAMEA2737994) | human oral metagenome | biome: human oral; feature: human-associated habitat; material: dental | place: China | collected 2115 ... | reverse complement strand
GTAAGGTCTGCTCGTTCTGCGTGGACAAGGTGGATCATATCGACTACAAGGATGCTGCAAAGCTGCGTCGGTTCACGACGGAGCGCGGCAAGATTCTGCCGCGCCGCATTTCCGGCAACTGCGCAAAGCATCAGCGGCAGGTAACGCTCGCAATCAAGCGCGCACGTAATATTGCACTGCTTCCGTTTACGGCGGAGTAAGTTCTTAAGCAATAAGGGATCACCGTGTGATTTCCTCAAGCGTCGCACCTTTCAAGGTGCGGCGCTTTTTTTTTAAAAGAGTAGAAAGGATAGGGGGAATATGGATCCGAAGAAAAAGGCAAAGCGTGTCGGCATTGTGTTCATCGTGTTATTTATCATTGCGGGGCTTGTGCTCATGTATACGGGCAATGATGCCGTTGTGCTTGCCGTCCGCCAGAAGGAGGGGATTCTCACCGCAGAACAGGTGAAGATGTCATTCGACTCGGTGAGCGGACGCCTCGTTCGCGAGGCAGTGCAGGAGGGCGATGAGGTGAAGGCGGGCGATATCATCATGGAACTCGACGCGACGGACAACACGCTCGCGCTCGCACGCATCGACGCGCAGCTTGCGCAGATCGAGGCACAGATCGCGGGGAGAAGTACGTCGATGGGGATTTCCATGCAACAGGTTGGGACAAATGAGACGCAGACCTTTCGTCAGATCGATGCCCAGCGTGCGGTGGTCGACTCTGCGCGTGCGACACAGCGCAACAGTGAGCGCGACTACGAGCGCATGACGGCGCTCTATGCAGAGGGAGCCGTGTCGAAGGAGGCTTTGGACAACGCAGAGATGCGTGTATCGGTTGCCGCAGCAGCAACGCGTCAGCAGGAGGAGGGGCTTGCCCGCCTCCTCGGCGGTGCGGTCGATACAGGCTACACGGAGTCGCTTGCCCTGCCGACGATCGAGCAGGCACGCGCGGCTGCGGCGAATATGACGAATGATATTGCCGCGCTTGAGGCACAGCGCGATGCGCTTCTCGTACAGAAAAAAGAACTCGAGGTAGCGCGTGAGCGCCTTGTCCTGCGTGCTCCCGAAGACGGAAAAGTGCTGAAAATCCTCGCCAAGGAGGGCGAGATGGTGTCTTCGTCGCGCCCCGTCGTGCTCCTTGAGAGCAGCTGCAGCTACTACGACATCTACGTCAGCGAGGAGCAGGTGCAGGGGATCAAGGAGGGAGCGCGCATCACGGGCAAAACGATCGCGGGCAGTCGGAGCGTAACGGGGACGGTGCGCCTTGTCACGAAGGCAGCGGGCTTTGCCGACCTCAAGATGACGCGCGAAAAGAGTCAGGCGGATCTCTCCGCATTTCAGATCCGCATCTACATCGACCCGACCGATGGTGTTATCCCGGGTATGACGATTGGAGTGAGCGACCGTGAATTCACTCAAAGCTGAACTGCGCTACCTCTTCTCGGGGCAGGGAATGCCGTATGAGAAGGTCTCCATCATGGTGGCGATGGTGGTCTCCGTCCTGCTCTCGATCATGCTTGCGGGCAACTACTCCAAGGACGCGCCCGTCGTCATCATCGATCGCGACAACTCCGCCTATACGCGCGACCTCGCGACGCGGATTGACGCATCCGAATATATGAAGGTGACGGCGATCATCAATACGCCCGCCGACCCCGAGAGCTTCCTCTACCGCGATCAGGCGATTGCCGTCATCTACTTCCCACAGGGGCTTGAAAAGGATCGCTTTACAGGGACAGAGAACCACATTGGTGTATTTTATGACAATACGAATGTGGCACAGACCGCCGAGATCAAGGAGGCGATGAACGAACTTGCTGCACTTGACAACGCGGCGGCAAACGGGGATATAGGCAGCACGAACGATGCACTGGATGGCGGCATTCAGATTGCGGGACGCAACCTCTTCAGTCCGAATGCCTCGACGAGCAACGCCATGTCGCTCGGCTTCCTGTTCTTCTTCGGGTCGATGTTCTACACCTTTGCGACCATCGGCATGATTCCGCGCCTGCGCCTGACGGGGGAACTGGATACAATCCTGCGCACGGGCACACCGTGGGATCTCATTCTGCGGACACTTCCCTACGGCGCACTCCTCATCGTCTCGTTTACAGTCGGGCTTGCGGTACTGCGCATCTGGGGTGATCTCATCTTTGCAGGGCATCTGGTGAACTTCGTATTCGTACAGATCTTCTATGTCTTTGTCCTCGGCATGGTGACCACTCTGACCGGCTGGACAGCGGCGAATCCGGGCGTTGCTGCGAGCCGCATGATCCTCATCATCCCGGGCGGATTCATCTTCGGCGGGACAACGGGACCGCTTGCGCATTTTGCCGACTGGGTCGTCACATTTTCGCATATCTGGCCGCTGACGTGGCAGTTCCACTTTACGCGTGACATCATCTCGCGCAGCGCGGACTTCATGGGCTACGCCGCGACCTTCGGCGCATTCCTCATCTATATTGCCGTCATCGGCCTCCTCTATACGCTGAAATTCTATCGTGCTAAAAAAGAACTTCTGCGGCAGGATGCCGAGGAGCGCACGCATAAAGGGTCAAAACTTGCTCTGGAGGAGGGCGTATGATGGATACTGCATCTCTGATTTTTGAAATTCAGAGCCGTCCGGCGCAGACGATTGTCTGTGACCGTATCCTCGTACCGATTGACGGCTCTCCGGCATCCATGCACGCAGTGGAGTGGGCAATCGATTTAGCGCGTGCGGCAGATGCCGAACTGACCATCCTCATGGTGATCGACTACGGCGCGCATATCTCCGCATTCGAGCAGGTGAGCATGAGCGGTTATCTGCCGTCGGAGCTGAAGATCGCGGCATATCGCTTCCTCGCGGAGCTGATGCACGAGATCCCGCGCAGCGTACGTGCGCATACGCGCGTGGAGGAGGGCGATCCCGGCGAGGTCACGGTCGCGGTGGCAGCGGAGGAGGAGAGCCATCTTATCATCATGGGATCGCGCGGCTTCGGTACGTTCGAGCGGATCGCGTTCGGCAGCGTATCCACCTATGTCACGCACCATGCACACGGCCCCGTTCTGCTCGTGAAATAATGAACTCTTCATCTCCCCTTAAATGATCTCTAACGAGAAAGCGTTACCGTATCAGAAAGAACAATCATCCAAGACAAAGGAGCAACGAGACTATGACGAACAAAAAATACATCACAGGACTCGTGGCTGCAGCATTGGGACTCGGCATCATTGCTGCGTCTCCCGCAGTACAGGCGGCACCGACACAACAGCCGCTCGACTACATCAACGGTGCGACGAACGAGTACAGCTTCCGCATGAAGGAGGAGGATCGCGTGCATGAGCAGAACGTGCGCAAGATCCGATTCGAGTTTCAGCGCGACGGCAATCAGGAGAAGTATGACCGTGCGATGAAGGAAGAGCAGAAGCGTCATGATCAGGCGGTGAAGAATATTAAACGCGACTACGATAAGCGTACGCCGTGGCGGCGCTGAACAGAAGGCATAAAAAGACCTTATCCCATGTGAGGAGCATGAGATAAGGTCTTTTATTTGTGCAAGTCGATCGCATCGAGCACCGTCCCGTTCACAGTTTCACATCGAATGTGGAGATGTTGTGCATCCACCTCCATGTAGAGGTAGTTGGACGGTGTAGGATTCGGCCCCGCGACGAGGTCGTATCTTTCGGGGCGAACGTCAAAGTACTGATTTCCCGCAGGTCCTGCGAGAAGATATAGTGTGCCATGTTCGTCTGTCTGCCGCGCACGGATGCGGCGACGGCGGTAGGCATGGACGTGCCCCGAGACAACAAGATCGATGCCGAGCTCGTCGAATATATCCAGAAAGACCTGTCCCACGTCGCTGATGCCGCGATTTGTATTCTGCTCGGGCTGATTGTCACCGTATGCCAGGATATCCTTGTGCATGAGGACGAGCTTCCACCGAGCTGTGCTTGCCGCAGTATCGCGTCGCAGCCAGTCCATCTGCTCCGCTTTCAGAGCATCGCCGCGCTCCTCGGCTTCAAGGAACTGTGTATCGAGGACGATGATATGCGCCGCACCAATGTCGAAGGAGTAGTAATGTCCGCGAAAATCACGGCTGCCGTTGTCGGGGAGTGCGAAGGTCTTCAGATAGCGGACGGGCGGTACTGCCGTCCACTGCAGGCCGTAGTATTCGTGGTTGCCGAGAACGGGCACATGGGGGTGACGTGCGAGGGCGGTGTCTGTCTCCATCGCCTCGAAGAAGCTGCGCCAGTGCCATGCGGATTCGCCGTTGTCCGTGAGGTCGCCGACGATGGCGGCACAGTCGGCGTTCGGATGCCGCTTCCATGCCGTCTGATAGGTTGTCTCCCACACTTCGTAGCTTTCGCCGCACTGACTGTCCGAAAAGAGCAGGGCACGTACCTGCCCGTCCTCGTGTATCGGTAGGATCGGAATCCAATCCGTCGCACCCGCTGCGTGTGCGACACGATAGGAACTGCCTGCGGTGGCAGGAATCTCACAGCGATAAATGAACTGAACTTCGTCGTCCATTGCGAGGTAGGTATAGGCAGGAATCGTACGATCTATGTGCCCTGTGCTGTCACGCAGCTCGACACGCACATTTTCGAGCTGCTGCGGGCTGTCCCACTGGATCATGCGCGTCTTTGCAGGATGTACTGTCACGATCTGGCGCAGGTGCTGGATGCCATCCGCAGCGAAAGCCGAGCGGGGCGCAAAGAGACCGCCGAAGCCCATCGTAAGAATGGTCTTGGCGGCGGATTGCAAAAAGGAGCGGCGCGTCATTTATTTTTCTCCGTTTTCTGCGAAACAGCTTCGGCACGCATAAGATTTTTTTCATATCGTATGGCTGTGTAGATGAGGATGCCAGCAATAATGATGACGATGATCAGGCGTGTATTGTCTTCCTGCTGCATGATGATGTCATGCCCGATGATCGCCTCAATGCCCGTCGATGGGAACTTGCCGACGAGTGACGCGAGCACATAGTCACGGAAGCGGATGGAAGAGAGTGCGCCAACGGCGTTCATGACGGCAGAGGGGAGGTAGGGCACCATACGACCGATGAGCATGATGATAAAGCCCTTGCTGCCGCTGTATTGGTCGACCTTCGCGAGAAAGGGGCTCTTTGCGATCGCCTTCTCCGCCGCCTCGCGGAAGTAGAAGCGCATGAGGATGAAGGCAATCGTTACGCCGACGGTCTCTGCGATGCAGGAGAGAATAATGCCGGGCACAATGCCAAAGAGGATGACATTCGCCGTCGAGAAGATGACGGCGGGCGGGAAGCCAAGTGCGTTCGTAAAGAGGGTGAGGAGAAAGGCAAAGACGACCGCCCACTCGCCGAACGAGCGGATGTACTCGACGGTTTGCGGGATGTCACCGCTCGCGAGCAGCGTAAAGAGCTCGGGCAGGAACTCCGGCGCGAGGAGGTGGATGATGACGAAGAGCAGGACGATTGCAAGTGCGGCACCGACCTTCAAAACGCCCATACCCATTTGCTGTTTCATGGAAGATACCTCCTAGGTGGTCAGCACCAGAGCGAGTGCGCCGAGAATGAGGACGAGGCTGAACCCCTGCATTGCATTCGCAATACTCTTTCCATGACTGCGTGAGTAGCGTGCCACAATCTTTCGCAGCTCGAAGATCAAGAAGGAGAGACAGAAGAAGATGAGCGGGAGGTCTCCCTCCGTCCATCCATAGGCGAAGATCACGGCGGCAAGGACGATGCCGGTTTGCTCACCGCGCGAAAAGATGCGTTCGGGTTCTTTCTCGTGTTCTCGTGCGTCAATTTCTGCGCGTGTCAGCGGAATACCCATCTCGTTCACTTTTTCCTGATTGCGGTCAAACCAGCGGTAGTGGAATCCCACGATGCTTCACCTCCATGAGCTATGTTGCAATGCGCCTCTGCGCAGGCGATGGATTTGGCTTGGGGAGATCGGGACGCTTATTGGGCTTTAGACCCGGTTTTTCCGGCGGTGGCTGCACGGGCGGATTGGGAGCACTTGGTGTCGGATGGCTCGGCCGCGTCATGCCGTTCCTGCGCTTTGCCTCCTCCATCCGTGCGCGGAGCAGTTCACGTCGACGTTCTTCTTCCTCGCGCTCCCGCTGTGCAATGCGCAGGCGTTCTGTCTGCATCTCCTCAGAGCTGTAGTAAATGCGTGCCTGCTGCACGATGTCGGGCAGCTGTGCGTAGAGATGTCGTCCGGGGCAGACTGTTGCATTGAGATCGCGATGTCCCTTTACCGTGCCTTGCCACATGGGATCGAGCTGATAGACCGTGCACAGCGATGCGATGAGACGTGCCGCCGAGACTTTCTGTGCCTCGGTCGGAGCGCCGATCTCGAAGTTGCCGGCGAGGTTAATACCGACGGTGTGATTGTTCTCACCGTAAACGTGTGCGCCGATCGTGCCGAGCGGGCGCCCCTGTTCGATTGTGCCGTCCTTGCGAATGAGGAAGTGATATCCGATGCCCGACCATCCATTGTTCAAATGCCACTCATGGACGCTGCTTGCCGAGACATCATCGTCGTTTGCCATGCCGATATGATGGACGACGATACAGTCGGTAACGAAGCGGTTCTCGAGTATACCGAACTTTAAATGTGTGGGACGGACGGACACACCCGGCAGCGCCGACGGAATGTACCATGATGCCTCAGCGACAGAGGGGAAGAAGGGGGAAACAGCGGCACCAATGCCGACGAGTGCGCATCTGCGCAAAAATTCTCTACGAGTCATGAGGGATCTCCTGATAGGTATACGTTTGGTCACTCAGATGGAGCTCCGTATCATGAAGGGCAAAAAGGGTCGAGCGATGCCCGATGCTGATTATACTTGCCGAGGGGAGCTCCTGATGGAGCAGTTCATACAGTGCCCGTTCACGCGGCTCGTCGAGGGCAGAGGTTGCCTCGTCGAGGAAAATCCAGTCGGGGCGGATGAGCAGGATCCGTGCGAAGGCGAGCCGCTGCTGCTCGCCGAGCGATAGGATGCGGCTCCAGTCGTCCACATCATCCAGCCGCGCGGAAAAATGGTCGAGACCGACGCATGTTAGAATGCGTGCGATCTCTTCGTCCGATGCGGCTGCGGTGCGCGGATAGGAGAGTGCACGGCGCAGTGACCCGAGGACGAGATAGGGGCGTTGGGGGAGGAAGAGACGCTTCGCTCCTGCGGGCAGCGTGATCGTGCCGCTGCCATACGGCCAGATGCCCGCGAGGGCCCGCAGGAGTGTGCTCTTGCCGGCACCCGAGGCACCCGTTACGAGGATGCGGCTGCCGTGCGGTAGCGCCAGTGTGCACGCCGTGAGGAGCGGGAGACCGTCCGGCAGCGTGATCGAAAGGTCTTGGAGTGTGAGCTCGTTCGCCGTGCCCTCGCCCCGCTCGATAGTGCTCTTTACCCGAGCGCACTCCTCCATGTGCTCGGTAAAGCCGGTGAGTCGCTGGATAACCGCAGCGAGCTCCGCGATGGAGCTGTAGGAGTCGACAAAGAAGGAGAGTGCATCCTGCACGCGTCCGAACGCCGAGATCGTCTGCATGAGCCCGCCGAGTGCGATCTCACCCGCATAGTAGCGCGGTGCTGCCATGATGAGTGGAAAGATGATCGCGAGCTGTCCGTAGCCGTTGACGTAGAAGTTCAGCAGCTTCGTGCGGCGCATGAGCCCCCAGTAGTTCTTGATGACGTTTGCGAATCGCTCCTTGAACCCGACACCCTCCGCCATTTCGCCGCGATAGAATGCGATGCTCTCGCTGTTTTCGCGCACGCGCATCATGCTGAAACGAAAGTCTGCCTCGTAGCGCTGCTGGTCGAAGTTCAGACGGATGAGTTTTTTCCCAACGAGATGGACGAAGTATGTGCCAAGTACAGAGTAGAGGAGGGACAGCCAGAACATATAGCCGTAGACCGTAAACTCTGCATCGCCGATGGGAATGGTGATAAGGCCCGAGAGGTTCCAGAGCACGACGGCAAATGCGCCGAGTGTCGTCAGCTGCTTGAGGACTCCGACGAACAATGTAAGCGTCAGAGAGACGAACTGGTTGATATCTTCGCTGATGCGCTGATCTGGGTTATCCGTATCGCTGCGCAGCACCTGCAGACGATAGTAGACCTGTCCCTGCATCCAGCGGGCAAGGTATTGCTCCGTCATCCATGTACGCCAGCTGATTGTGAGCATCTGACGGAGATAGACCGCATAGACGGCAATGATGATATAGATAAAGGCTAGTACGGTGAACTCGCCGATCAGCGGCCAGAACGATATCCAGTCATAGGCCTGCAGGGCGTCGTAGAAGATGCGGTACCAGTCGTTGATCCGTACGAGCAGATAGACCATGATCAGGTTGAGCGCGATGACTGAGATGAGCAGACCGCGTGCCTTCCACTTCTCGGGAGAACTCCAATACCCTTTGAACAGCTGCCAAAAGCCACGCGCGAGAGGGAACTTCAAAACATATCCTCCTTCGTAAACGAACGCCTTTCATTATAATATTTTTTCACATGCTCTGCAAGACATTCGGCGGGATAAGAATAATATAATGAAAATTGTTATCGTTGACGTGTGAAAAAATATATAGTAGAATAAAAAAACTTATCAATGCATGGCGTAGGTCATTCCAGTGCAAAAAGGAAGGAAAGGTTGCAGAATGGAGTTTATTTCACAGGGGATGGATTTTTTTCGGCAGGGCGGCATCGTTATGTATTTCCTGCTGGCGGCATCGATCTTTGTCGTTTTTATCGGCATTGAGCGTGCATTCTACTTTGCGCGCGCAGATGCGGGGCGTGCATTTGCGCAGGAGTTCATGCTGGATATCGCCAACGAGCGCTTCAAGGAGGCCGTGCAGCTGACCAATGAGAGGCGCGGTTCGATTGCGGATATTCTGTTCAGTGCGATCTCAAAGAACAGCAAGAACTCGCGCAAGATGTCCTCCTACATGGAGATCCAGTCCGGCATCGCACTCTCAAAGATGCGTAGCCGTATGTACTATCTGAGCGTTATCGTCACCATGGCACCGCTGCTTGGTCTGCTTGGAACGATCAGCGGCATGATCTCGACGTTCAGCGTGTTCAATCTTGAGGCGGGCGAGCCGAGTGCGATCACGGGCGGTGTCGGTGAGGCTCTGATTGCAACGGCAATGGGCCTGTGCGTTGCGATCATTGCACTCGCGGTACACGCGTATTTCTCGCAGCGCATTGAGAACATCGTCACGGATATGGAGATGTGCTTCTCGGCCGCTGAGAGCAGCCGCGTGGAACTGGCACGCGCGGCAGGCATCAAGGGCGTGATCGAAACATCTCTTCATACGGGAGAAGCGGCAGAAGGTGATGAGGCATGAGGCTGCGCGACAGAAGGGCATTTGAAAAGCCCGAGGTCATGATCATCCCCATGATCGACATCATGTTCTTCCTGCTCGTATTCTTCATTATGAGCACGCTCTACATGGTGAACCTCAAGACCGTGGACGTGAATCTGCCAAAGGCGCAGACGGCGCAGACCCAGCTGAACGTGACCTATCTCGTCACCGTGCGCAAGGACGGCTCACTCTGGCTCGAGGACAAGCAGATCGACGAGGCAACGCTCCTGCGCCGTGCGCGTGCCGAGAGCCAGAAGAACCAGCGCTTTGCCGTTGTTGTCCGCGCGGATGGGGATCTGAACTACAGCGGTGTCATGGAGCTGCTGGACAAGTTCCGCAAAGAGGGAATCACGCGATTCGGACTTGCGGCGGAATAAATATGTATAGGAAAAGACCGAAGCCGCTGCGGCTTCGGTCTTTGCGTTACGGCGACAGTTCGACGCGCGGCTGTGCCTCAAGCCGAATCTCGAACGTGCGCGGCCACGGATAGTATGCCGTGATATTGCTGCGTACCGCACGTAGCCGCATATTGTTTTGTACGAGCGGGGCGCGAAATGCGGCGGTGGATTCATAGCTGCGGATGCGGCGACTGAGGTCGTTTGTGAGCAGATCGTTCGCCCAACGCCAGTTGCGCGTAAGGTCGAGATCGGCCGTGTTTTGATAGCCCGCCATGCGGAGGGTATCGTTGACGCGGTCGATCGTCTCCTTCAGATAAAATTCGTCCTCTGCGATGCGTCCTGTGAGAAACGCAAGATTTGCATAGGCGGTACGTTCCTGTTCGGCAGCGGACGCTGTGCTCTGTATGGCACAGTAATAGAGAACCGCTTCCGAGAGTGCCGTGCCGATGGCGTTGCTCGCCGTATTCCATCCTGCGTACGCCGTGAGGGCGTTTACAGGGACATTCTTTTCGATCAGCATCGGGAGCAGCGTCTCCTCTGCACGGAAGTGACGCGAGAGATCGACGAGCGCGACGCGCGTCCCTGCTGCAATCATATCCTTGACGGCACCAGCGGCAGACGCGCGTGTGCCGAGTGTGTCTGTCGCACTGTCCCCTGCCGAAACGAAGAGTGTCACGTCGCTGTGCGTGTCATCCGCAGCGAGAGACGCACCGAGCAGGTCGATCTTCTCGCGTACGGTCGCATCGTTCGAGACTGCCATAAACGGGAATATCATATCGGCCATATCCTCCCGTGCATAGCGCAGATCGATGCGCGGCGGCGATCCTCCGCGCGTGCACAGCTCATCCACGGAGAGCCGTGCAAGCATCGAGAGTGCAATCTCATCCGCGCCGTGGACAATCATCGCCCGTTCGGGGGCGATATTTTTTTGTACAAGCAGGTTGGAAAGCTCCTTTTTTTTGAGATTCCCGACGGAATACTCCTCGCCGTCATCCTGTCCAAGTATGAGGCGCGTGAGCACCCCTTCCTCCGTAAGATCAATGAGCGTGGAGGCGAGCGCCGTACTCTCGTCGAAGTGCGCAAGATATTTTTGCAGATCGTCGGACGGGAACTCTGTGCGCAGTCGCTCCATCTCGTTCTCGTCGACGGCCAGACCCTCGCCTGCACGTCCGAGGAGACGCGCGTACGCGAGGAGGGCGCGCCGCTCGTGCCAGCCCTCAATCCCGTCCTGCGGAATCGCGCGCGGCAAAATGTAGAAGGCGTGCAGGGGAACGCTTGGATGCGCTGCGTGCAGCGTGCGCAGATATGTGGCAAGCGTGTCGATGTCATTCGCCGAGATGTGCGCCTCGCGTGCCGCGAGCAGGCCGCCCGAGAGCAGCTGATCGACCGAGAGGATAACGGTATCTGCGCTTTCCGCATTCTCCGCAAGCCAGCGGCGCATCGCAGCTGTGTCGCCTGCCTTGGAGTAGTAGTCCATATACTCCGTCGGCGGCGTTGCGATCTCACGTCCGATGATCCGTCCGCCGTTTATGACGAACTCTCGGCACGGCGGACGCGAGTCGAGCGGTACCAGGAGAATCGGACGCTTCCCCGCATCACGCTCCAGTTCCATCGCAGCGGACAGCGTGCGCCACTGTCCTTCGTAGGTCGGATGGAATACGCAGTGAAAGAGGAGTAGGGAGAGCGCGAGGAAGAGGACGATCACAAGGAAATTTTTTTTCATTATGCTTCTCCATTTCGTAGTTTTCATATTATAACATACTTTTATGCCGCGGCGACCTGTTGAAATACGAATGCAAATTGTGGTAGAATAGGAAAGTCCATAGTAGAATAGCGGGAGGAATGCGATGCGGATCATTACGGGCAGCGCACGCGGCACACGTCTGAAATCCCCTGTGGGGGTGGGGACCCGTCCGACGGCTGACCGTACGCGCGAGGCTCTCTTTAGTATGCTGGGCACACGCGTCTATGATGCGCAGGTGCTCGATCTCTTTGCAGGGACGGGGGCACTCGGACTTGAGGCACTCTCACGCGGAGCGGAATGCGCTGTGCTTGTGGACCGCACAACGCACGCCGTTATGGAGGAAAATATTCGCCGGACGAAGATGGAGAACCGCGCGGTGATTCGGCGCGGTGATGTCTATGGACAGCTTGCTGCACTTTCGCAGGAGGGGCACACGTTTGACCTCATCTTTGCCGATCCGCCCTATGAAAGCGGGGACAATACACGCGTGCTTTGCGCGGTGGAGGAGGGGCGGATTCTTGCCGCAGAGGGGCTCCTCATTCTCGAACAGGGGGCTGAGGAGCCTCTGATCGATCACGCAGGCAGTTTCTCGCTGCTCCGTGAACGTCGCTACGGTGCGGCACGGTTATGCTTTTATACCGAGGAGGTGCAGGGATGAGACGCGCGGTGTTTGCCGGCAGCTTTGACCCCGTGACGACGGGGCATATTGACATTGTGGAGCGTGCAGCTGCCATGTTCGACGAGCTCATTGTCTGCATTTTTCACAATGTGCAAAAGGAGGGCTGTTTCCCTCTGGATGACCGCGTTCGATTTCTGCGCGAGGCGACGGCACATGTTCCGAATGCGCGCGTGGACGTGTTCTCTGGGCTCTTGACGGACTACATGGAGCAGCAGAATGCGCGTGTCGTGGTACGCGGGCTGCGCTCGGTGAAGGACTTTGAGTACGAGGAGAATCATGCGGCGATGGTTCGTCACCTCATGCCGGAGAGCGATACGATATTCTTGCTGACGCGTCCCGATCTGACCTTTGTCAGTTCCTCGGGGGTGCGTGAGCTCATCCGCTTCCGCGGGCCGGTACAGGGGATTGTACCGCCGTCCGTGGAGCAGGCGATTTTGAAGCTGTATGGCAAAAAGCCGCCTCTGGGATAATGTCTCGGGGCCGTGCAGGTAAAGGAGATAGATTTATGGCAGTAGTTGATACGCTGAAAAAGCTCGAAGATCTGGTTGCGGATGCATCTCACCTCCCCTTCAGCGATAAGGCTCTTGTGAATGATGATGAGATTGTTCACCTTGTGGAGGAGCTGCGCATGGATCTCCCGAAGGAGCTGAACCGTGCGGCGGAGATCATGCAGGAGCAGGAGAGCATCATTAGCCGCGCACGCGAGGAGGCAAAGGATATCGTCGATACCGCACAGTCCCGCGCCAATCAGCTGCTTGAGGAGAGTGAGATCGTCATCCAGGCAAAGGAACGCGCCCGCACGATTATGCAGCAGACACAGGATCAGGCGCGCGAGATCATGGAGCAGGCACAGACGAGTGCCGCACGCCTGCAGAGCGACGCGGATGCCTATGCGAATCAGGTGTTCGAGCAGCTGATCGCACACGTCGGCAGCACGTTCAAGGGGGTGCAGCAGGCAGAGATGGGGCTGAATCAGGCGATGAATGTCCTGCGTACGGCAAAGGCTCAGATGAATGCACCGCAGGAGGATGTGGCGGATCTCTGAAAACCCTCCTTGACAATGCCGAAAACCGCCGCTATAATGTGAAAGGTCATGCGTCATGATGAAGCTGGATGTTGACGAGGCGACATTCCCTCTTGGTGAAAGTCGTTCCTTCTCGTTTGTCGTTGCACCGGAGTCCATTGGTTTGGAAGAGGATGCCGGATTGTTTCGCGGAGAGATTTATGTCGACGGTTCGGTGATGAATACGGGATCCTCTCTGCGTACCACAGGAACGATTCGTACGCGCCGATGCTTTGTCTGTGACCGCTGCCTTGCAGAGGGGGAGCGGGAATTAACGCTTGATTTTTCTGAGGACTATGCGAAGACTCCGGGAGAAACGGATGAGACTGCGTCCTATGATGGCACGGCCATCATTCTGGATGATCTCGTATGTGACACCCTCCTTGTGGCTGAGCCGCTGCGTGAGCTGTGTAAGTCTGATTGCAAGGGTCTCTGTCCGGTCTGTGGACAGAACCTGAACGAGGGGGCCTGTGACTGTGATTCGTTCGTGCCAGATCCCCGACTGGCGGCTTTAGAAAGCCTACTCCAAAACGATTAAGGAGGTGTATCCAAAGTGGCAGTACCAAAGAGAAAGACATCGAAAGCACGCCGTGACCGCCGCCGTGCAAACTGGAAACTCGAAGCGCCGCACTACGTATCGTGCCCGCAGTGTCATGAGCCGAAGCTTCCGCATCACGTATGCATGGAATGCGGCTATTATGATGGAAAACCTGTGGCCGAGGCGGCTGAATGAGAACCGTCGAACTGCTGCAGGAAGTCATCTGACTTCCTGCAGCAGTTCTTTTTTAATGAAATCCTCTTGCAATTTTTTTTAGCACCTAGTATAATATCTTCGTATAGATAGCATCAGGTGCTAAAAATAATAAATACGCGCGTATGTCACAGCATATCGTGTGTTTTGGAGAGGAGTGACGTGATGACGGAGAAGAAGCGTCGGCGGCAGGAGACGCTCGTTATGGCCGTACGGAAAGAACCGTTTCTGACGGATGAGGCGCTTGCGAAAAAACTTGCCGTGAGTGTGCAGACGGTGCGGCTCGACCGCACGGAGCTCGGCATCCCTGAGCTGCGCGCTCGTGTACGCACGCTTGCGGAGAACGCGCGCGAGAAGGTACGCGCCATTCCGCACACCGAGGTGATCGGCGACCTGCTCTCCCTTGAACTGGGCGTGCGTGGAACATCGGCGCTGCGCGTGACGGATGATCTCCTCTTCGCGGACTTGGAGATTGCGCGCGGCACAGCACTCTTCTCTCAGGCAAACTCACTCGCACTTGCAATCATTGACGCGCCGATCGCCATGACGGGGGTCGCAAACGTAAAGTATAAGACGCCGATCAAAAAGGGCGATACGGTCATCGCACATGCGGAGATCGTGAAGGTGCGCGGGAATAAAATTTTTGTATGGGTTAAGACATATCGAGAAGATAAAGAAGTCTTTCGTGCAAAGTTTATCGTGGTATCTCTCGAACGGTGAGGGAACGGCATGGGGGAAGGGAGTGCAGGATGCGTATAGCGGTCGATGCGATGGGCGGTGATTTCGCTCCGAAGGAGATTGTACGCGGAGCGGTGGATGCCGCGAAGAAATACGACTGCGAGATTGTGCTGATCGGGGATGAGGAGCAAATTCGTGCAGAGCTTCACGGTGCAGATCCTGCCGCCCTGCACATCTCCATCGTCCATGCCTCTGAGGTGATTGGTATGAACGAACATCCCGCCGAGGCGGTGCGTTCCAAGAAGGATTCCTCCGTTGTGGTCGCGACCCGCCTTGTCAAGGAGGGTAGCTGTGACGCGGTGTTCTCCGCGGGTTCGACGGGAGCGGCAGTTGCAGCGGCACAGCTGATCCTACACCGCATACGCGGTGTAGGCCGACCCTCCATCGCAACGCCGATGCCGACACCGGACGGCGTGACGCTCATGCTTGACTCGGGGGCAAATGTGGATTCGAAGCCGGAGCATCTCGTACAGAGCGCCGTCATGGGTTCCCTCTATGCGCAGCACGTCTTTGGCATCGAGCATCCGCGCGTCGGCCTTCTCAATATCGGTGAGGAGGAGACGAAGGGCAACGAGCAGGCGAAGGAGACATATCCCATGCTCAAGGCGGAGCCCAACATCCGCTTCTGCGGCAACGCAGAGGGGCGTGATGTGCCCAAGGGGAATTTTGATGTCGTCATTTGTGATGGATTTGTCGGGAATGTTGTGCTAAAATTTG
>ERZ773054.1322-NODE-1322-length-15412-cov-3.781272_pt1 | contig 15412 bp, 7 predicted proteins | sample MGYA00580630_ERZ773054 | MGnify/ENA primary metagenome ERZ773054 (study PRJEB29015, sample SAMEA2737994) | human oral metagenome | biome: human oral; feature: human-associated habitat; material: dental | place: China | collected 2115 ... | reverse complement strand
TTCGTTTCAAAACGAATTTGCAGAATTTGTTACAAAAACAAATAAATTAAAGTTTCGTTTATTTTCATCGATTATTTTAGGCAAAAATTTGTTTAAAAACTTGACATTATTGATATTTTTGGATAATATAAGATTAGTTTTAGAATTAGATAAGAAAAATAAAAATAAAAAATTAAATATGGGAGTGAAAAAGGATGTCTAACTTTGAATATTTGAGAAAAGATAGAAGTTATAGAGTATTTGCGGATGTTTGTATTGAAGCAGAAAAGTTGATGAATGTTTCTTATACAGCGTCAGTTACATTTGCTAGAAAAGCATTGGAGTTAGCTGTAAAATGGGTGTATAAGAATGATCAAGATTTAAGATACAATTATCAGGATACACTAGCAATTATGTTAAATAGCAGAAAATTTAAAGAGATAATTCCTTATAATATGCCAGGTTTACTTTCATATATACAAAAATTAGGAAATAAAGCTGTTCATTCCAAAATAGTTGTAGAAAGAGAAGAAGCAATTTTGAGTTTGAGAAATTTATTTTCGTTTACTTCGTGGATTGATTATTCGTATTCAAGACACTATTCAGATGTAAAATTTGACGAGTCGATACTTGGTGAAATAAATAATATTGTCAAAGTTCAAGATGAAAAAAATAAATTAACTAAAATGCTTGATGAAATGGATAAAAAACTTGAAAAATTAACAAATGAAAATGAGACGTTGAAAAAAGAGAACGAAGAAAAACGTAAGATTTATCAAAGAGAAAAAGAATTTCAAGTAGATAAAATATCTGAAGCTGAAACAAGAAAGAGATATATTGATTTGATATTGGAAAGTGAAGGCTGGGTTATAGGAGATAATTGCTTGACAGAAGTTGAAATTTCAAATATCTCTACTCCAAGTGGCAAAGGGAAAGCTGATTATGTTTTATATGGAGACAATGGAAAGCCTTTAGCTGTAATAGAAGCAAAGAAAGTAGATGTTGATCCTAGAATAGCGAAAAATCAAGCAAAAGAATATGCAGATGCACTTGAAAAAAAATATGGCACAAGACCTGTAATATTTTTTACAAATGGTTTGGATTATTATATTTGGGATGATACCGATTATGCTGAAAGGAAAGTTTCGAGCATATATAGTAAAAAAGATTTAGAAAAATTGATATTTAAAAGAAAAAATAAAACTAGACTAAAAAATCTAGCTATAAAAGATGTTATTACAAATAGAGCTTATCAAAAGGAAGCAATTATAAGAGTAACGGAGGCTTTGGAAAGCGGGCGTAGAAAAATGCTGCTTGTAATGGCGACTGGAAGTGGGAAAACTAGAACAGCGGCCTCTATTGTGGATGTGCTGACAAGACACAACTGGGTAAAAAATATCTTATTTCTTGCAGATAGAACGGCATTAGTAAAACAGGCAAGGGACAGTTTTAAGGAATATCTTCCAAATTTGTCTTTGTGCAATTTATTAGATAATAAAGATGATGTAAATAGCAGAATGATTTTTTCCACTTATCCGACAATGATGAATGCCATTGACGAAGCAAAAGATAAAAAAGGAAATAGAATTTTTACAAGTGGACATTTTGACTTGATAATAGTTGATGAAAGCCATAGAAGTATTTATAAAAAGTATCAGGCGATATTTGATTATTTTGATGCAAATTTATTGGGGTTGACAGCGACGCCAAAAAGTGAAATAGATAAAAATACATATAAAATATTTGAATTGGAAGATGATAATCCGACATTTGCGTATGAATTAGACGAGGCAATAAAACAGGGGTATTTGGTTCATTATGGAAAACCACTGGATGTTGGATTGAAAATTGTAAGAGATGGATTGAAGTATAGTGAACTGAGTGAAGAGGAAAAGGAAGAATTTGAAGAAACATTTGATGGAGAAGAAAAAGAAGAGATTTCAAGTGAGGAAGTAAATACAACATTATTTAACCAAGATACTGTGGATCTTGTTATCAAAACCTTGATGAATAATGGACTAAAAGTCGAAGGTGGTGATAAACTTGGGAAAACAATAATCTTTGCAGTAAATCAAAAACATGCAAATTTTATTGTGGAAAGATTTAATAAATTATATCCTGAATATAGAGGAAAGTTTGCGGAAGCAATTTATCATAATATAAAATTTGTAGACAATATGATTGCTCAATTTAAAGATAAAAATTCTCATCCTCAAATAGCAGTATCTGTTGATATGCTTGATACAGGGATTGATGTTCCTGAAATACTTAATTTGGTATTTTTCAAGAAAATACGATCGAAGGCTAAATTTTGGCAAATGATAGGTAGAGGAACAAGACTTTGTAAAGATTTGTTTGGGCCTGGAATAGATAAGGAAAGATTTTTAATTTTTGATTGTTATAAGAATTTTGAGTTTTTTGAAGTAAATGGGGATGGAAAAGAGGTAAAAAATTCTAAATCAGTTTCAGAAAATATATTTGGAGCTAAAATAGAGATAATAAAATCATTGCAACATTTAAAATACCAAGAAAAACCTTTTATTGAATATAGAGATAAATTAATAAGCGAAGTGATATTGGATATTTTAGGAATAAATGAAAATCGTTTTGATGTGCGAATGAAAGGTGCGATTGTAGATAAATATAAAAAATTGGATAAATATGAGGCACTTGATGAAAAAGATGTGAAGGAAATTAAAGATGTAGTTGCTCCTTTGGTAATTTATGAGGAAAGTGATGATTTAGCTAAAAGATTTGATTATTTAATATATACAATTGAAAATGCATATTTACAAAATAAATCTTTTTTAAAAGCAAAAAATAAAGTTAAAGAAACAGCAGAAAGTCTTAGTGAACTAGGGACATTACCAAGAGTATTGGAAAAAAAGCAACTTATAATGGATATTCAAAAAGATGAATTTTGGAATGATATAAATATATTTCAGCTTGAAGAAATACGAAATGAACTTAGAGAATTAATAAGATTACTGGATAAACCAGCAACAAAAATTTATTATACAGATTTTAAAGACGAAATAGTAGATTATAGTGAGCACGAGTCAGCGGGTGAATTTAAAATTATAAATCAACTTGTAAATTATAATAAACGTGTGGAACGATATTTAGAAGATTTTAAAAATAATGATGTTATTAAAAGACTAAAAAATAATCATCCATTATCATTAAATGATATAAAATATTTGGAAAAAGTTTTATGGGATGAATTGGGAACAAAAGAAGAGTATACAAAAACTTATGGTAAAATTCCGTTACTGAAAATGATTTCTAAAATTATAGGAATGGATAGAGATGCTGTTGAAAAAGAATTTTCTGAATTTTTAAGTGATGAAAACCTAAATTCAAATCAAATAAATTTTGTTAGACATATTGTAGATTATATTGCTCAAAATGGAAGTATTGATAAAGAAAAATTACAAGAATTTCCAATTGTAAATAAATTTGGTGGAGTAGGGGAATTGTTTAAAAATAAAACTGACGTTTTGATAGAAATTATAGGTGCAGTTGAAAAAGTAAATGGAAGATTTGAGTATATATCACAGGAAAGTAGATTTAATAGTAATTAAAACGAAAACAGAATAAAAAAACAAAATAAAAGCTATATATTTTTTCTATTTTTATTAGAGAAAGTGTATAGTTTTTTATTTTAATAAAATATGTTATAATTTTAAAAATAAAAATTAAACGAAAAGGAATGATAAATATGAATAAAAAATTTAATTATAAGCCATTAATTGAATATACAGATTATGCTGGGAGAAAATATATTAAACCTGAAAAAGCAGGGGATTTAAAGGAAGATATGGAGCTTTTTAGAAAAAATGGACAGGCTGCACGAAAGATTTTTACTGAAATTGCCAAGTCTGTGGAGGAAAATATGGAGGGATTTCATTTGCAGAAAGTTAGCAGCTGGATGAATCAGGCACAAATTGCCAGACCTTATCTTTGGGTATTTTTTAAACAGGAAGGGGATACTGAAAATGAGTCGGGGATTGCACTTCGAGTATTTAAAAATGAGAAAACTAAAAAAGTTGGAATTTCGATGGAAGTGAGTTTTGTTGAACGTAAAATTGGTAAAAATACGCTTGAAAGACAAAATAAGGTTTTGGAATTACCTATTAAAAATCCACTTTATTATTTTGTGCAATTTTCAAAAAGTAAGGAAAATTGTATGCTGGATAGAATTGAAGGAAGTGAGAAAAATAGAAAAAAGTTAATTGAAGATATGAAAGAAGGAAACATCAGAAAAGTGCTTGTTAAATTTGATGTAGAAGAAATTGAAAAATTTGAAAATCTTGAAGATTTGACAAAGGAATTTTTAAAGGGCTTTAAATTGCTGATGCCATTTTATTTGAAAACGAAGGATATTTAGGGAGTGATAATTTTGAATTTTGCAGAAGCATTTAAAATACTGGAAATAGAGCCGACGAGTGATAAAAAGAAAATAAAAGTTGTGTATTCCAAGATGTTGAAAAAGTATCATCCTGAAGATTTTCCTGAGATGTTTATGAAAATTAATGAGGCTTACGAAAAAGCTTTAGGATATGCAGAAAATAATTTTTCTGAAAATTTGTATGAAAATACTCATAATTTTAGAAAAACAGAAAAAATGAAAGAGAGTGATTTTTCGGATATTTTTGATTCAAAAAAATTTGAGAAAAAAGAAGATAAATTTACTGAAAAATCTGAAGAAAGACAATCAAAGGAAAAGTTTTTTGAAAAAAAAGATAATAAAAATAAATATGAAAAACTTAATATTTTTGAATACTTAAAAAATTCTATGCGGACAGAGGATAGATTTACAGAAGCGTTTAAAATACTAGAAATGGAACCTACAACTGATAAAGAAAAAATAAAAAAGAAATATAAAGAACTATTAAAGAGGTATCATCGCAACAATCCTGAAAATTATGATAAAATATTTAGTAGAATTAACGAAGCTTACGGAATTGCTTTGGGATTTGAGCAATCGAATTTTAATGAATATGGAGGGGATTCTATTGAGGATATATTTGATAAAATTTTTAATTCCGGCAATGATTCAAGCGATAAAAGTTTTTTTAAAAAAACACAAGATTTTTCAAATGTTTTTGATCAAAATGAAATAACAAATAAATCAATATCTGTGTGGTTAGGACGGCTTAAAAATCTTCTTTTATCTGAAAAACGTCCACTAGCAGAATATCGAGAAATTTTACGTAATTTTCATTTTAATTTTGATGTTTCGGAAAAAAATCAAATTAGAGAAATTTTACAAAAAAATGGATTACGTGGTTATGCTTGGAGAAATATAACGAGAATTGAAATGGAACTTTTGATTTATAATCTAAATAATTCTAATATGACTAATGATATTTTAGGAGAAAATTGGGTAGATACTGGTAAAAGTGAAAACACAGGCTTAGATGAAATTGTAAAAAATATTATAAGTGAAAATTTTTCGGAAAATGAAAAAGGATATGAAAAATTTATTAAGGATTATTTTAATATTAAAATTTTTAGATTATTTGGAAAGAATATTGCGTTATACCCTTACAGAGATATAGAGCAAGTAGGCACAACTTTTAAATTTATAACTTATAAAATACGAAATGAATATGTTGATGTTAATAAATATATAGAAATTTTTGATAGAGAACAAAAAAATAATAAGAAAGTAGGAATAAGTTTACGCATAACGCCTTATTTATGGAGTATTTTTGGTGCGATAGTTTTATTTTTATTCTTTTTAAATCCTATTGTTGACTGGTACATAGGGATTTTGGGGACTATTTTTTTTATAATTTTAGACTGGGTTAATATAGCTAGGGAAAAAGAATTTGAGTGGAGTATGCAGTATGGGTATTCAAGTTATTTGTCAATCTTAATGAGTATAATTTTTGTTGTAAATCTTATTGTTATTGGCAATGCAGAATATGAATCCTCAATTATACCATTTTTACTATATTCACAGTTAATATTTCAATTTGTATTTTTTAATATCATTTTGTTTGTAAAAATGGTAGTAACTACAAATATAAGATATAAACGGCTAAGAAAATTTTCAAAACAAATTCTAGATGCGTTTATTTTAGAAAAGTAAGGAGTGGTGATTTTGGAGTTTATAAAAATATTCAAAAATAGATTTTGATGTTAATTAAGAAATCAATATAATAAAAAATTATTTTAAAAGGAGATAAAAAGTGAAAGAATATAAATTTTCATCTCAAAATATTACAAAAAAAATGAAAAAACACTTAGAAAACAAAAAAATAAATTTGAAGAAACCATCAAATATAAGAAATTTTATAAGAAGTAATACTATAAAAATTGATAATTTTCATAATTTAGTAATGGAAATTGGTGAACTTGCTTATAAAAACCCTAATGTAATGTTATTTTATAGAGGACAATCTAAAAATTATACAAAAAATAAAAATCCTCTTTATACTGTATGTCCAACAATTTATCGAAGTGGAGATACTAAAGAAGTTAAAATAAATTTTAAAATTTTAGAAACTGCTTCAAATAAACTTTTGAAAGAGTTGGAAAAAAATGAAAAGGAATTAGATAAAAATGAGTGGAAAGAAATTAAATTTATAAAATTATTGCAATATTCAATTCTTCAACACTATGAAGTTTGTAGTACACCTTTATTAGATGTTACTCAATCTATAAAAGTTGCATGTTCTTTTGCAGTATTAAATAAAGATCAAAAAGAAAGTGAAAAAGGATATATTTATATCTTTGGTTTACCTTATATTAATGGAAGAATATCTATTGATTCAGAAGAATACATCACAAATATAAGGCTATTAAATATTAGTTGTAGTATTTCTAAAAGACCTTTTTTTCAAGAAGGTTACTTAGTTCAAAGTGAGTTTATAACTGACGAAGAATTAAATTTTAAAGAATTAGATTTTTGTAATAGATTGATTGCAGTCTACGAATTCGAAAATAATAAAAATTTTTGGGGTAATGAAATTTCTATTGATAAAGAAAATTTGTATCCAGAAACTGATTTGATGAAAGATATTTGTAATAATATTAAAGAAGAAAGATATTCTCCTATATCAACAGATTCAGATATAATTTCTTTTTTAAAAGAATGGAATAATTTTGAAAAGTTTGTATTACAAAAAAGTAGTCAAAATAATCTACAATATGGTATAAGAAAATTAATGAATAATAAAAAAAATACAAAATTTGAAGAGCAATTTAAAACTATAGATAAATTGCGAAAATTTAGGAATAAGTTAGTTCATGATACAGACAATATAAAAAATTCCGAATTAGTAAATGATATGATGAATGAGCTAAACTATTTAAAAAATTATTTTAAATTTTAACTTAATAATAAATTGATATTTCGTGAATATAAAAATATTGAAAAACAAAATATTTTAATAAAGAGGAGGAGAATAAAAATGGGAAGAATGATTGGAATTGATTTGGGGACAACAAATAGTTTGGCGACATATATTGATGATAATGAGGAAATACAGTTTGTAAAAAATGAATATGGGAATATTTTGATTCCGTCTGTTGTGGGAATTGATGAAAATGATGGAATAATAGTGGGAGAACTGGCGAAGGAGAGAAGAATGATGAACGCTGGGGAAACTGTGAGCAATTTTAAAAGAAGGATGGGAACGGAAGCAAAAATTAAAGTAAAGAATAGAACTTTTGATGCACAGATGCTTTCTTCGTTTGTACTGAAACATTTAAAGGAAAGCGCTGAAAAGCAGCTGAATGAAAAGATAGACAGGGCAATAATAAGCGTACCCGCATATTTTAATGATAAACAGAGAAAAGATACTAAAATAGCGGCAGAACTGGCAGGGCTTACAGTGGAAAGGCTTATAAATGAGCCAACAGCTGCGGCATTGTCACTTGGAAGCCATATTTTAGATCAGAATTTGAAGTTTATAGTGCTTGACTTGGGTGGAGGGACATTTGATGTTACTTTGCTTGAAACATTTGAGGATATTATGGAAGTAATTTCGATAAGTGGGGATACGATGCTTGGTGGAGAGGATTTTACTACCAAAATATGTGAAATTTTCTTGAAAAATATAGGATTATCAATATCTGACTTGAGCCGTGATGAAAGAACAAAATTGTACACAAAGGCAGACAGGGCAAAAAAACTGATAAGTTTAAAAGATGTGGAAATTGAACTGCAAATTAAAGGAAAAGACTATAAAGTAGAAATTACACAGGCAGATTTCAGGGTGGCTGTAAAACCATTGCTTGTAAAAATAAAAGTTGCGATTGACAAGGCTTTGAAGGATGGAAATACAGATGCAAGAGAAATTGAGAAAGTTGTGCTAGTCGGCGGGGCTGTAAAATTGGGAATTGTGGAAGAATTTGTGGAAAAATATTTTAATAAAATGCGTGGAGAAAAAACTTATTTTGACAATACTGATTTTATTGAAGGCAACAAACTCGTATCAATAGCTCAAAATCCTGATACTGTCGTAGCTTACGGCGTTGGTGTAACTGTGGGAATGAAGGAGAGAAACAAGGCATTTAAGGAAAGAATTTTGACAGATGTGTGTCCATTTACACTCGGAATTGAAGTAATTGGACAGAGATTTGCACCGATTATTCCAAGGAATACAACGGTTCCTACAAGCAAGTCTGAATATTTTTCAACAGCAGAAGATAATCAGACAATAATAAGAATCGCAATTTATCAAGGGGAAAGCTTGAATATAAATGATAATCTATTTTTGGGAGAATTTGAAATAAATGTTCCAAGAAATAATGCAGGAAATGAAAAAGTGAACGTAAGATTTACTTACGATATAAATGGAATCTTAGAGGCAGAAGCAACTGCAATAAGTACGGGAGAAAAAAGAAATAAATTAATTATAAATGGCGATTTATCCGAAGAAGAAAAAAATGAAAGAATAAAAACATTGGAAGAAATAAAAATTCAGTCAGAAAATCAAAACAAAGATAAATTGCTGATTGAAAGGGCAAATCGAATTTATGCAGAAATAGTAAATACAGAAATTAGAAACTACATTTCAGAATATTTGGAAAATTATCAGATGATTGTAAGAACAGGCGATAGAATCCGTATTCAAAAAGTAAAAAAAGAATTTTCAGCCTTTCTTGATAAAATAGATCCAGAACTGAACGACTTGAGTGTTGATGATATTTTGAGAGATATTGATGAAAAGGAAGAAGATGAGGCTGTGGAAGAGGAAGATGAACTGGAGTTTTGGAATTAGAAAAATGAATTTTAAAATATTGTGTTTATTGAGATTTGTGAACTTTTATAAATAATTAGCGTAACTTTTTATAAGGAGGAAATAATTATGAAAATAAAAAAATTGTTGAAAATATTTGGGTTGTTAATTTTGGCAGGAAATATTGTGAATGCAGAATACATAAAAAGAAATGGAGAAATTTATTATCGGGAATGGATGGAACAAAAGCCGAAATTATTAAAAAATATAGATAAAAAATCATTTGAAATATTGGAAAATGATTTTGCAAAAGATAAGAATAATATTTATTATCAAGGTGAAAAGATTGAAAAAATAGATCCTAAAAGTGCTAAAATATTTGGAAGCCATTTTGTGAAGGATGAGAAAATTGTTTTTGATGCTTATGAAAAAAAAGAATTGAAAGATGTGGATACAAAGACACTTAAATCAGTTGGAGATTATTATTTTAAAGATAAGAACAATGCTTATTTTGATATGAAAAAAATTGATGAAAAAGTTGATTTGGAGACGTTTGTTTATTTGGAGGATTTTTATGCGAAAGACAAGAATAATCTATATTTTCGTGAGCAAAAAGTGAAAGGTGTAAGTCCGAATAATTTTAAGTTTTTGACTTCGTTAAGCAGTGTTCCCGACAATATCATTAAAAGCGGGAATGATTTTTATCTTGTTTATGAAAATAATTCGAATGAAAAAATATATGCGAAAAAGATGGATTTTCCAATTGACAGGGATACTTTTGAAAGTTTTTCCATGAGAGTTTATAAAGATAAAAATAATTTTTATTATTACGATGAAACTGATGACATAAAAAAAGGAAAAACGCTTATTAAATTTAAAAATGAGGCTGATATAAAAACACTTAAATTTTTGAAAGAAAAAAATGGCGAAAAAAGTGATGAATATATAAAAGATGAAAAGAATGTCTATTATGTGGATGAAGAAAATGCAGAGATAAAAAAGATAGAAAATGTTGATTACAAAACGTTTCAAGTTGTTGAATACTTATATGCAAAGGATAAAAACAATGTTTATTATAAAGGGAAAAAGTTAAATAATATTAATCCAAACCATTTTAAAATTGTAGACAATGAAATAAAATATAATAATGAATTTTATAAAATTGATGACAATATGAATCTTATAAAAATAGAAAAAGAATAAAAAGTTGAAAAGTTAAAAAGGTATTTTATTTACTAAAAATTAAAGATTATAAAAAAAGGAGTAAGTGCATGAAAAGAAAAAATTTATTAAAAATATTAATTTTATTTATCCTAGCAGGAAGCATTGCAAATGCCGAATATTTAAAGGAAAATGGTGAAATTTATTATAAAATGCCATATTATGAGATTAAGTCGAAAGTAAAAGATGTAGATATTGAAAGTTTTGAACCTTTAAAGGAAGATAGAGAGCTTATTGGCGATTATTATGCAAAAGATAATAAATATGTTTATTTTTATGGTAAGAAACTTAAAGATGTTTTACCTGAAGGATTTGAAACAGTAAAAGAAAATTATGTAAAAGATAGTAAAAATGTATATAAAATTGAATCTGAGATTACAGATATTATACCAATATTTTCAGATAATAAAATAAATACGAAAAAAATATCTGTAGACGGACTTGATGTTAAAACTTTTAGAGCTTTAGAAAATAGCAAAGATGTTACGAGCATAGATTATTTTGTTGATAAAAATAATATTTACTATGACTATGAGAATTTGGAAAAAATACAAGGAGCAGATAAAAATTCTTTTGAGGTTTTGGGTTATTATATCGCAAGAGATAAAAATAATGTTTATTACAAAGGAAGAAAAATGGAAAATGTGGATTCTGCGAGTATTAAAACGTTCGGAAATTTTATAGGGAAAGATAAAAATAGAGTTTTTTACATTACAGGAAATAAAGATATTAAAGATGCTGATGCGGAAAGTTTTGAGATAATGGGAGATACTTATTATTTTAGAGATAAAAATAATATTTTTGTTATTAAATACAGTAATGATTTTCCTGATGGAGAAGGTTTTATAAAATTACCAAATATTGATAGGAACAGCTTTATTACTTTGAGTGAGGAAATTGGAAAAGATAAAAATGGAGTTTATTATATTGGTGAAAAAATAAACGGAATTAATCCGAATAATGTTAGAGTTATTGAAGAAATGGGACAGGATAATTATATTCTTCAAAGCGAAAATAATTACTATTTGACATTTAATAGCAATGAAGGGATGTATGACAGTAAAAATGATAAAATTGAAGCAAAAAAAATAAATAATTTGAACATTGATTTTAGTACATTTAAGTATTTTGGAATTTTGAATTACTATAAAGATAAAAACAGTTTTTACTATCATTCAGATAATGATTTTAAAAAAATCAAAAGCGGAATTGATGTTGGAAGTGCTGATAAAGTGCTTGAGTTGAATGATTTTGTAAAAGATAAAAATAATCTGTATTATTTTTCTAATGGAAAAATTAATAAAATAAATTTGAATATTGATGTAAATAGTTTAGTATTTTTCGACAATAACAGTTCTTCTTACAGCAGTTATATAAAAGACAGAAATAACGTATATTTTGTAGATAATGAAAATGGGAAAGTAAAAATAGTAAAAAATGCTGATAAAAATACATTTCAAATTGTAAACGGAAATTATGGGGTAGACAGGAAAAATGTTTATTATAATGGAGAAAAGCTAGATTCTGTTGGAGTTGAAGGGCTTAAAATTTTTGATGATAATTACTTAAAGGATAATAAAAATGTCTATGAGATTTATACGACAGATGACGGAAAAACTAAAATAAGAACAATAAAAAATTTAAACATTGATGTGGCAAGTTTTGAGAATATTTTAAAAGAAGCATTTTATAAAGATAAAAATTCGGTTTATTATGTCGATATGACTGGAGATAAACAGGAATTAAAAAAACTGGAAGGAGCAGATGCTGATACATTTGAGCCGGGAATTTTCTCAAAAGATAAAAATAGCATATATGTTGATAAACAGAGATTGGAAGGTGTTAGTCCAAAAGGATTTGAAATATTAGACAATGATTTAAATTTTATAAAAGATTATAAGAATGTTTTTTATTTGGATAGAGCAGATGATGGTATAACTTTCATACCAAAAATACAAAATATAGAAGGAGTAGATATTGCAACTTTAGAATTTGCTGGAGGATATTATAGCAAATATTATAAAGACAAAAACAATGTTTATTTTATGGATAACAGAGATGGTAAAATAAAATTCAAAAAATTATCCTATGTAAATCCGAAAACATTTGAAATGGTGGATAATACTTTTGCGAGAGATGACAAAAACCTTTATTTATTTGAATATAAATTGGATGGAATTGATGCAAAAACTTTTGAAAAAATTAGTTCCAATATTGTAAAAGATAAAAATGGACTGTATTTCTTAGAAGATATTGAAAAAGAAAATGAAAATATAGAAATAAAGACTCGAAAAATAAATATAAAAGGATTAGATTTAAAAACTTTTGAACATATTGATGACTATTATTATAAAGATAAAAATAATGTTTATTATGAATCAGATAATAATCTTTATAAAATAAAAAATGCTGATTTGGCGACATTTGAAGTTTTAAATTCACCTTACAGCAGTTCTATTTATTTTGCAAAGGATAAAAATAATGTTTATTATCAAAATAAAAAAATAAATGGGATTGTCGCTGACGGTTTTGAACAAATACAAAGTAATTTTATAAAAGATAAAAACAGACTTTATAAAATCGACGAAGATGAAGAAAAAAATGAGATAAAATTAATTCCAATCAATGAAAAAGTCAATCTTGAAAATTTTGAAGAAATAGGCGGAAATTATTATAAAGACGATAAAAATCTCTATTATTTTGGAGAAAATGAGTTTAAGAAAATAGAAGGAGCAGATCCAAATTCATTTAAATATGACAACGAAAATCATACTTTTATTGCAAAAGACAAAAACAATGTTTATTTTGAGGGAGAAAAAGTGAAAGGAATAGATGTTAATAGTGCCGAAGGAATAAACGGTCTTTGGATAAAAGATAAAAATAACGTCTTTTATGAAGGGAAAAAATTAAAAGGGATTAGTTCTGATAATTTTAGTTATTTTAATGGCGGATTATCGTATGATAAAATTTTAATTGATAAAAATGGTGTTTATAAATTTACTGAAACTGAAGATAACAAAAAAACAATAGAAGTAACTCGATTGGATAGTAAAGGCATTGATTTAGAAACTCTTGAAAGAATTTATTCGCCAATGGACAGTTCCTATTATTTCAAAGATAAGAATGGCGTTTATTTTATGGATGGAAATAAATTTGTAAAAATAAATGGAGCAGATAAAGACAGTTTTAGGGTAACAATGACTGGAAAATACGGAAAAGATAAGAATAACGTTTATTTCGAAGGGAAGAAAATGGAAGGGAAAAATCCAGTTGACTTTGAGGAGGAAATGGAGATTAAACAATAAAAATTATTTTATTTGAATTGTTAATAAATCAAAAACTTGAGAATAAAAAAGGAGAGTTGTTGTGAACATTAAAGGACATTTGTTAAAAATTCTGCTTTTGTTTGTTTTGGTAGGGAGTATTATGAATGCAGGGTATTTAAAAGAAAAAAATAAAATTTATTTCATTGACACAATGGAAGATTCTGAGAAAAAAGAAGTTGTGAAAAATATTGATTTTAGGACTTTTAAAATTTTTGAAGAGAATGATAATTTTGCGAAAGACAAGGATAATGTTTACTATAAGAATAAAAAGCTGAAAAATGTAGATGTGAATTCTTTTCAGATTGAAAATCCTTTTATCGTAAAAGATAAAGATAATGTTTTTTATATTGCAAATAATGAGATTATAAAAATTAAAGGATTTAGTCCAGAAAAAAGTGAAGTTATTTTCCAGTTTTACGTACCAACTATACTAATTAATAAAAATGGTATTTATACTTTTGATAAATATGAAAATGGAGAAATTACGATAAAGTCAATAAAACCTGCTAGAATAGATATGAATACTCTAGAAGTCGTGGACGGAGAAAACATGACGACGCTTTTGTACTTAAAAGATAAAAATAACGTTTATTTTATTAATTATAAAGAAAGTGAACAGAAAATTTCAGATATTGATGTCGAAAATGCAGAGGATGCGGGAAATGATAACTATAATATCGATATTGAAATAAAAAAATTAGAGAGTGCAGATAGCGGCAGTTTTAAAATAGATTCTATATACGGGAAAGATAAAAATAACTTATACTTTTTAAATAAAAAAATAACAGGTGTAAATCCTAAAACTTTTAAAGTTGTTGGCTCAAATAAACTTATTATCAAAGATGACAAAGGGGTTTATTATCTTGGAAGAAAAGAAGTGAAAAAAATTCAGAATGCCGATATAAATAGCTTTGAAGAAGTATCGAAAGAATATTATCGAGATAAAAATAATGTTTATTATTATGATAATTATGATGGCGATGTAAAAAAAGTTAAAGGGGCAGATGCAAAAACTTTTGAAGCAATAGAAGGCTATGCATTAGGAAGAGATAAAAATGCTGTTTATGACAAAGGGAAGATGATAAAGGGCTTAGACCCTGTGACATTTGAAGATTTAAACGGAGATTTTTACAAAGATAAGAATGGAGTTTACTACGAAGGAATGTTAATGAAAGGAATTGATTCAAAATCTTTTGAGCCATTTGTAAATTATACACATGTAAAAGATAAAAATGGAATATATTCCTTTTATCAAAAAGAAAATGAAGTTGTTGTTGAAAAAGTTGAAATTTCTCCAGAAATTGATTTAAAAACTTTACAACCTATCGAAAATTATTCTGAATATTCAAAAGATAAAAATAACGTTTATTATCATTTCAAAAAAATAGAAGGTGCTGATATAAAAACTTTTGAACCTGAAGGGTATTCTATTGGAAAAGATAAAATGGGAGTATATTATGAAACTCGTAAAGTAAATGGAGTGGATGTAAATAGCTTTGAAGTTTTGAAAAATGATTTTTTTAAGGATAAAAATAATATATATTATAAAAATAAAAAGATAGAAAATTTTAAACCAAAAAACTTTGAAGTAATAGATTATTCTTTAGTAAAACAAAATGAAGATTTGTACTATTTTACTGAAGATGAAAATAATAATACAAAATTTGTTCCATTAGAAAGTAAAAATGT
>ERZ773054.1320-NODE-1320-length-15416-cov-9.004948_pt1 | contig 15416 bp, 9 predicted proteins | sample MGYA00580630_ERZ773054 | MGnify/ENA primary metagenome ERZ773054 (study PRJEB29015, sample SAMEA2737994) | human oral metagenome | biome: human oral; feature: human-associated habitat; material: dental | place: China | collected 2115 ... | reverse complement strand
CCCCCAACGTGCTGGCGATGCGCCGCCAGATGGACCTGGACATGCTCGACCTGCCCGCCTGGGTCTGCCTGCACGAGATGACCCACGCCGTCCAGCTGGCCGCCGCGCCCTGGCTCGGCCCCTACCTGTCGGACTCCATGCGCATGGTGATCGGCGCCATCGTCGAGGCCGCCTACGGCGGCGCCGACGGTGCCGGGGGCGAGAGCTCGCGAGGACGGGGGAGTCGGTCGTATCGAGGCCGGGCGGTGCGCCTTGCGGCGCGCGCCGGCCGAGGGCGGGTGCTCGAAGGTCTGATGAACGTCACGGACCGCGCCGAGGTCGCCTCCCTGGCGGCCGCGCTCACCTTCCTGGAGGGGCACGCCGAGGTGGTCCTCGATGACGTGCACCCCAACCGGATGCCCTCGGTCCACCGGCTCCGGGCCGTGCTCTCGCGCAGCCGCGCGGCCGACGGCGGTATTGGCCCCGGGCCCGGACTGGGCTCGCTCCTGCTGCACCGGCTCATGGGCCTGGAGGCCAAGGAGGCCCAGTACGCCGACGGCACCGCATTCGTGCGCAGCGTGGTGGCGCGGATCGGGCACGAGGGGCTCAACGTCGTGTGGACGGACCCCGCGCTGCTGCCCACCCCGGCCGAGATCGCCCGCCCCGACGTGTGGGTGCGCCGCGTGGGGTGAAGTGCCAGGTCGGGCCCGGTGTGGCAGGCTTGTGGCGTCGACGCGGACCGGTGACCCTCCCCGGGCCCCGGTGGCCCGCGAAACCATGACGACGCATGAGGAAGGCAGGGCGGATGGACGCCACGGATATGGGTTCGGACCTTCAGCAGGTCCTCATCACCGAGGAGCAGATCGGGCAGCGCCTTGACGAGATGGCCGCGCAGATCGATGCCGACTACGAGGGCCGTGATCCCCTGCTCGTGGGCGTGCTCAAGGGGGCCGTCTACGTCATGGCGGACCTGTCGCGCCGGCTGCACATGAGCGCGCCGATGGACTGGATGGCGGTGTCCTCCTACGGATCGGGCACCAAGTCCTCCGGCGTGGTGCGCATCCTCAAGGACCTGGACACCGACGTCACCGACCGCCACATCCTCATCGTCGAGGACGTCATCGACTCCGGCCTGACCCTGTCCTGGCTGGTGGGCAATCTGTCCTCCCGCGGGGCGGCCTCGGTGGAGATCGCCACACTTCTGCGCAAGCCCGACGCCGCCAAGGTCGAGGTGGACGTCAAGTACGTTGGCTTCGACATTCCTACGGAGTTCGTCGTCGGCTACGGACTGGACTATGCCGAGCGGTACCGCAACCTGCCGTTCATCGGTACGTTGAGGCCCGAGGTCTACGGAGGTTGACTGACGCAGGTCAACCTTGACAAAACCTGAGGGCAAAACGGGAGAATCAAGGGTAGACCGGTTGAAGTGCCGCCTACGGGCGGTGATTCCGAGGCCTATGACCTGCGCCCTGACCCCTTTTACAGGTGGTCGGAGCCGTGTACGTTACGTTACGATAACGAGTGCAGATCGCCGACGGATGCCCCATCCCGGCGGGTGAAAGTGGAAGGACTGCTGGTGACGGTGAAGAAGGCTGCGCGTCGACGCGTCCCGAGGCTGGTCGGCCTCGCGGGTGCGGTGGTGCTGGCGTCCTCGCTGAGCACGCCCATGATGATCCCGGCGGCGGCCGAGCCGGCCGCGGACCCCACTTTTAATACGGTTGCCGAAATGGCGCAGGCCACCGCTGCCGCCGGCAGCACCCTCACCACTCTCGGTGACGAGGCGCCGGGCGACGGCGGCGGACTGGTCTACACCGTTGAGAGCACGAGTCCCGCCGGCGTGCTGGGGGCCGTTTCGGTCATGTTGGCTGACGGCCAGTGGGCCGTGCCAAAGACGCTTCCGGTCGCCCCGACCGTGGCCTCGGACGGCGCCGCCGCCAGTGACGTGGTGGCCCGGGCGCAGTCCTTCGCCGACGCCGGAGGGGCTCTGGTCGTGGACCCGTCCCGTCCCACGCCGTTGTCGGGCGCGAATGTCCACGCCGGTGGTCCCGGCCCGTACCCGATCAGCTCGTCGGCTCTGGTGGGCATGGTGCTCTCCGGCTGGGACTACTCGCACACCACCTACGTGGCTGACCAGAACACCCCGGTGGGGTACCGGGCCGACGTCGAGCAGGACCTCAGCGGGGCCTGGAAGCCGGACGACCTGGCGGGCTGGTTCAACTCCCAGAACCGCCTGTGGCTGAACACGAACGGCGCCATCAACCCGGGGGACATCGTCTTCTTCTCCAACCCGTTGACCGCGGTGCAGAGCGGTTCCGGCTCGGCTCCCGCCCAGTCCACGGTGTTCGGGAACATCTACGACGTCGGCATCTACATGGGGGACAACAAGGTCATCCGGGCCTCGTCCGGTGGTGTCCAGGTTGAGGAGCTTGACGCTCAGAAGGCGGCGGATCTCTCTCTGGTGGCGCGCCCGCTGTGGTCTGCGCCCGAGGGCGGTGCGGCCGCCCCGGATCAGCAGCAGGCGGGCAGTGGCGCCGGTGGAGGCTCGACACCGGCCCCGGATGGCTCGTCGTCGGCCTCATCTCAGCAGAGCGCGCAGGCTCCTGCGGCGGGGGCGCCTTCCGTCAACGGCGGTACGGTGCCGGACGGTTCTGGACCCGGTTCGCAGTCTTCGAACGGGACCGGCCATGACGACCGCAATGAGGTCGTGGTGGGCGCCAGCAGCAGCCAGGACAGCAAGGGGCGCACGAGCGCCGCTGAGCGGTCCTCGGCCAAGAGCGCCCGGGAGCGGTGGCTGCCGGTGACCGGTGTGGCGATCGGCGTGCTGTCGACGGCGGCGATCCTGCTGTCCTGCGGCCTGATCGTCCTGCGTCTGCGCCGCGGCTGAAGCCGGGCTGGTGCGGGTCCTGGCGTTGGCCTGCCCAGTGTGCTGACGGCGCTCGTGAGCGAGCAACAAGCGGGCGCGAGTGGCCGGTCGCCGAGTTTCTCGGCGCCGCCCACGTTTTTAGCGCCTGATGGCCGGGCTCCCTGCGGTATAGCCGTTTTGGCTGCATGACGCTTGCTGGAATCTTGTGAGGTCACCTGGCGCGAATCTACCTGAGATCAACGCGTGCATGGTGCTTGCCGTCAACGGATTTGTGGTCGTCCCTGCTGTTGTCCTGCGGCGCACGAGTGGTTCGGTGTCCATGTAGCGGACATGGCCGAGGCTACCGGCGATGTGGTGGGCAGAATACCGCGAAATTCTGCGGTTTTCGCTCGACTCCCGATGCCTCAGCCGCGTTCATGTCCGTTCTGTGGACACCGGTCTCCGCTCACTCGCCGGCCTTGTTGGCAACTGACGATGGCGTCAACGGCAGAGGTTATCCCTCGGTCTTAATGCACCTTCTGATGCGAGGTACTTTCTGACGAAACGACTCATTAGACAATATTCAAATCATCTGGTCTTAATGCACCTTCTGGTGCGGGGTGCCTTCTGACTCAGCGTCTTGAAAAAGAAGCCGAGGAGGATAGTCGGTCTTAATGCACCTTCTGGTGCTGGGTGCTTTCTGACTGGACGACCAGGCTACGCGCAATGCCGACGCGGAAGTCTTAATGCACCTTCTGGTGCTGGGTGCTTTCTGACACCGGGGCCACCGCCCCACACGAAAGGAACACAACGGTCTTAATGCACCTTCTGGTGCTGGGTGTTTTCTGACGAGGAAGTCGGTGATGGCGGTGAGGGTGTCGTCGAAGTCTTAATGCACCTTCTGGTGCTGGGTGCTTTCTGACAGAAAGTGATCCATGTCTACGATCACGACCAAGCGTCTTAATGCACCTTCTGGTGCTGGGTGCTTTCTGACTCATAGAAGGCTCCCACGTTAAAGGGCAGCAGCTCCTGTCTTAATGCACCTTCTGGTGCTGGGTGCTTTCTGACGCAACATTCTCCAGCCGCGACCAGCTGACTCACGTGTCTTAATGCACCTTCTGGTGCTGGGTGCTTTCTGACAAAGTAATATTTACCAATTTCGGAAACTCATAAGAAGTCTTAATGCACCTTCTGGTGCTGGGTGCTTTCTGACCCCTGCCTCTGGGAGCGGCGTCGTTGCGCCACTTCCGGGGGCTGGAGCGCCACCGGCTCCGCAAGCACCCTGCGGGACCGGCCAGCACCGCCCCTATTTAACCACTTTTCGGCGTCCTGACGCCAAGCGCCACCGACGCCCCCTCGGGTGCCTTCAGCTACCAACTTCCAACGACGTCAAGCCAAAAGGTCGACGTTCCCGCCCGTGACTGCGGACACAACCTGCTGTGGTGGATGCGGATTCGGGCCCTGGACTCGGTGTCAAGGGCGTTTCCGCCGCTGAGCCGCCCGGCCGTCCAGCAGGTAGGTCAGGAAGGCGTCGAGTTGCCTGTTGGTGTCGGTCATCATGGTCCATTGCTCGGAGACGATGAACCCGGCCGCCTCCGAGTCACGGTCCACCTCATCTGCTGCACACGGCTGACCTGGACCTTGATGTTTTACTGGTCTTTCCAGTGATGAAGAAAGGACTGTGCTCGTGCCTTGGCTTCGCCGTGCCGATCGTCGAGGAGTTCGAGAAGGTTCATGACGTCGTAAGGGTTGACGATTGCGGCATCCAGCAATGCGCCGACGAATTCTCTGTCCTTGTCGCGGTTGGCGCACAATTTTGCGACGCACAGATCTTCTGGTGACAGGCAATAGCCTGTGTTACTTAGTGTGCTTCCGGCAAGAGAAGTTGCAGGTCCTGAAACAGCTATGAGGCGGTCTCTCCATCCGGAAGAGAGGATCGCGGTGGAATCGTCGACGCCGTCGATTGCGAAGCCGTGAAGTTGCTCGAAGGGAGAAAGCTCGCCAGCGACTCCCTCAATGAGATCCGCCAGTTCTTTGACGGTTTCAGGGTTGTCGTCGATGGGAAGAATGTCGATCTCGCGAGATAGTGTGGCGCGTTTGGGCAGTTCGTCCTCGGAGAAGGAGGCGAGGATGGACTGTGAGCCGAGGATGGTCACCTCGCTTCTGTTGATGATTGTGCAGGCTGTACGAATGGCGTGGTAGAGCTGCTCACGCCGCATAGTGCTTCCTCTCCCAGTAGATGACGGCCTGGCGTTGGGGTGCGCTGAGAAATCCCGCCATGGGAGAGACGTCTCGGAGCAGACAGGCGTCCTCGTCTTCGGCGCACATGCGTTCACGCATCGTTTCGATGTCGCCTGATTCGATCCATGACTTCCAGCGTTCGAGAGTCGACCGGTGCAGCGTCCCTTGAACCGAGTGCTCATTGCGTGCGATTCCGGTGACAACCTGTGGGTGCCAGGATGATGTCTCCGACCAGTTGGTGGAGGCATCGACCAGTCGGTGGAGCATGAGGCTGCGGCGTCGTGAGCGGCTGGAGGCCGCAGCGCTGTCCGGAGTGATGCTGGTGATGCCGGGGTCGAGGTTGGGGAGAGGTGTTGTGTTGTCGGGGATGTGTGGGGCCACGATCCCGAGATCCTCCAAGCCCAGGGCGCCGAGGTAGCGGGCGCGCGTGCGCAACGTAATGTCGCCTCGCGCTTCTCGTGTCTCGGTCTGAGATACGGAGGCGACAGAAACCCCTAGGCGTTGTGCGAGCTCACTCTGCGCAACGCCCAGGCTGCGCCGGGCCTCCTGAATCGTAGTCACGTACTTAAGTTATAAGTTAAAGGCTGGCGTTGGCAACCGTTCTTTCGGTGGCGTCATCGTCCTGCCTCTGCGTCGCCGCTGAAGCAGGGTTGGTGTGGGACATGGATGTTGGTCCGCCGACGCGTTGACTGCGTCCCGTGAGCGGGCGACGAGCAGGCGGCTGGGCTCCTTGGCACGGCCCGCCTGGCTTTGCGTCTGCTGGCCGGTCCCTGCGGTAGAGGCGTTTCGGTTGCGTGATGCTTGCTGGAATCCTGCGAGTTCACCTGGCACGAATCCACCTGGGGTGGAGGCCTTGGTTGTCGTCGAGGAGGGCGGCGCCTGTGGTGGCGGGGTGGTTCGGGTCGGCTCGGAGGGCCTGTTCAAGGGGCTGGCGGTCGGACTGACCGTTTTCCGGCGCTGTTGGCAGCCACCGCACGGCAATTCCCGTGAACAGGCCTTCCGGTGCCGGGTGCCTTCTGACGCGGAAACGCCGAGACATTCAAATTGGTCGGCATGGTGTCTTAATGCACCTTCTGGTGCTGGGTGCTTTCTGACAATGTTCCCATACCACAAGGAGAGTCCAACATGACGGGTCTTAATGCACCTTCTGGTGCTGGGTGCTTTCTGACACGATGATGAACACCAACGATGAGATGCAGCTCGTCTTAATGCACCTTCTGGTGCTGGGTGCTTTCTGACGTGAGTACCCCCCTGTGAGAGCGAGGACAGTGATGTCTTAATGCACCTTCTGGTGCTGGGTGCTTTCTGACGGTGATCCCACAGGCTGCTCCGGAGAGGTGAAAATCGTCTTAATGCACCTTCTGGTGCTGGGTGCTTTCTGACCCGCGTGCACGTCATCAGCGGCCTTGTCATCAAGGTCTTAATGCACCTTCTGGTGCTGGGTGCTTTCTGACATGGCGCTGTCTTTACGGACACTGGCTATTGTGATGTCTTAATGCACCTTCTGGTGCTGGGTGCTTTCTGACCGCCTGCCAAAGACGCTGGGGCTGCTGCTGATTGCGTCTTAATGCACCTTCTGGTGCTGGGTGCTTTCTGACGATGAAATGAGAATAGATTCTCTATCTTAACCTTCTGTCTTAATGCACCTTCTGGTGCTGGGTGCTTTCTGACGTACGTCCCTCGGGACGAATGGCCGACCTGCATGTGGGGTCTTAATGCACCTTCTGGTGCTGGGTGCTTTCTGACAGAGAGCGATATCATGAGTGACATCAAGATCACCATGTCTTAATGCACCTTCTGGTGCTGGGTGCTTTCTGACCCAGTGCGGTCCCCACCGAGGAGGAGCTGACTAACGTCTTAATGCACCTTCTGGTGCTGGGTGCTTTCTGACGTAAAAAAACGGGAAAGGAGTACTAATGGAAAGACAGGTCTTAATGCACCTTCTGGTGCTGGGTGCTTTCTGACCCCTGCCTCTGGGAGGGGCGTCGTTGCGCCACTTCCGGGGGCTGGAGCGCCACCGGCTCCGCAAGCACCCCGCGGGACCGGACGGCACCGCCCCTATTTAACCACTTTTCGGCGTCCTGACGCCAAGCGCCACCGACGGCCCTTCGGGCGCCTTCAGTTACCAACTTCCGACGACGCCAAGCCAAAAGATCGACGTTCCGACCTGTGACTGCAGGCACAACCCGCTGTGGTGGAGGTGGAACCGGGCTCTGGACTCGGTGTCAGGAATGTTTCCCCCGCCGAGCCGCCCGGCTGCCCAGCTTGTCGACGAGCAGCCAGATCCCACCGCCGATGAGGACCGACCCGATAAGACCGAAGCCAAGAATCCATCCCCATCCTGCGTCCCAGCCGCCGATGTGCTGGTGCCGGACCGCAATGCCCTTAGCGGCCTCCCAATTGGACCAGATCTCCAGGAACACGCTCAGGGGCAGGCCGATGAAGGTCAGAACCGCCAGGGCGATCTCCATGATCCGCGTGGAGCGGGCGCGCTCCTCCTCGGCCTTCTGGTCGTCGCGACCGATGCGCATCAGCACGTTCTCCCGGAGCCTGTGCGCCTGATCCCTGGCCTCCTCAACCAGCAGGGGAATCCGGTAGGTGTCCAGCAGGTAGGTCAGGAAGCCGTCGAGCTGCCTATCGGCGTCGGTCATCATGGTCCACTGCTCGGAGACGACGAACCCGACCGCCTCCGAGTCGAGCTCGATCACACGATCCACCTCATCCGCGGCACGCGGCTGCACATCGGCCAGACGAGCCATGAGAGAGGAGGCCCGGTAGCGCTGAAGCAGCATGAGCAGAATCGCCTCGATAAAACGCCCCTCAACCTGGGCCAGAGGGAAGAACCCTCCCTGCTGAACCTGACAGAAGGAGCACCCATGGGATCCCGCGTAGGCCGTCCAAGTCTGTGAGAGCCGGTGGAGTTGCTGAGCACGCTGCTCGAAGAGCCCATCCTGGAAGGTCTCGTCGGTGCGCCGAGGAAGGTGCCCCCACCGCCACGAACTGATGATGATGCGTTCCCTCGTCATGCCCGATTCGGGATCGGTGATGGACTGCCTGAGCCCCCGGTATTGCTCGCCCGCAGTCCTTTCCTGCTCGGTACGCACGTCAGAGTCGTCCAGCTCGAAGCCCTCTCCTTGCTCCGAGGCGACGACGCCGTACGGCACGTAGGTGATGGTGTAGGGGTCGATATCCTCGTGACCGTTCACGTCAGTGGCGCCGAAGCCATGACCGACGTCGTCCGGGCCATGTCCGGACAGGAGGGAGAGGACTCGACTCACCTCATAGACGAGTTCCTTTCTCCCCCTTGGCTCCTGCGTGAGGTTACGGACCCAAGAGAACGCCTGAGGGCTCGACGGGTCGCGCAGAACCAGGTGCATGGCGATAAGCACCTTCGTTGCCGTCTTCGGGGCGGGACGATTGCCGGAGGAGCCGGAGGGGATACTCACGGTCTCGATTCTGAGAACATCCCACGCAAAGGCCGCGAGAGGAGCAGCGCCGTGGCTAGTCCGGTTCTTCTCGCTGATGAATACGGGTGAGAGGTCCTCGTAGACATAGTGGCCGCGATGCTCAGCGGAGAGCATCCGTTTCCTCACCGGCTCACGCAGCCGGCGAGATGCCCCGTCGAAAACGGCCCGGCCCACTCCTCCGGTGATCGGTACCGGGCCTGGGGCGAAGAGGCATCGCCACTGTTCCCACTGTCCGGGCAACTCCCACGGCACGACGACGATGACACGTAATGCATTGTCATCCTCGGCATCGATCTCCATGAGTTCCGTCGGCGTGCGCTTATCGATCTGACTCATTGGGCTGCTTCCGACTCGATGAAAAGTGGTGAGAAGAGCCTCCTCGATGAGAGGCAAGGCGACGTGCCGCGATGACACACCCCTGCGCATCGCGGACGAGGTCGTCGGGCCAGACGAGATCAGCCCGCTCGGCGAAGTGTTCGGCAAGTGTACGGCTCGTGATGTACACCGTGCCCGGTCGAGAGTCGGGGAGAGGAGGATCGATGCCGTGAAGCGCCGTGCCCACAACGAGGGGCACAGCATGAGTTGCCGTCGGTGGATCCTCAGGGTGTGATGGATCGACGACGTGAAGCGTCTCCAGCCGGCCCTCGGACAGGACGAGACGCGGAACCACCCCGGATGCGGGGATGCGCAGCTGCTTCCCCGCACCAAGGTCGAGGACGACGTCATGCGGCGTGAGATTGACGAGGCGCTGCGGTGGGTCGCAGGCGCGCTGTGGGCCAGTGCCGATCACGGCTTCTCCCCGTAGCCGGTCTTCCCCAACGCCTCCACCTGGTCTCGCAGTGAATGGAACCGATGGCCCCAGTCCCCGGCCCTTGCTCCGTGCTTACTCCCCACTGCGGCAATCGCCCGCTGCAGAAGAACTGGGTAGGTGTACCGGTTTCCGTCCGGAAAGTTTTGAAGAGAGAGCTCCGTCGCAACGTCAAGTGTGTTCCTGCCATGATTGATGGGAATCTTGTTGCGTACCCGAATAAGTAGGCGAAGAAGGCTTTCCGAGGGCTCGAGTTCGAGTTGCTTCAACTTCTTCTTGTAATCGTTTCCCTGATCGAAATCTGGAGATGCGCAGGCGAGTGCGACAGGGGCCTTGAAGTTAGGGCTCCGATACTTTTCGTCTGGCGTCCTCAGTAACTCGCCAACGATAGTGGTGAGCCGCGCCTGTGCGTCCGAAGGAACTATTTTCACCAAGTCCGCAACTGTGTTCATGGCGCCCAAGACGGTGCTGGATGCGCCGTCGAGATCATTTGTGTTCACGGCCTCGATGAGCCGGTCCGCTAGCATGTTGGCCTCGTTGGAAAGTACCTCCATTGCTGGGTCGCCCAAGGAGAGGAGTCTGCTGGCGGATAGTAGGTCGAAACGGTTGAGACAGTATGTGGTTGCTTTCAGGAGTGCCTGGCGAACGTCGCGGTCGAGGCCTAGCTGGTGAAACTGAACAGATTCTTTCGACTCGCCTGTCTCGGTGTCCTTGCTGTTGACCATCGACAAGAGGAATACGGGAACTCCGTGCTTCGCTCCGAAGGTCTGAGCCGCATGGAGCAAACTGATGGCGGCCGCCTTCTCTCCCAGGACTGTCACGACAACGGCGCGAGGCCGGGATGTGCGTTCCTCAAGCCAGTGTTCTGCGGCTCTACTCAACCCCTTCATTGATGAAGATATCGTCTCCGAAGAGACTCCGGGCCGAGTGATCGACTCTCCATAGTCGTGGACTTTGATGGAGGTTTCATCCAGAGTCCAGGGTGAGTGTGAAGCCGGCTGTTCTCCGTTCTTCACCTCGTCCGCTACTCGTCGACCCTCGCTGAGGCTCGAGCTGGAGCATGCGATGAAGGGACTCAGCGTGAGGGGCCCGTGAACGGCACATGCTTGCCGTACGGAATCACTTGGTTCCGACGTGAGAAGGGAGACGATGATAGGCCTTCGTCTTTTTCTGTCAGGTGCGTCTGCTCCGGAGGTGAGGGGGGCGTTGCGGGCTGCTTTTCCCTGGGCGGTCAGCAGGCATACGTCACCGGACGGCACTGACAACCATCCCGGAGGCTCCCCGACCGCTTGCTTTATCCGCTCCTGGAGATTGTTGGATGTGAGGTTCCTCAATGGTGACTCAAGGTTGTGCGTCGCATACTTTCCTAAGTCGTTCAGATCGCCTTGAGCTACTAACCAGGATTCCGGCTCCTCCAATGCGTGGGACTTCGCGCTCTCCCTGAGGCGCCCAATGACTCTGCCGAGCTCTTGTCTTAGCTGCTTGTTGGATTGTTTACAGGAGTCGTTTGTGTAGCTGTGGGCGTCCCGAAGATGCTTGTACTTGGCGAGTATCCAAGCCCTCAGGGTCATTCCGGCGGCAAGGTCGCCGCGGGCGACATCTGCTTGAAGAACCTGCGCGAAGTCCTCGGATGATGGTTCCGAATCCAGCTCGCCCATGACCCGACGAACCGCGTCGGCGGCCTTCTTCACCTCCGTGTCGATGTGATCGGATTGTTCATAGATATCATCCAGAACCGTCGGCAGCCCGAGCCCCATGAGCCAGCCCCGCAGCGGATCGGCGTCGACCGACATTGGGATCAGGGGGAGACTCTGGCCGTCCGATCCTTCCTCGACGCGGTCGACGAGTATGAGTGACCACTCATCCTGATGGGTGGCTGCGGCAACTCCGGCTGCCTCGGCGAGAACTGTGGTGGCCCCTCCCGCCATGGCTAGCAGGACGTGCCCGTCATGTGCGCCGATCCTCCGTTCCAGCAGCTCGATGCTCTCGCGGCTCACCGCCAGACTTGGCAGGATGCAGGCGTCGCGGATGATGATCTCGCTTGTCCCGGCGAGATCGGCAGCTTCAGAGGATGCAATTCTTAGTGCGTCGACGAGTGCGCGTGCGAGCCCGTCGGTCGGTGTTTTTCCGCCTTCCACCCCGATGATGAGTACCTCGGTGGTTTCATCGGTGCTCGTAGCTGCCGAGATCTGAGAAACTGCTGTGAGTTCTTTTCGCAAGGCGCTTCCCGAGTGGGGAGAATGTGCAGTGTCCGTGTTTTCGTGACTCGGAGTCTGAGTGAAAGAGAGGTCGAAGAGACATCGTGTGACCTCATGAGGCGTCATGCAGTTTTTGAGTTCTTCTGCTCTTAATGGGCCGATCTTGTCTGGGTCTTCAAAGGGTGATGGTGCGCCGAGGTCGGCATGGCCTGCGATATGAACAAGCAGCATAACGCTGTTTTCCTCTCTGAATGTCAGCGATTCGGCTCTGGGGTATAAGAGGATGTGGGTAAGCTGTTCTCGATCTGGTTCAGGGGAGGTTGGTCGGGGCTCCGTAAGAGTGTCACATTTGATGCGATCGTGCAGAACTTCTGCAAAGTTGATGATTCACCTATTGTCGTCGCTGGTGTTCAAAAGAGTGTAACGTTAAACCTGCATAACGATCTTTGTCAAGAGCATCTTTTTCTCTGGTCAAACACTCGCCACGCCAACCGGGTGTCTGGTAAGACTGTTCCGGGTCGCACAGCCGCGCCACCGTCCGAACGGAGTTGACGATGCACCTTGTCATGCTTGAAACCAACGGGAATCAGCGCTTCATCTTCTCCTCACCGCGGTTGCGGGACAGCGTCGGTGCCTCCTCCCTGCTGACCAAGCTCGAACAATGGACTGCGCATGAGCTCCTCGCTACTGGTGCGGCGGCAGCCTGGTGCACGGCGCGTGGACTGCCCGACGATCGGGAACCGCACGAGTCCCAGTGGGTCTCCCAGTCGTCCGGCAAGGTCATCTTCCTTGTGGACACACCCCAACAAGCCAAAGACGTCATCGGCGCCGTGACGCGCACGGCTCTCGCCGAGGCGCCGGGCATGGACGTCTCCGGCGTCTTCATCTTCCTGCCCACTCCTTCCGATCCGCAGCCCGGCTCCGTCTACGTCACCGAGAGCGCGCTCAAGGAGATCCACGCGGAAGCCGCCCGCTACGCCCTCCAGCGCCCGCCCGCCGAGGCGCGCTTCGCCCAGCTTCCCTTCCTCGCCAGAGCCAAGGACTCCTCCCTGCCCGCCTCCCCGCCGCTGGCCACCCGGGACGAGGCCAAGGACGATCGCCAGGACGCGCTGTCGCTGACCTCGCGCGTCCGGCGCTACGGGGCGTACCAGGCACGGCTCGATCTTCTGAAGACGGGGGTCAATCGCAGCCCGGACCTCTCAGACAAGCAGGCGCTCCTCATCCGCGACCCGACGATGCTGGCCAAGAAGCTCCACCAGGTTTTCGTTGAGGGCATCGAGCCGGTAGGCGATGAGGGCAGGCCATCACCTGAGGAGAGTATCGCGCGAGGGGCGAAGGAGTTTGGCCCGCTTGAGCGCGCCATCCAGACCAACCCGGATGCCAGCAGCACCGCCAGCTCGGTCACCGACTCCGGCGACTATACCTTCCTGTCCAAGGTCGCCGTCATCCATATCGACGGCAACGGCGTCGGCGGCGTCATGAAGGATCTCAACGACTCGAAGGACCGTGTCGCGCCGGCCGAGTTCCAGGAAGAGATCGGCTGCGACCGCGACGACCCCGACGCCCTGCGTCGCTTCCTCCTGGCGGTCAACGAGCGCCTGCAAAACGCGGTTGAGCACGCCTTCGCCGCCGCGTGGACGCGAATCGACGAGCTGTCCCACCGTGACGACGGCCAGGCCGGGCGGGAACACGCCGCCATCCCCGTCGTCCCGGTCATCCTCGGTGGCGACGACGTCACCGTCATCACCAGCGGCGACTACGCCCTCCCCTTCGCCGCCGCCTACCTCCGCTACTACGAGGAGGCCACCCGCAGCGACCCGATCCTGCGCTACCTCACCCCGCCCGAGGGCCAGGACACCGGCCCCATGACCGCCGCTGCCGGCGTCGCCATCGTCAAACGCAACTTCCCCTTCCACATCGCCTACGAGCTGGCCGAGAAACTGGTCGAGCGCGCCAAGAAAGTCGGCAAGACGACGCAGCCGCCGTGCTCAACACTCGACTACCACGTCCTGTTCGACACCACGGTCCTCGACGCCTCCGAGATCCTGCGGGGATACAAGGACTTCACCACCCGCCCCTTCCGGCTGCTCGACGACGATTCGACGTCGCCCAGATGCAGCTGCGACACGTGCCACCCGGGTGAAGAGCCGTCCGACTCATCGAAGACTGACTGTCCCCACGAGTCCTGGGAGGTGACCCGGAGACGCGTCGCCCGGTTCAAAGGGATGTCCCTCGGCAGCACCGACGAGAGCCGGAGCAAGACTGACCTCGAACCATTCCCGCGCACCCGGGCGGCGCGCATCCGTGGCCTGCTCTCCTCCGGACGCACTCAGACGGCCGACGACGAGTGGAAGGTGGCCCGCGAGGAGGTCGGCGACTGGATCGACACTGAGCTCGGCGGCGTGGGCGCCGTGTTCGACCTCCTGGAGCTCTCCGACCTCCTCCCGCCCTCCTTCTTCGAGCTTTCCCTCCCTGACCTGGGGAAGAACATCAACGCAGCATCGGAGGCCACCGAATGAGCCCCTCATCCCCGACCTCCTTCCCCCTGTCGGTCACCTTCCACTCCGACTGGGGCGTCACCACCGGAACCGGTGTCGCCGGCGGCGTGGACTCCGTCGTCGAGAAGGACGAGCGCGGCCTGCCGATCGTGCGCGCGACCGTGCTCGCCGGCGTCGTGCGGGAGCAGTCGCTCCTCGCGGCCCAGGCACTCGACGACGGCTCCGGCCGCTCCTGGCGCGCCTTCGCCTCCGCACTGTTCGGCTCCGACCTGGCGCCGCGGCTCGTCGTCTTCTCCGACGCCAGGCTCATCGACCCGCCGGCCGACCCTGCCGACCTCATCCACGAGGTCGTCTCCCTGTCCATCGACGAGAAGACCGGCACGGCGCGCGAGGACTTCCTGAGATTCTTCGAACGCGTCGGCGCCTGCCGGCTGCGCGGCGAGGTCACCCTGTCTGACGTCGACAAGGACGGACGCCCCCTGACCTGGAGCGACGAGCAGCGCGACGCCGCCGAGCTCCTTCTGGCCCTCTCCGGCCTGCTGGTGCGCGCAATCGGCTCCAACCGGGCCGTCGGCGACGGCGTCTGCGACGTCCTCATCCACGCCGACCACGAGCCCGGCGACGCCCGGGCCGTCAAGGATTGGTGCCGTACACAGCTGGGCAGGTGGAAAGGACGCGGCGCCCCGCAGGTTCCCGCGGCGGACGCGGCCGCTGCGGCGGCCCCGGTCCTTAAGGCAAGCCCTGCATCCACCGCCGCCGGCGCCTTCCACGAGGCGACCCTGACGATCGACCTGCGAACCCCGGTGGTCTCCTACGAGGTCCCCATGTCCAACGAGATCCGCTCCCTGGACTTCCTGCGCGGCACCGTGCTGCTGCCCTGGGTGCACCGGCTCATCACGCGCACCGTCGCCCAGGCCCCTGGCGCATCGGAGGCCCTTGTCCAGGAGGTCCGCGACGCCGTCGTCAACGGGGAGCTTCTCGTCTCCGACGGCGTCGTCTCCTACCAAGGGGAGCGCGGGCTGCCGATGCCCCTGGTGTTCTCCAGCCCCAAGGTCGGCCAAGGAGCCACGAGTCAGGATCCCAAGACGGCTGAGGGCGAGGGCGATGAGAAGATGTGCGTCTGCAACCGGATGCGCGCCGAGGAGCCCGAGAACGAGGTCCACAAGCCGCTGCGCAACGGATACGTCTTCCCGACCGCCGGCGCGAAGGGCGCCCCGGCGCTCATCGGGCGGCAGTCCACGGCGCACGACGCCGCCACCGGGGCGGCCAGGGACGGTCAGCTCTACCTGGTGCGGGCGCTCCCGGCGGGCCTGAGCCTCCAGGCGACGGTGACGGTTTCGACCCGCCTGTACCAGCGGATCGGCAAGCAGCTGGAGGCTCTCG
>ERZ773054.1318-NODE-1318-length-15430-cov-13.686309_pt1 | contig 15430 bp, 19 predicted proteins | sample MGYA00580630_ERZ773054 | MGnify/ENA primary metagenome ERZ773054 (study PRJEB29015, sample SAMEA2737994) | human oral metagenome | biome: human oral; feature: human-associated habitat; material: dental | place: China | collected 2115 ... | reverse complement strand
ATTTGTATATATATTTTAAAACATCTATATTTTTACTTATTAATTCTTCTAAATTATTATTTTTAAAATACTCTTCATCCTCTAATAATTTAAAGTGATTATCTACTATATATTCTGATAAACTTAAATAAGAATAGTTTTTATCATAACTATCTATTTTGTCTATAATAAAACTTAAAACTATTAACAATAAACCTATAATTACTAATAAAAATTTTTTCTTATTTTTCATACTATCACTAAAATTATTATATAAAAAAAGAATTATTTTTATAATTAATAACTCTTTTTTAAATATTAATATGTAAAACTATCTACCTCTAAACCATTCATACTTTCTATTAGGTAAAGATATATAATTGTATGCACCTCTATAACCATTAGCTGCTAAATCTCTAATATATTTATCTTTAGCCCACCAATTACGACATACATGGTCAAAATAATATCTACATGGAACTATTTCTAAATGTAAATGAGGACCTGTTGCCCATCCACTAGAACCCATATAACCTATTAAATCATCACTAGTAATATCATTTCCTACTCTAATTTTAGGTCCATAAGAATCCATATGTATATATACAGAAGTATAATATTTACCTTCTTTATAGTGTGTCATAATAACAGTTTTTCCACCATAACCATCAGTATATACTGCTACTACTTTACCATTTGCAACTGGATATATTGGTTCTCTTTTATTACTACTACTTATATCAACACCTTGATGAAAATATCCATATGTAGCAACATCACCTTGATAACCTGTAACATATCCTTGTCTCATAGGTCTTCTAAAGATACCTGCTTCAAAATCTTTAGCACAATCAATTCCTATAACATGATTTGATTTACAACCTTTTTTCTTATAATAATTAACTATTTCATCATATTGTTCAACTTGTTTCTTAATACTAACTCCACCTTCTACAAGATGTGCTTTATCTGTTCCAAGTTTAACTAACTGATTATCTAATTCATTTTTTTTATTAGCAAGTTTACCTTGAATATTTATGATATCTTTTTGTCTTTGTTCTTGCTTATTAATAGTATCTGTAAGACGTTTAGTAGTATTTTTAGTATATTCCAAAAATTGATCAACTACAGAATATCTATATATAAAAGTAGAAATATCTTTTGAATCAAAGATATAATCAATATAAAAATTACCACTTTGAGACATTTGATAATACTCTATTAATTTTTTAGTTTTCTTTTTTAAACTATCTATTTCTACTTTATTATCTTCCATTTCTTTAATAATAACTTCTTTTTCTTTTAATAAAGAATTAACTTCTTTATTAATAGTATTAATTCTATTATTAGCTGCTGCTATAGCAGTATTTGTAGAATTTATTTTTGCATTATTACTATTAAGTTCTGCTTTATATTGATTAAGCTTAGCTTCATATTCTCCTAAAGTTATCGCATGTATACTATGAGATATAAATACTATAAATAAAAGTATTGATACTTTAAATAATTTTTTCATAATTTTAAATATTTCCTTACTGCTCCACTACTACCAAGCATACCTACTATTACTCCAATTATAACTAAAATTAGTGAAACAAAATATACTAAACTATTTGGAGCCATTAATTTAATTATATTAGAATAGATGTTACCTTGAAATCTATTATAAACATAAGAATATAAATATATAGTAAGTAATATAGGTATTATACTACCAATAAATCCAAGAACCATACCTTCTACAACAAATGGAAATTTAATAGCAAAGTTACTAGCTCCAACAACTCTCATAATTTCGATTTCTCTTTTTCTAGAATAAATTGTTAATTTAATAGTATTTATAATTAAGAAAATTGTAACTACTATTAGTATTATAACAGTAACATACATCAACTTATTAACTACTTCAAAAGTGCTTAACATTTTTTCAATAGTAGTTTTTCCATAATTAATACTGCTTATTCCTTTGATTACTTCTATTTTACTAACTGTATCATTGATTTGTTTTAAATCTTTTACTTTTATTTTAAAACTATCTTTAAGAGGTAAATCCTCATCATTCCAATCTTTTAACCATTCTTTAAATTGAGATGATGATTCTGATAATTCTTTCTTAGCATCTACTTTAGAAACAAATTCTACTTTTGATACATTTTTTAATGCTTTTAACTCTTTTTGAATAGCATTCTTATCTGATTTTTTTTCTAAAAAAGCTATAATTGTAACATCTTGTTTAATATTTGTTGAGAAATTATTGACATTTGCAGTTAATATAATAGCTACTGATACAATAAAAAGTGTAATACTAACACAAATAATTGATGCAATAGATAAAGAAAAATTTCTTACAACACTTTTAAAAGCATCTCTTATACCTCTTTGTAACATCCTAAAGATCTGCATCATTATATACTCCTTTCTCAGAGTCTTTTGCTAATTTACCATTCTTAATTACTAAAACTCTTTTTTTCATAGTATTTACTATTGTCTTATCGTGAGTTGCCATAATAATAGTAGTACCTAATGTCTTATTAATATTGTTTAATATATCCATAATTTCCATACTCTTTTCTGGATCTAGATTACCTGTTGGTTCATCACAAATAAGTAATTTAGGATTATTTACTATAGCTCTTGCTATTGCAACTCTTTGTTGCTCTCCTCCTGATAATTGATTAGGGAAAGATCTAGTTTTATTTTTAAGACCTACTACTTCTAATGCTTTTAATACTTTTGGTTGAATTTTTTTCTTTTCTGTACCTACTACTTCTAATGCAAAAGCTACATTTTCAAATACAGTAAGTTTTTCTAATAACCTATAATCTTGAAATATTACTCCTAATTTTCTTCTTATTTTATATACTTTATTATTTTTTAATTTTGCTACATTTAAACCACTTAAAATTATTTGTCCATTAAAAGGTTTAACTTCTCTATAAAGCATTTTTATAAATGTAGATTTACCACTTCCTGTTTTACCAATAACAAAAACAAAATCACCTTTTTTTATTGAAACAGAAAAATCCTTAATAGCATAAACCCCATTAGGATATTTAACATTAACATCTTTTATATTTATTAATTCCATATACTCCTCTTTTCAATTTTAACATTATTAAATAAACTATTTAATATTCTTTTTACAATTTTTTTATATTTTGTCTATACTCCACCTTTTACATGATATGAATCTGTTACTATCATAAAAGCTCCTTCATCGATTTCTTTTATAGTATCTTTTACATAATTATATTTAATAGTAGGAACCACTGTCATAATAAGTTGATCATCTTTTCTACTATATGCTCCTTTAACTTGAATTAAAGTAGCACCATAACCTTCTTTTCTTAGAAAATTTTCAACCTTTTTATCTTCATTAGTTATAACATAAAATGCCTTATTACTAGATATTCCTAAAAATACTCTATCATATACATATTTACCAACAAATATAACTATTAATGCATAAATTAAATTCATAACATTTTTATTAACCAAAACACCTGTTATTACAATAATAGTATTAATAATATTACTAATTTTTGCTAAAGGAACATAAGTCTTTTCATGTATAACTTCTGAAAGTAATGTTATTCCTCCAGAATTAAAACCATTCTTAGAATCTATTCCAGTTGTAAAACCATTTATTAAACCTGCTATTCCTGCTATCATTAATGGTTCTGTAATACCTATTTCAAATGCATTTGGAACATTTGCAGTTATCTTAATAAAAAACGGCAATAAAATACTAGCAATAATTGAACTAATTATTTTTTCTTTTGGTAAGAAGAAAAATGCAATTATAACAATTATAAGTGAGACTATTAAAATAGTTATCGATGGATCTATAGAAAATAAACTTTTAAATAAAATACCTATTCCACTACTTCCACCAGCTACTATTTTTAATGGTTCATAAAACATATTAAAAACTATTGCACTTAAAAAAGTTGTAAGTACAAAAACAATCCATTTAAAAGCTTTTTTCATCTAAACCCTCCATAAGTTTCATATGCATCACTTACTGATATAACAATATTTTTATCTATCTTTTCTATACCTTTAGTAACCATATAAAACTTTTCGTTTTCTATTAAACAAAGTAAACATTTTTCTTTATTATTTGTGTATATCTCAGTAACTCCTAAAGAAAGTTTATTTATTAAATATTTTTTAATTTCTACATCTTTTGTAGTAATTATATAAAATAATTTTGAATTACTAACTCCAATAAGCATATAATCAACTATTTTTTCTGTTATATAAAGAATTAGTAAATTATAAACAAATAAATTAACTCCAAAAACAAATAACCCTAAAAATACTATAAAACCATCTGTTAAAATATTTGCAGTTGCTAAAGATAAGTTAGTGTTTTTATAAAGAATTAAAGCAATGATATCACTACCACCCTTAGAAAAACCTGTTTTATATATCAAACCACTTCCTATACCAGTTAAAGCTATAGCACATACTGTAGATAATGGTAAAGTAAGCTCTAAATCTAATTTTATAAAAGATGTTAAATATATAAATATTGGTATTAAAATAGTTCCAATTAACATATTATAGAAGTCTTCTTGATCTAGAAAAATTACTGCTATAATTATCAACAAAACTGTAGATATCATAATAAATAAATTAATATCTATTCCTAAAAATTTATTTACTACTATTGCAAGACCTGAAACATCTCCTATTACAAAATTGTTTTCTAGCATAAAAAAGTTGTATCCAATTGCACAACATAATGAACCTAGTATTAAATTAAATATTTTCTTTTTCATTACTTCCCTTTTTCAAATATTCTTCTATAAAGTTCTCAATTTTACCATTTAAAACTTTTTCTACATCTGTCTCCTCATAATTAGTTCTATGATCTTTAACAAGTTGATATGGAGCCATTATATAACTTCTTATTTGAGACCCAAACTCTATATTTTTTTGTTCTTTATAGTTAGAGTTTTTTTCTTGTTCTTGTTTTTCTTTCTCTAATAAATAAAGTTTATTTTTTAATAATTTTAATGCAGTTTCTCTATTTTGAATTTGACTTCTTTCACTTTGACATGTAACTACTATATTTGTAGGTATATGAGTAATTCTTACTGCTGAATCAGTTGTATTTACTCCTTGTCCACCCTTTCCACTTGATCTATAAACATCTACTCTTAAATCATTTTGATTAATATCAATATTTATATCTTTATTAATAAGAGGTATTACTAAAACTGATGCAAAAGAAGTATGTCTTCTAGCATTTGAATCAAAAGGAGATATTCTAACTAATCTATGTACACCTATTTCTGATTTTAAAAATCCATAAGCATATTCGCCTTTTACTGAAAATGTTATAGATTTAAGTCCTGCTTCATCACCATCTAAATAATCAAGTATTTCATATTTAAAAAGATTATTATCAAAATATTTTTGATACATCCTACTAAGCATTAAAACCCAATCACATGCTTCTGTTCCACCAGCTCCAGAATGAATTTCAAAAATACAATCTTCTTTATCATATTCATCATTTAATAAAGTAATCATTTTTAATTCATCTACTCTTAAAATATCTTTTTCTATTTCTTTTGACATAGAATAAATTTCTTCTTCATCACTTATTTCTATAAGTTCTTTAAAACTTTTTAAGTTACTATCAATTAAATTAATTTCTTCTTGTGTTTTCTTTAAATTATTTAATGTAGACATAACATTTTTAGCATTTACTGAATCATTCCAAAAGTTTTCTTGATTTACTTCTTCTTCTAATTCTTTTATTTTTAATTCATAACTATCTAAGTCAAAGACACTCCTTTATATTTAAAAGATCTTTTAATGCTTTATCTATTGTTTTTTTTAAATTATTAACTAAATCTATATTTTTATATTCCTCCATATACACCTCTTTTACCTTATATAATGATAACATAAAATTACTTTAAATAAAATTCACTATCTTATATAATAAAATAAGAAGGAGGATTAAATGAAAGTATATAAGAGAAATTTTTTATCTTTAATTTGGAGTTTAATACTTGCACTTGTTGCATTACTTTTCATTAATTTTATCGTATATTGGTTTGTAACTGAAAAAGCTCCTGATTACACTTGGGTATTTTATATAGTACTTGTTTTAAGTAGTATTTATCTTTTATATTCATCTATTTTTAAAGAAAATATTAAAATTGAACTTGAAAACAAAAATTTTAAATATTATGAAAACAATAAATTAAAAGAAGATATTGATTTATCTAAAGTATTTTATGGATATAAAATAGTTGATAATAGTATCGTTGATTTATACTTATATGAAGATGATCAACAAACAAAAAAAATTTTAGATTGTAGTCCTTTAGGTGTTAATAAATTTTATGAATTAATTGAAGATATAGAAAAAGTAACAAAAAATAAAGGCTATATACCAGAAGCTAAAATAATAAAAAAAGAAGGAGATAAATAATATGGAAGTTTTTATTATAGGTGGAATTATTTTAATAATGGTAGGAGTAACCATTTTTAATTTAATATTTTTGAAAAAAGGAAAGGAAGCAGATAAAAAATTTATTGAAGAACATCCAGATATTTCAACAATACAAGTTTATGCTTCTTCACATATAGTTAGTAACAGTACTTGTATTTATAAAGTTGATGATAATTATCCAAATTATTCAAAAGCTAGTTTCAAAGCATATGTATTTATTGAAGAAGGTGAACATATTCTTTCTGTAGGTGCAAGTAGTACTAGACCAGGAATTATGTATAAAAGTGTTACTACGAATATAGGACCAACTGATATAAAAGTAAAAATAGAGAAAAAGAAAAATTATATTTTAAAATATGATAAAAAGAATGATAACTTCTATTTAGAAGAAATAGAAAAAAAATAAAACTTCCAAATCGGAAGTTTTTTTATTCTTTATTTTCTCTTTCTGGTCTCATAAGTGGAAACATTACTACATCTTTTATATTATCTGCATTAGTTAACAATTGAATCATTCTATCAATTCCAAGTCCCCATCCAGATATTGGTGGCATACCATATTCCATAGCTGAAATATAATCATAATCCATATCCATTGCTTCTTCATCACCTTCATTTTTCAATTTAAGTTGATTTAATAATTTTTCTTCTTGTTCGATAGGTGCAACTAACTCTGAATATCCATTAACTACTTCTGCTCCATTTACTACAAGTTGAAATCTATCAGCTATATTTTTATTATCATCATTTGTTCTAGCAAGTGGTGATAAACTAGTTGGATGTTCAGTTAAATATATTGGTCCTACAATATGAGGTCTTGCAACTTTTTTATATAAATAATCTATTAAATTTCCATAACCTAATTTTTCTATAGGTGTATCACTATCTAATTCAATATTGTCTTCTTTAATTTTTGCTAATAATTTTTCTTTTGTATCATAAACATTTATATCAATATTAGAATATTCCATTACTAAATCCCTAAATGAAAATTTAGGCCATTCTCCAGAAAAATCTATTTCTTTTCCATCAATATTTAATGTTAATGTACCAAATATTTCTTTAATTATATGTTGAAGAAGTTCTCTTATAAATTTCATATTATCTTCATAATTAAAATATGCTTGATAAACTTCCATCATAGTAAAATCTTGTAAGTGAGTAGCATCAATACCTTCATTTCTAAAACATCTACCTATTTCATAAACTTTATTAATTCCTGCTACTACTGCTCTTTTTAAATACATTTCTGGAGCAATTCTTAAATAAACATCTATATCTAGAGCATTATGATGAGATAAAAATGGCCTTGCTGCAGCTCCTGAATTAGCAGTTGTTAAAATAGGTGTTTCTATTTCGTAATAACCATGACTGTCTAAATATTTTCTTATTTCTCTAATAAATAAGAAACGTTTTTTAAATCTATCTCTTGTTTCTTCATTAGTAATTAAATCTATATATCTTTGACGATATTTAATTTCTTGATCACTTAATCCTAAGAATTTTTCAGGTAATGGTTTTAAAGCTTTTCCTAAAAATTTAAAACTATTTGCTCTTAATGTTTTTTCACCTGTATGAGTAGTAAATATTTCTCCTTCTACTCCAACAAAGTCTCCTATATCTATATATTTATTAAAAAAGTTATATTCTTCTTCACCTAGTAAATCTTTTTTAAAAGATACTTGAAAATCTGAATCAATATCTCTTAATTTAAGAAAACTAAGTTTTCCCATATTTCTAATAAAAACTATTCTACCAGCTACTTTAACATCAGTAGTTCCATCTTCTAAAACAGATGCTTCTTTTAAACTATGTGTTATTTCATATCTGTCAGGATAAGCTTGTCTATTTTGGCTTATTTCTTCTAATTTTTCTCTTCTAATGTTTTCTTGTTCTGAAAATGTTCTCATCTATACCTCCACTACATTAGTTCCAGCAATTATATCATGTAATGCTTTGTTATCTTTATTAACTAAAAATACTATAAAATTAATTATCATAAACGATAAAGTTATTGGTGTTATATATCCCAAATATAAAGAGAATAATGAATAATTAAAACTAGCTATAAAATATAATATTAAAGATGTTAAAACAAAGTTTCTTGCCATTTCTTCTCTTAGTAAATATTTTAAAATAGTATCATATTCAACTTTAATTTTAAATATCTTTTTAAATAATGTTTGACCATTATTAAATAGTGGAAATATAACAAAATATACTATTGTAAGTAACACTGTTAATATTTTTTGTGATAAGAAATATAAACTATATCTATTTTTATATTGTAGTTTCTTACTATTTTCTCCTAAGCTTTTAACTTTTTTTTCTAATTCTAAGCTCTTCTTCACATCATTACTCGATACAACTTTAATGTAATCTGCTGTAACATCTAAAATTTCTTTACTATGTTCTTTAAATTCGGTAAATACTTTCTTATCATTTAATTGAATAGGTGTTATCAAAAAAGATACAAGCATAAGCAATATCAAACTATCTAAAATATATGCTGATATTCTTTTTATTTTCATATTATAAAGTCTCCTTAAATTCATTTAGTAAATTTATTATATCATAAATATTATTAATTTTATTTATTTCAACTTTTATTTCTTTAGAGTTATTTATTCCTTTTAAATAAAAACCTAATATAGATCTCATTTCTAATAAAACTTGTCTTTCATTTTTTTCTTTTAATGCATAATTTATATGTTTTATAGCTAAATCTATTATCTCTTGTGGAGTCCTTTGTCTAGGAATTTTATTATATTTTATATAATCGTTTATATCTTTGAATATATATGGTCTTCCAAGACATCCCCTTCCTATCATTAAACCATCTACTTTAGAATATTCTAGTTTTTCTTTTGCTTGTTTTTCATTTTCTATATCACCATTACCTATAACAGGAATTGACACTGCCTCTTTTACTTGTTTTATTAAATCCCAATCTGCCTTTCCACTATATCCTTGACTTCTAGTTCTACCATGTATAAAAATTGCTTTTGCACCATTTAATTCTACTATTTTTGCTATTTCTACACAATTTATGGAGTTTAAATCCCATCCTGTTCTTATTTTTACAGTTAAAGGAACATCTATAGCACTACTAACTTCTTTTACTATTTCCCCAATTAAATCAGGATATTTCATAAGTGAAGAACCTGATTTTGATTTTATTGCAATTTTTGGAACAGGACATCCCATATTTATATTTAGCATATCTGGTTTAACTAAATTACATACTTTTATCGCTGCTTCTTTTAAACTTTTAGGACTATCACCAAAAAGTTGAATACATACAGGTCTTTCTACATCATCAATTTTTAACATTTTCATAGTTTTATCATTATCATAAAGAATAGCTTTATCACTAATCATTTCACTAACTACAAGACCACAATCATACTCTTTACATAACTTTCTAAAAGCTAAATCTGTGAAACCAGCCATTGGTGCTAAAACTAAATTATTTTTTAACTCTACATTTCCTATCTTCATTTGAAATTAAAAGTAAGTTTTTAAACTTACTCTCCTTTTTTACTTTTAGTTACTTTTTTTATTTCTTGTTCTTCAGTTTCTTCTTCAACTGGTAATTTACCTGTTTCTACTAAAGAGTCTATTTCTTCTTTATTTAAGGTTTCTTTTTCTAACAAAGTATTTGCTAAAAGTTTTAATAATTTATCATTTTCTTTAATTATCTTTTTAGCTTTTTCATAACAATCTTGCATTATTTTTTGTACTTCTTGATCTATTTCTAATGCAACATGATCAGAATAGTTTTTAACTCTAGAATCTTCTCCTAAATAATATCCGCTTGATCTGTGTTCATATTGAATAGGTCCAAGTTTACTCATTCCATATTCTGTAACTATAGATCTTGCTATTTTTGTTGCTTTTTCAAAATCATTATGTGCTCCTGTTGTTACATCATCAAAGTATAATTCTTCTGCTGCACGACCACCAAATAATCCAATTATTCTTTCGATAAGTTCATTCTTAGTAGCTAAATATTTTTCTTCCTTAGGTAACATCAAAGTATATCCACCTGCATCTCCTCTAGGAATAATAGTTATTTTATGAACTTGTTCTGCATCCTTAAGCTTTATACCAATTACAGCATGACCTGCTTCGTGATACGCAACAACTTTCTTTTCATGATCAGTATATTTTTTAGAATTTTTAGATGGACCACCTATAACTCTATCTGTAGCTTCATCTATTTCTAGCATTGTTATTTTATCTTTCTTTCTTCTAACTGCTAAAAGCGCTCCTTCATTAAGAACATTTTCTAAATCAGCTCCACTAAATCCTGGTGTTCTTGCTGCTATATTTTTTAAATCTACTTCTTTAGCTAGTACTTTATTTTTAGCATGAACTTTTAATATATCTAATCTTTCATCTTTATTAGGTAAATCTACTGTTACTTGTCTATCAAATCTTCCTGCTCTAAGTAAAGCTGGATCTAATACATCTGCTCTATTTGTAGCTCCAATAACTATAACACCTTCATTATCTTCAAAACCATCCATTTCACTAAGTAATTGGTTTAAAGTTTGTTCTCTTTCATCGTGTCCTCCACCATTTCCAGAACCTCTTCTTCTACCAATAGTATCTATTTCATCGATGAATATTAAACATGGTGCAGCTTTTTTAGCTTCTTTAAACAAATCTCTTACTCTACTAGCTCCAACTCCAACATATAATTCTAAAAAGTCAGATCCACTCATATAGAAAAATGGCACCCCTGCTTCTCCAGCTACTGCCTTAGCAAGTAATGTTTTTCCAGTACCAGGAGGACCTACTAATAAAAATCCTTTTGGTATTCTTGCTCCCATAATTTTAAATTTTTTAGGATTTCTTAAGAAATCTATCATTTCTTCCACTTCTTCTTTTTCTTCTTTTAATCCTGCTACATCTTTAAATTTAAATTTTGGCTTAGTACTAAGTTTAGCTGTACTCTTAGCAAAATCTAATCCTTTAGCTCCAGATTGTAATTGACTAGTAATAAACCATCCTGCTAGTAATAAAAGTCCTAATATTGGAGCAACATTTAATAATATAGATACTAGTTCATTTCTACTATTATCACTTCTAACTATTAAATTATATTGTAATTCTTTTTTATCATTTTTAACTAATAATTCATTTAATGTATTATCAGATAACGGTGTTCTAACTATAAATCTATCATATTCTTTAGAACCTTTTAATCTTCCTCTTATTTCATAAACTGAATTTTTTTGATTAGGAGTTACCTCAAGTTCTTCTATTTTATTAGCATTAATATTTTTTAATAATTCTGAATAAGACATATTTTTATTATTATATCTAGTAAGCATAAATACTATAAAAACAACTAACGCTATTGATAAAAGACTAATATAAGGTACTAATGCTTTATTAAACTTTTTATTTTTCATAATTCCTCCTTCAATTCACATGTGATTATTATATCATATTTGTCTGTTTTTTTCTTAAGTAAATTAGATTTTTTAATACCTGGAATAAAGACTATTTTATTATTACTATCTGTAATAATTGGATAATACTTTCTTATTTCTTCTTTTACTTTACTATCTTTAAAAATATCTTTTACTTTTTTAGTTCCTAAATTATTTAAAACTATCAAATCATCTTCTTTTATAGTTCTTATAATAAGAGGTAATTTAATATCTTTTTTATTTAATCTCATTACAAAATTATTATCTAAATTTCCATCTTTATCTAAGTAAAATTTAAACATATTAAAAACTTTATTTTTATCTAATATTTCTTCTTTTTGAATATAATGATTTTCTTTATAAAAATATAATTCTTTATACTCTCTAACTATAACTTTATTAAAAGGCATATCTAAAGTTTTCTTACCTGAATAATCATTGGTCAATAAAAGAATTGAATTAATATGTCTTTTATTAATTTCAACAATATCAGATTGATATTCTTCTTCTAAAAATCTTTCCAGAATCTTTTTCTTAATAATTATATCTTCTTTATTAAATTTTTCTAAATCTATTTTTTTATTTGAAACAATATTATCATAAACTTTATCTACTTGTTTATCTATATAACTATTCATTTCATCTATAGCAACTGAATAATCTAAAAAAGAAGTATTAATGTTAGGATTTTCTTTTCTAAGAAGTGGTATTATTTTAAGTCTATATCTATTTCGTGTAAATAAACTTATTTTATTAGTTTTATCTATAAAATATTTTTGTTTCTTTTCTTTTAAGTATTTCAATATCTCTTTTTTATCTGCAAGTAATAAAGGTCTATATAAAGTGTAGTTTTTTCTATTATCTTCTATCCTAAATCCTTTATACCCATTTATTGTACTACCTCTTACCAACTTCATTAAAATTGTTTCAATAAGATCATCTGAATGATGTGCAGTAAATAAATATTTTGAATTATATTTATCTACTAATTTTTCAAAAAATTCATATCTAGCTTGTCTTGCTTTAGCTTCCAAGTTTTTTAAATCTCTTGGAAAATAATCATATATTTCAAATATAAGATTGTTTTGTTCACAAAAATCTCTAATATATCTTTCTTCTTTATCACTTTCTTTTCTCAAATGATGATTTACATGTGCTACTACTATATTAAAATGATATAAATCTTTAAATGATTTTAAAATGAGTAAAAGAGCCATCGAATCAGGCCCTCCAGAAACTGCACAAACAACATTATCATTTTCTTTTATCTTTAGGTTTTCTATATATTTTATTACTTCTTTCACGCTTCACCTTTAGGAATCCGAATAATGTACTCTCCTTCTTTAGAATATAAAAACTTTTCTCTAAGATATCTTGCAACATATTCTGGATTTTTTAACTTTTCAACATCAGAATTTAATTTTTCTTCTTTTTGTTTCAATTTAATTATTTCTTTTTCAGTTCTATCCTTTTCTTGCTTTATTTTTCTAATTTTTTGCCAAGAACCATAAATATTTAGAACTATAAAAAAAGATAGTATGAAAAAAAACAAAGCTGATAAAAACAATTTAAAACTACCTTTTATTTTTTTTTTCATACTATCACCTATCTATCATAATTATACAAAATAATTATGATAGATAAATATTTATATTATTATTTATTTTTTATTTGACAATTAATCTCTTGCAAATGGTAATAGTGCTATTGCTCTAGCTTTCTTAATTTCTCTTGCAATAATTCTTTGATCTTTAGCACATGCACCTGTAGCTCTTCTTGGTAATATTTTACCTCTTTCATTAATAAGTTTTGATAAAGTTTCTACATCTTTATAGTTTACTTCTTTACCACTACATATTAAACATACTTTTTTTCTTCTATTATTACGATAATCTGCCATTATTTATTTCCTTTCCTAAAAAGGTAATTCTTCATCGCTAATTTCATCGACTTTAATATCTTTTCCAAAATCTGAATATATATCTGTTGTATCATCTACATTAAAATCAGATGGTTTAACTGAACTAACACCTGAATCTGCTTCAACTGAATCTACTTTAGATAAAAATTGTACATTATTTGCTACAACTCTATATGTTGTTCTAGCATTACCATCTTTATCATTAAATCTATCCATTCTGATACTTCCATCTATAGCAACTTGACTTCCCTTTTTTAAATATTTGTTTACATTTTCTGCTGGTTTATTCCAAACTTCAATATTGATAAAATCTGTTTCTTGAGTTCCATCTTCTCTTCTAAAATTTCTATCAACAGCTATAGAAAAATTTGCTACTGCTGATTGATTAGTTGTATATCTAAGTTCTGGATCTCTAGTTAATCTACCAATTAAAAATACTTTATTCATATGTTTCTCCTATTTTTCATCTTTTACTATTAAATGACGAATAATATTTTCACTTATTGTTGCTACTCTATCGAACTCTTTAATATCTTTAACATTATCAGTTTTGAAAGTTAATAAGAAATAGTATCCTGTTTTAAATTTCTTAACTTCATATGCTAATTCTCTTTGACCCATTTCTTTTAATTCAACATTTTGTGCTTTTGTTGATAAAACTAATGCTTTGTAATCTTCAGCTACTTTTTTAATTTCAGCTACTTCAAGATTTGGTCTAACGATAAACATTATTTCATAATTACGCATATTTTCACCTCCTTCTGGTCTTTACTGGCTATTTCTAGCAAGGAGCTTTTCACTCTTTTTGTATTATATCAAAAATTATATTTTTTTGCTACAAAAAAATAAAAATAGTAAATTATTACTATTTTATTCTACAGTTACTTCTGATTCTAAATTAGGATTTATATCTTCTTCTACTTTAGTTTTTAGTATATCTTCTGTCTTTTTATTTTCTTTGTCTTTATTTGTATCTACTTTTTTATTTTGATTACATGAAACTAGCATAAAAGCTAACATTAATATTACAAGTATTTTTTTCATCTATTTCTCCTTATTAAATATCTTATATAAGTTATATAACATTTTTAACTTAATATCAGTATTTCTAGAATTTATTTTTTTTAAACTGTATTTAGCTATAGTATTCAAATCTTTTCTATTTTTTAATAAAAGTGAAGAAAAACAAATATTTAATTTATCTTTTTTTAAAACTTTATTTACATACCTAGTTAATTCTTTTAAATATGCTTCTAAGCCTAAATAATCAGCATTTAAAATATTTTGATTATAAAAATCAATTGATAATGTATTAAGAATATATCCTTTATTATTTTTTATCATATCTTTTAAGAATAATTTACTAAAAAGATATAAACTATTTAGTTGATATTCATAATGAGTTTCTTTTGAATCACTATCAAAAAATTTATCATTATTATAAAAAGTTAAATTATTTATAATAAATTCAGGATTTTCTTTTCTAATAAAAATATAAAGTTCTTTAATTTTAGATTCTGAAATAATATCACTTGCTATTATTTGCATATTTACTTTATTTTTATATTTATTTTGAATATTAATTAAATTTTCTTTATCATTATCTAT
>ERZ773054.1313-NODE-1313-length-15475-cov-47.479896_pt1 | contig 15475 bp, 12 predicted proteins | sample MGYA00580630_ERZ773054 | MGnify/ENA primary metagenome ERZ773054 (study PRJEB29015, sample SAMEA2737994) | human oral metagenome | biome: human oral; feature: human-associated habitat; material: dental | place: China | collected 2115 ... | reverse complement strand
AAATGGGCAAGCGGTTTTCAGGTAGGCTATACGTTTTAAAACGGCATAGTCAAATCAACGGCGGTTATAGATATAGCTTATTCATAATAAAAACTATCATGACTATGATAAAAAATGGCTGTGTTTTAACAAATCTTTGATATTCTTTCTGATATTTGATAAAATTTCTTACAATCAATTAAACTACAATTTATTTTATAATGTCGGGAGTAACAAAAGAGTTGGAGATTTTAAAACAGCTTTTTGAGAATTTGTCCGACACGGACCAACAGGCTTTTTTGACTTCAGTCCGTCAAAAAGAACAGGCCAAAAAAGTAATCGAGCCGAGAAAAATCACGAATTATCCGCACTGCCAATCTACATATTTTGTCAAAAACGGGAAGGATTGCGGCAATCAGCGGTATTTGTGTCGTGAATGCAAAAAGTCTTTTGTTGAGCAGACGGGGACGATTCTGTATGATTCACAGAAAGATTTCGATGCATGGGGAAAATACATCCATTGCATGATTGAAAAGTACCCGTTGCGCAAATGTGCCGAAATCTGCAATATCAATCTAGCTACCCACCTTTGCCTGGCGGCATAAAATCCTAGACGCTTTGCAAAACATGATAGCTGAGGTGGAACTGGACAGCATTGTAGAAGCTGACGAGACCTATTTTACCCTTTCCTACAAAGGAAACCATAAGGTTTTTAAATTACCGCGTTCCGCCCACAAACGGGGAACACCGGCGGGAAAACGCGGCTTATCCAAAGAACAGGTGTATGTTCTCTGTGACGTCAATTTGGACGGCAAATCTGTTACCAAAATCAGCAATTTGGGCAAACCATCTTTCAAAGACCTGCAAAAGGTGTTGTTCGACAAAGTGGCAGTCGGTTCCGTGTTTGTCACCGATTCGCCAAGACCGTATCAGAAGCTTTCATTGGATATGAATCTGAGCCATATCCGCATTCCAAGAGGACGACGTTCCGTCGGCACCTTCAACATCTAAACCGTCAACAACTACCACAGCAGACTGAAAAACCTGATTGTCCACCGCTTCAAAGGTGTGGCAACCAAATACCTGAACAATTATTTAGTCTATCACAGCTTTGTGAATTTTATCAAAGACACACCGGCGAATAAAAAAGCAGTATTGCTGAATTTCATCCGCAATACGCTATGTATAATCAAATCAGCGGATGTACCCAAACATCCCACTGTTCCCATTTGAAAGAACTTCTCATGATAAAGTCTATCTTCACAGTATCCGGAAATCGTATGCGTAAACCTAGAATCACTCATTTGGATGTTTGGGCAAATGATGAAAAAATCGGTACTTTGGAAAGGGGGCTATGTATCGTTTTACATATGACAAACCCAGTTCTCCATTGTTGGGTTTACACTACCAGGATAGAAGCAAGGTATATACTGGCAACAACATGCCGCATATCTTTGCACAGTATTTCCCGGAAGGCTTTTTGGCTGCGTACATCACAAGCAAATATGCTTTTCATGATGCGCCTTTTGAAGACAATGAGATGCTGCGCTTGGCAATTTTAGGCAGAGAGGCACTGGGGCGGATACATGTGCGCTGTAATAACTCGCTTTTTAACGAATGGATTGACGGGTTGGAGATGAAAAATCCAAGAATATTGACTGAACAGGATTTGCTGGGCATAAATGCCCAACAGGTTTTTCAGCAATATATGACAGAAATCTTCCATCACGGCCGTTTCGTCAGCGTATCTGGAATACAACAGAAGATGTCATTGAACGCAATCCGCAGGAATACCAAGCAAACCGCTTCATATATTGCCAAAGGATTTGACCCTTCAGAATATCCGTGTTTGGCTGCAAATGAATTTTTATGTATGCAAACAAACAAGCCGGTATTCCGGTTGCACAGACCAGCTTGTCGGAAGATTCATCCGTGTTGTTGGTACGTCGGTTTGATGTCAGCGAACAGGGTTATTTTTTAGGAATGGAAGACTTTACCAGTTTGCGCCAGTATTCGGTGGACGATAAATATAAAGGCAGTTATGCGGCTATTGCACAGATTATCCGACATATATCCAGCAGACCCGATGAAGATCTAATCCATTTCTTTAACCAGCTTGCTGCCAGTTGCATATTGAAAAACGGGGATGCGCATCTTAAGAATTTTTCAGTCCTCTATCGTGATGAGTATGATGTGCGTTTTGCTCCTGCCTATGATGTATTGGATACATCAATATATATAGTTGGAACACAAGGAACTTTTGATTTTTATGACGATAAGCTGGCATTGAATCTGACTAACCACGGTAAGAAAACATACCCTTCCAAGAATACGTTGTTGGACTTTGCTGAGAAATATTGCGATTTGGGCAGAGATGAGGCTGCCTGCATGAGAGACGCAATCGCAGAAGCCAAAGAGCAGGTGTTCGCAAAATATTCAGACGTATTGCGCGACAATGGATGGTTGGCTCAACAATGGCATTTCGTACCGGATGAAAATGAAGAAGATATGCCGTTCACATTCCGGTAGCTGCCGGGTTCGAACCGGCTATCAGAGATAGCCGGTCGACTTTCACCCTGAAAATCACTTCTCTTTCAACTTTCAAAACATCCCGATAAAATGGGTATTTCGTAACCAACTCTTGTGATGGACACAGTTATGGCAACCGAACCGAACCGAACCGAACCGAACCGAACCGAACCGAACCGAACCGAACCGAAATTATACACGATTTAGAAGATAATATCAAACAAAACAACATATTAAAACTCAAACAACTCTTTCCCGAAGTCTTTTGCGAAGGCCAAATCGACTTTGAGAAACTCAAACTCGTCCTCGGCGCAGAAAACCTTGCCGGCGCGGGCGAACGTTATCAACTGGATTGGGCGGGTAAAACCGCCGCCTATCTCAACCTGCAAAGCCCCACTTCCCGCACGCTTATCCCCTGCAAAGAAGAATCCGCAGATTTCGACGGCACGCAAAACGTGTTTATCGAAGCCGAAAATCTCGAAGCCCTGAAAATCCTGCAAAAATCCTACGCCGGCAGCGTGAAGATGATCTACATCGACCCGCCCTACAATACCGGCAGCGATTCCTTTATTTATCCCGACAAATTCTCCGAAAGCCGAAAAGAATACGTCCGCCGCGTGGGCGATACCGACGACGCGGACTATCTGAAGCGCGACGGCGTATTCCAAGGCGCGTGGCGCAAAAACGGCAAAGACAGCGGCCATTACCACAGCAACTGGCTCTCCATGATGCTGCCGCGCCTGCATCTGGCGAAAACCCTGCTGCGCGAAGACGGCGTGATTTTCATCAGCATTGACGACAACGAACAGGCACAGTTGAAATTGTTATGTGATGAAGTGTTTGGGGCGGAGAATTTTGTCAATCAAATTGCTGTCAAAATGAGTGAACTTTCTGGGGTTAAAATGAAGCATTTAAATCAGTATGCTAAATTAAAAGAATTTTTACTGATTTACGCTAAAGATATTCATTTCGCTAATTTCAATATTGAAAAGAAAAGAAAATCTCCCGAAACTCTATCTAAATATTTAAAATATTATTCATCAATAATAGAAAATATTGAGAGTGAATGTGAGCAATGGAAGATAATATCACTAGATGAATATTTTAAAGATAAAAATATCATTTTAGATAGAGAGGAATTGAATGAGTGGAAGCTATCAAATGCACAACGCCTAGTGTATCGTACAAACAGTAAAACCGTTGATAAATTTCTACTTAAAAATCCAAATGCTCCTGATATTTGTAAACTCATCAATGATGATGGTAAGGAAATTATCAAATGGGGTAACAAAGAAATGTTATTCTTGGAAAAATATATTGATGAATATTTAGGCGATATTTGGTTGGATATATCTACTATTAATTTAAATAAAGAAACTCATGCCTTAGTATTTGAAAATGGACAAAAACCTTTAACATTGATTAAAAGATTGCTAAAAAGTTTAGAAACTGAAAACAATATTGTAATGGACTTCTTCTCCGGCAGCGGCACAACCGCCCACGCCGCGATGCAGCTTAATGCCGAAGACGGCGGCAACCGCCGTTTCATCTGTGTCCAACTCCCCGAAGAAACCGACGAAAAATCCGAAGCGCGCAAGGCGGGTTTCAACACGATTGCCGAAATTGCTAAAGAACGTATCCGCCGCGCGGGCAGGCAGATTTCAGACGGCCTTCAAGACGGATTGGAAATAGATACGGGTTTTAAAGTTTTCAAACTTGCCGAAAGCGGTTTCAAACAATGGCGGCAGCCCGAGCAGGCCGATACGGAAGCCCTGCAAAGCGAATTGTTGCTGAACATCGATTCCGTGCTGTCTGACACGCCGTCTGAAAACCTGCTCTACGAATTGATGCTGCGTATGGGCTTGAAGCTGACTTGCAAGGTTTCGTTTTCAGACGGCGTATATTTCGTGGAAGACGAGGATACGGGCGGGCTGTACGCCTTCCTGCTGGAACGCGTGGATCAAGGTTTGATTGATGCCGTGCTGGCGAAGCATCCCGTCAAGGTGGCGGCCTTGGACAGGCTGTTCGAGGGCGACGACGCGCTCAAAAGCAATACTGTATTACAGATGAAGGATGCGGGCGTGATGTTCGAATGCGTGTAGTCAGCCGAAAAAGGGAAACCGGAAGTGCCGTCTGCCGTCATTCCCGCCTGCGCGGGAATGACGGCAAAGAGGTAGATTTTCCGCGCGACAGCGGATAGAAGGAAATAAAAATGGAACTGAAATTTGAAGAACTGCCCTATCAGCTTGATGCAGTCAATGCCGTTGCGAATCTTTTTGCAGGGCAGCCGAACCATGCCCGGACATTTGATTTGACCAGTCAGGGGACAGGGCGGTTTGTCGGCAACGGCTTGGATTTGGATTGGGAAACGTTAGGCCGGAATTTGAATGCGGTACAAAAGCAAAACGGACAGCCTGAAACGGAAATCGGCGCGCACGGGCTGAATTTTTCCCTGGAAATGGAAACGGGGACGGGCAAAACCTATGTCTATCTGCGCACGGTTTACGAATTAAACCGCCGTTACGGCTGGAAGAAGTTTGTGATTGTCGTGCCGAATGTGCCGATACGCGAAGGCGTGTTGAAAAGCTTGGAAATGACGAAGGCGCATTTTGACAGGTTGTTCGGCAGGCCCGTGATGCGTTATTCGGAATATTCAAGCGGCCGACTGTCGGATTTACGCGCTTTTGCGGTAAACGACCACATCGAGATTTTGGTGATCAACATCCAGTCGTTTGAAAAAGAAGGAAACGTTATCAATAAGGTAAACGAAAGCGGAGAAGCGCCGATTAAGTTTATTCAGGAAACGTGTCCCATCGTCATCATTGACGAGCCGCAGAATATGGAAACGGAAGGTCGTCTGAATGCTTTGGAATCGCTCAATCCGCTCTTTACCCTGCGCTATTCGGCAACGCATAAAAACCCTTACCACAAGGTTTACAGCCTGAATCCCGTGCAGGCATACAATTTGAAGTTGGTCAAACAGATCGAAGTTTTGCCGGTATTGGCGGAAAACGATGTGAACGGCGCATTTGCAGAGCTGCTGGAAGTAAAGCAGGCGGCCAAAGGTCGTCTGAAAGCCGATTTGAACATTCATTATCAGGATAAAAAGGAAACCAAGAAGAAAAAGGTATCCGTCAAATCGGGAGACGATTTGTTTGAAAAATCGGGCGGCAACGAAGCCTACCGCCACGGTTTTATCATTGACGGCATGGATTTCGAGAATCAGGAATTGGCGTTCTCAAGCGGTAAAACCATTACGCGCGGCGGAGACGGCGATGCGGTGCGAGATGAAATCATGAAAAACCAAATCCGCGAAACGGTAAGGGAGCATTTGGCGAAGGAAAGACGGCTGAATCCGCTGGGGATTAAGGTGTTGTCGCTGTTCTTCATCGACCGCGTGGAGAATTACCGTGCGGCAGACGGAACAGCAGGCAAGTTTGCCCTTTGGTTTGAAGAAATCTATCGAGAGCTTGCAGGCAGCCCCGATACGGCGGGCGTACACGGCGGCTATTTCTCGCAAGACAAGAAAGGCCGTCTGAAAAACACCGACGGCACAACGCAGGCGGATAACGATACCTACCGCCTCATTATGCGCGACAAGGAAACCCTGCTTTCCTTCGGCAGCCCGCTGCGCTTTATCTTTTCCCATTCCGCGCTGAAAGAAGGCTGGGACAACCCCAATGTATTCCAAATCTGCACGCTCAATGAAACCCGCTCGCCGCTGAAAAAGCGGCAGGAAATCGGGCGCGGGCTGCGTATAGCCGTCAATCAGAAAGGTTGTCGCGTGCGCGATGAAAAAGTGAATGTGCTAACCGTGGTTCCGAACGAAAGCTACGAATCGTTTGCTGCCAACCTGCAAAAGGAATACGAAGACGAATGCGGCATTACCTTCGCCGCCGAAAACATCAAGGACGGCAACAAAAAGAAAAAACAGCTATTCCGCAAAGATTTCCCGCTCGACCCCGAATTTCAGGCAATTTGGGACAGGTTGAAATACAAAACGCGCTACCGCGTGCACTTCGATACGGAAGAATTGATCAAACAGGCTTCGGCGGCAGTAGCAGGCCTGCCCGAAATCCAGAAGCCGAGAATCCGCATCCGCAAGGCACAATTGAAACAATCCCAAACCTACGGTATCGAAACGGTTGAAACCAAAAGTTACAGCCGCGACATGGACGTTCAATGGGAAATCCCGGACATACTCGGCGAAATCCAAAGAAAAACGGGGCTGACGCGGCGCACGGTGTACGAAATCATCACACAGTCGGGTCGTCTGAAAGATGTGGCAGGCAACCCGCAACGCTTCATCGACCTTGCCGCCGAAGCGGTAAACCGCAGCCTGTACGCATTGATGGCGGCAGGAATCGAGTATGAACAAACCGGAGAAGTGTACGACCAAAAGCTGTTGGCAGACATGGAGCGTGAAGGCATCGAGTTTTACGAAAACGGTTTTACGTTCACAGTAAGCAATCCGCAAAAAACCATTTGCGAAAACTATATCCCTCTGGATTCCGGCACGGAACAAGCCTTTGCCCAAAATTGCGAGGATTATGATGCGAAAAATGAAGGCGGCGTGGCGTTTTATTTCAAACTGCCCGGCTGGTTTAAAATCCCGACCCCGCTGGGCAACTACAATCCTGATTGGGCGGTGGTGAAACAGGTTCAGGACAAAGTATATTTCGTTGCAGAAACCAAAAATACCGGCAAAGGCATTCAGGCGGGGGTAGATGCGGGCAAGCTGCGCGAAAACGAACGGCTGAAAATCGAATGCGGTGAACGGCATTTTAAAGCACTGGGCGGTTTGGCATACCGTGTTGTGGCAACGGTGGGGGACTTAGAGTTAAAAAAAGAGGAGCAAGCTTAAAACAAACAGGTGTAATCATAGTGTTACACCTGTTTCGTAAATAATGTAAATCAACGGTTTGTTAAAACACAGCCTAAATTTATCAAAATCAATCAAATCTTAAAACACAGCATTTCAAAATGAAACCATGTTAGAAGAAAACCCTCTCATAACCCTCTCCACCGTATTACGCCCTTCTTCCCCATGCTTGTATACCTTGTAATGGGTATACAAGCTTTTCTTTATGAATTATTGAATACCCCGGCGTGTTTGACTACCTCGTGCAACACCCAGCTAATCCAACAGAGTGTGAAGCGAGCCGATTCATCCACTTCAACCATTAAGCCTGTAAAGTCTTCTTTACCGTTTCGTCCTATTAGTTCAATACAAACCAACTGCTTATCAACCGGTAAGGTCTGACGCATGACAAAAGCACCCACTACGAGCGGGGTGGTTCCTTTATTACCGGAGATCTTGATAATACCGATGTCTGGCTTGGTTTCAAATATCTTGCCATTCAACCATTCGACTTCTGTGATTAGCCCCTGTCGCTTCAATTCTTGGGCTTCCAGCCACATCTGCTCGTATCGTGGCAGCTTGGTTTCCACTACCTGACCGACTATCCCGCCTACACCGGTGCCGGTTCCTTTTGCCAACAATGTAGATCCTGATCCTGGTGCATTATCTACGGGAACAACCTTTCTGCTACCGACATGCTGATCTTCCGCCGTCACGATATTGCGCTTATCCCCGATTAACTGATTATGTAGAGGCAAGGCAAGATTGGCAGTGTCCCAGCTTGCTGTAAACGTGGCACTAACCGGCACTTCAGACAGCTTAACCGTCCTGCGGATAATGGCCGATTCGCCGCCTGAGTCGCTTCCGGAAACCATTCTTTTTTCCACCACATGATGTCCGGGCCGGGCGGATCCGAAATACCGAGAATGTTCAACCCAAGAAAACTTTTTTGACTATCGAATGGAATACCACGCACCCAAACAATAACATCAGGGTAGTTGTGCCACAGTTCGGGAACCAGAAAAACAAATGGGGTAGAGTCTTTTTTGCTTTGATTTAAAAAAGATTTAGACCAAGAATTGACGAATTGATGAACTACTTGCTGCGTATATGGCTCTCTCTTTAGGTGAGCAAAAAAACCGCATCTTGTTTCACAAACTTGTGGGAAGGTTGCAAAACATCTATATTCCCTGAGGGTTTTATATGTGAAGGAAAGGGGGGCAACAACAGACTCAGGACATTGTCGCCACTGCCAAGAGGTTTCATTTGATAAGGATAACTTGTCAAAATACGCTTGAGTTCTGGCGAGTGGCCGTAAGCCGCCCGGAAGAAATCCATACCGTTTAATACCAGCTTGCCACCATTATCCAAATCAAGCTCAATCAGCCGACTAAAATCATTTGCACCGTGCAGCAAAGGGTAAAGATCAAGAGGGAAAGGGTCATTTTGCTTACCCAACCTAGACTGGGCATTGAAGGTTTTATAACGCCAGCATCCCGCTGTAAATGATACTTTGAATTCAACAACAGGGTAATGAACCTCTTCAACAGACTTGCCGTTTATCCAGATAGAACCGATACGGTACTGCCCTAAAAGGGGAAGCGGGAGAATTTCTTTCACAATCTTCCCCGACTCCAAGCCGGTATTAGTTCGGTCCAGAATTTCTCTGAAAAGCACTTGCAGATTATTTTGACCCGATTCCGAACCTTTTACCAAGTCAGCATATCACCAAAGCAGATAGGGCCGGTTCGGCGACAGCTTCGCCAGTGAGAAGGTAGACGTAACAGGATTTTTGATTGTATTGGGATAGGTGAGCATCATTTTGTGTCACCTATTTCTAATTTGTGTCAGATTATTCTGAATACCACACCAGGATACATTGATAACCGACGCAATAGGTGTGGTAATCCTCAACCTCGATGTTGTAGACCGTGGTGCGGTAGCGGCGGTAATGCCGTTGTCCGTCCTCATCCACATACAGCAGGTTCTCGTCGTTCGGCACGTCCGCCCAATCAAATGTCGGGCAATTCAGTGATTCGTCAGTTAGAACCATCTCATAGCTGTTGCCTAAATCCGACTCTTTCCAGCCATAGGCCAGATTGATCGGCTGCGCCCAGGCCTGGTCGGTATCGCGGTAGGCATACAGCGGGCGGTAATCCTCCACCACATAATATTTGCGACAACCCAACACCACGTCGCCGCGCTCAAGCTGGTCGGCGCGCTTCCACACCGGCTGTTCGTACAGCCGCATTTCATAGGGGGTATGCTTAAATGCCCACAGGGCTTCGTATTTTTCCCAGCCGTCCGGCCCATTGAACATATCGCTGCTGTCGTAATCGCAGCCCTTCCAATAGGCGCCGAGCTGGCCAAATTCCGGATGCTCGACAATCAGGTTGGTGACCACACCGTACACGCAGAACGGGTGATTCGGGGTAGCGACTAGGGTTGCCCCTCCCCCGTTCCTTTCGGGGAATTGGGAAAACTTCAGCATCACTACTTCCTTGTCCTCATAACGGAAGGTATTCACCACCCGCTTGGGTACGGCCTCGCCGATGCCGTTTTCAGGGCGAGACATCACCAAATCACCCACCTTCAGTTCGTCTATCGGCGTCCAGCCTTCTTCCGTTTCTACCAAGGTGCCCTTCATAAAGCAGCCCATGCTGGAGGATAGGGCGTTTTCTTTCGCCTGTTTGTAGATAAATTCGTGCATTGCATCTCCCAAAGGTTGGAGGGTTGAGGTTTCTAAATTGAATAAATGCCTTGCTGTGCTTTACTGATCAGAAAGCCAACAATCCGTCCACGTTCCGTTCGGTTGCGGCGGAGAGTTCTGGCAAACCGATGCCGCGCAAGCAGCAGACGATTTCGGCTATGCGGGATATATCGGCAGGCGTGCCGCCTTCCGACATATACGGGCTGTCGGTTTCCAATACGATGTATTCCAAAGGCAGTTCGGCGGCGGCGCGGCGGGCTTTTTTTGCCTGCGGGTTCAGCAGCAGCGAGCCGATGCCGATTTTCAATCCGAGTTTGCAAAATGCCGCCGCCTCTTCCAAGCTGCCGGAAAAAGCATGGACGATACCGCCGCAAGGATTCCGATATTGCTTCAACAACGCCGGCAAATCCGCACTTGAACGGACATTATGCAAAACGAACGGCCGGCGGTAATCGCCGGCCAGTTGCAGTTGGGCCGCAAGCAAACCGCGTTGCCGCTGCCGCTGTGCATCATCGGAAGCCCGCAGATAATCTAATCCGATTTCGCCCACCCATGCTTGCGGATGTCCGGCAAGGTAATCGGCAAGGCTGTCCAAATCCTGCCGTTCGGACGTTCCTCCGGCCCACCAGGGATGGATGCCGAAGGCGGGGATGATGTTGTCTGCCGCCAAATCCGATACGGCTTTCCAGTCGCCACGGTTGGCGGACGGAACGATAAAGCGGCGCACACCTGCCCCGTCAGCCTGCCGTATGACCTCTGCCGACCGTTCGGCCAGCAGAGGATCGGCAAGGTGGGTATGGGTGTCGGTGAATACCGCCGGCTTGTCGGTTGTATCATTCATGACGGTTTTATCATTCATCGTGGCAAATCCTGCTTTCAGACGGCCTTACTGCCTGCCGCCGCAGACCGGGACGTTTTGTCGAACGGAAATTATTGTATTGAATCCGTTACCTATACCCGGAAAGGGTAGAATTGTAGTGCATATCGGCGTGCAGTCAAACCTTTTATATCGGTCTTTAGTCTGATTACAAACGGTATATAAATCCTATCTATTGCAGGATGGAGGCCGTCTGAAAAGCATTTTGGCGGCAGTTTTGGGCATTTGGACAGCTTTCAGACGGCCTGTTAGAATCGCCGGGAAATATATATTGTCGGAAGGACGCTGCGATGCAGTATGTGGTATTTGTCGTATCCGTGGTTATCGGCGGATGGATGGGTTATCCCGTATCCGGTTTCATCATCGGCCTTGCGCTGTGGTATGGCATTATCAAAATCCAAGGTAAGCCGTCGGCGGAAAACGAAAAGCTGAAGGCCGAGATAGCCGATCTGCAAAGACGGGTGCATGCGCTGGAATTGCAGCTGTCGAGGCCGTCTGAAAATGTTTTGCCAACCGCGCAGGAAGAGGAACTCCATCCTTCAGCCATACCCGATGCCATGCCGATGCCGTCTGCGGCCGAACCGGCATTGGAAGCGGCAGCGGCCGTTCCCCCGGCATACGCGGCAAACGAAACCACACAGCCGCAGGCAGCCCGCATCAGCCGTTTGCAGCAGATGCATTTGCAGGCCGAAGAGGCAGCGGCAGTAGAAAACAGGCCGTCTGAAAGCGATTCGGCAGATCGTTTTCAGACGGCCTCCTTTGTTGAAGCCGAACAAGGGCAGGCGGCCGACCGACCTGCCTATTATGATCGGAGGCCGTCTGAAAAAGAGGCGGCAACCGACGGGGGCGGCAATTTGCTTACCCGTTTGACGGGCGGCAATTTGTTGTTGAAAACAGGCATCGTGGTGCTGTTCCTCGGCTTGGCCTTTTTGCTGCGTTATGCTTCCGAACGCGTCCATATCCCAATCGGACTGCGTTATCTGTCGGTGGCGGGCGGTGGTTTGGCCGCTGTGGTTGCTGGCTGGAAGCTGCAAAGCCGGCGGCGCGAATACGGCCTGATTCTGCAGGGTTTCGGCGTGGCGGTGATGTATCTGACCTCGCTGGCGGCTTTGAAGCTGCACCCCCTGCTGCCCGCGCCAGTAGTGTTTGCCGCGATGGTGGTGCTGGTGGCGGCGATGGCCGTGATGGCGGTGCGGCAGGATGCCCAAATAATGGCTCAGGCTGCGGTCATCGGCGGGATGGCCGCACCAATTTTGGTGTCCGACGGCAGCGGAAATTATCTGGTGCTGTTCTCCTATCTCGCACTGCTCAATACCGGTATTGCGGCGATTGCCCGGTTTAAGGCCTGGCGGCCGCTGAACCTGACCGGTTTTGTCTGCACGTTCTGTATCGCCCTGTTTTGGGGCCTCAAGTCGTATACGCCGGAGCATTTCTCCACAACCGAGCCGTTTTTGATTTACCACTGGCTGCTTTATACATTGATTGCCTGCTTATTCGCCCGCCGACGGCTGTCGGCGGGAGGGGACGATGCGCTGCCGCCGTTGGCGGACAATGCGCCGCTGGGGGACATTATCGGCCATATCGCCAAACACGGAATCCGCGTGCACATACTCGACCACACCTTGCTGTTCGGCACAATGGCCGCCGCTTTCGCTTTACAGTGCGGCATCACCGCGCACCTGACGCACGGTTCGGGCTGGTCTGCCGTATTGTTTGCCACCGTTTACGGCGCGGCCGCGCTGGTGCTGCGCGGCAGTTCGGGATTGGCGGTGTTGCGACAGGCGTTTACTGCCTGCGCTTTGTTGTTTGCCACGGCGGCCGTACCGCTGTTTTTCAATCGCGGCGATACGGTTTCATTGTGGTCGCTGGAAGCGGTGCTGCTGTACTTTTTCGGCCTGCGCGGACGGCTGCCGCACCTGCGTTTCGCCGCTTTGTCGGTTTATTTATCGGCGGCGGTGTGTCAGTTGGGCGGTTACAGCCCGGCTGCCGATACGCTTTTGTCCGGCTCTTGGGCGGACACTTTGTTCGCAGCGGCGGGCGGCGGCCTGCTTTATGCCTGTTGGCAAAAATGGCGTTGCGAAGGTTCTGCCGCGTGGGAACGCGGTTTTCAGACGGCCTCTTTGGCTTTTGCCGTACTTTATGCTTCGCTGCTGCCGATGCTGTTGTTGTCCGAAGATGGGAAGTTGTCGGTTGCCTACTCCGCTTTAGCCTTACTGTGGGCGGCGTGCCAATACCGAAAAAGGCAGCCGGTATTTACTGCCGCCGCACTGTTGTGCGGCCTGACCTTGATTTTCTTCAGCATCAATATGTCGGACGGTTGGCCCAATAAGACAGTGGGATGGCTGTTGCAGGCCGTTTTACTGTTTGCCGCCTCTTTTGCCGCCGGCCGGCCGAAGTGGCAAAACGGAAACAAGACTTCCGTAGTGGCATTGTGTGCAGGCAGCCTGTTGTTCACTATTTCCTTACAGCCTGCCTATACCGGTTGGCAGGAGGTATTGCAGCCGCTGGAGGCTTACGGTACGAGTACCGTATGGCTGTTGTCCGCCGTATGGCTGCTGCCATTTGCCCTTGCCTGTTCGCGCTTAAACTGGCGGCCGCCCCTCTTTATCCTGCTTTTCTTCAGCCTCCTGACCTTCACCGGCTATCCCGGCGCGGCCGCTTACAGCGAAACGCCGCTCTATGCCGCATTCTGTCTGGCTGCGGCAACGGCCGTCCATTGGTATCTGCTTAAAGTACAGCCGTTGGAACAATCTGCCGCCGACTGGTTGCACGGCATTTCCCTGCTGCTCTTCACCGCCGCTTGGACGCATTTTTCCGGCACGGTTGGCGCGCTTTGGCTCAACGGCGTGTGGCTGCAGGTGGTGTGGCTGGCCGTACCGCTGGCATTTTGGCTGCTGCTGGCCGCACCAAAACAGCCCGCCCTTTTCAGACGGCATCCTGCCGCCTATCTGAAATTCGGCGGCATCATGTGCGCGCTGTTCGCGGCCGGATGGCTGCTGTGGGTCAATATTTCCACGCCGCACCGCCCTGCCCCGCTGCCTTACCTACCGCTGCTCAATCCATTGGAACTGGCTTCCGTCGGACTGTTGTGGCTGGGCTGGCGCGGGTTCGAACGCATCGCCGCATCAGACGGCTGGAGCAGGACGGCAAAACGCCAATATGCCGCGCTTTTGAACGGACTGGCCTTTATCGTATTGAGCGCGGGCGTGATGCGCCTGTGGCATTTCTTCGACGGCATCCGCTGGCGGCTGGATTACCTTTTGGCCTCTTTCGGCCTTCAGGCCAGCCTGTCTGTGGTATGGGCGGTAACGGCCATCGTGCTGATGGTGGGCGGCAACCGCAGCGGCAGACGCAGCCGCTGGCTGACAGGTGCCACGCTGATGGCGGTGGTGGTCGTCAAACTGTTTTTGGTCGAATTGGGCAACAGCGGCGGCATCGCCCGCATCGTATCGTTCATCGCTGTCGGTCTGCTGCTGCTTTTGGTGGGCTGGTTTGCCCCCGTTCCGCCTAAAGAAAATATTTTGGAAGAGACTAAAAAATGACCGACGCTATTCAACCGCCTACCCGCCATGCCATAGCAATCACCGCCATTCCCGCTTTGGGCGACAACTACATCTGGCTGCTTTCAGACGGCCTCCAAGCCGTCTGCATCGATCCGGGCGATGCCGAACCCGTGCTCGATTACCTCGGACAAACCAAAACGGAACTGACGCAAATCTGGATTACCCACCACCACCACGACCACACCGGCGGCATCGCCGGCCTGAAAAGCCGTTTTCCCGACTGCGAAATCTACGGCAACCGCGACATTGCCGCCGCCACACACCCTATCTCGGAAGGCGCGCACCTCAACTTCGGCGGCTGCCGGGTAGAAGTTTGGCAAGTGCCAGGACACACCGACACCCATCTGGCCTATCTGTTCGAATACGACGGCAGACTGCATGTTTTCTGCGGCGACACCTTGTTCAGCGCAGGCTGCGGTCGCGTGTTCACCGGCACGGCAGCCGACCTGGCCACCTCGTTCGACCGCTTCAAAGCCCTGCCCGACGACACCCTGTTCTACCCCGCACACGAATACACGGCGGCGAATCTGGCCTTTGCCGCCCACATCGAACCGGACAATCCGGCCATCCGTGCGGCAGCCGAAGCAGCACGCCGAACGCCCACGCTGCCGGTGAGCCTGGCTCACGAAAAAGCGGTCAATCCGTTCCTGCGTACCGACAACCCGGCCGTCCGCCGTCGCACCGCCGAACTGGCCGGACGCGCGGTTTCCAGCAACCAAGAAACCTTTGCCGTATTGCGCGAATTGAAAAACAACTTCTAACCGCAAACAACAAAAGGCCGTCTGAAAACCGCTTGATTGGTTTTTCAGACGGCCTTTATGTGTCAAAACCTGTTAAAATCCGCCGTTTTACTTTTCACGCGTTTCAGGCCATCTGAAAACGCCAAACCGACACGAGAACCCCATGTCCCAAGAAATCCTCGACCAAGTGCGCCGCCGCCGCACGTTTGCCATCAT
>ERZ773054.1311-NODE-1311-length-15484-cov-12.702962_pt1 | contig 15484 bp, 11 predicted proteins | sample MGYA00580630_ERZ773054 | MGnify/ENA primary metagenome ERZ773054 (study PRJEB29015, sample SAMEA2737994) | human oral metagenome | biome: human oral; feature: human-associated habitat; material: dental | place: China | collected 2115 ... | reverse complement strand
CTCCTCATCACCGCAGGCCTGGATGCCTCCCCCCACACCCAACTATGAAGAGCCGGAAAACGACGCGGGGGGCGCCGCCTCGGCCGTTGCCCGGGGCTCATCCCCGCGCGTGCGGGGAAAACGCGGGGAATTCAAACGTGGATCCGTTGACGGCCGGCTCATCCCCGCGCGTGCGGGGAAAACGAGCTCGACCCCGACGAGACCGTCGAAGTCCTGGGCTCATCCCCGCGCGTGCGGGGAAAACAGCATGCGGCTCTCGTCCAGCTCGCCCGTGAGCGGCTCATCCCCGCGCGTGCGGGGAAAACGACATCCCGCTGGCTCGGGAGGAGATCAAGGCGGGCTCATCCCCGCGCGTGCGGGGAAAACATCCTGTACGGGCTGCGCAGCCACCTGTCCGAGGGCTCATCCCCGCGCGTGCGGGGAAAACGCCCGTTGGGCCGCTCTCGCCTGACGGATGGAGGGCTCATCCCCGCGCGTGCGGGGAAAACGTGGCTGATCAACTTCTCGGGGCTATCGCGCTAGGCTCATCCCCGCGCGTGCGGGGAAAACTTGGTGATGAGGGTCCTCGGGGGGATGTCGATGGGCTCATCCCCGCGCGTGCGGGGAAAACAGCAGCGGTGTCATGGTCGCGTTCCAGCCGCGGGGCTCATCCCCGCGCGTGCGGGGAAAACTTGGCGGGGGTTGGCTTGGGCGAACGCGGCTTGGGCTCATCCCCGCGCGTGCGGGGAAAACTTGATCGTTTCGTGTGACTATGAGCGGGGCCCGGGCTCATCCCCGCGCGTGCGGGGAAAACGTCAACTAGCAGAGGGGACGCAAGTACTCGGACGGCTCATCCCCGCGCGTGCGGGGAAAACCGCGACGGCGCAATCGGGAGCCTGAGCATCGGGGGCTCATCCCCGCGCGTGCGGGGAAAACCATCGCGTTGGTCTGGGCGCCGGTGGCGAGCTCGGGCTCATCCCCGCGCGTGCGGGGAAAACGACATGGGGTCGAGTGCTCCGTTGACGGTGATGGGCTCATCCCCGCGCGTGCGGGGAAAACCAACTAGCCAAGCTATCGTATCGCGTGAGGTACGGCTCATCCCCGCGCGTGCGGGGAAAACGTCCGTGAGCGGGACGAATCGCGTCCGGTCGCCGGCTCATCCCCGCGCGTGCGGGGAAAACTCATCCTGCAACAGGTGAAGGTGGAGAGGTACCGGCTCATCCCCGCGCGTGCGGGGAAAACTTGGGAGGCGTCTGAGACATCGCGGAGAACGCCGGCTCATCCCCGCGCGTGCGGGGAAAACCGCGCCCATTGCTTCCACGTGGCTTCCGGGTACGGCTCATCCCCGCGCGTGCGGGGAAAACGGCCGGTGCTCTCGCGGCGGCTCCAGGCATCGGGGCTCATCCCCGCGCGTGCGGGGAAAACGCCCAATGAAGCGACCCCGCGGCGCAACGCGTCGGCTCATCCCCGCGCGTGCGGGGAAAACACGACCGGGATGGGCGAGAACATCGCGGGCGCGGGCTCATCCCCGCGCGTGCGGGGAAAACCGACCGGAGCACGTGTCCTAGCCTCCCGCGACGGGCTCATCCCCGCGCGTGCGGGGAAAACGCGCGCTTGTCCTCGATTGTGACTTCGAGGGCCGGCTCATCCCCGCGCGTGCGGGGAAAACTCCTATCAGCGGGCGTTCCAGGTGATCGCGATGGGCTCATCCCCGCGCGTGCGGGGAAAACGGGTTGGCGTAGGGGACGCCGGTGCGGCGGTTGGGCTCATCCCCGCGCGTGCGGGGAAAACTGCGGGAGGGGGATCACGCGGGTCTTCCCACCCGGCTCATCCCCGCGCGTGCGGGGAAAACTACCTGCATTGCGGGCACCGGTCCGGCGCGGGCGGCTCATCCCCGCGCGTGCGGGGAAAACCGGTGGGCACGGTGTGCCCGCGCGCGTCTCGAAGGCTCATCCCCGCGCGTGCGGGGAAAACCGGGCCTGGACGGGGGCGCGCGAGCGCCACCGGGGCTCATCCCCGCGCGTGCGGGGAAAACCACCGCAGAACCAGCGAGAACCCGCAACGTTTCGGCTCATCCCCGCGCGTGCGGGGAAAACAACACGCCGCCCCCGGACGGAACATTCACAATGGGCTCATCCCCGCGCGTGCGGGGAAAACAAGGTTCCGCGCCTCCAACATCTCCGGATGCACGGCTCATCCCCGCGCGTGCGGGGAAAACCGCGGCGTCCGCGGATCCCGCGCCCTGGGGCGGGGCTCATCCCCGCGCGTGCGGGGAAAACGGGTACCCGGTGGACCGCATTGCCTCGACCATGGGCTCATCCCCGCGCGTGCGGGGAAAACGACCCCACCGCCGCCCCGACGCTCTGGGCGACCGGCTCATCCCCGCGCGTGCGGGGAAAACGTCGCCGCCAGGTCCGCGCCGAGGCCGATGAGGGGCTCATCCCCGCGCGTGCGGGGAAAACCTTCCAGCCAGCCCCCCGGCCGCTCCGGGGGGCGGCTCATCCCCGCGCGTGCGGGGAAAACTCGCCCGGTTGCTGCCAGGCGGCCCGCGCGCTAGGCTCATCCCCGCGCGTGCGGGGAAAACCCCGGGCCGAGGACCGCGAGATGCCACGTCCGGGGCTCATCCCCGCGCGTGCGGGGAAAACGACGACACCGGCGCCGAAACCCGCACCATCGGCGGCTCATCCCCGCGCGTGCGGGGAAAACGGCGGCGACGACGGCGTGGATGGGGCCGGTGGAGGCTCATCCCCGCGCGTGCGGGGAAAACACTGGTGAGGAGGTAGGCCCAGTGTCCGTGGAGGGCTCATCCCCGCGCGTGCGGGGAAAACCTGGGTTCGCGAAGACGCGGAACCTTGTCGCGGGGCTCATCCCCGCGCGTGCGGGGAAAACTTCCCGGACTGACGCGGAACAGTGATCAAAACCGGCTCATCCCCGCGCGTGCGGGGAAAACACCTGGATCGACTCTGCGACCTCGGCGTCCCGGGGCTCATCCCCGCGCGTGCGGGGAAAACCTCTCGAAGACCTCCCCAAGGTCGCCGCCGTCCGGCTCATCCCCGCGCGTGCGGGGAAAACGCGACTGGCATATGGGACCGGCCCCGCCGTCGCGGCTCATCCCCGCGCGTGCGGGGAAAACCCGTGGTGGATCACCAACGGCGACCGTCTCAACGGCTCATCCCCGCGCGTGCGGGGAAAACGATACAGGTGGTGGGGCATCACTGATCGCCCCCGGCTCATCCCCGCGCGTGCGGGGAAAACGGGCGCGCGGTCCCCCACAGGGACCACTTGCGGGGCTCATCCCCGCGCGTGCGGGGAAAACCTGGTCTGCCGGAGGACCAGCCACACGTTGGCGGGCTCATCCCCGCGCGTGCGGGGAAAACCATCCGGGCGTTCTCCTGGTGGGCGGCCGCCCAGGCTCATCCCCGCGCGTGCGGGGAAAACGCGTCGGTGGCCGAGTGGACGGCCAGGGAGTTCGGCTCATCCCCGCGCGTGCGGGGAAAACGGACGGCGCTTGTCCCTGGTGGGGCCGCCACTGGGCTCATCCCCGCGCGTGCGGGGAAAACTTGCATATGTCATCGGACGCGATCCGCACCCAGGGCTCATCCCCGCGCGTGCGGGGAAAACACCTGCGGGGCGACGTAGCGGGCGGGCGTCCAGGGCTCATCCCCGCGCGTGCGGGGAAAACGCAATACGTGATCTCCTCGCCGTACGCGCGCTCGGCTCATCCCCGCGCGTGCGGGGAAAACCTGGAGCGCACATCCGCACCCGGCACCGTCCGCGGCTCATCCCCGCGCGTGCGGGGAAAACAGCGCCTCCAAGTGGGGTGGCCAGCATTTCCCGTGGCTCATCCCCGCGCGTGCGGGGAAAACGGCCATTTGGACCGGGATCTGTACAGGTCCCACGGCTCATCCCCGCGCGTGCGGGGAAAACCCCCCGGAACTGGACTTGATGGACCCCGCCTCGGGCTCATCCCCGCGCGTGCGGGGAAAACCAGAGCGCGAACACGTCCTACGGGCGCGTCCTCGGCTCATCCCCGCGCGTGCGGGGAAAACAGGTTCGACACGGACCCCCTGTTGCACGCGGACGGCTCATCCCCGCGCGTGCGGGGAAAACCAGTGCTGTGAGCACCTCGTGCTCACTGGGCGGGGCTCATCCCCGCGCGTGCGGGGAAAACGACGAAGCGCAGCCAGCGGTTGCGGTTGTTGAGGGCTCATCCCCGCGCGTGCGGGGAAAACCAGGCCCACGCCATCCGCCAGCGCCTAGTGCGGGGCTCATCCCCGCGCGTGCGGGGAAAACGTGACCATCACCGAGCCCAGCGCCGGCCCCCTAGGCTCATCCCCGCGCGTGCGGGGAAAACCTCGTCTCCTACGCCGCCGTGATCGTCCTTTGCGGCTCATCCCCGCGCGTGCGGGGAAAACTGCTGGTGCTGCCAGCCCTCAGAGCGGCAGGCAGGCTCATCCCCGCGCGTGCGGGGAAAACGGTTTCTTCCGGGAGGTCGGGGGCGAGATCAAGGGCTCATCCCCGCGCGTGCGGGGAAAACGCTCAGGTCTACAACGACATCTTGCCCAACGGCGGCTCATCCCCGCGCGTGCGGGGAAAACCCCACGGCGGTCGCCCTGGCGTACGACCGGCAGGGCTCATCCCCGCGCGTGCGGGGAAAACCGGCGCGAACTCACTCAGGCGCGGGGGTGGCTCGGCTCATCCCCGCGCGTGCGGGGAAAACGGAAAGGGACCAGGAGCCAGCGTGCCCGACGGGGGCTCATCCCCGCGCGTGCGGGGAAAACATCCCCGACGCCCCCGCTGACGGCGCCTACGACGGCTCATCCCCGCGCGTGCGGGGAAAACACCAGGGGCGCGTCCGAGGCTGCCGCGCAGATCGGCTCATCCCCGCGCGTGCGGGGAAAACACGCTTGTAGTAGAAACTGTCCAACGCGGACCAGGCTCATCCCCGCGCGTGCGGGGAAAACACTTCCTGACCTGGGCTTTTACCGCTCGGGTCGGTCGGATCTTGGAAACCCTCGAGCCTTCCGCCTTTTCTGGAAGTTACTCATTCCCGGGCGCCCGCGCAAACGGCGGGCAGTGTCGGGCGCGTCGGCGGGGTCTGTGTACTGGCCCCGCCCTTGGGCGACCGCTGGGCGCATCATGAGCCGGATGCCCTCGAAGTCCGCAGGGCGCCAGGGATCCCCCCAGGTGAGGAACTCGAGGCCCTGCTCGTTGCGCGCCCTGTAGACCATGATCGCCCGGCCGCTCCCCATGGTCTTGATGACGATCTCCCACAGCCGCTCTCGGACGCGGCTGCCCAGGTTCCCCACGAATACGCCCGGAGATATCTCAAGGAGCCAGCGCGTGACGTGCCCGCGCAGCCCTTCGGGCACGGCCGAGAGGACGAGCACGATCATGTCACGGATCTTTCCTCGTAGGACACCCCCGCGGCGACGGTCCCCTCGAAGTCGTCCCACAGGTGCAAGTCGTCGACGATCAGGGCCTCGTCGTCATCATCGGCGCCAACGGGGTCGCCGCTCAGGGCCAGGAGGGCCTTGATGTCCCGCACGGCCTGCTCGAGCAGGCGGCACTCGCGGACGGCGTCGCGCACGCGCCGCCTCGCCTCCGTGCCGATCGGCGTTTCGCCTCCCAGGGCGGCGACGTCGAAGGCAACGGGGATGGACAGGTCCGCTTTGTACAGGTCCGCGATGTCGTAGACGAACGCCCTGTAGGTGCCGCTGTGCACGAATCCGAGTCCTGGCGAGCAACCGAGGGCGACGATCACCGCGTGGACCACTCCGTAAAGGGCGGAATTGGCGGCCGAGAGCGCCTGATTCACCACCGATCCGCCCTCGAAGTCGTCCGGGTCGTACTCACGCCTGTCCCAGGGGATCCCGGTGCGCTGGGAGTTGTGCCGGTACAGGCGCCGCACCCGTGCCCCTTCGCGTCCGCGCAACTGCTGCAGGCTGAGCTTCGCGACGTCCTCGCCCTGGAAGCGCATGAGGTACATCTGGCGGGCGACGGCGAGGCGCAGCGCGGGGTCGCTGACGGCCTTGGCCTGCGCCTCCAGGAGCCGGGAGGAACGTGACGGCGGGTTCCCGTGGGCGTAGTACCGCACGCCGTTCTCCCCCACCCACACCGCAGTCGATCCGCTCTCGGAGAGCACTGAGACGGCGGAGTGCGTGATCTTGACGCCAGGCCCCATGAGGAGGACCGACAGCGCTGCGGCGGGGACGTGCGCCACCCCTCTGGTGTCGGTGATGGTGATCGCGTTGGAGTCGCGGTGGATGACGCACCGCTCCACGTAGAGGAACGTGAGGCGGTCCCTGACCCGAACGAGGTCCTTCGGGTCAGGGGGCCGCGCTCCCGGTATCGGCGTCATGGCCGCGCCAACGTCATCAGCCCGCAGCCGTAGGCTTTGGACCGTCCCATTCCGCCGACGAGGCAGGCGCGGAGCCTCGCGGGGTCGCGCACCTCCAGGACTCCTTGGAACGTCGCCATCTGGATCGTCACGTACGTGCCGTCGTGCTGGAACTTCTCGATGCCCCGGCCGACGCAGTCGACGACGAGGTTGGCGCCGTCGACGCGCTCCCCCGCCTCGTCCTCGAGGACCGGCAGGTCCCCGCCGATCTCGCGGGAGGTGAGGATGGAGAAGCCGTTCGCCTCGGTCCGGTCCAGCAGCCACTGGGTCTGTTGGGCGATCGTGACGTGCGCGAGGGTCTTCTTCTTCCCCTTCCCGTTGCGCTGCTTGGTGTCGCGGAACGTGGGGTTGACGGTGATCCGGAAACCCCATCGCTGCCCGGGGCTCAGCGCTTCGAGGAAGGCGCCCGTGTCGCGCACCGTGACGCCCTCGTCCGTCGCGTACCCCGCTGTTTCCACGATCAGCGAGGGGTCCATCGGCACCGGGCTGGAGACGTAGAGGATCAGCGCCTCGTGGGCGCGACCGCCGACTGCGCGCCTGGAGGCCCGCGCCGCGCCAGACCCGTCGAGCCGCCACAGGAGCCTGCCCTCCGCGGGGGCGTCCAGGGCGCCCGGGGGGAAACAGTTGAGCACCACCGCGTGGAGGCGCTGCCTGCTCGAGATCAGTTCCCTGCACCCCCGTCTGCTGGGGTTGAGGAAGATTCGGGTGAGGAACATTCAGAGCACCTCCATGGGGTCGTGGCCGCCCGTCAGCGCCTTCCTGGGCGCCGACTCGTCGTACTCGGGGTTCTGCAAGGGCACGCTCGCCTCCTCGACTTGGCGGAACGTGTAGAGCCGCCGCTCGGAGTCGAAACTGACCGGCACGTCCTGGAGCGTGCGCCCGGGCGTGGACTCGTCCGCACCGGGGATGATCCCCGCGTCGGCGACCACCCGGACCTGGACCTCGCGCTTGTCCCGCTGGCGCTTTCGGTGGAACCCCGAGGCGAGCCACCCAGTGCTCCGGACGACCTCCCAGATCGGATCGGATTCCACCGCGAGGAACAGCGGAAGCGCAGGGGGGCACGCCCTGCGCCCCAGGTAGAGCGGGAACGCCGGGCGGCGGATCGCGCTGGCGAGGGCATCGATCAGCCCGTCAGGCCCTTCGACGAAGGCGGCGAACACCGCGTCGGACCAGTAGAAGCGGTCGGAGAGCGGCATCGCGGTCTTCCCCCTGTGGGCTGTGTGGAAGTCGCGCAGCAGCTCGCCCGGCTGGTCGATCCGCACGGCCATGCGCAGCTGCGCGAGGTCCTCGATCGGGTCCGTCCTCCTGCGCCCCTGGGCGGCGGCGAGCAACCCGACGATCCCGCTTTTCGTGGGGAACGCCTCGGTCGATCGCCGTGTGAACCGGCTGGAGGAGCCCCATGACTGCAAGGGGCCCGCCAGTCTCAGTACCAGGACTTCACTCATTGCTGCCCTCGAAGAGCGTCAACGGCGGAGCCCCCCAGGTCGACGAGGCGGACCTGCTGGCCGAGTTCGGCGACCAGCTCGGCCTTGTGCGTGGTCCACGCCACCAACGAGGCCTTCGGGGTCATCCCAGTCAGCGCCCGCATGTCCTTCTCGAATGCGACGAGCCGCTCGACGGCGGGCCCCACGAACCCCTTCCTCGTACCGTCGCCCGCAGCTTTGGCGGGAACGGGCTCCTCGAACGCGCCGACGAGGTTGATCGGCTGGTCGTCCCGCACCTGGACGACGACGGCGTCGGGGAGGGTCCGGTTCGCGAAGGTCGTGACCTTTCCCGTGGGCATAGCGCGCACGAAACTGTCGATGAACAGCTTGACCGCGTCGTCAGCGGCGTCCACGGAGCCGAGGTTCTCCTCGAGCAGGTCGACGTTGATCGTCGCGTAGCGGTAGACGGTGGCCGAGGCGAACTCGATGGTGCCGATCATCCCGGCGCCCTCATCGGCCTCGTCGTCGCGCTTCTTCTCGTCGTCGACGGCGGTGTAGTAGTCGTACTCGGACTCGACCTCGCCCACTCCCAGGGCGTGTGCGACCTGGCAGGCGGCGTCGACGTTGAGGGAATTGGGTTCGGCGACCATCCGCCCGAAGAGCGCGATGCTGATCGAGTGGTCCGTGTCGACCAGGGTCTTCGGTTTGAGGGCTTTGAACGCCTTCTTCCGGTCCTCGGCGTCCGCCACGGAGACCAGCGCCTCGGCGAGGTGCTTGATCTGCTTCGCCGAGAGGAAGACGAGGAAACCCGCTTCTTTGAGTTTCTGGTCGGTCGTCTCCTCGTTCTTCTTGCGCTTGGGCTCGGTGAGTTTGAACCCTATTTCGACCAGGCCCATTTCCGCGAGCTCCGCGGCGCTCTGGGCCAGCTGGGGGGCACGTTCGACGATCGCCGCCCTCACCAGTTCGACGACGAGCTTGGTGCGGATCCCGCGGTTCCCCTCCGGGGCGCGCTTCTCGAAGTCCTCCCGCGTCGCGCGCTTGATGGCCTGCGAGGAGATGCGCATCCGTCGAACTCCTCCGAAGGTCGCGGTCTTGGGCGCCCCGGTGTCGTCGCGGTTGGGGTTCGAGGGGGGAAGGGTCTGCAGGACGTGAATATCGATAAAACGAGACATTGAAGGTGTTCCTTTCGGTGTGCGTCGTTGCTAACAAATGGGGGGGTGTCGTCACTCCGAGGCCTCATCCTCGGCGCTTTCGGCGGGAATGGGGGCGCGCGCGAATTGCCGCCCCCATCGGCGGGTGACTGCACTGCGACGTCGGGGGATCTGCCACTCGAAGAGGTCGGCGGCGAGGAGTCCGTAGTCCATGGGGATCTCCGCTGCCTCGAGCAGATCGACGATGCCCCGTAGGTGGTGCGCGAGGGCGCCGAAGGTCTGCGCGGCGACCACGGAGGACAGGCGCCGGTACACGGGGGTCTCCTCGGGGCGTTTGTCGCCCCTCCCCTTCTCGGCCAGAGCGCGCACCGCCGAGCCGAACGACCGGGGAGTCTCCTTGGCGTCGACCATGTGCATGGGCGCTGCGTTGGAGCCCTGGTGCCTGGCCCACAGCGTCAGGGCCGTGTGGACCGCGTTCTCCCCCCAGGACGGTCTCTGATCACTCAGTTCCGGCCTCTGGGATTCGAGCGTGTAAGCCCAGATCGATGGGACGGCTCCGACCTCCTTGCCTGCGCCATGCCGCAATTGGGCGCGGGCGGCCATGGCCGATGCTTCCCTCCCGTTGAGTCGGTGCGGGATCACCCACTCCACCCATTTCCTCACTTTCTCAGCACTCTCCCAAGAACGGTTGAGCACGGCAGTCTCGGGGCACGGCTTCGATGCGGAGTCCGCCTGCCGGGCGCCGGCCTCTTCACCAGTCATTTCTCGCCTTCTTTCACTTGGTCTTCGGTTCTGGGCATCGTCTTGTTCACGGCCGCCCACAGGAAGTTCTCCGCAATCCCGGTGTTCATGAAGACCATTCCCGTGTCGCGGCCGATCGTCGCACTGGGCGGGGCCTCATCCACCAGGCGTTTGGCGAGGAGCCTCACGATGCGCCTCACCTCCCCGTGCCACTCGCCGCGCGACGCATCCACATCGGAGTCCCCGTCGAGTCGGGCGAGCCACCGGCGGAACGGGTCGTCGACGAGGGCGAAGAACTGTTCCTTCGCACGACTGCGCGCGCCGTCGCCCGCGCCCTCGCCGCTCTGGCCGGCTGCCCTGGCCAGGTTCGCGGCGAAAACGCCGACGTGCAAGGCCACCTGCTCCGTGCCCCTCACCTGGCTGTCAATGAGATCGGGGAGGCCTGGTCCCTTCTCTTTGAGGAGCGCCGTCGAAAAGCTGAGTTCGTCGTGGTACAGGTCCTCGAAGGTCGCCTCCTTCGGCCCGTAGGTGACGCCAACGGCTTCGACCCGAACGCGCACCGGGTACCGTGTGCGGGGCCCCTGCTCGATCCGCTTGTGGAAACTCAGTGTCTGCGAGGAGAGGAACTCCGTCTGCTCCGTCTTGTCGAATCCGTCGACAGTCCTAAGTCCGGGCAGTATTCCCGGCAGGTTCCGCCACAGCGCCCGGCCCGGCTCGTGCTTCCTCGGCATGTAGGTGTGCTCGCGGAACTTCTTCGACTGCGGCATCGAGTAGCGCCATAGGCTCATCGGCTCGAAGCGCTGCATGTTCTGCGGGGCCAGTTTGTCGCCCTGCGCCAGGACGACCCCCGTCACCCCGCTCCTGTCGCCGACCAGGCGGATGCGCCTCGAGTGCCACGTGAACAGCCGCGGAATGCTGATCCCCGCAGGGTCGGGATCCCCGTCCCGGCTGTAGTCCCGACGTTGCGCGGTTTCGACGTCCTCGTCCTCCCACGTGCACGCCCCCTTGTCCCCCATGGGGTCCGGGCCCTGCAAGGACCCCGAGTCGAATGGGACGAGGTTGAGGACCAGTGTCTCGTCGAGGTTCTTGCCCTTGAGCAGAACCGTCCCCGTCTGCCCGCACCACGAGGGACCGATCGGGTAGCCCTTCCCGCCCTTCGTCTCGGGATCGCCCACCGCGCCGGATCGGATACCGGAGGGGTCGTAGGCGTGGGCGTGGACCAGCCAGAGGGCCGCCTCGTCGGCGGGGATGCGCGCGATGGCCCGGGTGTGCCGGGTCGTGAAGAACTGCTCTCCATTGGGAATGTCGGCGATGATCTTCTCCAGCCCGGACACCGCGCCTTTCGCGGTGCGCAGGTCAGGAGTCTGCATGAAGGGACGGGGCCCGCCGAAGAGGTAGAACCTGTCGCGCCACCGTTCCAGGTAGGCGAGCGCCTCGTCGGTGGGGGCGCCGGTGTCCCATTGGCCCCTCCAATCCTTCGCTGATTCAAGGGAAGCCACGCGGTAGCACACCGCCAACAGGATCCTTTGGATCGCGATCTTCTGAGTGGGGAGCTCGCAGGCGAGATCCGTGATCTCGTTCGTGTTGCGGAACACGTCGAGCAACCCCATTTTCTCGACGCGCCCGTCGAGCAGTCGGACGGGGATCCACGCCTCGTCCAGCAGGTTGTAATCAGGGTCCGTCATCGGCCCCGCACCTCCAATCCTCTCTCCTGGGTGTATACGAGGTGGCATCCGAGAAGGTCCCGCTCCAACCGGGTGGACCCCTCGTCGGTCTTGTGCATCGCCAGGACCAGTTCGCCGCGGAGCAGCGGGTGCTCCAGGCACTCCCAGTCCCTGGTGGCCTCATCGTCCCAGATGGCGCACGCAACTGCGTCCACCACTTCGTCGATCGTTTTCCCGTTCTCGTGGAACGGCCACGGCGGCAGCGAGACGCTCCACGTGCGCATCTCCCGCACGAGGCCGGGACTGGGCCAGGTGCTCACGTCAATGGGGACGGTCTCCCCGTCGGCGTCGAGCTGCCAGGGCGGCTTGATGGGGACGCAACCCATACCGGTATCGACCGCGACCAGGAGAACGGGGATCTGGTCCTCGGAGTCCCTGACGGCGGCCTGCGCGGCGGCTTGCCGGCCTTTGGGGGCGCCGTCCCCGGTTGAGGCGTTGCCGACGAACGACTCCTCGAGTCTGCCCGCGTTCCATTGCGGGAGCCTGGGGCCGGTGAGGCACCACGTTCTCGCACGATCCACCGCGGTATTCGCGTTATTCCGCGCCTCCCGCTCCGCTTCCTGGAGCGCCCCGGCCCAGGCGGCGGGGCCGACGGCCTTGTCCGAGTAGGCGAGTTGGGTGAGTTCCGCGTAGTCTGCGGGCCGCTCGACTCCGATCCGCCCGCGGTCCGCCAGGACGCCGAGGGCGCGGAGCACGTGGGAGCGCTCGTAGACGACGTCGGTCCCGCCCGAGTATGCCCACGGCGCTGACTCCGTGTCGGCGACCATCACGTGGCAGCGGGCTTCCCGCAGCGGAGCTGGACGCTCCCTGCCGGGGTGGCGGTGGAGCCGCCCGATCCTTTGCAGCACGAGGTCCATGGGCGCGGGGTCGGTGACCATCACGTCGAAGTCGACGTCGAGGCTCTGCTCGATGACCTGGGTGGCGACGACCACGTGCCTGCGGGGCCGAGCAGCGCTGGCCTTGCCGAAGAGGCGCAGCATCCGCTCGTCGCGCTCCACCCGGTCGCTCGCGACGAAGCGGGAGTGCAGCAGCGTCACCCCGTCCGCGCCGAAGTGCGGGGCGAGGGCGTCGTAGGTGGCCTGCGCGTCCTTCACGGTGTTGCGGATGACGACGGCGCACCCGCCCTGGGCGAGCGCCTCGTCGAGCACGGGCACGAGGTCCTGCGGGGACTGGGCGACCAGCGGGAGTATCGTTCTGCGCGCCTCGGGGCCCCCGCCTCCGACGACGTGGATATCGACCTCCTGCCCGCCCCGGGGAACCGTGGTGAGCACGGGGTACCCGATATCGCCGTCGAGGCGGGCCCGGTCGTCGACCTCGCGGCGGCACCGGCCCCGCCTGTACGCCTCGGCGAGTTCGATCCTGCGCTCCGCCGGAAGGGTCGCCGAGAGGAGGACCACGGGGATCCCGTACATCCCCAGCCAGGTGAGCGCCGCCTTCAAGTAGGTGCCCATGTAGGTGTCGGCCGCGTGGACCTCGTCGAGGATCACGGCTTTCCCCATCAGGCCCAAGTGACGGACCAGGACATGGCGCGATTTGAGCGCGGTCAGCAGGACCTGGTCGATCGTGCCGATCACGACGGGCGACAGGGTGGCGCGCCACCGACCGGCCATCCACGTGCTGGCGCGGAGAGAGGAGTAGTCCTCCCCGGAATCCCCCTCTTCCTCGTCGTGGACCTGCACCGGGTACCCGCGGTCGCGGTCCAGCAGTTCGACGAAGGCGTCGTTGAGGTCGTTCTTGCCGTGTGCCAAGTGGATGCCGAGGCGCTGCGGGCTGTCGCCCAGCAGGTTCGTCAACCATTTCGTGGCGCGCTCGAACATGGCGTTGGTGGTCGCCTGCGTGGGCAGCCCGATGAACACGCCCTGCAGCCCCCGGGAGCGGACCATCCGCTCGGCGACGGCGAAGGCGAGTTCGGTCTTCCCCGACCCCGGCGGCGCCTCGACGATCATGAGGTCGGGGTCGGCCTCCTCGGCCAGCCTCACCGCTGCGATCTGGGCGTCGGTGGGGGTGATCGCCGGCCCCCAGCCGAAGCGGTGGCGGTAGTACGACTCGGGGGATCCGCCTGCCGTGGCGGGCACCGTCATCGGGCGGGGCATATCGGCGAGCCCCCACCCGCGCTCGACGCGCTCCCACTGCTCGTCCGCGGTGAGTTCCCGCTCCCGTCCGGCTTGGGGGCGCAGGGGGAAGTAGTCCTCATTCGAGGCGATCCAGTCGGCGATGACGACCGCCGAGGCGTAGGCCGAGGCGACCGCGATCGACAGTTCCGGGAGCGCCGTCGGCGCTGGGGATTTCAGCGGGAAGCCGCTGCGACGGGCCATCCACTCGATGAGCTCCTGGCGGGACTGCTCCCAACGCGGCTCTTTCTGCGGGCGGCCGAGTTCGCCCTTGTAGGCGTCGCCCGCCACTCCGATCTGCGAGCCATCCGGGTAGCGCCCGTGGTGGACGCCGATGATCGCCGCCCATTGTTCCGCGCACTCGGGATCCCCGCCCCCTTCCACAATCGCATTGACGAAGGCGAACCGGCTGGCGAGGCCGTGGGGCAACTTCCCGCGGTTCGGTACGTCCCGACGTTGGGGGACGCGGACGCCGTGGGCGCGGACGAAGTCGGCGAGCGGGCCGTGCTGGCAGCAGAAGGGCAGCGATGCCTTCCCCACGTCGTGGACGCCCGCCAGGAAGACGAGGCTGGTGCGCGCCTTCGCCCGGTCGCCGCCCCACACGGAGGCCAGGAGCGCGCGGTGGTGCTCGCTGAGGTAGGAGTCGAAGAGCCTGCCCGCCACGTCGGCCGCGTCCATCAGGTGCTGTGGGACGGACAGCCAGTCAGTGGGGCTCCGTTTGCCGCTCTTCGCCCAGAAGGAGCGGGCGAGCCCGGACAGCCCCTCGGCTGTCAGACCGGGTTCGGCCCGCGGGAACTCCGGGGGCGGCGGCGCAGCGGCCACCGCTGGCGCTTCCACGACCTTGCCATCGACTTTCCGGGCCATATTGCTCTCCCTCTCAGCCCTGAGACGAAATCCGTTTCATAATAACCCTCGACGCCCGGAAGTGGGAGAGGTTCCTCACACTTCCGGGCGAAGACGGTTCAGCGCGAACAGTACCAGCAGGGATCGAAGCCCTCCGCCACCGCCTGGGCCGCCGAATCGGGGGTGAAACCGACGAGCCGCCGCGACCGGACGATCTCGGGCAACTGGCAGTTCGCGTTCACGTTCGCGACGCGGTGGTACTCGCGGGTTTCACGGTTCCCGACGACCACACGACCGATGGGGGACGAAATCCAGTAGCTCATGGCTACTCCTCTCTGCGGGTTGCACAACCCACACCAGACGAGGAGCCGGGATAGACTGGGGGCGCTTGCTCAAAGCACGAGCCGTCCCGGCTCCGCAGGGCCCGCCGTTTGCCGACGGTGGGCCCTTGTGTTTTCCAGGTCGGGCGGTTGCCCGACAGGCCCCATGGTACCACCATGAGAAAAAGTTGCAAGCCCAAGTTCAACATAGAAGGGCCCCGCGGAGGCGGGGAATACGAAGAACCAGTCGGATGACTGTGCAAACCCAACGGCTCACCCCCGCGCGCACGGACATACCGGGCACCGCCACAAGCATTGGCAGCGCCGGTGGGGGTTCAAGCCCCGTGCATCTGGGGAAAACAACGCGAGAGACAGAGCCGCCCTGCCGCTCGCACCCCCAGTATCCCATGAATCAACGCGATCCCTTCTCACCCCTCCCCCCGCGCGCCCCTGAGCGTTTTTGGGTATCCGCTGCCAGAATGGGAGCATGTCGAACTCTGAGGCCCAGGAGAGGGCGTCGCTTCGTCCGGCTCGCAAGCCGTGGTGGCGCTCTAGGAAGGCGCACGCCGCCCACGGGGGCGGCGGGCGGGTGCTGCTCGGCGGGCTCGGCCTGTCCTACAGGGATCCGTCGTCGGGCGCTCCCCTGCTGGACGGAGTGGATGTCGCCTTCCGGGCCCGGCGGATCACGGCGGTGCTGGATCCGTCCGGCCTGCGCTCCCGCGCCCTGTTCCTGGTGCTCGCGGGCCTGGAGGACCCGGACTCCGGCCGCGTGGTGTCCGCCAAGCCCCGTT
>ERZ773054.1297-NODE-1297-length-15621-cov-3.700951_pt1 | contig 15621 bp, 8 predicted proteins | sample MGYA00580630_ERZ773054 | MGnify/ENA primary metagenome ERZ773054 (study PRJEB29015, sample SAMEA2737994) | human oral metagenome | biome: human oral; feature: human-associated habitat; material: dental | place: China | collected 2115 ... | reverse complement strand
CTGAGAAGCACCACGCTCCTTACGGTCGAGGATAAGTCCATCATCATTCCCAATAGACTTTTGGTCGCAGAAATTATCGAAAACAGTGGAACAATCAAAGTCAGAAGAAAGAGATTTTCACTGACGATCACGTATGAGACGCCGCTTGAAAAGGTGCGTCAGATTCCTAAGCTTTTGGAGCAGATTATTGGGAAGCACAAGGATGTTGGATTTGAATGGGCGGTGCTGAGGGATTTGCAAGCATCGTGCTTGGAGATTTATGTTAGTTATGTGATTAATAATGATGATTGGCTAAATGCTACCCAGCTTCATAGTAAAATCCTTGAAGAAATCCTAGAAAAATTTGCGGAGGAGAAGATTGATTTTGCCTATCCGACTCAAACGCTCCGACTGAAGAAATAATTTTACTTTAAGGTCCCCTCAATGCGAGATACATTGATCACTATTTTTTTGGAACAGAATCAAAAACTGAATCTATCTGCGATTCGTGATAGGGAAGGTGTCAGAATCAAACATCTTCAGGATTCTCTCAAACTTCTCGAAACTGGACTCTTTACTCCGGGGAAATTTGTGATTGATGTCGGGACGGGGGGCGGATTCCCGTTGATGCCGTTAGCGATGAGCTGTCCTGAGACGCGTTTCCTCGGGATTGACTCGGTAAGGAAGAAGACGCTTGCTGTGCAAGCAATGCTTGGTGAGCTTGGCGTGCAAAATGCTGAGGTATTGCGAACTAGGATTGAGGATTATCAGGGAGAAAAGGCTGATCTTTTGACTGCGAGAGCGGTTGCCTATAGCGATAAACTTTTGCAGCGGAGCGTCCCGCTGGTGAAGAAAGGCGGAGCTTTGGTGTTGATGAAGCAAGTTATTCCCGAAGAAAAAAGGCTTTTGCAAGGGCTCTGCCCTCGTTTTCAGCTTAAGATTGAGCAGGAGTTGAAGTATCAGCTCTTTGAAGGTGATATTGAAAGGGTGATCTATGTGCTGAGAAAAAAGTAACATATCTTCAGGTTTTTAAATCTTCTTCCTCTCGGGTGGGAACTCTTTTGGAGGAGATGAAACGTTTTTGATTACGTGGTTTGTGGAGGGGGGGGTGGACGTTCGTGAGGAATCAGCCTTCACTTTTTTTCTTTTATTAAAAAAAGGAGTGCCTCTTTTCGTAGAACACTCCTTTCTTTCCTGTTGAGATTAGTTTTCTAGGGGAAGATATTCGACTTCCATATAAGAAGGCTGGAGTTTATCTTCTGTAGCGAGACTCATTCTTAGATGGGTTTTTGTACCACCTGCGAGCGTGATAATATCACAATTTCCACTCTTTTCTTTCATTTCATTGGTGATCACAGCACTGTTGTAGAGTTGGATACAAAAATCTCCTTGGTATTTTTTCCTTAATGTATTAGAATAATAGTCTTGAGCAAGGTAATGATAGTCGAGTTTATCGTATGCGGATTGTTTTTCTGGATAAGGATTCATCAGCTCCATACTCTCTAATCGGAATCTTGCATTTTTGAAAGTGAGTCTGATTTCTCTGTCTCTTTGTGGTTCGATTTCTAAATTTAGCATCTCTGCTTTCTCTGGATTGGCTGCTATCCTCATACCAGAGGAGATTGGCACTGTTTTTACGTCCTCTCGACGATAGCCTCCGAAAGGTTCAGGCTTTCGACTGTTTTCTTTTTCTCTTTCTTGTTTATTAAGCTCCATCAACTTCATATAAAATATGTCCCTAGCTCCAAAAATTATGGTTTCTCCTCTTTTAATATCTTCTTTGATTCCGACTGCATGCATGAGTCCGATGATGGCGAAGCAAACTCCTGTAATCATCGTGATACTCAAGAAGAATTTTCTCAATCCTCTGATTATTCAGGATTTTTTCTTGAGGAATGCGGTGATGGCGTAGACGATGATTGTGAATCCGACTGCTCGAGCGAAGACTTCCAAGAGCGTGTTGATAACAAGTTCTGCTGGTGAATAGAGTCCCATGATAATAGTATAAAAGATAAAAATCTGATCCCTTTGTGCGAGGGATGAATACTTCTAAGCTAATTTTATCCTTTAGCTGTGGGAAAGTCAACTTTTCTCGGAGTATTTTGCTTTTAAAAAGGAACTTTTATATGAGTGTGGAGATGGAAGTGGCTTGTTTATTGTGTTTGTCAGATGACAAATTGCCCGCAGAGACGTTTTAGGACGAGCAGCCCCCTCCACCTCAAGAAAAATGACGATTTGAGCGTGTCTTTATTCTGGAGTTTTTGCTTGAAAGGGTATTTTTATGGATTGCCACGCTGACGCTCGCAATGACGGCTGTGAGGTCACTGGATTGCCACGCTTCGCTCGCAATGACGGGTATGAGGTCACTGGATTGCCACGCTGACGCTCGCAATAATGAGCTTGGTACATGAGTTTACAAAAGTTTTTTCCCGTGCTCGAGGATAAAGGATTGCATCTGTGGAGCAAAACGCTATGGTTAGTCTGTTTATTTCTGATTTTGCGTAATGAAAACCAAGCTCCTTGACGAACTTCAAAGCAACTGAATCCTAAATTTTTCCCTCTTCCAAACTCCAGAAGCGCTTGCAATCCTTCCTGATCTGCTTTGAAAACTTTTGGAACAAGAAAAAACTGATTTTCAGACCTTAATCCAAAAAAACAATGAAAGTCTGACTTTTGACGATTTTGTGCCAGAATCGCAGCTTGCTTACCTCTGGAAAATCATCAATCATCTTGATGCAGTAGAAGCAAGCGAAGAAATCAGAGCAATTATTGCAGATTTTAGGCCGAAGTACGAGGATTTTGTGAATGAAGTGGCTTATTCTCAGCCTTATTATCAAAAGCTACTCTGAGCAAGCGAACATTTTGAAAAGAATTCTGATCAGCAAAGGTGGTTTGATTTGACTTTGAAAGCTTTTGAGCAAAGGGGAATCGCATTGCCAGCAGAGGAGCAAGAACAGCTCAAAAATCTCAATAAACAGCTTTCAGAGCTGGGAGAAAAGTTTCAGCATAATGTCGTAGATGAACAGTCAGCTTTTTTGCTTTATTTTGATGATGAGGCGGATTTTCAGGAGATGCCGGAGGAGCTCTTGGCGAAAATGAAGGCACTTGCTGGGGAGAAATGAGGGCTTGCAGTCAATGCCGATCCGAATTTGCTTGTTGCGGTGAGTAAATATTGCAGTAATCCAAAAATCAGAAAGCAGGTAGCTTTTCAGAGAGAGCAATGGGCGAGTGAGGGAAGATTTGACAATAGACCTTTAGCCTTGGAGCTTCTAAAACTCAATCAGGAGAAAGCAAAGATTCTTGGCTATGCGAATGCAGGAGAAATGTTCCTTTGGGCTACAATGGCTCAAGATCCGAATCAGGTTTTTGATTTTATCAAGCCGATCTCTGCGAAGGCGATGCAAAAAGCGAAATCTGAAGTGCAGACTTTGCAAGAGTATTTTCAGCTTCCAGATTTGCCAAGCTACGATCTCGCCTACTATACGAGGAAGTATAAGGAAGAGCAATATGCCCTCAATGAGGAGGAACTCAAGCAATATTTTGAGTTTGAGTCCGTTTTGAAATGGCTCCATAGTTTTGTGTTCAAGTTTTTGGGAGTAGAGCTTCGCGCTAGAGCAGAATCAGCGTTTTGATCTTTTGGGCATGAAAGGCGATATGAAGTCTATCATCAGGGGGAGCTGGTGGCGTATTATATGCTAGATGCTTTTTATCGTAAGGGGAAAAGACCTTGAGCTTGGGCAGATTACTTGAGAGAGAAGGGGAATGGGCAGTTGCCGATCGTCGTGAATGTCTGCAATTTTCAAAAAGCTGAATCCTGACCAAGTTTGCTCTATCTGAGAGATGTTGAGACGCTGTTTCATGAGTTTGGACACGCTTTGCATGCAATGTTGGCGGGTTCTCCCTATGCGGAGCTTTCTGGATTTAATGTAGAATGGGATTTTGTGGAGCTTCCAAGTCAGCTGATGGAAAATTGGGTGAGTGATCCTGAAGCCTTGAAAAGTTTAGCAAAGCACTATCAAACCTGACTCTCAATGCCAGAAAACCTCGTTCAAACCCTCCAAGACCTCAAAACCTTTATGATGGGGAACTGGGTAAGCAGACAAAACGAGTTAGCTTTGCTGGATATGACGCTCTACACTTCCGATATTCCAAATTCGGTAGAAGAATTGGATCAAAAGATTCTTGAAATCGTGAATCAGTATTCTATCTTTCCAAGAGGGGAGGAGTACAAGATGTATTGTGCGTTTCTGCACATTTTCGGAGGTGGCTACGAAGCAAAGTATTATTCCTATATGCGAGCAGAGCTTTTGGAGGCTGATGTCTTTCAAAAAATTAAAAAAGCCTGAATTTTCAACCCAGAAATTTGATCTGCCTACAAAGAGAAAATCTTAATCCCATGAACTCGTAAACCAGCTTCAGAATTGTTCTTTGATTTTATGCAGAGAGGACCAAGTGATGAAGCTTTGATGAAGAAGTATGGTCTTTTAGCTTAATTGCCTGAACAAGAGAGAAAATAATTTTTCCCTTTGATTGAAAGGTTTTATTTCAATGAATAGTATGAAAATTGCATTTGTAAATTGCTGGACGATGCCGGGTGGTGTGCTCAATGTCCTTCAAGATTTGATGATCAAACAGCTGAGAAAGCATGGAAAGGAAGTAGAAATCAGTCTCTTTACGCTTATTTCGGATCGTGAAAGTCTAGAATTACCCTTGCCATGAGGGAATGGGGCGATGGTAACGATTCCGATTATCCAAACCTTACCAAAATGGATCAATCAGATTTTTCTTTTTTTTACTAAGAGGAAAGTTAAGGTCTTGTCCGGTATTTTTGATTATCGTAATCTGATGGTGTTTTATCCTCGGCTTATGAAGCTCCTTTCTTTTAAGATTAAAAAACGAAAGCCTGATGAGATTCAGATTTCTTCTTTTGCCATTGCGAAAAATATTACGCCGATTCCGTGAGTGCCGACGCATCTGTATCTGCATTCTCCGATGCAATATATCTGGAGCCACTATGATGAATACGATGCAAGGCTGATTTGATGGAAAAATAGGCTGTTTAATTTTATCGTTCCGAGGCTCAGGAAATGGGATTTGAAGTTTCGTCATTTTGATTCGGTGGTTTGTAATAGTCATTATACTCAGGAACTTGCAGAGGAGCTTTATGGCCTCAAAAGCACGGTTTCCTATCCAAAGATCGCAGATCAGTATTGGTTTGCTTGAATTTCTCCAAAGCCGATGCCTTATTTTGTGTATGTAGGGAGGCTGGTCAATTTTGTGAGGGAAACCGGTTTGATTATTCAGCTTTTTAATCGCTTGAAATTACCTTTGATTGTGATTGGTTCTGGACCTGATGAGGAGGAACTCAGAGCTTTGGCAGGTGAGACGGTTATTTTCATTGGATGGAATCCTGAAGGAATGACGGAGATTGTTAGAGATTCTGCTGGACTCATCAATCTGACGAAAGAGAGTTTCTGAATCTGAACGGTAGAGGCGCTTTTGATGGGAGTTCCGGTATTTGGGTTTGCTGAAGGTGCAACTGCAGAATTAGTGGATGAGGATTGTGGGGTTCTAGCCAAGAGCAAGAAATTAGAAGATTTGGTGTCAGATTTTGAACTCTTTTGTAGCAAAAGGCGAGATAGAAAGCTGATTTCTGAGAGAATTAGAGAAAAGCTGACTTCGTAGTTTCTGTTGTGGCTTATTTATTGTGAAGAAGATTTGCTTTTCTAGGAAAGATGTGTATAGTTCGGACGTTGTTTTATATTCATTGGAATGCAGTATGTGAAATTATTGGAAAGGGTTGTTTTTGTTGGTTTTGAGTTTTGTTTTTTTCGGTGGGAGGTGGAGTTGTCCTGCTTTGGCCGCGGTAAGTGTTCCTAGTCAGACTTTTGATCTGTGAACGAATGTCGATGGAGTTTGGGATCAAGGGACTCAGACATTAACTATTCAGCCGCATTGAGCAGGGACAGGGCAGATTGATAGTGCGAAGTGGTTTCCGATGGTGACTGCACTTCAGCTTACGGGCGAAGAAATTACCAAGGTGGAATTTAAGAATAATGTGTGGTTCCCGAACGTTGCAAATGGCTTATTTCAAAATTTTAAGAGTCAGATTATTTTCCCATTAACTCAATATACGAGTAATGTTTGATCGATGCTGAATATGTTTAATGGAGCTGAGAAATTTAACTCCGATATTTCAAACTGGGATGTGAGTAATGTTACCACAATGAACGGGATGTTTCGCTGAGCGACAAATTTTAATCAACCAATAGGAAACTGGAATACGAGTAAAGTAGAAGATATGAGGCAGATGTTTGCTTTGGCGAAGAATTTTAATCAGGATCTTTCTGGTTGGAATGTCTGAAAAGTTAAAATTATGGTGGGGATGTTTTGAGCGGCAGAGAAATTTAATGGAGATATTTCTACTTGGGATACGAGTAGTGTGGAGAATTTCGGTTTTATGTTTGAAAAAGCTAAGAAGTTCAATCAGCCAATAGGAAATTGGAATACGAGTAAAGCGACCTATATGGCGTATATGTTTTGGTGAGCAACGGATTTTAATCAATCTCTCAGTGGGTGGGATGTGAGTAAAGTTACTAATATGGATTCTATGTTTAATGCAGCGACAAGCTTTAATCAAAATCTTTCTACTCGAGATGTAAGTAATGTAGAAGACATGGGAGGACTTTTTTCTAATGCTTTAGCTTTTAATGGAGATATTTCCAACTGGAATACGAGTAAAGCGAAACGTATGTTTGGAATGTTTGAATATGCTCGTAGCTTTACTGGAGATGTCTCTGCTTGGGATTTTACTAAGATCAATAATCCTTCTCTGCCTAATCAAGCTGGGTTTACCATAAGAGCTCCCGGTAAGGATCGATATTGGTATCCGAGTGAAAATTATAAGAAGATTTTGCAGGCTATTAAAGTTGCTTATACTGCGGGGACACTTAATTTCTCTAAGTTTAGAATATTGTGAGTTGAATCTACCTATTGTGATTTTTATGGACTTAGAGATGAACTTTCCTCTGCATGACTTCAAATAGTGAGTGACAAATTTGACTGTAAGCCCAAGTTTACTTTTACTACTCCTACATTACAGAGTAGCTGAACGATTACCGATACGACTATTACTTTCAAGAGTGAGTTCCCTTTGACGCAAACTGATCTAGATAATGGAGCACTCTCGGTAGATCCTGTAGGGACAACCGTTCAATACTCGAACTTTGCCTGTAGCTTAGAACCTTTAGATGCTACCAAGGTAAACTGTAGTGTTAAGATTACTTCTACACAAGAACAAAGCGATAAAAATCTGAAACTTAAATTCTATAAGAATCTGTGAAACAATAGAATCATTCAAACTTCTGCACTTATAACTGGTTATCTTATTGATACGCAAGCACCAAAACCAGCTCAACTCGATATTGATACAACTTCTGGTATCCATACTCCAACCGTGACTTTAAGAAGCTTTGAAGATGTCTGAGCAGCAGGAACTGGAACTTGTAAACTTTCTTATACTGGTGCTTGAGGAATCCCTCAAACGATCACTCCACTTTTGCTTGGAGCACCACACGTTTTGAACTTCAACACAACAGAAGCTGTTCATACGGTGAGAGTAACCTGTTATGATAAGGTAGGGAATGTTTCAGAGAATGAGATTAAGTTTCCTCCAATTATCGAGTTTAGTCCGAGTAATGTTACAGTTAGTAAAAATGTAATGAGCTGAACTTTTACGGTTTATTCTCCAAGTAGTTATAAGATTAAGCATATCAATGTTGCAAATCCAGCAGATACTGGAGTGACAAAGATCATTTGTAATGGGCAGGATTTGTGATTAGGAGGAGCGGTGGATTTTGATAACGGTCCAACCAATAAAGTGCAATGTAGTTTTCAATGAATCAATACGGGTGGAATCCTAAAGATTATCGCAAAGGATGCAAATGGTGCTGAAGGTCAAAACAGTGCGTTCTTTGTCTATGATACGAATCTTCCTTCTCTTTCGATTACACCGCTTGGTATGTTGACGGGAGGTGAGCTTGCCTTTACGGTAATCGCTACTGATGACCAAGGAATCGCTGCTACAGGAGTGCAAATCACTTCTCCAGGTGCAGCAATGAATATCCAAAACCTTGCTTGTGTTCAGGTGAATCCTACGAAGGTGCAATGCGATTTTACGGTAAGTGATCCTGTGATTAACTGAAGTATTAAGGTGGATATAAAGGATCTTGCAGGAAACCAAAACTCAAAGACTGAATCAAATTATACGATTGATAAGACGAATCCTACGATTTCTCCTCTTACTTTTATTCCTTCTGATCATGGAAAGAAATGGAAGGTTTCTTTTCAAACCCAAGATCAATGAGGTGCAGGACTCTGGAAATCTACAGAAGCAACAGATCCTGATTATGATGCCTATGCGATTACCTATGGAGTAGGCTTGGATGCGAATTGTAGTGGATATATGAGTTTAGATGGAGTGGCTCCTGGAGCTACAGAACCCTTTACCCTCAACTTTGAAATTGATGATGCAAATCAGAATGGAAAAACGTTGTGTGTGGTGGTAAAAGATAAAGTCTGAAATACTCATACGGGAGTCCTTGCATCAGTTATCAGCTTAAACCTTGCACCTACCCTTACCGATAAAACGCTTACGCTGGATGAAAATACTCCGATTACTACGCAAATCCTTACTTTCGATGGGCAAGACCAAAATACTGGGGATACGTTAAGTTACCAGATTATCGGTGGAAATACTGGGAATGCCTTTTCAATCGTTGGAGATAAACTTCAGGTAAATGGAGCACTTGATTATGAGACCTTGAGTGGCTATCTCTTAGCGGTGCTTGTTTCAGATCAGCTCTGATTAACAGGAGAAGCGAAGGTTATGATTACCTTGAATGATGTGGATGAGATTCCGCCAGTGATTAGTCCTCTTACTGGAGTGAGCTATCAACGTTCTACGCCTATTGTGCCTATTCCATTGGTAGCAACTGATAATAGTGGATCGGTAACGCTTCAGGTAAACGGATTACCAGCAGGATTGACCTTTGATATGACGGGTTCTCAAATTATTGGAACGACTCCAGCTACTCCAGGAAGCTATCCTATCCAAGTAGTTGCGATCGATCAAGCAGGAAACCAGACTACCGTTCAGTTTACGCTTACTGTGCTGGCGCCTCCTGCTCCTAGTAGTAGTTCAAGTTCCTCTTACCGTTCTGGTGGAGCAGGTGTAAGCTTACCAAAAGATAACTGTCCTAACGGTGATTTCTCATCAAGCTATTATGATGGTAGCTGTGGAAATGAGTGAAAGCCTGTAGAAACAAAAGAGGTAGAAAAGAGTCTGTTTAATCCAACAATTAAGACAACGTGTTTTAGTCCGCTTGATCAGAAAACGATTGATCAAGGGAATGCTATGACAGAACTCTTGAGACAAGCTCATCAGATGCTCTATAGTTATCAGCTCACAAGATGGCAAGGAACCAAAGACTTTGCTCCAGAGAGAAGCTTAACCAGACAAGAAGCAGCAAGATTTATGACGGAGTTTGCAACAAATGTGCTTTGTAGAAAACCAAGTAGAAGTTATGCAAATCAATTTACAGACTTAGGAGATGCTGATCCAACCCTGCTTCCTTATATCTATAAATCGTATGATTACTTGATCTTTAATGGGGATGGGAATCCAAACGGAGATAAAGTACAAACGACGTTTAGACCTTATGATTTGATAACGGTAGATGAACTCTCTGCGATTCTTACCAGACTCGTGAAGAATCAAACCATGGAAGAACCTGCGGAAGATCGAGCAAGAAATTATAGGAACTATATTAGTTCTATAGCCTCAAACTCGGTTTTAAAGAATGATATTAGATGAACGGTTGCTGAGGTATTGTATGATTTGTATAGAAATAATGCTTATGACCTCAAAGAAGTAGGCTATGTGATCAAAGACTAAATGAAGTGTATAAAAGAAAAGGGAAATGAAGTCAGATTTCCCCCCTTTTTTTGTTTTGTGATTATTCGGTTTTAAGATTGATTTTCCCCCTCTACTTATTCTTTGTGATTAGGTTTTCCTTGTTTGGGGTATTGGAGGCGGAAAATTAAGTGCTTTACTAGATTCTTGGTGGAGAAAGGGGCGAATTTTTCTGCTTTTCGAGCTTATTTTGCGGTAGTGTTATTCTTCTGAGGAAGTCTCGGTAGCAGATTCTTGTTCTTCTCATGGAGTTCCTAGATCTGGGAGGTCTTCCAAATCTGCTCCCATACCAAGTCTGGTAGAGATTTCTGCATCAACGAATTTCCTTGCTCTTCCGTATTTTTTTGCAGAGTATTCCTGCAGGAGAGGAACGATTTTCTTGTTTTGATAATCTTTTGTATAGATTGAATTCATACTGAAAACCTTACTTGTTGCGTTGTCAATATTCAGCTTTATGTATGATTTATAATTGGCTATCCCTACGATATCTTGAGGTCAGAGGAGTGGTGAGTATTCTTTTTCCATAAATTCTGCATCGGGAGCACCGATTTTAAAAGACATCATCGTTCCCACGTTACCGAATACTGCGGCTTTTACATCAGATTTTCCGCCTCATGAGTCTCAGAGTCCTTTCCCTGCTTCGAGCTGAGCAATATACTGGTGTGCCATGATAAGTCCAAGCCTATATTTTCTGGCTTCGGAGAGGATGTCAGCAAAAGTTCCCGATACAAAGTTTTGGAATTCATCCACATATAGATAGAAGTCTTTTCTGTCTTTAGGATCGAGCTTGGCTCTTCCCATTGCTGAGTTATAAATTTTGGAAACCAAAATCATTCAGAGCAACTGTGCGTTCAATTCTCAGATTTTACCTTTTGAAAGGTTAACGAGAAGAATCTTTTGATTATTCATCACGTCGTCAAAGTTGAAGGCTGATTTTGTCTGTCCGATGATATTTCTGATCAATCTATTGGTATTGAAAGATACGAATTTTGAAGAGAAATATGGGATAATCTCAGCTTTTTCTCTGTCTCCCATGGCATTATAGGTCCTTTCTCGTCGATTTTTTACGACGGCATTGGTGACCTTTGCAACTTTTACCTCTCTATAGGTTTCATCAGTAAAAAGTCTGACGACATCGAGCAGAGTTGGCCTGTCTTCAAAGTCTTCAAGAATTGTGAGGCTTCCGTATTTGAAGTATTCCTGGATTCTTGGTCCGAAAATTTCTGGTCCAAACATTTTTAGAAAGATTTCCGTTGCATCGTTTACGGTTCTATCTGCTTCATCAAGAGTGTTGATTTCGTAAAGATTAAGTCCCATTGGACGGTCTTCGTTTCCTGCATCGAAATATACTACGTCTTTAGCTCTTTCTTTGGGAACGAAACTTAGCACGTCTTCTGCAAGATCACCGTGTGGATCGATAAGGCATATTCCGTCTCCATTCCAGAGGTCTTGTCTTGCCATGGTTTGGAGGAAGACAGATTTTCAGGTACCAGATTTTCCGATCATATAGTGGTGTCTGGTTCTATCTTCTCTCTTCATATACACAGGAGTAAGGATATTTCTGTAGATATTTGTTCCAAGAAGAACGGCATTTTTGTAGAGTTTGTAGCCCGTGATGGTTTTCCCAGGAACGATCTCCTTGACGAATTTTTGTCCGTCTTGTTCGAGGATCGGATTATTATTGATCGTGGATTTACCATCCTTTTCCTCAATAGTGGCTCCCTTGTGAGCAAGCTGATAATCTGCGAGGGGAGTCAGCTTTTCTTCTTCTAGTGTCCTTGATGCTATGGCTCGGTGGTTTTTGTATTCTTTCAGAATCTCGGAGAGGTTCCCATTTTTGTATTTTTCTGCGAGGATACCTGACATTATCTTGCCATTCCATTCATCATCCTTGAATTGTGGAAGATTTGCTGGTGAAGGAAGGACTTTATATTGCATCCACTCGATGATAGGAGAGCGGTTGTAAATACTATCTGCAAAATGGAAGAGTGATGTGAGTTCATTGGTCGAGAAAAAAGAGTATTTGTAGAAAAAGCCTGTAAGGTAAAAATTTACTGCAATTTTCCACAGGTAAAGGAAGATACCAGAGAAGATATCGTGCTTGGTGTTATTGTCTTCAAGACCGTTGCTGTATTCGTCGTTGTAAACATTGTATGCGGATTCCATAGCTTTGAGGTTTTGTCTGGCTTGTCCTTTTACATCTGAGGAACTAATCACAATGATTCCAGCTCTGTAGGTCGGGTTTCCTGCCTCTTCACCAATAGCGTTCATAGAGTCTTCTTTTGCTCTGACCATTCTTACCATTCCTACGCTTTCCTCTTTTTTATTGGAGAGGAGTTTTTCACTTGGTCATTGGATTAGAAAACTGATGAGTTTGAAGGGGTTGAGTAGGTTTTTTCGATGTCGCCATTTCGTCGAATAAAGATCAAGCCCTTTATAAAGTCTTTCTGCTGCTTTCTGTCTCTTGGCATTGAAGGTTGAGCTTTCAGGTTTGATGACGAGCATCGCAGTTATTGTGTCGTAGCTAGAGATTTTTCCCATCGTATCAATCAGGTTATTGATTGGATCATCCGGCATTTGTTTAAAAGTTCTGATTGTATAGACGGGGTCTCTTTTAGGTTCTAATGGCATAATATCATGGTATTTCTTTTGGAAAGGCTGCGGTTTGCCGACTTTCTCAAGAGAGCAGTTTGGAAATTGTGCGGAAATCGCACTTTCTATAATACTGATGTATTCGGGATAGCTTCCAACGATAAAACTTAATTGACCATTTTCGTATTGGTAGATGAAAACGATTTTTTGCTTTCAGAAGAATTTGTACATGATTTTTTCCCGAGTACTGAGTTCTGAAATCTTGTGAAGTCCGTTGTATAACTGTGACATCCTTCAGACTTTTTCTTTCATATCTTTAGCGATTTCTTTTTCTTGTTCACGATCAGTTTTCCCATCTGATTTTGGCAAAAGTACCTTGATGAAAGTCATCCTTCTGGTATTGTAGAAAGAATAGATGTATTTGAGCGTATTTTTGATGATGCCGATGATGACTCCAATACAGAGGAGCGCGATCAATCCATAACAGAGGTAGATTCCAATTTTTTCGATCACTTCTCGTCCTTTTTGTAGTTCTTGTGTGGCGGTTGATTGTGTAGTTCCGGTTTGTCTCGTTGTTTGTGTAGCTGTTTGCGTTGTAGCAAGTTTACCTCAATTTGTTCCTCAGGTTTCTTGAGCTGATGAAGGTATTGTGGCTTTCGCTTCGTAAGTCTCTGTATAGTTGGTTTCGATATTTTTTAGAAAGGTTCAAAGCTGGTTGTAGCCTCAGATTTCTTTGAGACATTCATTCTTTTCGCTTCACCAAGCTTGGTTTGTTAGTTTTGAAAGGTTATTTTTTTGACTAAAATCTTTTCTGAATGTTGTGATGAGTTTCTCTTGGCATGGAGTGCTATTTGAATTTGTATTTGGAGCATAATGTTCTTTTTCTTCAAACGAATTGAGTGCTGATCTGATTTGAGGAAAACCTCCGATTGTCGTCAAACATTCAGGTTTCTTTTCTCCCCAAGCTTGATTTGTTAGCTTTGAAAGGTTATTTTTTTGCTTTGTGTCTTTGAGGTATTGTGTTCTCAAGAGTTGCATGCATTCACTTTGTTGCATTCTCATTCTGATGAGTAAAAACCATACTAAGTATAGCTATTTTTTCTCAAAAAAGCAAAAAATCAGGCAAATTTCTTTACTTTTTCTTTTCTTTTTTCTTGTTTTTGTTTCTTGCAATTGTGAGCTGATTTCTTATATTTCAATCAGTGTTTTATCTTTTCTTTAATGCTTGTGATTGATCGTATAAAAAGCGAAGTTTCTCAATATGCTGCTCTTCAGAGTAAGACTGGGGTGTTTTTGTCAGCGTTTGGTAAAGATGGGAAACTTTTACTTTCTCATGGAGTCGTTAGAACGAATAGAACCTTAGAAATGATTTTGCAGAGTTTTTATACTGCCTTTTTGCAGAAGATAGAAGCTCAAGTAGCAACTGTGATCCTGGATATTGTTCAAGATGTGAGATTGCAGAATGATCCGAATGTTTTGGTGAAGCTTCCTCTTGATCAGTATTGACTTTTTCTAGTGCAAGATGAGTGATTGAAAAGCTGAGTTCTTCTGCCAAATACTAAGGGGATAGACTCGCCTCAGCAGGCTTTTAGTGCGATTAAGCAGAAATATAATCTTGGGAGTCAGGTTTCAGTCTATATTTTTACGACCAAGAAGGTTGAGATTTCTTTTTAGTTGCAAAAAAGTGAGATTGTGTTTTAGAAAAAACTAGGTTAAGTGTTCCTAACCTAGTTCTAATCGTGCTTTCAGAGGAGACCCTGAAATTTTGTTCGCTAATATTCATTTGCGGCTATGCTTTTCTCGTACTCAGTAACCTTACGAGTAAAGAAACTCGTGTCGCACTCTCTGTTTGCTCTTTTGAGGCTTGCTTGTTTCTCTTGCATCTCTTCTTTTAGTTGTCGCCGAAGTCCTGAATCTTTATCCAAGAGATTGATGATTCCTTTGATCGACTGATTGAGCTGTTTCTTTTCTACCCAGAGATATATCGGACCTAAAATTCCGATTAGACTAGGGAGAACGAGCTCTAGGTAGCTGGGTTTGAGATTTATAAACATGGGAACGATTACAATCCCGAACATAATAGAGATTGTGAAACCTGCGATTTTGAGCTTGTGTTTCGTTTCTTTCAGCTCTTTAAATAGTTCTTTATTTGAATTTTTTCCATAGTGAAATTTTTTTTATTACCCTTGGTATTATACCTAATTTACTATGAAAGTCAATAATAAAGTGCATCTTGCATTTCTTTTGGCTTTTGTTATATTTCAGTTAGTTTTGTTTTTTGATGACTCGTTTTATTTTCTAATGTAAGTATGATGAAAAGATTGGGAATGTGAGTTCTTTTGCTTGGTATAAGCTTTATTCTTGCTGCTTGTTTAGATAAGAGTAAAAATCAGGCTTCACCTTATGAATTTTCTCTGCTTCAAGATTTTGCTCAAACGAGTAAGTTACCGATACCACAAATTGAGGAAGCTTCCTTTGAATGGCAAGAAGGAGAGGAAAAACTGACTGTTCAATGATGGGGATTCTCGCTTTCATGATTACAAAAAAATCCTGATGAGGCAGTAGCAGACTTCTTTCATACTTGGAAGAAAAATGAAGAAAATAGTCTAGGGCGAGGATCAGTCAATATTGTGGGATTTGAAAAAGAGGGGACGATTTGTCTTAGTGAAAGTCATATTCACGCTTCACTCCAGCAACTCAATGATGATGCTCACTTTCCGGAAAATGTGCCTTATAGCCTTCGTCTCACTTGTGGACAAAAAAGAGATCTCCAGATAACTACTAAACAAAAAGAAAAAAAACCTGAAAACACGACAAATCTTTGCCTTGCAGAGATTGAAAAGCAGATATTTGCTTCACCTGAATTCGTAGGAGTTAAACAAGACTATGATAAGGCTCTGGCTGCTCCGAATCAGGGTGATAGCGAGCAGTTTTTGGGCTATTATTTAGAGTTAGAAGGTGTAGATGATGAGACTTATAAGCTTGCTTTAGCTGAAAATTATCCGAGCAGAGTGCTGAAGTATCATCGTTTTCAGGTAAACAAAAAGACCTGAGAAATCAGACTTTATGATATTACT
>ERZ773054.1289-NODE-1289-length-15689-cov-20.208456_pt1 | contig 15689 bp, 11 predicted proteins | sample MGYA00580630_ERZ773054 | MGnify/ENA primary metagenome ERZ773054 (study PRJEB29015, sample SAMEA2737994) | human oral metagenome | biome: human oral; feature: human-associated habitat; material: dental | place: China | collected 2115 ... | reverse complement strand
AAACCCAGTGGCACGGCCAAACCCAGCAACCCCAAGGCCGCGCCCACCGCCACGGTTAAGCCCAGCGCAACCGCCGAGGCCCCGAGGCCCAGCGGCGACGCCTCGCCCGGCTCCGCGCTTCCGAGCGCAGTAGACCCCGGCAGCAACGGGCCCCGCGACGGCGACAGGCCGGGAGAAGACATTCGGCCCAGCCCCACTGGAGATCCGGATCCCGCGAAGGGCAATGCTCACAAGCGGGGCGAACGCTCCGTGCCTCATGCATCGCCGGCGAACCGCAACGGGGACGGGTCCGATGCAGGCAAAGCCAAGCCGACGGCTGCCAAGCGCAACCTGCACACGCCGGGTCTGGCGTACACGGGCGCCGAATCGCTTCCGCTTCTCATCGCGGCCCTTGTGCTCCTGGCCCTTGGCGGCTTGCTTGTGGCCCGTCGTCGGACGGCTCAAGAAGACAACTGAAGCAACAGGCGGAAGGCCGCCGGTTTTGGGCACGGAGAGCGGCGCCCAACCGGCGGCCGCGTCGAACCTCCTTCCGGCCGATCGAAAGCGTATGCTGAGTGAAGCGCTTGCGCCGATCGCATGCGTCGATCGGACGGAGCGCCCCTGATGCGCCGCGGGTCGAACTACATCCTCCCAACGAGTCGCGGCGCGTCAGTCTGCCCGCGGCTTTGTTTCCTTGCGCGGGGCGCAAGAGCCCGCGTTTGGAGGCGGAAGGCATTGCTGCGCGGTCGCGCCTGTGCCGCGGGTCAAAGTCCGCTTGGCTGGCGCCTTCTGACTCTTCCTGCTGATCGTTTTCTACTTGTTCGCAGCGCGCGATTTTATGGCCGTTGTGATAAATTTCGACTTGTTTCATCCGTCTTGCGGCGATGTCGAGGCGGGAGCGCTGTGTCCTTGGGTGTCGATTGAGAGGCAGGGAACTGTTCATGGTTGATGCCCGCCCGTCGCCGCGCGGTCTCAAACGCCTGGCAACCTTTCTTCTGTGGCTCGGCGCTCTGGCATACATCAGCGCGATAGGCGAAGCGATTATCGGCTGGCCTCTCGGCATCCACGATTCCTATCTGTCCGAACTGGCGGCGCGCCAGTATCCGAAGAGCTGGCTCTTCCGCCTCACGGACTTGCTCAGCGGCGTCGCCATCTTCTCCGGCGCCCTGCTTTTCGTTCGGCAAGCGGGGTTCCAAGCCGGACTCCCTGGAAGATCCGCTTCGATCGTGCAAGGAAATATCGCGCAAGGCAAAAGGGCCCTGCGCGCAGGCTGGGGCTCCTTTTGTCTCTTCCGCCAGGCTCTCGCCGCAGGGCTCTTGACCTTCGCCCTCGCGACGATCGTCGACAGCACGGTGACCCCGTTGGATTGCGCCTTGTCCCTGCCGGAATGCCGCGAGCAAATCGAGGCCGGGGAAGCGGGACGATACGAGTGGATGCACGACGCCTCGAGCGTTGCCGTGGGAGTGGGCACGGTGACGGTCGCTTGCAGCCTCATTCTGATCGTCCTTTTCCGCCATCGCGCGCGCTACTCGCTCGGGATGCGGGTCGCGGCCCCTTCGCTTGCGGTCAGCGTCGTTCTCCTCGTCGGTTTGCTCACGGGCGCCGAGCTTTTGGGAGTCGGCCCCGTCGGCCTCGCCCAACGAATCCAGGTTTCCTTGACTGGGGTTCTCATCGCTTTCGCCCCGGCGGGATTCGACCCGGAAGGAGCGTTCGCCATGCGGCGACGCCGCAAGTGACGCCGCGTCCAATGCCGCCGCAATCGAAGGTTCCACAGAAATCGCACGCAGAAAGCAGTGATTTTACAGGGACTTCACAAGTTTTCGTGATGGCATTGATGAGAAAACGGGAGGCTTAAAAAGAGTCCATGCAGTTATGCTGCGCGACGAGCGAGGTGACGCGATATGACGTGGATGATTCTTCCGGGGTGGGGGCTCCCTCCGAAAGACTACGAGAAGCTGGCGGTCCTCTTGGGGCCGGACACCCGCACACTTGATTCTTGGAGGGTTCCTCTGACTGCCGACACCGACGACATTCGCGCCGAGCTTGGAGCATTGGATTCGCCGAAGGTCGACCTCCTCGGGCATTCGCTCGGCGGCCTAGCCGCGATCGAGTGGGCGCTTCGCCGCCCCGACCAGGTCAGACAGCTCGTTCTCATCGACCCCACCGCTCCAGACGAGGTCCCGTCGCGCTTCCATGTAGAGGGGAAGCTTCGACGGGGAATGGACAAGTTGGCCGGCGCCGCCGTCGAGGCCCTGTGGCGCGTGGGGCCCCAGATTCGTCGATGGGGAATCCGCCAAACCACCGGAAACGAAGACGCCCTCCCGATCGATGAGGCGCGTGCGCGCTACGGGACGCGGGAAAACAGCCGGCGCCTGGCAGAGCAGCTTTCAGCCAGCTGGGCCCATGCCGCCCGGGTCGATGCTCTGCTCGACGCCGGCGCCGCGCGACGTCGCAGCCCGGCGCCGCTTTTCCTCGTCGGCGCGGGCAACGGCAAGCAGCGTCGATTCCTGCGCAGCCAGTGGGATCTGGGACGCAAACTGCACGCTCGAACGATCATGCTGACCGGCCAGAATCACGTCTTCCCACTGACGAGGCCGGATCTAGTTGTGCGCCACATTGAAAACCTGTGAACCGCGAATACTTCCGGACTCAGTCCATCCGCGTCCACAGCTCGCCTGGTTTCGCGTCGCACCGCACGCTGCCCGCCCTCAAAACTTCAGAGCCCCTCCAAGCGCAGAAGAGCCGGGCCGCCTGCCGGGCGTCAACGGGCAAGGCAGGCCTCTGACCTTCGATAGACAAGGCAAACCTCTGCCCTCGATAGACAAGGCAAACCTCTGACCCTCGACGGGCAAGGAGAGCCTCTGATCTCAGTTGGCGGGGCGAGCCTCCGGGCGGACGAACGGGAAGGCGAGGGTCTCGCGAATCGAAGCGCCCAGCAGGAACATCGCTATCCGGTCGATGCCCAAGCCGAGGCCTCCGGTGGGGGGCATTCCGAACTCGAGGGCCGAAAGGAACTCTTCGTCGACCTCCATGGCCTCGGGGTCGCCGGCCGCTGCCCGCAACGACTGCTCGGTGAGCCGCTGGCGCTGATCGATCGGGTCGGTCAGCTCGGTGTAGGCGGTGCCGAGCTCCATTCCAAAGGCGACGAGGTCCCAGCGTTCGGCCAAGCGCGGGTCGCCTCGATGGCGCCGTGTCAGCGGCGAGGTTTCAACCGGGAAGTCCGTGTAGAAGGTGGGGGCGCCCGTGCTGCCTTCGACTAGCTCCTCGTAGAGCTCGGTCACGAGGTCTCCCGCGGTCATCGAGGCCGCATAGCGGATGCCTCGCTCCCGGCACAGTCGCTGGAGCTCGTCCGCGGGCGTGTCCGGGGTGACGTCGGCGCCGACGGCCTGCGAGACCGCCGCGTGCACGGATACGACCGGCCATTCGCCGTCCAGGCTCACGACGCCGCCGTCGGGCGCAGGAGCGACGGGCTTCCCGTGGACCGCCCACGCCGCCGTCCGAATGAGATCCTCGGTGAGCCTGCGCATCGTCGTGTAATCGCCGTGCGCCTCGTAGGCTTCCAAGGCTGTGAACTCGGGGTTGTGCGTAGAGTCCGCGCCCTCGTTGCGGAAGTTTTTGCCGATCTCGAAGACCTTCTCAAATCCGCCGACGCACAGCCGCTTGAGGTACAGCTCGGGCGCGATTCTCAAGGTCAAATCGAGGTCGTAGGCGTTGATGTGCGTTGAGAACGGCCGCGCGTTCGCCCCGCCGTGGATGCGATTGAGCATAGGCGTTTCCACCTCGACGAAGCCGTGCTCGGCCAGCCTCCCTCGGATCGCCCGCACGGCCGCGCTGCGTGCCAGAAGGCGGCGTCGCGCCTCTCCGCCGAGCGCAAGGTCCATGTGGCGCTGCCGCACGCGCGCTTCGGCGTCGCGCAGCCCCCGGTGTTTGTCCGGGGGAGGGGTGAGGCACTTTGCGGCCATGCGCCAGCCCTCCGCAAGGACGCTGAGCTCGCCGGAGCGGCTGCGGCAGGCCGCGCCCGTAACGCTGACGAGGTCCCCGGGATCGATCGTTTCCCTCCAGAGCGCCAGTCCGGCTTCGGGGCGGTCGGCGGTGAACATGACCTGGAGCTCCACGCTTCCCTTCCGCAGATCCGCGAAAAGGACTCCGCCGTGGTCGCGCACTCGCACAACGCGTCCGACCACCGAGACGGCCCCCGAATCGTCCCTCACGTCGCTGAGCGCGTGGCTTCTCGGCACGTCCGCGGGATAGGGGTCGATGCCGACGTCAATCAGGCGCGCCAACTTTTCCCTGCGAATTCGCTGCTGCTCGGAAAGCTGCCGCTCCGGCACGGTCGGCGTGAAAAGATCCTCTTCCTGTTTGCGCACGGCTTCGGCGAGCTTTGCCGCCGTCTCTGGGAGGTTGAGCTGCGATGCTCGGGAGCGCCGCTGGAAAGTGCGGGGAAGCTCGGGGACAAAGCCTTCGGCCTGCCCGACGGCGATGAGCACCTGGGTCAGCTGCGCCGTGCTGCCGTAGCAGAGCAGGCGCGGGCGCCATTGCGGCAGGTACTTTTCGTTTGACTGGTAGAGAGAGTGGAGCTGCCACCAGCGCGAAGCGAAGACCAAAACCTTCCGGTTGAGCTTCTCGATCGGGGAGGCGCCGATGCGCTCGCCGCGGGCGAAGGACTCCCGGAACATTGCGAAATTCAAAGAGATTTGCGTGATTCCCAGCCTGTCGGCGTTCGCGATCAGCTGGGTGACCATGAGCTCGGTGACGCCGGACACAGCGGCCGGGGAACGCCGCATGAGATCCAAAGAGACGTCCCGGCGGCCCCACGGGACGAAAGACAGGAGGCCGCACACGTCGCCCTTCGCCGTGTGTGCGGTGACGATCACCGTGCGCCCGTCGCGCGGGTCGCCGATCCTCCCGGAGGCCATGGAGAAGCCGCGTTCCGGGCCGCCGCGCCGCCACACGTCGGCGATCTTGACGAGCTCCGCCAGCTCGTCCGCGGGAATCTCCGACTGGCGCCGAACCTGCACCCGGTATCCCGCGTTCGTCGGCCCCGCGATTGCTTTGCGGACCGCTCGCAACGCCGGGTTTGCGAGCCTGAAGGAGGCGACGTCGATGACCGCTTCGTCGCCCAGGACGATCGCCCTGAGGCCCTGTGCGCGGTACGCCCTCGCCCCGTCTTCGCTGGCTGAGATGACTCCGGGGACCCAACCGTAGGAACGCGCGTGCTCCAGCCATTTTGCAATTGCCTGAGGCCACGATTGCCTGTCTCCGATGGGATCGCCGGCGGCCAAACACACGCCGAAGACCACGCGAAACGACAGGGCCGCCTTGCCGTCGGGGGAGAAGACCGTTCGTCGATCGTCACGAGTGGCAAAGTACCCGAGCGAATCCGCTGAGCCGGCGGCGACGAGGAGCCTCCGCACCGCCAGTTCGTCGTCGTAATCCCTTTGGGCGTTCTGCGGAGCGGCGCGGAGGAAGACGACGATGGCCAGCACGAGAGTCGCAACCGAGATGACGCCCGACGCCGTCTCCACCCAGTACGGCCCTTCGATGGGCGAGCGGAAGGGGCGCTGGTCGGACGGGAGGCCGAGCGCCACAGAAACGCTCCAGTTGACCGCTTGGCGAAAGGGAAGTCTGCCGAACCCCGCCGTTTCCAGGGCGAAAAAGGCGAATCCGGCCGACGTCGCGAACCCCAACGCGATGACGAGGCACGCCCGCCGCAAGGCTCCGGGGGCCAAGCGGGCGGGAAAGGCGCTGCGCATCCAGAAGGCGCTCGCGACGACGAACAAAGCGAATGCCAAAGACGCGAGAAAATGCCAGCCGTGCGGGCGGAATCGCTCCGAAGAGTCCGAGTCGATGTGAGAGAGGACGGTTGCGACCGCCAGCGCGACGATCATGGAGACCTGCCACATCGCCACGGACAGCCACAGCGCGGCGCGTTGGCGCCGCAAAAGCCCCAGTGAAAGGAAGGTGAGCAGGAAGAAAGACAGCAGGGTCGGATAGGAAGGGATGTTCGTCACATTGAGGACGCGAGCGACGGCGTAGACGAAGTCCGGAACGAAGGCCAGCAAGAGCAGCGCTACCGCCTGCCACACGGCGAAAGCCTGCACAGTGAACACCAGGATGCGGGCGCCCAGCTCCTTGGCCCGGCTTGGGCTCTTCTTGCGGTTTGCGCCCGCCGGGCTCTCAGCCGCTGCGAGCGTCCCGTCTGACATCACCGAGTGCCCGTCCGATGTCACGCCGTCCAGCGTGTGCTCTTCTGACGTGTGCCCTTCTTGCATCGATTCCCCCGACGGCATGCGCTCTTCCTGCGCCGCGCAGTCCGAGGCGCTGTCCGCCGTCGTCGGCTGCTCGCTCGTCAAATCCCTTGTCCTTGTCCCTCTCATCGGCGATTCGCGGGTTGCCGGGAAAGCGCGAGGCACGCGCGTGATCCGAGCGTCGGTCCGTCTGCGTGCTTGGGGCGTCCAAGTGCGGTATACCCGTGAAATTTTCTATTGGAACTGTAACGGGTCGGGCGCCGCGCAGTCCATCGCGGAGGGATTCGAGTGACGATTGTCAGCGATTCGGATGCGCGCAGCGAAGGGGCGCTTTCCCCAACGGGCTTTCGCCGGGCGGCGCCCGCGGTCCGCCCGCGACCACATCGTGGATGCATCGACGTCGCAACCCGCCGCACGGTCGGCTACGGTCCGCCCGCGACCACATCGTGGATGCCCGCAGCGGAATCTCATCGGGGTCGTCTATGTTCGACTCATGGACGAACGAAACGGCTCACAGCGTGCACTGATCGTCGGGCTCGGAATTTCCGGCATGGCTATGGCCAAGGGGTTGCACGAATGCGGGTGGGACGTGACCGTCGTGGAGCGCGCCCCCGAACGCCGTCGCGGAGGCTACTTCGTCGGGCTCTTCGCCGTCGGCAAAGCGGCTGCGAAACAACTGGGATTCGACGGAATACACAACAGGGCGCCCAAAGTTCGAGACAACTGCGCACTGGGCAAAAACGGCGAGAAACGTCGAGGGCTCGGCTTCGGCGACCTTCCGGGCGACCCGTGGCTCTTGCTCCGCAGCGACATTGAAAACGCCGCCTACGAGGCGATCGACGCGCTTGATCCGAAGATCGACGTGCGGTACTCGACCGTCCCGACGCGCATCGAGCAGGACGGCGCCGGCGTCGACGTGTGGCTCAAAGACTCTTCGGACGGCACGGAAAGCCGCGAGCGCTACGACCTGCTGGTGGGCGCCGACGGAGTGCACTCCACGGTCCGCAAGCTCGTCTTCGGGCCGGACGAGAAGTACATTCGCCATTTGGGGTACATGATCGTCGCCTCTCAGATTCCCGAGGATCTTCCGGGGCTCGAACGCGGCCAAGGCGCGACCTTCGCCGAGGCCGGAAAGTCGCTCTGGGTGTTTCCCTTCAAGGATCGTCCGGCCACCCTCATGTTCAGCTACAAGTCCGACGACGTCGCCGCCGAGTTCGAGGCCGCCTCGCCTGCCGCTCGAATCCGCGAGGTGTACGGCCCGGTCGCGGCCCCGCCGGTCAAGGCCGCGATCGATCAGCTCGAGCGCGCCGACGAGAGCCTTTTCGACGAGGCCGTGCAGGTCCGGATGGACCGATGGCACAAGGGGCGGGTCGTGCTTATGGGCGACGCCGGATGGTGTCTGACCCTGTACTCGCGGATGGGGGCCTCCACCGCGCTGGCGAGCGCGAATTTGCTGACCGCGATCATCGGGCGGAGGAAGGGCGACGTCGAAGGGGCGCTCGAAGAGTGGGAGGCCAGGTCGCGTCCGTTCATCAGGCACTACCAGAAAGTCGGTGCGCGCAACAGGGCTTTCTTCACTCCCGCGGGCAGGGCAGGCGGGACGGCGCGCGCCCTTGCCATGTCGGTTTTCAAGCGCCCATGGGGGCGTTCGCTGCTCGCGGCCTTCGTCGGAACCGGAAGGAAAGGCAACAGGCTCATGAAGTCCGTCATTCCCGCGCGGGGGCGGATTTCGCCTTCCCAGCCGCGCGAATAGGCGGGGGCTTTCATCTTTTCGGCTTCCGATCGAGCCCTGCGGCTCTCGATCCTGGGCCTTCGGTCCGTAGGGGCCGGCCGCCGCCCAAAGAGAATGACGGAATTCATTGAAAACCGTACTATCTGCGCCTTGCCCATGTCGATGTCGGAAAGTAGCGTTGAACCATGAGCAGCTGGCCCCTTTCTTCGGCGCGCGTCGGAGCCCTTTGCGTCGCTGCGGTGCTTGCTCTGGCGGGCTGCCGCGGATCGGACGCGGGCAACTCTTCGACGGAACCGGGGCAGTCCCCGAGCGCGGAGGCTTCGACGGCGTCCGGCGCCCGCGCCGGGGCGAGCGAGCACAAGGCAGGCGCCGGGGCGAAGCCGACGGCGGCGCCCTCGGGGCATCGCGGGGCTCCCTCCCCCTCGGGGGATTTCACGAAGGCGGCCGTCAAATCGGAGGAGCCCAAGCTGTCCAACCCTTTCGACTCGCTTTACGACCGGGATTTCAGCCTCGCGGCTCTGTCTGCCGACCCTGCGGGCGCCATGGAAAAGCCTGCGGTCGCGGAGGGCCTGAAGAAATCGGCGACGCTCGATCCCGCCAACAAGACCTTCGTCTATCGGGCGACGGACGCCGGCAAGGCCGGGGGCGACTTCGTGCGCCACGACAACTCGCACAAACAGGCTTTCAACGCCGACAACACTCGTTTCATCGCGCGCGACGGGCAGGGCGCCTGGTACCTCTACGACGCCGCCACGTTCAAGCAGATTAAGAAACTCGGCGAGCTCAAGGGCAATTGCGAGCCGATCTGGCACGCTTCGGATCCGAACCTGCTGCACTTCACTTTGCGCGACGGCGGGACCACGTGGTGGACGTACGACGTCGAGGCCGAGAAAGGCGAGGTCATGTTCGACTTCTCCGGCAAGACGCCATGGTCCCAGGCCACGTCGTTTTCGACGAAGGGCCGGGGCACGGCCAGCGCCGACGGGCGGTATCTCGCCCTCACCGCGACGCGGCACGACGAGGCCACTCAGACCAGGAACGTCTATGGAGTGGTCGTGCTCGACGTCAAGGACAAGCGAATCGTGGGCGCGCTGGATGCGAGGAACTTCCCTAAGCCCGGAGCTTTCCCAGACTATGTCAGCGCCTCGCCGAGCGGCAGGCACGTCGTCGTCTCGTGGCCGGGGGACGCCGGAGGGACCCGCGCCTACACCCGCGACCTCAAGGACTCTTTCGAGCTTCCGACGACGTCGAAGCACGCGGGCATGGCATACGGCCCGCAAAAGCAGGACTATTACGTATTCGCCGACTACGGCAAAAACCAACTCTCCGCCGTCGACCTCGACTCCCACGAGCGGATCGGCCTGCGCAGCCTTTACCCCGCCAAAGGCGAAAACTACACGTTGGACATCAGCGGACAGGCGTACGACAAGCCCGGGTGGGCCGTGGTTTCGACGTACGGGGAGAAGAAAGACGACGTTTCAGACGAATCGGCGCCCCAGGAGCGAGCCGACTACCGGAAGGTGTGGCTGGTCGAGCTGAAAGCCGGCGGACGGGCGCTGAGCGTGGCCAACGTCCGAACGAACGCTTCCGCGATCGGCGGTTCATCGAAGGACGCGGCCCCCCAGGCGGCCGGCGACCCGGATTTCTTCAAGCCGCAGGCGAGCGCCTCGCGCGATCTGAGCAGAATCGTCTTCGCCGACAACTTCGGTCAGGGGCCGATCGAGAGCTACATGGTGGGCCTTCCGAGCTGGGCCGTCAGGTGACCCAGCCGGACGGTTAAGACACGCCGAGCGCCGCCAGGGCCTCGCCGGCCTCGCGGCAAAGGGGTCGCAGCTGCAGGCAGGGCGTCCGCCGTCCCGCGCCTTCCTGCGGCCTCACTCTTCGTGCCACTGCCAGTCCATGACCCGCCACGGGAGGTCGGCGAAGAAGGAATCGAGCCGCTCAATGTGCGGGTTGAGCACGGCGGCCACGATTTCCGGGTCTTTGTCGCGGTAGACGCCGGGCAGGCCCAACGCCTCGTAGTCAACGTTCAGTTCGCGCGTCGCCTCGCCGCCGATCGAAATCGCTATGCCGTTCGAATCGGTTGCCGCGCATCGGAACTCCGTTCGGTCCCAGGGGATCTGCGCCGTCGTCGGCGTCGCGGCCTCCGTTTTGCGCTCGACTCGGTAGACGCACGACGACGTCAAGAGGAAGCCCGCGGATCCGGGGCAGTCCATCCAGGCGAAGGGCACGCCCTCGACTTCGTCCTTGAGGGCCCGGAAAGCCGGCCAAAACCGGTTCGAGTGCGCGGGTTCCGAGCTTTTCTTGCGAGACAGGTCGGGCAGATGGACGGCTGCGGCGTTGGCCGGGTCGAGAAGAATGAAGTCCACCCCGTGGCGGCGCGCCGTCTCAGCCCAAATGCCGTCGGCGGCTTCGCAGCAACGCCTGTACTCGGCCTGGCTCGCCGAACTGCGGGCGAGGACCCGCCGCGCCTCCTCGAAAAGGATGCGGGAGGCGAACCGTTGGGGGCCGGGAGCGTGCGAGGCTTTCGGCGCAGGAGGTTTCACGGCATCGACGTGCGCCTTGTATTCGGCGAGCGTCTGCGCCGGCAGCAGGGGCGCCAGATTCTCGGCGAGCCAGCTCAAGTCAGGGCGAGGCCAAAAGCCGGCCGCCTCGAACACGGGGGCGGGCGAAATCGCGAAGCCGTAGACGGCGCTCAACAGACTCCCGTCGTTCGAATTGCCGTTTGACGGTTCGCCCGCAAGGATGGCGCCCAAAGCGCACGAGGCAAGGAACTGCTCCCATCCCGTGTATAAAGCGGCGATTTTCCCTCCATAGTGTTCGATCGCTTCCGTCGCCGCCTCGTCGTCGATGAGCTGCGAGCTGTAGGCTGCGGACAGCAGAAAGACGACGAAGGCGTCGCTCAAGCCCAAGGGGCCGCGGTTGTCGGCGACCGCCATGAGCCACGCGGGAACCCTCCACTGCGTGGAGAAGGCCGCGTGGCTCGCCTGATCGATTGCGAGGTTCGCCGGCTGGAACGCGACGCCCTCTTCCGCGCTCTCCTTCGCCTTCTTGACGCCGAGCGTTTCGAACGGGCCCAGGCGCGGCGCGAGGGCGCGGACCGAATCGAGGGTTTGCGTCGAATCCGGGATCCGCGGCGCAGCGGAGGCCTGCGCCGCCTCCTCGACGGAGGCCTCGCCTGCGCCGTCGGACCCGGAAAGGTACATTTCTTTCGCGGCAAAGGAAAGATCGTTTGAAATGCGCGCCTCGTCGGGAAACCTTCCGTAGACGTCGGCGATGAGCCGCAGTGCGGACGCGCCGCCTTCCGCCGGGGCCTGCGCCCCTGCCGCGGCAAGCCTCCTCATTGCGCACTCGGCCAGGTCCTTCATCGCCGAACTGCGACTTTCGGATGCGCGCCGAGGCGGCGCGACCGACAGCAGGTCCTCGGCGATCACTTTCGGAGCGAGGGGCGTGAGATGATGCAATTCAAAGCGATACGGCGCACTCAACAACATGTACTCGGACTTCAATTCCATTTGCCTTGGCTCGCGCTTCTTTGTTGTTCGTCCTTATTCATGATCCCGTCCTTGCTTCCGGACCCGAGAGCATTCGGCTCACTCGCGCGGAACCTTGCCGAGGGCCTCGCCTTTCGGACGAAGGCGACGGCTCCCTGGAGACGACGGGCTGACCCGCTTCATCGTACGTATGCTTTCGCCTCTGCGCAATGCCGGTCTGCTTGAGAAAACACGGTCTGCTCGGGAAAGACGGCATTGGGGACGCGTGGAACTGGGATTCGACTGACGCGAGCGTTGAACGATGGCAGGGAGGGTTCGAGATGTGGAAAGGGCTGAGTCCGGGATGCTGCAAGGTCTGAGTTTTAGATGCTGCAAGGGCGGAGTCCGGGATGAGACCGGCGTGGACTTCGCCCCAGCCGTTTGTTTTCCGGGCGGGGCGTCTCTAGATAGAATGCAAGAAATCTTCGCCCCATCCGTTTCGGATGCGCAAATGAAACTTGACGGCAAGCGGGAAGGAATGGAGATGTACGAAAACGGCGGCTACGGCGGCGGTCATTCTGGATATGATTGGAATCGGCAACAGCCGGGCGTTTTTTACGCCAATGCCCAGGCGCCCGGTCCGGTCGGAGGAAGCGCGTGGGGCGGCAAGAAGCCTGCGAGGCGCTCACGTGGGGCACTGGGGGTGGCCGGATTCTGGGTTTCCGCCTCCGCTTTGCTTGTGAACGTCGTAGCGGTGCTTCTCTTCAGGCAAGGTATCCATGACCTCTTTGAAGCGCCGCTCGCCGATCCCAGCGCGTTTCCCGACGGCGACATAGCCGGCCTTTTCTTTCTCATCATCCTGATGATGTTGGCCGGGATATGGGCCATTGCGGGTTTTTCTCTGGGAATCTCCGGCTTGGTTTTCTCTTCGAAAGAGGGGGACGCGAGAAACAAGGCTTACTCAATCCTGGCGATCGTTCTCAGCGTCTGCAACCCGATCGTAATATCGATTATGGCTAATTATTTTGTTTTCTAGTCTTAGTGATCGCTCGCAGGCTTCCTTGCGGCTCCCGATGTTTCTGACCGCTTCGGGCCGCCCGTCGACATCGCCCGGCTCGGGGCGGGCTCATTCGTCGAATTCTGGGATGGCCACGGCTTTACCGAAGGATTCTCGAGAGGCGAGGTATGCGTGGGCTTGCCGCATCTCGCTCAGGCGGAACGTCCGCTCTGGCCTCACGTCGATCTCGCGGCCTTCGATCGTCGAGATGAGCGCTTGCAGTCTTTCGCCGTCGACGTCGCCTGAATAGAATCCAGTCAGGTAGCCCCCGTTTGTGTCCATGATGGGGTCGAAGCCGTCAAGGGTCCACTGCCCGCCGAGCAGCCCTGTGATGCACACGGTTCCGCCCGGCCTGATGTGGGCGAAGGTGTCTTGTGCCGCCGCCGGGCCGACCAGATCGAGGATCGCATCGAAGGAGTCCTCCGTCTTCAGCGTATTGCGATCGTCGACGACGCAGCGGTCGAACCCTTCGCCGAGGAGGCGTTCGCCCTTTTGCGCGCTGCGCGTCGAACCTGCGACGCGGCACGAGGGGTAAAGGGCCTTCACGAGTTTCAAGAACGCGACCCCCACTCCCGACGTCGCCCCGCGCACCAGCACGTCGTCGCCGTCCTCAAGGCGAAGCCTTTCCAACGACCCGAAGGCGGTGTAGTAGGTCTCGGGGACGGCGGCCAGTTGCTCCCACGGAAGGGATGTGGAGACCGGGTAGACCTGCTCGTCGGGCAGGAGCGCGTACTGCGCGTAACCGCCGTCGAAAGCGCGCCCCATCTCGCCCATGATGGAAACGACCGTCTGGCCCGCGTGGAGGCGGGGGTTGAATGTGCGTTCCACCTGCCCGACGCACTCGATTCCTAGAATGCGGGGGAATGAGACCGACGGCGATTTGCCTTCGCGCGTGAAGACCTCGGAATGGTTGACGCCGACGCCGCGGACTTTGACGAGCGTCCACCCGGGGCGCGCTTCGGGCGTCGGGACTTCGCGGTACTGAAGGGCCTCCGGTCCGCCGGCCTTGTAAACCACCACGGCTTTCATGTCGCCTCGCCCAGCCTTTCTTTCTGTGCCTTTACTTTCCCTCGGTTACTTTCCCTCGGTGGCGCCGCACGCCTGCGACGCAGCCCCCTCTTTGTACGCTTCGCCCCAAGATTCAAGGGCGGCGAAGACGGGGGAGAGGCTCATGCCCAACTCCGTGAGGGCGTATTCGACCCTGGGCGGGACCTCGGCGTAGACGGTTCGCGTGACCAGCCCGCAATCGGCCATTGCGCGCAGATTGGATGTGAGCATCTTCTGCGAGATTCCGCGTACCGAACGCTGCAATTCGCTGAATCTGCATGCACCCTTGAGCAGGTCCCGGATGATGAGGATGCGCCATCGGCTGGAGATGAAGCTGAGTGTAACTTCCACCGGGCAGTCTGGGAGGCCGTCCGCGGCTTGATCTTCCCGAGGGGGTTGCGCCTCCTGAGGGGTGCGGGTCTCCTGAGGATTGGGCCGGGAATGCGTCTGCGCGGCATGGGCCGGTGTTGTCGGGGCGGGTTCGAGCGCTTTTCGTTGTGGGCCTGGCTTGTCTGACCGGGCTTCCAACGGTTGTTGGGCTCCCGCTGGCGGGGTCTGTGATGTCTGCCGAGTCTTGGACCGTTGCCGTTGATTCCCATGCGTTTTCGACGCCGATTTTCCGTTTGTATTCTGCATTAGTCACCTGTGGGTTCCTACAGCACTTTAAAGTGCCTTCTTCCGTAACGATACTAAAGACTTTAGCCTGATTCATGATTCAGCAAGCCCATTCGAAGGAGCGCCATGAAAACAGCCGCAGCTGAAACACCCGAAGCCGGAAGGCCTCGCGGGCCGTTGAGGATCGCCGTCATCGGAGCGAATGGAAAATCAGGGTCCCTCATCGCGCGCGAAGCCGCTGGCTGCTGTGATGGCCGACGGGCACGTCCCAGCGACTGGGCGCGGGCCCTGGCGGTAGGGTCCCGGTTCGCCGTAGGCGCATGGCGGTAGGCCCGAGGCGGCGGCGTCCGCAACGGCGCCGCGATGCGAAGCGTCAATGCTTGAGTTTGACCGGCGTCGCCCCTTGGCTTTGCGCGTCGAGGATCGAGCTGAGCAGGCCCGGGAACCTTTCGTCGAGCTCCTCGCGCCGCAGATGGACATAGCATCTGGTCCCTTCGGCTCGTGTGGCGGTGATCCCCGCGGTGCGCAGCACCTTCATGTGGTGGCTGAGCGTCGATTTGGAGACGGGCGCGTCGAACTCGCCCCATTGCCTTTCGGATCCGTCCGCGAGCAGGCGGACCACGCCGAGCCTCAGCGGGTCTGAAAGCGCCGCGAGCACCGCGGTCAGGGGCACGTCCGCGAGGTCGGGATGAACACTCCTTGCCATTCCTCTAGTATTGCACTACCGTATGTTCTATATTCGTCGAACATCGAATAAAGGGTGTGTTGAAAATGAACCAGACAGAGAACGAGGCGCACAGCCGCAAAAAGACAGCGGAAGATCCGAAGGGCGCCGCAGACGCCTCCAAGGCTGAGGCGGGTAGGGCCGGGCGCGGCGAAAAGCCTTCGGCCAACGAAGCTGGAAGTCCCGCAGGCAAAAGGAACGGCTCGAAAACAGCGCGCCCGGCCGTGATTCTGGGCGGCGCCGTCGCCTTCCTCGTGGGCTGCGACTCCATGGTCGTAGCCCCGATCGCCCCCGAAATAATCCAAAGCTGGGGCGCTTCCGCCTCGCTCTCCGCCCTCCTCGTGGCGGCATACGCCCTGGCGTACGCAGTCACGAGTCCTTTCTTCGGGGCGCTGGCGGACTATCGGGGCCGCCGGCCGGTTGCCGTCGCGGGATTGGCCGTTTTCGGGGCGGGCACGGCCTTGACCTTCGCTGCGCCGAATCTTGCGACCGGCCTTGCCTGCCGCGCGCTCGCGGGGCTTGGCGCGGGGATGGTCATGCCGACGGTCTTCGGCGAGGTCGTCAGCCGTTCGACGCCGCAAACGCGCGGCGCGAATGTCGGAGTAATCACGGGCATGCTGCTGTCGGCCACCGTCGTCGGAGTTCCGATCGGGTCGCTTCTGGCCTCCGCCGTCGGCTGGCAGTGGGCCTTCCTCCTTATTGCCATTCCCGGCTTTCTCGCGATATTCCCGGCGGTCCGGGTTTTCTCCGGCGTCGCGCCGCGGAAGGCCGACGGGCGCGCGGGCGACGGCGAATCCGCGACGGGCGGCGGGCC
>ERZ773054.1287-NODE-1287-length-15702-cov-122.014060_pt1 | contig 15702 bp, 21 predicted proteins | sample MGYA00580630_ERZ773054 | MGnify/ENA primary metagenome ERZ773054 (study PRJEB29015, sample SAMEA2737994) | human oral metagenome | biome: human oral; feature: human-associated habitat; material: dental | place: China | collected 2115 ... | reverse complement strand
GGGCCGCACGACGGACCGCCGCGGGACTGCGCGCTCGATGTGCGTGCAGCCGCGCGAAGACGGGCGAAGAGCCTCCGCGGCGGGGATTGCGCGCGTGCGCACAACGCCGGGGAAGGCGGCGTCGGAGCTGTGCGACGGGCGTAGCCTGCACACCCGCGCCGCATATGCGGGATAGAAGGGAGGAAGGATAGATGGCGACGTACATAGCATTGGAGGGGCCCGACGGCGTGGGGAAGTCGACCGTCGCAGCGGCTCTGAAAGAGCTGCTGCGACTCCGCACGCCCCGCTCCTCCGTGCGCATACGGCACTTCCCTACGGGCGCGCTGGTCGGGTGTGCGCGAACGGACGACCGCCGCCCGAAGGCGGAGGACTACGCGAGGGACATGGAGAACTGGCTCTCCCTCCGCCCGAAGCCCGTGCCGTTCCCCGGAACTCCGACGGGTGCGAGCGAGGAACGGCTGTATATTCTGGACAGGTGGGCGCTCAGCGCCGCGGTGTACGCACGCCTTAGAGACGAAAGGATCCCGGAGAGCGTAGCGCTCGCGCTGAACCGGCTGAACCGCGTTCCGCTGACGACGTTCGTGTTGATGCCCCGCGACCCCGCCGAGCTGACGGACCCGGACTTCCCCGGCCCCGACCCCTATGACCCCCGGAGAGTCACCGAGGCGTACCGGAGGTTCCTGACGAACGCGTTCGTCGCTGGGGAGCCGTCGGGGTTCACGCCGATCGTCGTGGACCGCGCACGGGACGCTCCCGACTCCGTGGCCGCGGAGATCGCCGAACGGACCATGGGCTTGCAAAGGGGGATGTGACGTACATCGCACACGGGGCGCTTGACTGCCGCCCCGTGTGCGCCTAGACTGTAACCGCGGAGGGACGACCCGAGAGAGAGAGGAACGCACCATGGAGAAGACGCCCGCTGTTGAGAACGCCGCCCGCACAGTCGAGCCCTCGACTGTGCGGATTCACAACGCAGCCGGGTTCGAGTCCACGACGCCGACGTCAGACGACGTGAGCACGCGGTTCGACTCGCTCTTCGGCGAGAAGCCGGTCGGCGCGCGCCACGCGGAGGACGGTCGGCTTTACGCGATCCTGGAAGACGACGACCGCACACGCGAGGAGCCCGTCGACCTCTTCCCGTTCGCGGACGTGCAGGTGGGCCCGAATTGCGAGTTCGGGCGTCGCATAACGGCGGTGGCCGTGGAGTACGGCCCGGCCGAGGCGACGGTGAGCCCGATAGCGCCGTTTGCGAAGTCCGTGACGGCGACCCGGCCTTACACCGAGAGCGAAGCCGACTGCCTGCTTTAAGCACAACAACAACAACAACAACAACAACAACAACAACAACAACAACAAACCGGAAGGAGAGAAAGAGAATGATCGGAATGGAGTACACGTTGGGGCTTCTGGCGGAGCTGGCTAAGACGCCGCACTTGAGGAGCATGGAGATCCCGTCGACGCCGAATGGACAGTTGGTGTCCTCCTTTACGAAGCGCTACACGGACGGTTGGGAGTGCAAGACGACGCTCTTCGACGCCGAAGACGCGGAGTTGGCGTCTACGACGGCGGACTGCGACGTAGACGATTCGCGATTCGGTTTCACGTTGGACCACGACGTGGAGAAGGTCGCAGTGTTTTTGAACTTCGAATGGAGTAGCCTGTCTTTCGTCGTCCGTCGGTGGTACGACGAAGGGTCGGAGGAGCGGTGCGTCGTCATCCCCCCCAAGGCTTTGGTGGAAATCCGGTCGGAGGCCGACGCAGTGTCGGTGATCGAGGAAACGTATACCGACGTCGATAAGATCACGTCGTTCTTCGAAGACGAGACCTCGGACGATCCGTGGCTGGTTATCGTCGAGCCTAACTGAAAGGAGGCATGACATGCTGTTTTACGATTACGAGGACTGCCTGTGCGCCTATGTCCGGAATCGCGGTTTCGTCTGTGTGGATGCGAACAGTCCTCGCTTCGACGAAAAACCGCCGGTACAGTTCGGTTTGACGACGTGCGATGAGGCGGCGCCGTACACGAACCCCTATGGGGACGTTCTGCTGGTGCATCATCGCCTTCCGTCTGACATGTGCTATAACACGGTGCTGCAGGAGCTGGTACCGGAAGACTGGCCGAACATGTTCACGGTGGAAGACGGCGAGCCGAACCCCTATACGGAGATGCTGTACGGCGAGGTGAAGGCCGACCTGGTTCAGCCCGTACCGGATGAGCCGTGGGTTGAGGGGAAGACCCTCTATCGCAACGTGTGGCTGTCCTATGACGAGAAGAATAAGACGATCCATGTCCGTAAGCGGCATGGTGACACGACGGAGCACTTGTTCGACATGAAGAAAAACGAGTTCGTCCGCCTCTATCGGGTGAGGTGCATCGACTGGTGACGCACAAGGACATCGCTCGGGCTATAGCGAACGCTTATGACGCATCCGGTTCGGATGTGCGCTATTACAGGGCGGACGGTATGGTGGCCGTGAAGGAGGGCGAGGCGCAGTACATGTCCCGTTACAACCCGCTGACTAAGCGGCTGAGGGTGATGCTTTACCCTCATCATGAGACGATCGGCTTGTTCTATTTGGGTTAGATTGGGGGACCATGGCTTTGAAATTGATTCCGCCCGGTCAGGGCAGTAAGCTGAGGGAGTACTACATCCGTTTCGAGGGCTCGATGTACGGCGTGTTGCATGTGGATATCGAAGCGCACACTGTAAGACTGGTCCATCTCAAGGAGCTCGCCTACATTCCGGTGTTCGTAGAACCGCTGAAACCATACGAGCTACGCGGTGTGCGGGTGTTCGACTCGTCGAGTTTCCGCATGGTGCTGTGCTTCTTCGACCGTTTCTACGCGACGGTCGGCGACATGCGCGTATTGGAGTTCGATAGCCCACAGGATTATATGGAGCACATGCACGTGTCTTTGTACGATGCGGTGCTGTTTCCACCTGTTGCGGAAGGCCAAGAGACGAACCCGTGGCGGACGCTGTCCCGGTCGGACGACGTGGGCTCTTTGTGGCTGTGCGATTTCTCCCTCGCGGAGGAAGGCGTCAACCCCGGTCCGGACAGCTGCTCGACCCGGACTCTGTGTAAACTGTGGAGGGAGATAGACGGATCCTTGACGTTGAAGCCGGCCCGGAGCTTCGCGATCTGCGAAGCGTGGGAGGAGAATAACTGTTCAACGGGTTCGTGGCGTTTGACGTCTGTTCGCAAGCGCACAACGCTGTAACAGACAGTGACGTATTTCACAGGGCGGGGGCTTGACGGCCCCCGCCCTTTTCGTATAGGCTGTACGCACACGACAAAAGAGAGAGAAAGGAGACAATAGTGAAGACGGGGGCCGACGAGAAGCTGATGCAACGGGCTTTCGATCTGCTCGACCCACTGGTGCGCGAGGGGTGGGCTTTGCACACTGTGAACTATACGGCCGATAGGACCACGCTGTTCTTCGATACCGGCGTCTCGGCCTACCTCAAAAGATCGGAGTACTTCGTATCGGATTATAAGCCTCGCGTCTGCTCGACCCCTCTCGCCTCTATGCGGCATGTGAAGAAGCAAGACGGATCGGATGCGTGGCAGTTGCTCGACGGGGAGGGGCACACCGTTCTCACCGTGGAGCTCGCACAGCCGACCGACCCGCTTCCCGCATACGTCGCAGCCTTGAAAGATGCGCTCATCGGGTCTCGTGTGCAGAGCGTATCGGCGTCGGACGGCGGGCTGTGCCTGCACCTGGACGACGATTACGACGCCGTGACGAATGGGGCTTTGCGTGTGCGCATTCACCCCGAGCGGGTGCCGTTCACTGTGGGCGACGTGCTCGTTAACCGCGGCGGTGCGGGGCCCGTCCTGTGCGTGTGCGCACAGGCGAGCGAAGAGGATGGGAACGCTGGCAAGCCGGTCGTGGCCTTTAAGATCGATCGGGGCGCACTCGAAAGAAAGGAGCTGTCTTTCAATGTTATCTGACAGGGACATTGAAAAGCTGGCGAAGAGCAAGGAACTGGTGTACCCGTTCCGTGACGATTGCCTTCAACCTGCTAGCTATGATGTGCACCTGGGCCCGTACTTCCTCGACACGAAGACGGGCGAGCGGCGTGTGGCCTGGGGCGCACGGAGCGAGTTCGTTCTTCCACCCGGTGAGCTGTGGTTGGGCGCGACCCTGGAGAAGTTCTACCTTCCGCACAACATAGCCGCCCGAATAGAGGGCCGGTCGAGCTGGGGCCGCCTCGGGTTGTTGACGCACATCACGGCCGGCTTCATCGACCCTGGGTTCATGGGGGTGATCACCCTGGAGCTGTACAACGTCAATTCCTACCCGTTGGTCCTTCCTACGGTTTTCGACCTGTTGCTGGATTCGACCGGCGTGGAGCCGATCGCACAGGTGTCGTTTATGAAACTGTCGTCGAAGGCGAAGGAGCCGTACAACACAAAAGGGCACTATCGCAACCCGATCGGACCCCAGCTGTCCCGTCTCAAGGGGCGTGTGAAGAAACGGTAATGGACATCGCCGACATTTGGAGGGGCGAAGAATGGGTCAAGCAGGCGCGCTGCAAGAAGAGCGACATCGGCATGCACCTGTTCTTCGCCCCTCGCGAGGGGGCCGACGTAGAGGACGACCCCTACTATGCGAGGGCCAAGTGGGTGTGCTCGATCTGCCCTGTGCGACTTGAGTGCAGAGACTATGCGGACCGCGTGGAGAGAGGACAGAAGAGGCTGTTCGGCGTGATAGGCGGGGAAGACTCGTTCGAACGCCGGGCCAGGAGAGAAGAGGAGGGCAAGCTGTGAGGCAGTTGCTATATGGAAGGAAAGGAAAGCTTCAAGGTTGGTTCGCCGTGAACGCGGACGACACGATCGAGTACGTGCCTACATCGCGTGAGGCGATGCACGGCTCGCATAAGGAGATGGTGGAGGATGCGGTGGGCAAACCGTTCCGTGCGATCAGCATCGGGTACGCGTCGGAGAGGAAGGTGTTCTACACGTGCAACGGTATCCGTTTGATCCTCGTCAAGCAGGACGGCCCGCCGATCGACCCCGATGTGGCTCCGTCCGGGTACTACTATGATGCATCGAGGCATACGGTGGATCGCTTCTATGATCCGCCGTTCCATGTGAAGGGTAAGCACTGTGCGCCGGACTCGGTGACGGGCGTGTTGAAGAGCCAGGGTTATGTGTGGTGTCGTCGGATTTACGATGGCATCGAGCTCTTCTTGACAAAAGATAAGGACGGCAAGGCAGATGTGGACAAGTATTACATCAAGGCGTTCTCGATCGGACTGAACATGGACATCCTGGTCCGCTCCATCGATGTGTCGTGTGCGAAGTTCGAGGTGGTGAGGGCGTGAACCAGCCATTGGAGCTCACCCCGGCGCAGCTGGAGAAGGTGGAGGCCGTCGTCGCACAGCGGGACGGCCTCCGGGCTGCTTTGGACGTGTCGGACACGGGCACGGGCAAGACCCTGTGCGCGGTGGAGGTGATGAAGCGGCTCGACCCGGTGACGACGTTGATCGTGGGCCCGGCGAAGCCGCAGATCGTCGACGCTTGGAAGGCGACGTTCGCCCGGCAGGGCGTGGAGCTGCCGTTCAAGCGGATCGATTCGAAGCACCTCGGTCGTTTCGACGATCTGAAGGACGGAGTCCCTGGCGTTTACTACGTCGGTAGGGAGTACCTAGGACTATCCGACTACAATGCGAAGAACGTCGAAAAGGGTAAAGAGAACCTTCTACCTTGGTCGAAGGCGAAGCCGGACTTCGTGGTGTACGACGAGGTGCAATCGGCGTCGAACCGTAAATCGGGACGGGCGAAGGCCATGTGGAGCCTGCGGAATGCCGGCTTCAAACTGGCGATGTCGGCTACGCCCCAGGGCAACCGGTTCGAGGGACTGTGGTCGATCTGCCGCTGGTTGTGGTGGAACGTTGAAGACCCGTCTCGTGTGCCGCTGTCTCACGACAAGAGGGACTGGCTGTACGTGGAGGGTTCTTTCCACCGCTGGAAAGCGCGGTGGTGTGTCGTCCAGAACAGTTGGATTCACGACAGGTACGGTAGGCTGCAGGAGATCGAGACGATCGTGGCTGAGAAGGAACCCGGCGCTTTCCTTCGGTCTTTGCCGTGCGCGGTGGGGTTGCCAGCCGAGAGGAAGCCGGTGGACACCCGTATCGTCGAGTGCGAGCTGACGCATAAGCAGCGCGATATCTATGACAAACTGCAACACGAACTGATCTCCGAGGTGGAAGGCGGCTTGCTCGTGGCGTCTATCCCCTTGGTTAAGCTACTGCGTCTACGCCAGGTGACTCTGGGTGAGCCGTGTATGGTGTACGACCCCGAAACCGATATGGATTCGGTCACGTTCGACCCGGATTGCCCGTCTAGAAAGCTGGACATGCTGAACGCGCTGATCGAGAAGCATCACGCACACGACAAAGTGCTGGTGTTCACATCGAGCCAGCGGTTCGCCAATGCTGTTGCGCACAGGGTGTGTGCGAAGACGGCTCTGTATACGGGCGCGCAGACGGCGAAAGCGCGCAGTGAGGCGTTTGCAGGCTTCACGGAGGGGGATGTGCAAGTCTTGCTGTGCACTGTCGGAGCCGCCGCGGAGGGCCTGGACGGCCTGCAGCGCGTGTGCCACGTCGAGGTGTGGCTGGACGAGGACCTGAACGGGATGCTGTGCGAGCAGGCGAAGGGCCGGTTGAACCGCATGGGCCAGCCGGCAGAGCGGATCGTCCGCTATTATTTCCAGGCTCGGGACACAATGGACGACGGCACGTTCCAGCGTCTCGCACAGCAGGCGGAGAACAATCGTTCAGTACTGAACAAGTGAGCTATATCACACAGCCCCCGGCTTGCACTGTCGGGGGTCGTGCGTGTACGGTGGAGGCACAAGCCAACCGAGAGAAAGGACTACATCATGACGATTTCGGAGTTCATCGACGACCTTGAGAAAGCCCGCTCCAAGTACGGCGATTTGAAGCTGTTCGTGGCACGGGGCTATCAGCTGTACCCTGTGGAGTCTCTCGACCTGTTCGACTGCCGCGTGGGGTACAACGAGCATTATGACGAGTTCTTCGAATCGGATAACGCCGGGTTCGAGGCCGAGGAGGCCGTCGTTCTCGGTTAACAGGGAAAGGAGGCATATGATGGATGACTACGTTAACGACCATTTAGAGGGCGCACCCGTGCTGTTCGATAACATGGACAAGTGTTACGCGTTTATTCCAGCTCTTGGGAAATGGCTGGACGTGAATGGCGCAGACTACTGTCTTGGGCTTGCGGATATGCGCAACCTCATGGACAACGACTTGCTCTATTTCGCACCCGTGCCGTTCATTCAACACGTGTGGGGCCAGCGGGATACTCAACGAGCCGCATTGGAACCGCACACCACACTGAAATACAAGGACGGCCCGATCATCTTGCACAACACCGGCGACACACCCGCTATTATCGAGTGTAAGCACATCGTCAACTTAGCAATCAACAAAGGCTGGGAGCTTCAACTGGTATGAGGAACGACGAACTACTGTCACTGTTCACGCCCCAGACCCGGCGCGACAAGCAGATCCGGGTCGGGGCCTCGAACCTCTCCAATCCATGTGCGTTGTGCCTGGCCGAGGACATCCTTCCCGGTATCAAGGACAAGAGCGGGGTCGAGTTGGTGCCGCGCGAGATGCGGGAGTCCAACTTCGTCATGGGCGCCAGGATCGGAACGGATATCCATAGGGGTTTGGAGTATTGGGCGAAGCGGCTCTTCCCCAAGTGGGAGCTGGAGCAGCGCTTCGAGCTCGGCCTCTATGAGAACTACGGGCTCATCAGGTCTACGGCCGACGCCTATGATCCGGAGGATGGGACGATCGTCGACTACAAGACGACCACCCGCGCCAAGCTGAAGGCCCTCAGCGCGGTGTTCTCAATGCACGGAGACGTGCCGGACGTGACGGGCGACAGCGCCAAAGCCAAGTACATCGCCTACGTCGCACAGACCCACCTCTATGCGCTCGGCAAGGAGCGCCGCGACGGCGAGGGGACTGTGCGCAAGATCAAGGTCGTTTTCATTCCTCGGGACGCTTCGCAGGTGTCCGATGTGGAGATCTTCACCCTTGACTACGACCACGAGAAGGCCGAGCAGGTATGGCAGCGCGGGCAGCATATCATCGACGCCCTGTGCGATGGCTTCACGGATTTCCCGTCATACCCAGGTTGTTACCGTTGCAACGTGTTAGCTGTTAAGAAAACTACGTAGGTGGTGTTATCGTATGAAAGAACAGGATGACATTCTCGAATACGGTTACATATCGGGGCTCATCGACAGCCTAGAAGAGAGGAAGAAGGAACTCGCTGCAGCTATCAAGCAAAGGCTGCAGGTCGGCGAGTCCGGAGTAGCTGGCCCGTACATAGTTACGCGAAGGGAGGTTCACCGTTTCGATATATCGAAGGCTGAAAAGGCTCTATCTGGAGATACGCTTCGACGTTGCTATGTTCAAAAGCTGGATCCGAAAAGAGTGAAATCACTGGCTTCGGCAGAGGAATATCTTCAATGCCTTAAGAGCACAGAACAGCTTTACATCCGTCAAGAGAAAGGAGAAGACGAATGACAGATTTCGACATCGAATCATTCATCATCAAACCCGACGAACTCAGCAAACCCGAGCAGATCCTCGTCTACTCCGACTACGGACAGGGGAAGACTACGTTCGCAGCCTCGGCTGCTAAGTTCGAGCCCACCTCGCCCGTACTGTACCTCGACCTCGAAGGCAGCACGACAGGAGTCACACGCGATGTTCCACCGGAAAACATCGACATCGTCAGGCCTAAGAACATGCCGATACCAGAGGGCATGACCAAGGAGGAAGGCTGGATCCACAACACGGACCGCATTCTTGTGGCCTTCCTCACAGGCGAGATGTCCCGTGAGTACAAGACAATCGTCATCGACCCGCTCAACGTCTACAACGATTGGTGTGCGGACCACTTCGAAGCCGTCGAGATGGCCAAGCAGAACCCCAACAAGTTCGCCATCTGGACGGAGGCAGCCAAGAAGACCACTGGATCGAACGGGATCTTCCCGCTTCTGAAGGACGCCGGGGTGCTGTCCATCCTCGTCGTCCACCAGAAGACCGACGACAACGGGGTGGCCGACTTCGCTTGGCGCGGATCCGGTTCGCGGGCCAAGGTTGGACAGACGCCCGACGTGGTGGTACATTTGTCACTGGACACCGACCGGAAGACCGGCGAGTCGCACACGGAAGCGCAGATGTTCGCATCCCGAACGATCGGGGCCAAGAACCGCTTCAACCTTCCTCCGTTCGTGGAGGACCTGACCATCGAAAAGCTCTGGAAGCTTTGCGACAACCACTGAGAGAGGAGAACAATATGGTACGCAAACCCGCTTATAAGGCATTCAAACTCGACGACAAGGAACTCAAGTCCGCTCTCGGAGCCGACGGCCACTTCGGAGGCCGCGGCGGTGCGGTCAAGGTTCCGGCGCCCGGGGTCTACCGGGCTATCATCTGCGATGTGGAGAAGGGAGAGTACAAGTCCGCTGCCAATGCAGGGCTACCGCGTCTCGTCGTCGACCTGAAGATCATCGAAGGCCCGACCGACGACTACGACGGCGCCATCGTCAAGGATTTCAACGTCCCGCTTCAACCGCACTGGAAGAACGGCAAGCTCAATTACAGCTTTCCGAACTTCTGGGAGGCCGTCGGCGCCTACGACCCCGACGAGGGCTTCCTGATCCCCGAAGACGAAACCGAACTGGTCGACCCCGACCAGACGGTCCTCGTCAAAATCGGGAACCGCCACAATGATCGGGGTTACGTAAACGCAACGGTCGAGTCCTACTACGTGGACGACGGAAAGCGAGAGCTGGAACAGCTCGGCGAGCCGCTGAAGCCCAAGGTCGTGCAGGACGCACCCACGGCTAAGGTCCAGCCGGCCAGGGACACGACGAGGAAGTTCAGCATCGGTTAAGAGGAAGGAGTAAGGAACGGCCCCAACGGGGCCGTTCCTGCTCTATAAGACACCGTCGGTTCAGAAGAGAAAGGAAGAGAAGATGGAAGCAATAGAATTCCTGGACGCAATATACAAAGACATCGAGGGTTACATCAACATTGTGACGATGGACCCCCTCGACGAGGAAGAGACTGTCAAAAGCAAGTTCATCGCCTGGCCGACCAAGCGCGACCTCGCACAGCGCTACCTGTCCATCCGCGAGGACGAGAATACGTACTGCTCGGTCGGCGTCTTCTCAGGCAAGAGCCGTTCGGGCGACGACGAAGGAGCCATGTGCGGTGTCGTATGGGCCGAGGCGGACACCTGCCCGCCGAGCGAGTTCGAGGTCGAGCCGACTCTGGTTGTGCGCACATCGAGGAACCGCACGCATTGCTGGTGGATCCTCAACGAGCCGCATCAGCTGGCTGAGTGCTCCGAGGTATCGAGGTCCATCTACCAGAAGCATCGTGACAAAGGCTGCGACTCCGGTTGGCAGTCATCCAAGCTGCTCCGTGTACCGGGATCCGTCAACACGAAGTACGGCGCCGACTACCCTGTGCGCGTTGTGGAGAACACCGGTGCCGTCTACACGTTGGACGAGATCAAGGCGGCCTACCCCGTTGTGCGCCTCGAAGAGGCGAAGAAACTCGGAGAAGCACCCCCGGTGTGCGATGACGAGCAGCTTCGCGTCATCGAGGACAAACTTAAGACGCAGTCGCTGCGGTCTATGTATCTCGACGAGATCGAGGACGGGCGTCAGAGCTGGTCTCAGACAGCCAAGAAGTTCCAGATGGAACTCTTCCGATCTACCTTCACCGACAACGAAGTGTATCAGCTGATGCTCCGCGCACACTGCAACAAGTATAACCCCGTTTACGCTGGTCGGAAAACCAAAGAAGGCCACGCGATCCCGAAGCGTGACAACTGGGAACAGTGCACATGGAAGGAGGTTGAGAAGTTCAGCAAAGAGTATAAGGATAGCTTCACGCACCTCGATGAGAATGGCATCGCTCTCGGGGACGAAAGCTTTGCCAATGCCATTCGCGAGTATCAGACGGGCGAGATACAGCTTCTGACTGACGACGAGGTGGCATTCGTTGAGAGCGACGACAACCCGACATTCGTCAAAGACTACATCGATTACGGTCGCACAGTGACGGACACTGCGGACGCATATCACGCCGCGTTGGGTATCGTGACGTTGGCTACGACGATCGGAGCCTTTGGGTCTATTAACACCACGGGCGACGACGAGCAGGGGCTTCGCTTCTGGCCGCTCATCCTCGGTCCTTCCGGTACTGCGCACAAGACCACGGCCGTCAATGGAGCTCAGACGGTCATCGACCTGTGCGGTACCCTGATAGGGCGTATCAATAGCATCAAAGTGGCGAGCGACTCCACTATCCAAGCCATGAAGCGTGACATCGCACCATTCCATAACACGCCCACATACATGGCGCTCGATGAGATCCAGGATAAGTTCAGGGACATCATGGACAATCGTGGGTCGTGGAACGGCTTCGACGCCGGTCTGTGCAAGCTGTTCAGCGGCGAAGTCGAGATGACGCGTCGTATCACCACCGAGGGCGTCGACAGGGCCAACGCACACCTCAATGTGATCCTCACGGGTATCTACGACGAGTCGATCGACATCCTCGAAATGCGCAACTTCAAGAACGGATTCCTCACGCGTTTCACGTGGGTGACGTACATCGAAGAAGACAACGAGAGTAAAAGCGATGATAAGCCGAAGATCGCTGCCATGTTCAACAGTCGCCGCAAGTTCGGCAACAGCAAAGACCGCGACAGGAAGGCGCAGAAGCTCGCGCACACTCTGGCTAGTCGCGTCAATCAACTGTGCCGTGTGTGCTACAAGACCGACGACGTTCCCGATGTGGAACAGCGCTTGCAGGAACGGGACCTCGACGTGAACCGCATTCTCCTCGACGTGGACGACGAGGCGCTCGACCGGTACGAGACATGGTGTCTCAACGTACAGCGCTTCGACATCGTCGAAGATAAGTCATCGATCTTCGAGTCGGCGTTCCGCCGGTTGTGCATCACCGTCCCTCAGGTCGCCGGGCTGTTCAGCCTCATGGACCGGGACGACGGCGTCATTACCAAGACGCACATGCTGAACGCCATCTACTACGCCAACCACTGGGTGCGGTGTCTACTCAAGGCGCTCAACGACGTGACGGCGAGCCACTACGTCAAGCAGCAGGAATCGGTCATGACGTTCATCCGAACGCACTGCGATAAGGCGAACCACGCTATCCTGTGCACGAAGGTCCGGGACAAATTCCCTGAGTTGGACGAGTGGACGTACAAGAACATCATCTCTTCGCTGCGAGGAAGGGGTCTTATCTCCGGCCCGGTCGAGCTCGAATACATTCGAGGCAAGGGTAAGAACAAGAAGTCCAAGGGCTGGTTCTACACGATGGTGGTGGACGAATGAGAACTGTGCGATTCTATCTGGCATCCGGCGACATCGGGATGTTCCAGGAGGTGGCAGTTGCTGCCAGTCCTGAGCTCGGACCCCTCGACTATGAGTGGTCAGACACCGAGGAAGGCGCCGCCGTCTTCGACCTCGAACCGTGGGACGACTGCGGAATCGACACGGCAGCTCAGTGGTTCGCCGGTGTTGTGCGACGCTATCTACTGGACAACGGAGCGTGGTCGTCGCCATTCGGGGGAGAGTGGTCGAAGATCCTCTTCCTCGACATCGAATCCCACGGAGTCGAAAAGCGCTGGTCCATGTCGCCGCGCGAGTTCTTCCGACTCGGGCAGTATGCGTGGGGCGAGGGCCCAGTCGTCTTGACGGAGGACTACGACGAAGTCATGGCCGCTATTCGCGAAGCCGACGGCGTGGTGATCCACAACGGCCACAACTTCGACTTGTCCGTGCTGTTCGGCAAAGACAGTGACGAGCCGCTACGGATGACGATGGCCCGCAAGGTCATCGACACTATGGTGCTGGCGAACATCGCCTACCCCGCCCCGTCCGTCTACCTGGACAGGGCGGGGCGCCGCGTCGTCACCGACCTCAGCCCTTCGAATGTGCGCAGATGGCTATCGCTCGACAACCTCGCACACCACCTGGGGTTGGAAGGCAAGGTGATGGATCTAAAAGATCTTGCCAAGCAGTTCAACCCCCCGGGGACGAAGGTCGCCGATCTCGACTTCGGACTGATCCCACTCGACGACCCGACGTTCCGCGAGTACTCCGAGCAGGATGTTGTGGTGCTCAGGGGTATCTTCAAGGAGCTCCTGCTCCGACATGAGGTCGACGAGTACGACTGGCGCGAGCAGCTGAAGGCAGCCATCAACGCGCAGATGTCGAGGAACGGGTTCTTCATCGACGCCGACAAGGCGTACGACAGGCTCTACGAGTTGGCGGACAGGAAAGAGAAACTGCTCGACTACCTTCACCGGTCGGTGGGCATGCCGCTCGATTCGAAGCAGCCGTGGCGGACGACTAAAGGAAAGCAGTGCGTCCTCGATGCCCTGGCTGCGTTCGGCGTGGACGAGTTCACGCACCCCGAGTGGCCTCGCACACCGACGGGCGCTCTGCAGCTGTCCGGCAGCGTCGTACAGGACCTCCTGAGAGGCCACGGAAGCCACGCTGAGGCCTTCGGAAAGGTCCTGGGCGAACTACTGGGCCAGCGGTCTCTTGCGCAGCTCACAATCGATTGTCTGCAGCCTGACGGCCGTGTGCATCCCGAGGTCGACGACCTTCAGCGATCCGGACGCTCGTCGACGACGAAGCCCGGCCTGACCGTGTGGACGGCTCGCGGCGACAACGCCGTGGAGAAGTCATACTTCGTCCCTGACCCTGGATGCAAGCTGGTGTCGTTCGACTACTCGAACGCGGATGCGAGGATCGTCGCCGGCTACGCACAGGACCCCGCGTACCTGAAGAACTTCCTGCCCGGCGCCGACCCGCATGAGATAACGGGTCGAGCCGTCTGGGGCGACGACGAGTACGAGGCGCACATGCCGGACGGCTGGGAGACGGATAAGGAGGCGCGCAAGCGCAACCCTTACCGGCAGAAGGCCAAGGCGCTGTCGCACGCTTGGAACTACGGCGGCGGGGCGAAGACGATCTCCAAGGCGTCGGGCCAGCCGCTCGACGTGGCGGAGCACTTCGTCGAGAAGATGGCGGAGGCCTACCCTTTGGTTGTGCGCTGGCGTCAGGACTGTGCAGATCGGGGTGAGAGCGGCTACATCTACAACGCGTGGGGCCGGCGTATGAGCGTCAACGTCGAGCGGTCGTACACCCAGTCTTCGGCGCTCATGGGTCAGTCGGGGACGAGGGAGATCATGACGGATGCGCTCATCCGCATGCTGAACTGTGACCTTCGTCTCATTCATTGGCTTCGCGCGCAAATCCACGACGAGTTGATTTTCTCGATCCCCGAGTCGGAGCTAGACTGGGCGGTGCCGAAAATCGCCGAGCTGATGTCCACGACGTGGAACGGAGTCGAGTTCACAGCCGCACACGGGCAGCCGGCGGATGACTGGGAGCACGCCTCCCACTGACGAAAGGAGAAACGTATGACGAAAGCAACGCTGTACACGAAGCCTGGCTGCGTCCAGTGCAAGATGACGAAGAAGGATCTAACGAAGAAAGGCATTCCTTTCGATGAGATCGATATCACAGAGGACCACGACGCTCTATCATTCGTGTTGGGTCTCGGATACAAACAAGCGCCGGTTGTGGTGATCGGCCAGACGCATTGGAGCGGGTTCCGACCCGACATGGTCAGGAAGTTCGTTTGATGAATACGGTCGACAGACAGTATGAGGTTCTTCTCGCAGACGTTCTGAAGCACGGAGTGGAGAAGAAGGATCGCACAGGGGTGGGGACGCTGTCCGTCTTCGGACGGCAGATTCGCTACGACTTGAACAACGGATTTCCGCGTATCACGACGAAGTTCGTGCCCATGAAGGCTGTTAAGGGCGAACTGCTGTGGTTCCTGTCCGGCGACACGAACATCAAGTGGTTGAAGGACCATGGCATCTCCATCTGGGATGAGTGGGCCGATGCAGACGGCAACCTCGGGCCCGTGTACGGGCACCAGTGGCGCTCCTGGCCTGCACCAGACGGAAAGGGCATCGACCAGATATACGAGGTCGTCGAGAGCCTGAAGGCCGATCCGGACTCCCGCCGGCATATCGTGTCGGCGTGGAACGTCGGCGACTTGGACGCCATGGCTCTTGCGCCGTGCCATGTTCTATTCCAGTTCTATGTAGCGGGCGGCAGGCTCTCGTGTCAACTATACCAACGCAGTGCGGATTTGTTCTTGGGCGTGCCTTTCAATATCGCGTCATATTCCCTGTTGACGCACATGATCGCACAGCAGACAGGCTACGACGTAGGCGAGTTCATCTGGACTGGAGGAGACTGCCACATATACAAGAACCACGTGGTGGCTGCGCGAGAACAACTTGCCCGCATTCCCTACCCGTTTCCCGAACTCAGCCTCAAGAAAGCACCATCGATATTCGACTATCAAATGAGCGACATTTACGCATCGGCAGGGTACAAACACCACCCCGCCATCAAGGCCGCCGTGGCTGTATAATCGAAGACCCATCGTAGAAAGGACGAGATTTTGACTGTTAACATCGACCCGATCTCCACAGTGGAGGAGTACGTGGAGCAGGCGGATTGGCGCGTCAACGCGAACGCGAACCAGGGCTACTCCGTCGGCGGCCTCATTC
>ERZ773054.1284-NODE-1284-length-15731-cov-47.854172_pt1 | contig 15731 bp, 14 predicted proteins | sample MGYA00580630_ERZ773054 | MGnify/ENA primary metagenome ERZ773054 (study PRJEB29015, sample SAMEA2737994) | human oral metagenome | biome: human oral; feature: human-associated habitat; material: dental | place: China | collected 2115 ... | reverse complement strand
AGCGTGTATACGTGAATAGCGTATCGAGGGTTCGAATCCCTTCCTCTCTGCCAGATACTAAAGACACCAGCTAACGGTGTCTTTTTTCATATCTGCCCTTCTTAAAAATATTACACCACACTTTTATTTCTATTACCCTCTAATCATAAACCTGCTACTCATTCTTATCTTATACTAAACCTTAATGATTAAAGGCCGTCTGAAAGTTTTCAGACGGCCTCTTTCTTAAAACTTACCAAATCCCAAACCATTGTTTATCAGACTGCTTTTTATTGCCGTTCTGCTGCTCGTGGTTTTGACGGCGAAATTGCCAAGGTGCTTGCGGATTGTCTTTTTTCCACAAGCCTTTACGTTTTTCCTTGGCTTGTTTTTGTGCGGCTGAATAGTCGGTGTAAGCGGTTTTACTTTGTTGTTTTTTGGCATAACTTTCATAATGCCATGCGGCGCCATCCCGTATTTGCATCAAATTCAAATCAATCGTGCCGACTGATACTTGGGCAACTTCTCGCTGGTAGCGGTCGGCTTCAAACACGCGGACTTTGGCTTTTTTATGCAATGCGGCATCAATCAAATTGTCTCGTGATTGCGTACCATAGGCCTGATTGATTTCCGGCGCATCGATATAGGCCATGCGGATTTTGTGTTTCCTGCCGTCGCTATCGATAATGTGCATGGTATCGCCATCATGAATTTTGATGATTTTTCCGTTGTATGTGTAGGATTGCCTCGATGACTTTTGTTTTTGTTTTTGTTCTGATTTGGGTTTAGCTTCGGCTTTGGTGTCAGATGTGGCCTTGACGACATTTTCTCCCAGCCATTCATTGACCTTTTCCAAACCGATATTGTCGCCTTGTGCCAATGTTGCAGCAACGCTTACCCCGGTATGAATCAACTCGGTATCGCGTGAGCTGTAACCAAGTGCGCCCAAAACGGATAAAACAACAGGCAACCATTTTATAATTTTACTGATTTGCATATTTTGCCAAATTGAAGGCCGTCTGAAAGACCTGATGTACTTTCAGACGGCCTTTAAGATTAATTAATCTTCATTAATCCTGACAAGGCAGGATGACTTTTGCGCCTTCTGCCGTTCCCAAAACCAACACATCGGCGGCATCGCGGGCAAAAATACCATTTTCGAGTACACCGGTGATTTTATTGATTTCATCTTCCATTTTCAGGGCTTGGTCGATATTGAGGCCGTGAACATCAACGATTTGGTTGCCATAGAAAGTGGTATAGCCGACACGCAACTCAGGCTGTCCGCCCATGGCAAGCAGTTTGCGCGACACCAGCGAACGGGCATTTTCAACCACTTCTACCGGCAATGGAAATTTGCCCAAACGGGAAACATATTTGCTTTCATCGGCGATACAAACAAATTTATCGGATGCGCTGGCCACGATTTTTTCGTTCAAATGCGCACCGCCGCCGCCTTTAATCATTTGCAGCGCGTGGTTGACTTCGTCTGCGCCGTCAACATAAACCGCCAAACCCATCACATCATTCAGTGAAACTTCTGGAATCTCGTATTTTGCCAAAAGCTCGCTGGATTTTTTAGAAGTAGACACGGCACCCTTGATTTTCTTACCGCTTTTCCCCAAAGCTTCAATAAAGAAGTTGATGGTAGAGCCAGTACCGATACCGATGTATTCGTTTTCAGGAACAAATTCCACCGCTTTTTCGGCGGCAATACGTTTGAGTTCGTCTTGAGTTGCCATGTTGTCAGTCTTTCAGTTTGAATAATAAAGTAATTTTAAGCTCTTAGGCCTTAATCAGCAATACTGCCGCTTGCGCTTCAATGGCTTCCATACGTCCCAGATAGCCAAGTTTTTCGTTGGTTTTACCCTTGATGTTCACGCAGCTTTCAGGCAAACCCAAATCTGCGGCGATATTGGCGCACATTGCCGGAATATGCGGCGCAAGTTTTGGCTTTTGCGCAATCACGGTCGTATCGACATTAATCACCTTCCAACCCAATTCCTGCACGCTTTGATAAGCCTCGCGCAACAGCACACGGCTGTCAGCATCTTTGAATTCGGCGGCAGTATCAGGAAAATGGCTGCCGATATCGCCCAAACCGGCCGCACCCAACAGGGCATCGGTAATCGCATGCAAAAGCGCATCAGCATCAGAATGACCCAGCAAGCCTTTTTCAAACGGAATGTTGACGCCGCCGAGTATCAAATCTCGACCTTCGACCAACTGATGGACATCGTAGCCCTGTCCGACACGGATATTCATGTTTGTTTCCTTAAATAATGGGTTTTGATTGTTCAGACGGCCTTGAGCAACAATCTGACAATGTATTCGTCTTGCGGCAGCGTCAATTTCAAATTGCGCGTATCGCCCTGCACCAAGCGCGGCCGGATACCCAGTTTTTCAATCGCTGATGCTTCATCCGTAATCTCACTTAAATCATCAACTGATAAAGCACGGTGTAACAAGGCCGTCTGAAAAAGCTGCGGCGTTTGCGCCTGCCATAATCCTGCGCGCGCAACGGTTTCATCAATATGATGATTGCGGTCTGAGCGCTTGAGCGTATCGGCCACCGGTATGGCCAAAATACCGCCTTCATCATTCTCACCCGCCTCATCAAGCAAACGTGTTAACGCTTCAGCAGGCAGACAACAGCGCGCGGCATCATGAACCAAAATATTGTCTTGTGCCTCGGCCAAACCTTGCTCCAATAAAACGGACACACCATTGCGTACCGTTTCGGCACGACTTGCGCCGCCTACTCGAAAAATGCGTACTTTCTCAGACATGGCCGTCTGAAAAATCGAATCTTCCGGCGAAAGAATAACGGCAATTAAATCTATGCGGGGGTGTTGCTCAAAAATTTCTATGGTATGTTGCAATACGGTTTTACCATTGATTTCAACATATTGTTTGGGTTTGCCTGCGCCAAATCGCGCTCCCACACCGGCAGCAGGAATCAAAGCAATATTGCGGCGCATCATGCTGACGCTCCGGCATTGGCCTCATCAGAAGTTTCGGCCTTTCGCCATACACACGCTTCGCCTAAATCGTCCAAATATTTCTCATGGGCAGCCAGCTCGTCTGCGTTGGCTTTGATGACTTTCAACTGCGACGTACGTTTGGTTTCCGCAATAACGGTTTGTTTGACTTCGCCCTCTTCTTCCGCCTCGCCGCCCATCAGATCGAACTGCTGACGCGTCATGGCAAGATAGACTTCACCCAAAAGCTCGCAGTCGATTAACGCGCCGTGCAAGACACGTTTGCTGCGGTCAACGGAAAAGCGGTTACACAACGCATCCAAGCTTGCCTTTTGTCCCGGGAACATTTCACGCGCCATGGCCAGCGTGTCAGTCACTTTGCAACCGAGTTCCTCAATAGAAGGCAAACCCATGCGGCGGAATTCCATATTCAGGAAGCCGACGTCAAACTTGGCATTATGGATAATCAGCTCTGCGCCACGGATAAAGTCGGCAATCTGTTTACCCACTTGAGCAAACGGCGGTGCATTCTTCGCTTCCAATACTTCAATCGTCAAACCATGCACCTTCGCCGCCTCCTCCGGCATATCGCGCTCGGGGTGGACATATAAATGCAGGTTGGAGTCGGTCATTTGGCGGTTTATCATTTCCAAGCCGGCAAATTCGACCAGACGGTCGCCGTTTTCAGGATAAAGACCCGTGGTCTCCGTATCGAGGATAATCTGACGTTGGCTCATAGTTGGTGGTTTCTGCAATTATCAAAACGCCTTGAATCATACTGAAGGCCGTCTGAAATGTATAGTCAGCAAAACTTTAGCTGCTTTTGAAATACCCTTTTATAGCTGGATTTTTTCAGACGGCCTTTATTCTTTTTTCATCCAATGACCATCTATTACGATATTTTTGAGTATAAAACCCAATTTCTAGAAAATTTTTAAAATTTAATTTCCTTAATAATTAATACTTTACTTATAAATTAAATAATAGGAACAATTATCATTTGCAAATTTAAAAAATCGCCGTATAATACAACCCATCGAGACAAAACAACCGTACAACAGAATGAAAGGAGAAGAAAATGCCCGAAAGTATTTTTAAGCAAGTCTCCCTTGACATTCTGAGACTGCACCAACAAGCCATCCGCTCTTTAATCGCTACCAAGTGTTGCGACGAATGTGAAGTACATGACGCAGTATTCATTACTTTAGATGGCCGATATTATGTTTGGCTCCCCTGCATGGGTAAATCGCTCCAATCAGAAACCGGCATCCTGCTGATTGAAGATGAAGATGGCAATACACGCTTGAGCTGGGTTGCCGGTACACGCGAAGTCAAACAAAAAGACAGTCTGTACAACCGCGTTGTTTCCGCCCTGCAAAGAAAAATGCAGCGCACGAAAAACAAGTTTATCCAGTCGGCAAACGCCCGATTGCTTGAGCTGACGCCGCAGCAAGGCCGTCTGACGACAAACAGCAAAGATTTCTTGCTTTCACCACATGACTTGATGAAAGCACTTTATCCGGCAACACATCAAATAGGAGAATTTGCCCTGTAACAGTTTTTGGTAGTGGTTTGTGTTCCTTTTGCGCCCCTTAACATTTTAAAGGGGCGATTTTTTTGCCCCTACTTTTCAGACGGCCTAAACACCGATTTTCCAGTACAATAAAGGCCGTCTGAATATTTCCTACTTTTCAACCATGCAACTGCTCAAATACATCCAATCGCAAGGCCTCGGCAGCCGCAAGCAATGCCAATGGCTGATAGACAACGACTGCATTGCCATCAACGGCGAAATTCATAATCGTGCCAAAGACGATATCGACCCGTCTCAAGTGCACACCCTGTCTGTTGACGGCGAAGAAATTGCCGCCGTCCCCATGCCCTATTTCTACATTCTGCTTCATAAGCCTGCGGATTACGAGACTTCGCACAAACCTCAGCAATATCCAAGCATCTTCAGCCTGTTTCCCGACCACATGCGCAATATCGATATGCAGGCAGTCGGCCGCTTGGATGCAGACACAACCGGCATTATTCTGATTACCAACGACGGGCAATTTAACCACCGCGTTACCTCGCCCAAACACAAAGTTCCGAAGCTCTACCGCGTCACTTTGAAACATCCTGCCGACGATACCCTTTGCACCACACTCAAAAACGGCGTCCTCCTGCATGACGATAATGAAACCGTTGCCGCAGCCGAAGCAGTATTGGCCGACCCAACCACATTGATGATGACTATTACCGAGGGTAAATACCATCAGGTCAAACGCATGGTTGCGGCCGCAGGCAACCGTGTCGAGCAGCTCCACCGTGAGGAATTCGGCGACTGGAATGTCGATGATTTAGCCGCCGGAGAATGGAAATTTATCCAAATCTAAAAAAATTCCAAATTTTTTCGATAAATTTTTAAACAATATGGATTTTTTATTTATTTAAAATCAAAAATCTAAACCTTATTATTTTTATTTAACAGAATTTAACACTGTAAAGACTGAACTATTGTATAATTCGCCTGTCTGAGTAACACTTGCTTCGAAAGAAGTGAGTAAGTGAGTAAGACGTTTTCCCCGTAATGTGTTTGGCCATCTATACTTTCCCCTTAGTATAGATGGTTTTTTTTATCTAAAATTTGACAACCAAGCAGGCGTACTTTCAGACGGCCCATCTCATCTAAAGAAGCCATCATTGCTAAACCCCGTCTCCACTCATTAACTTGCCATTACTCCTTTTCTCTTTCTCGTCTCTTCCGCATCAATCTGTGCCGTTCCCATTTCAGACAAATCGTTTTATAGAAAGAAAAACTATCAGCGACTATCCAAGCTAAGGTTACAGGATGTTATTAGACAGCCTTAGATAAATACCATCTTTGTTGCCGACATACTTGAAAGCACACCTTGGTGCTATCCAATATCCTCACAACAACCTTTTCCCATATCCTACTTTTCAGACGGCCTTTATCGTTACGGCTCTTTCAATCATTCATATCGCTTCAGCCAAATTCTCTGTTTGCAGGTTTTAATACCAATCAAACCAGATAAATCCACTAAAAATTCTTCACTACATGGTTTTTTTAACTAATTTTCTTTTTAGACTTTAGTCAAGATTCGTTAAATCTTTGCGGTAAAATGTTGTCTTTGTTTTTATACATCTGAGTATTTATGTCTTCCAATCAACCCCGTCAAACCTGGTCCAACCGTTTGACTTACATCCTTACCGTTGCCGGCGCGACTGTCGGCTTTGGCGCAACATGGCGTTTCCCGTATTTGGTCGGTGAAAACGGCGGCGGCGCGTATGTGTTTCTGTTCTGTATTGCCATGCTGGTCATCGGTATTCCGATGATTTTGGTCGAAAACGTCATCGGCCGCCGTAAAGGCGTGAATGCGCTGGATGCGTTTGGCGGCACAATGAATGGCAAACCCGTTGCCAAAGTTTGGAAATTGGTCGGTTGGATGGGCTTACTTGGCGCATTCGGCATCATGGCCTATTACATGGTACTCGGCGGCTGGGTGATCAGCTACATCATCAATATCATCGGCGGTAATTTGGACATTTCCAGTCCGGTTTCCGGCGAAGTCACCAAAAGCTTCTTTACCGAACACATCGAAAACAGCCCTTGGGAAATTGCTTTCTACACCTTCCTATTTGTGGTTGTGAACCAATGGATCTTGGTCAAAGGCGTGATCGGCGGTATTGAAAAAGCGGCAAAATACCTGATGCCGCTGCTGTTTTTATTCCTGATTGCGATGGTTGTGCGCAACGTTACCCTGCCGGGCGCAATGGAAGGCATTACCTTCTATCTGAAACCTGACTTCAGCAAAATTACTGCCAAACTGTTCGTCTTCGTTTTGGGACAAGTATTCTTCGCCTTGAGCTTGGGTTTCGGCGTGATGATTACGTTATCCAGCTATCTGGATAAAAACGAAAATCTGGTTCAGACGGCCGTGATTACAGCGATTACCAACACTTTGATTGCCGTGTTGGCTGGCTTTATGATTTTCCCATCCCTCTTCAGCTTTGGCGTTGCCCCTAACTCCGGCCCGACGCTGGTGTTCCAAAGCCTGCCGATCGTGTTTTCCAATATGTGGGCAGGCCCAGTGTTTGCAGTGATTTTCTTCTCACTGCTTCTGATTGCCGCGCTGACCACTTCTCTGACCATTTATGAAGTGTTGATTACGACCATTCAGGAGAAAACCAAAATCCGCCGCGCTGCCGCGATTACCATCGTACTGGCAGGTATTTTTATCTTCGGCAATATCCCGTCCATCTTGAGCTACGGCCCATGGAAAGATATTTCCGTATTTGGTAAAAACATTTTTGATGCCTTTGACTATATCAGCGGCAACATCCTGTTTATGCTGACCGCGCTTGGTTCGGCCTTGTTTGTCGGCTTCGTGATGAAAGATGAAGCGAAGGACGAATTGCTCTACAAAGGCAACCAGACTACCGTCAATATCTGGTTTGCCTATGTGAAATACCTCGTACCGTTGGTGATTCTGCTGATTTTCATCAGCAACCTGTTCTGATAAGCAAACATATAAAAAGGCCGTCTGAAATGTTCAGACGGCCTTTATTTTGACTATGCTTTATTCAGCCCAGTTTTTCTTCTTACTGGTTTTACCGATACCGGGGTTGAAGCTGTTGGTTGGGTCGAGTTTTTTATAGAACTGTTTCAGCTCGGGCTTGGCTTCATACAGATGACCGACATTATGCTCGGCAGGATATTGCGCACCGCGTTGGTCAAGCAGATGGAGCATTTCATGTTCCAAATCCATGCAGTCGTTGCCTTTTTTAATGATGTAGTCCTGATGGAACACATGACACATAAAATGTCCGTAATACAATTTATGGATGATTTTATTGTCGATTTCGGGCGGCAGTGTTTCAAACCAATCACGATCATCACGGCGCAAGGCGATATCGAGTGCAACCAAATCCTCTACTTCATCATCATGTACAGAACGGTAACGGATCGCGGCAGAAGCCACAGCAAAGCGATGCAGCATGGCCGCCTGCGTTTCTTCGGCATTACATTCGAAGAATGCGCCGCCATGGGTTGCAAAATATTCCTTCAAGAAAGCACGCGCTTCTTCTACGCCCTCGCCACCCATTTTTAAAATCAGGTGATGTTCATATTTATCCCGATAGTTGCGCATAGACTTCGGCAAGTGATCGGGCAAAATTTTACTGATCAGTTGCATGAATTTATCAGAGAAGTGTTTTGGTAAGAAACTTATCTTTTTGCTGAATCTATCCACACGGGCTTTCAGATCAAACAGTTTCGGAAGTTGGTGGGTACCGAACGTCTTAATGATATAAAAAGTATCTTTACCATAAACGGCAGCAATATCAAAAGCATGACGATGGATATACTCACCGGAAATAGGCAGGTTTTTAAACTCACTCAAAGCAGCACGACGAATATCGGTCAGCTCATTAATATCATTGGTGCCGATATAGAAAACGGCAGTCTGTTTTTCTTGTGGGAACGTATCCAAGCGTACGGCAAACACCATCAGCTTGCCCGCGCAACCTGATGCTTCGTAGTGACGCGCAGGGTCGGCATTAAAACGGGCGGCAGTCGGTTCATTCACTTGGCGGACATGATCGCAATAAGCATGGTCATGCCCTTTGCCTGCATTTTGAACAATGTCTTTTTTCTGATAATGGAAACCTTGCAGATTGGTCAGAATTTCTTCAGGGGTTTCGCCCAAATCAATGCCCAAATGGTTGACCAGCTCCAGTTTGCCCTCCTCGTTGATTTGTGCAAACAGAGCCATTTCCGTATAAGCCGGGCCACGCTGTACCAGTGCGCCGCCGGAGTTATTACATACGCCACCCAATACAGATGCACCGATACAGGACGAACCGATTACAGAGTGCGGCTCACGGCCTAAAGGTTTCAGCAGCAGCTCCAATTGATTCAGGGTAGAACCGGGCAGACAGACAACTTGTTCGTTATTGTTAATCGGCTGAATGATGTTCAAACGCATGGTATTCACAATCACGATATCGCGGTCGTAATCATTACCGTCAGGAGTCGAGCCGCCGGTCAGGCCAGTATTGGCGGCCTGCGTAATCACGATAACATCAGCCTCAACACACGCCTGCAAGATTTGCCACATTTCCAACACCGTACCCGGACGGACAACCGCCAACGCCTTGCCTTCGCCAAAACGATAGCCTTGACGGTATTGTTCAGTTTTTGCCGGGTCTGTGATGATGTATTTTTCACCGACGGTTTGCGTCAGCCGGCTGATTAATTGCGTAGCATTCATTGCATACTCCTTGAGAGATAAATATATTTATTAGATTGCAAGCATTGTAGTAATCCATTCAATCAAAGTAAAGGCGAAACCCGTTTTTTAAACTCATCTTTTAAATAAACAAAGGGCCGTCTGAAATTTTCAGACGGCCTTTTGTTTTAAGCTTGAATAATCAGATTATTCGGCTGCTTTCTCTTCGCGTGCAGGTGCTTCCAGCAAAGCTTTGATAGACAGGCGCACGCGGCCGCGGTCGTCTACTTCCAATGCTTTCACGTTCACAACCTGACCTACTTGCAGGTAGTCGCTGACATTGCGAACGCGCTCGTGGGCAATTTGGCTGATGTGTACCAAACCGTCTTTACCCGGCATCACGCTGACAATCGCACCAACGTTGTTGTCGAGGATTTTAACCACAGTACCTTCGTACACTTTGCCCACTTCCACTTCGGCAGTGATTTCTTCGATGCGTTTTTTCGCTACATCGCCTGCTTCTTGAGTAGTAGCAGCGATTGTGATGGTACCGTCTTCAGCAATATTGATTTCAGTACCGGTTTCAGCAGTAATCGAACGAATGGTTTCACCACCTTTACCAATCACATCACGGATTTTGTCTTGGTTGATTTTCATGGTGAACAAGCGTGGCGCGTGTGCAGACAGCTCTTGTGGGCCTGCAACGGCGGCTTTCATCTGATCCAAGATGTGCAAACGTGCTTCTTTGGCTTGAGCCAAAGCGATTTGCATGATTTCTTTGGTAATGCCTTGGATTTTGATGTCCATTTGCAGCGCAGTCACACCTTCGGTTGTACCGGCTACTTTAAAGTCCATATCGCCCAAGTGGTCTTCGTCGCCCAAGATGTCGGTCAGAACGGCAAATTTGTTGTTGTCCAAAATCAGACCCATGGCGATACCGGCAACGTGTGCTTTCAAAGGCACACCGGCAGACAACAGGCTTAAGCAGCCGCCGCAGACGGAAGCCATAGAAGAAGAGCCGTTAGATTCGGTAATTTCAGAAACCACACGCATGGTGTAGCTGAAATCTTCAGGTTCTGGCAATACGGCCAACAACGCACGTTTAGCCAAGCGGCCGTGACCGATTTCACGACGTTTTGGCGCACCTACGCGGCCCACTTCACCGGTAGAGTATGGAGGGAAGTTGTAGTGCAGCATGAAGCGGTCGGTGTATTCTCCGGAGAGCGCATCAATGATTTGCTCGTCGCGTGAAGTACCCAAAGTTGCAACCGCCAAAGCTTGGGTTTCGCCACGGGTAAACAGTGCAGAACCGTGAGTGCGCGGCAATACGCCGGTTTGAATGTTCAGCGGACGAACAGTGCGGGTGTCGCGACCGTCGATACGCGGTTGGCCGTCCAAAATTTGGCTGCGGACAACATCGGCTTCCAAGTGTTTGAAAATGCCTTTGATTTCGTTGGCAGCCAAAGTGTCGGTTTCTTCGGTAATCAAGGCTTCTTTTACAGCATTCCAAGCTTCGTCCAATTTGGCAGAACGCGCTTGTTTTTGACGGATTTTGAACGCTTCTTTAATGGTTTCGCCGGCAATTTCGCGTACTTTTGCAACCAATTCTTCATTGGTTTCAGGCGCTTTCCAATCCCATACTTCAGGGTTTACTTCATCGGCGAACTCGTTGATGGCGTTAATGGCCACTTGCATTTGATCGTGACCGTAAACAACCGCACCCAGCATCACTTCTTCAGACAAGATGTCGGCTTCGGATTCTACCATCAACACGGCTTTAGAAGTACCGGCAACAACCAAGTCTAATTGTGATTTAGCCAATTCGGCTTTAGTCGGGTTCAAAACGTACACGCCGTTTACATAACCCACGCGTGCCGCACCAATCGGACCGGCAAACGGTACGCCGCTCAACACCAGCGCGGCAGACGCGCCCAACATTGCAGGAATGTCAGAATCAATTTCAGGGTCAACAGACACGACCATCGCTACGATTTGGATGTCGTGGTAGAAACCTTCAGGGAATAAAGGACGAATCGGACGGTCGATCAGACGGCTGGTCAGGATTTCTTTTTCGCTTTGTTTGCCTTCACGTTTGAAGAAACCGCCGGGGATTTTACCTGCTGCGTAAGTACGCTCGAGGTAATCGACAGTCAGAGGGAAGAAGTCTTGGCCTTCTTTCACTTCTTTGTTGGTAGTAACGGCAACCAAAACAACGGTGTCGCCCATGGATACTTTAACGGCAGCAGCGGCTTGGCGAGCAATTTCGCCGGTTTCCAAAGTAACGGTTTGATTACCGTATTGGAAGGTCTTAACGTGTTTATTGAACATTATTGTTCCTTTCAAAATACCGCACTGCTAAAACACTAATAATGCACACTAAAATCCGAATGTGCATAGTTAGGGTTTCAGACCGTGCGGCAGGTTATAAACAAGCTTTCAGACGGCCTTTAAGGCACTGAAAACAACTCTCGATTATAAAGGCAACCATCCTTAAAATCCAGTATTGATACAATAAAAAGGCCGTCTGAAACATATCTCTTTCAGACGGCCTTCAAACTTAAAAATTAATCCTGAGTCAGCAAAGTCAATGCTTCCTGATATTTTTCGACTGTTTTCTGAATTACATCGGCAGGCACTTTAGGCGCAGGCGCTTTTTTGTTCCAACCGCTTTGCTCCAGCCAGTCGCGGACAAATTGTTTGTCAAAAGACGGAGGATTGGTGCCGACTTTATATTGGTCGGCAGGCCAAAAACGGCTGGAGTCAGGCGTCAACACTTCGTCCATCAAAGTCAGCGTACCTTCTTCATCCAAACCAAATTCAAACTTGGTATCGCAAATAATAATACCGCGAGATTTGGCATATTCGGCCGCTTCTGTATAAAGCTGAATCGCTTTGGCGCGTACTTCCGCCGCCAATTCTTTTCCGATAATGCGTTCGCATTCTTCAAAGCTGATGTTTTCATCATGATCGCCAACCTCAGCTTTGGTCGATGGCGTAAAAATCACTTCAGGCAGTTGTTGCGCTTCCTGCATACCTTCAGGCAGTTGAATACCGCAGACAGAGCCTGTCTTTTGATAATCTTTCCAACCGCTGCCTGCCAGATAACCGCGCACAATAGCCTCCACTTTCACCGGAGTGAGTTTTTTAGCCACGACAGCGCGTTTTTCTAAAACTTTGGCTTCGTTTTCAGGCAAAACATCGTAAACGGTATGGCCGGTAAAGTGGTTAGGCATAATATGAGCCAGTTTTTTAAACCAAAAATTGGAAATCTGCGTCAGAATCTCCCCTTTACCCGGAATCGGGTCATCCAAAATCACATCGAATGCAGACAGTCGGTCGGAAGCAACCATCAACATACGTTTATCGTCAATTTCGTACAAATCGCGTACTTTGCCGGAGTAGATTTTTTTCAAGCTGATTTCAGACATTTCGGGTATCTCTTAGATAGACAGAAGAATGCGACATTTTAGCCCAATTTGGAATTTTTCGTCAGATTGTTTACGAAATAAAGGCCGTCTGAAACCTTATATTTTGGTTTCAGACGGCCTTAACCGTTGATTTCAGAGAAGAATCCTGAAAATTACCATCCAGAAACTTGAGTCTGTTCTTGGATGTGGTTCACAGCAGACAGAGAGTAGTAGTCACCGTGGCCGGTTACTTGGTAAGTGCTACCGTCAGCAAATTTGAAGTTTTCAACTTTGTGATTGTTACCGGTGAACCAGTCGTCGATGGTGATGCTGTCAGAACCGACAGAAACAGTCAGGTTAGCACCTGATTTGCTCAGCAATACGTCGGAAGCTGCAATGCCTTTACCGAACAACAGGGTGTCATTACCGCTTTCCTCACGGATAGTGTCGTGACCGTAACCTTTGTCGAAGAAGTAAGTGTCGTTACCGGTACCGCCGATCAGGATGTCGTTGCCGACACCGCCGTCGAGGTAGTCGTTACCGTCTTTACCAACCAGGCAGTCATCGCCGGCCAAACCGTACAGATGGTTGTTGCCGCCGTTACCTTCGATGTTGTTGTTCAAAGAGTTACCGGTACCGTTCAGGTTTTGCATACCTTGCAAAAACAGGTTTTCAACGTTATCGGTCAAGGTGTAGTCGATAACTGTACGAACAGTATCGATACCGCCGTTCAGATTACCGTACTCGATAACTTGGTCGTCGGCATCGTCAACGAAATAAACGTCGTTACCGTCGCCACCGCGCATGATGTCAGCACCGGAACCACCGTTCAGGTAGTCGTTACCGTCACCACCTTGCAGGTAGTCTTTACCTTCTTCACCGTACAGAGAGTCACCGTCGGCATCACCGTAAATGGTGTCATTACCTGCACCGGCGTAGATTACGTCTGCGCCGTTGCCACCGTAGATGATGTCTTCGCCAGCAGTACCATAAATGGTATCTTTAACATCAGTACCGCGGATAACGTTGGGTCGGATGACATTACCTGGGTTTTTGTCTTCGTGACCGTATGAGTTGTCTTGGTTATGGTCGTCAGCACAGTCTTTGCAGTCTGGCTTAGGTTTTGGCTCTGGCTTAGGCTTAGGCTCAGGTTTTGGTTGTGGTTTTGGTTGTGGTTGTGGCACAGGTTTTTGTGGCACAGGGTTTTGTGGCACAGGTTTTTGTGGCACAGGTTTTTGTGGCACAGGTTTTTGTGGCACAGGTTTTTGTGGTTGCGGTTCTGGTTGTGGCTCAGGTTTTGGTTGAGGTGGTTTACGCTGAGGTTTTGGTTGTGGTTTTGGATATCGGAGCCGATTGCTCGGTGCGGTGTGCCAAGGGTGGTAACGTGAACCAGGTACCACATGAACTACTGGCGGCACGCTGCCAGTTCTAGCGGTGCTGCCGGTAGAACCAGAAGATTTTGATGAACCGCAGAAGTGAGCTGGGTCGAACTTCTGCCCTCCAATAGAATAGCAGTAAGGCTTACCTGGGGTCCAGTAAGTCGTACCAGCCTGGGGTCCACGATGCCCGCTGTAAGATCTTGCCATAATAATTACTCCCAAAATAGTTAATAAAGATATCGAGCTAGAGGAATGAGCAAATCCGCCTTTGCTCAATTATTATTTTAGTTATATTTTTCAAGATATTTACTGAAAAATATCAAACGGTAGAATTTTCCGACAAAAGGACGGAGTTTTGCCTGTTTTTAAATTCCATTATCCTAGCAACAATAAAAACATCAACATTGATTCACACTCTCTCAAACAGCATAGATCCTTTATCTATCTTGTTGAAAGCTGAACTTTAACTATAGTTATAGTAAGCAAACATAATACCAATAAGTGGTTATTATTGTGGATAGATGATATCGATAATTTGCCCAAATACAGCCGCATCCGCATTTTGTTCTACGTCAATAATGTGAATTTGTCGTATTTACACTATAATGACACGAATACCTATTTAACAGCTATCAGAGGAGATACTCAACCATGCGTACTTTATTGACCGGAGCCAAAGGCCAGCTTGCCCGTTGTCTGCGCGACCGCCTACCCGAAGATTGGGAACTGATTGCTACCGATTCTACTTCGCTGGACATTACCGATACCGAAGCCGTGCATCACATGATCAAAAACTTCCAACCAGATGCCATCGTTAATGCCGCAGCTTACACTGCCGTCGATAAAGCAGAAGAAAACGCAGAGGCTGCTTTTGCCGTCAACGCAACCGCTGTTCACAACCTGGCCGCAGCCGCCCGCGCCGCACACGCGCGCTTTATTCATATTTCCACTGATTATGTATTCGACGGCGAAGGCAAACGCCCTTACCGCGAAACCGACTACACCAATCCGCGCAGCACTTACGGTCAATCCAAAGTTGCAGGCGAGCTTTTGGCTTTAGCCGCGCATCCGGAAAGTACAATCGTCCGTACTTCATGGCTGTTTAGCGAATACGGCAGCAATTTCGTCAAAACCATGTTGCGCCTTGCTAAAGAACGTGACTCCCTCTCCATCGTTCATGACCAAACCGGTTGCCCGACTTATGCAGGCGACTTGGCTCATGCCATCATCAGTTTATTGCAACAGCCTACTTCCCCACGCGGTATCTTCCATTACTGTGGCAATAAATCGGCAACATGGTACGAATTTACCAAAGCCATCTTTCAGACGGCCCACCAATTAGACGACAGCTTCCGCATTCCGGAACTGCACGCAATCACCACCGATCAATACCCCCTGCCCGCTCCGCGTCCGGCATACAGCATTATGGATTGCTCACGCCTAGAGACCAAGTTTGGTATCAAACCGTCCGACTGGCAAAAAGCCCTGCGCGAAATTCTCCGAACAATCGACTGATAAGCCGATCCATCTATATCAAGGCCGTCTGAAAACATATTTTCAGACGGCCTCTTTGTTTCTTTTATATCAAATGCTTTATCTATCCAGTCTGTCATTTGAAAAGTGCTACAATAGCCGTTTATTTTATTTTTCAGACGGCCTGACACCATGTGTAACCATCATCCTAAACATTCACACGACAACGACACCATCCGCATCCGCGGCGCGCGCACGCATAATTTGAAAAACGTC
>ERZ773054.1283-NODE-1283-length-15738-cov-5.630619_pt1 | contig 15738 bp, 15 predicted proteins | sample MGYA00580630_ERZ773054 | MGnify/ENA primary metagenome ERZ773054 (study PRJEB29015, sample SAMEA2737994) | human oral metagenome | biome: human oral; feature: human-associated habitat; material: dental | place: China | collected 2115 ... | reverse complement strand
TTAAGATCGTTCTGCAGGGCTTTAATGGTGTCTGAGGGGCCATCCAGGCGACCATCTGCGGTGATGCCGTAGTGGGTTTGCAGGGCTTTAATGGTGTTGGGCCCGATGAGCCCGTCAGTTTCTACGCCTAACCAGCGTTGCAGGTAGTAGATGGTGAAGTCGTAACCCTGCGTACCGTCATCAGCTGCCCAATCCCAGCCGCTGCCTAGACCAGGGTTCTCTTTTTTGCGTATGGCTGGCTGGAATTTTATGACGCCTTCCTCATACCCGTAGGTGGGCTTGCCAAGTTCCTGCGCGTAGAGGGTAAAGATGAACTTTTGGAGTTGCACCGTGGTTTGCTGCCCCCACCAGCCGTCGGCTTCAAGCGTTGGCTGTGCTACGGATGCGGCCGCAAAGTTCGCCCCTAGACCCAGCGCGCCCGCAGCGGGCACACCAATGGCGGCGGTGTACAGTAATTTACGGCGAGAAATACCAGAATGCTCATTCGCCATAGCGACACTCTTCCTTCGTGTATTTTTCAGGCTCAGAACAATGGGAAATACTACGTCAGAGCGCGCTCTAAGCCACAGATAATACGCCCCGGCTATGTAGTAGAGAGGGAATTGTGGGTTAACCGACCCACTGGTTAATTTCGTTTTGCAGCCCTTTAATAACTCCACCACCACCGGGCAGAGTACCGAGTTTAATACCGTCTTTCTTTGCCGAAACCTGAGTGACGTGGGTGTAACCGTAGTGCCTATGCAGAGCAGTAATAAGCGAATTACCAATCCAATGCGTATTTACCCAGGTCAACCCTTCATGATACTTATGTAGCCAATCATGCATGCAAGAAATAGTTGGCGATCCCTCTGCATGGCCTTGATCTACCCACTCCCAGCCACCAACAATACCTGGGCAATCCGATGCCATAAAAGAAGGCTGAGAGCTTATTACCCCATCAACAATAAGATTTTTCGATGGAAAAACAGCATTCATTAAACGCTGGATACCCGCCGAAGTTTCAGCGCCCCACCAGCCGTCGACTTCAACGGCATTCGCGCTTGTTGCGGTCACAAGGGTCGAGCCGAAAGCGAGCAGACCAGCGGCAGGTACACCAATGGCGGTAGTACGCAGCAACTTACGGCGGGAAAGACCAGTGTTGTCGGTTGGCATGGTCTTTAGTCCTTTCATGCGATTGCGGATGCATGTCTGAGGAATAAACAGTCAAACCTCCGCACTCTTGAGCGAGTTCAGAATGTTTCCTGTCAAAATCCCTCCATCACCTACCCTAGAGACACTGCCCAGAACTTTCAACCCTTAGTAAAGATTTTTCTATTTCTCACTCAAAGGTTTACAGATTAACTAGGCGCGTCCCCGAACCTGCCATAAACATGCTTCCCACCCCAAATATATTGGCATGCAGCCACGCAAATGGGGGAGCATAGCGCCCCTCTTATCACAACTATTCCACCAAGATTCCGCTGCCAATTACCCCCTCCTGGCAGGGTTTTACCCCCATACCCCGGAGCCTTGCTGTGTTATGACGAGCTGCTGCTCTCTCCTGAACCTTTCCTGCGGTCCAAGATATAGTCGATTGCCAGGAGAATTGCTACAACAATATCCTGACACCTATCGTCATATACCATCACCACATACTGGTCGCCGATTGTGAAGTACTTTTTATTGATGGTTGCAACAACAGCCTCTTCAGTACGTACATTAAACTCACGCCCCAGGTACCTGTCCCTCACCTGCATTGGCGGGGCACAGTTGGAGTCCACATCAAGCTTTAGCTGGAAGAACGCAAAGTATTTTTTAATATTCACTAGGGCACCGGTGGAGAAAGCCACATAGAACTCGTTCGTAAAACCTCCCTGGCGGGTAAACATGAAGCTCACCCCAGTTTCTAGGTTGAGTACGGTGATCTTCTTCCCCATCATCCGGAACTCTTCATCAACCTGGTACACCCCACGGCCTAAATCATCATAAATAATGTAGTGGTCGGTGATTTTAAGAGCCTGCTGTTGTATGTGAAGGGTGCGCATGCGGTCTCTCCTGACTCATATCGGCGTCCTTCCAACAGTAGCACCACCGCGTGCGACCAATGAGGATTAACCACATATGTTTTGCTAAGACCGGTGTTTGAGTGCTTTACTTACAGCGATAATCATGATCGCACTGAATACTATTTCCCCCAAAAATATGAGGGACATTAATGTATCGTATAAAACAGGAGACGGTTCACGGTTTATCGGAAGTATTACAGCAAAAAGCATAACCGACATGAGGGAACCCCCAAAGGATCCTTAGCAGGTGTGCCCTGAGGAGGAATGTACGGAACGGGATTTTAGGCACGGAATCACCGGGTGCGGCCATTTGTGAAAGGGCTCTACGACCATTCATGAGAGTTCCCTTCAGGTGTTTCATATTGATCTTGTTTTAAAGGCTGGGCGGTCTTCTTAATACTATTTGACGTAACAACAATCATCGAAATGCACATAGTGAGCTCATAGGCAGCTATAATAGTGCTTATCGCTGTAAAAAGTGGCCCTATATAATAATATGAACTTTCGTAAATCATAAATGACCCGAAAAGACCCCCTATAAGAGCCGGAACATAAAAAGCCGCAGCAATAGGGCCAATAATGAGACTGTAAATATTGACGCCCCGTATCCACCGGAACATGACTGATTTCCTAAACCGCTTCAATGCGATAATCTGCAAGATAACGTAGATGCAATAGGGTAATGCAATAATAGTAAAAACAAGCACAAATCCCCATGCGAGAGACCCGTATTCACCGTTTGTAGAGGCATAAATAATATTTAGTTATTTTCTATATCTGCCCAGGTGATTCTTCTGGAACCGCTATACATAAACTCCTATATATTACTGTAGTAAATTGCTGCTTTAGCTACAGTACGATTATTCAAAGTTTTCTGCGCCGCCACAATCATAATGACACACAGGGCAACTTCAATAACTAGAACAGCTACAGCAGGCAGTACTGCGATTTCTTCTCCATATCGCCGAGATTGCCCCAGAAGGAACATAAACCCCATAAACATATATACATAAAAAGCCATAATAGGCGCTAATACCAGACTACAGATATTAATATTCCGCACCCACGATAACCGTACTCCACGGATAAGCTGCGGGACTGCTATAAATTGCAGAGCAAGATGAGCCTCATAAGGGATTAAGATTATAAATATTAGTAAGATGATGTTTGCCTGAGGAGGACCGTATGTTTTGAAGAATGATGAAACTATCACCACCACCAAAAGCGCAAGCGGGAGCGACTCCAGAATAACCCTGATCAGCTGAATAGCCACTAGAGTACCCTGATATGGCATTAGTTTGTTTGAAGCAGTTTCCGGCGCCCCAGGAAGTCCCGGATACTGTTGCGCCTGCGTCCGTGTTTGGGCCTGTCGCACTGATTCCACCTGCGGCGGCGGTTGGGTATCCTGCCGGGCCAGCTGCATGTACTCCGGCTCTTCCTGCCCCGGCTCCTGAGCATGATCATTCGTCGCTGAATAGTTCTTATCGGTGCTCATGATGCTCTCCTCATCCTTTCTGCTGCCTGAGAATAATCCGCTGGCCCGGGATGCCTACGATCAGCTCTTCATGATGCTTCTTTAGGGGTTTGAGCTATCACCCGTCTCGTATTCACAACATACGCAGGAGCTGAGGGGTGAGCCTGGGCCGTTCCATGCTCAGGTTTCATAAAATCCTGATTAGTAGTACTCATAGTTTCACTCTAGGCTTCTGCCCTGAACATCCTATGAACAGCCCCTGAACGTTCACGATAAATAATGCTTCGCGGCATATTTCTGACACAAAATCTCTTCAGATAAAACGCTGCATACACGCTCTACCTGAAGAGACTTTTAGTATTTGGGGTGCTGGTTTTACTCCGCCGTGTTTTTCGACTGAGGATTTGAGGGGCTGCGCTTCGTCCCTGCGGGAGCCTCCTCAGCAGTGTCCACCGCCTTATCGGGCGATGCCGCCGAACCGTCCGTGGGTGGGGTAGCCTTCGGCTGGGGTTCTGCGGCTGCAACGGCAGAGCCCTGCCCCGCCGCATCATGCGGCTGTTCGGAGGGTACGGGTATCGTCTCCGTCGCCGGTTCAGCCTGCATGAGCACCCGGCCTTTCTTCCGCTTCCGTTTGCGGCCGAACCGTTTCTTCTTCACCGGCTGCTCCTGCGGCTGGGGGTCTTCGTTGAACCCCGGCTGCCCCTTATCTTTCGGGGGCTTACGTTCCAGGGAGTAGATAATGCGCGCTGGCCTTGGCTCCATACCGATCTTGGCGCGCCCCCAGTTAATGATGCGGTCCAGCCAGTTATAGTCGGCGGTTGTCTCAACCACCTGGTGGTTGCGCGGAATCATGCCCGCATCGCTGAGCACACGCGGGTACTCGTCAATCTCCTGAATGCCCGCCATGTACATGTTCTCGCGGAACTGCTGGGCGAACTCGTACTGCCCAATAAAGAGCAGGTCGGAGTAGGTTTTCGCGGTCAGCCTCTCAGCGTACGCCTGCGCCGAGTCGCGGCTTCCCTTACGCGCGCCGTACGTATCCCAGAAATAGAAGTACACGTTACTGGCGATAATCGCCGAACGAATCTTGTTCTGCAGGTACCAGAGCCCACCAATAGCGAGAAGCCCAATAATAATAATGACGAGCGACCCAACAGGCATTGAGTAGTCCACATAATTGTCGGCGCTGCGCGTTACAAACATGCGGTACAGATACGCCCCGAACGAATACAGCACCGGAATACCCAGGAAAATAGTGGCTATGGGAATCCAAATAAATGCAAAAAGCCACAGAATAAGACGATAGTAAATAATGGAGTCGCCAAACCCGATGGGGGTAGGTTTTACGGGAGAATGGGCGCGTTTCATCAGAAGGTTGAACAGGCGGTTATTCTCAATACCCACCTTCCGCAGCTTCGACTCCAGGGATGCGCGTTTGAGGAACACCCGGTAGTTCTCCAGAATCTCGCGCTGTTCAGCGGTAATCTCATCTTCAGGCGGCAGATTACCAACATCGATTCCCGACTCTGAAAGCAGCTTGCTCCACAGCTCCAGACGGGCCAGCTCGGAGGGCTTCGCCTGGGTTTGCGACTGGTAGTTCTTATAGGAGATAAAAATGGTGCTGGCACCAATTGCCAGCGTAACTATAGGCGCAATCCAGTCTTTGGTGTCCACAGTGTCCCTCCCGTCCCCTCACGCCCCACCTGCTCTCCCTGCCCGCCCCTCGCCAGTATGAGGAGCGGCGCACATTCAGGTGCTGGTGGTGCCCGTGGGGCGCGTGCTTGCTGAAGCTGATGCTTCTACCGTAACACCCGCGGGTGTGAGCGGCCGGGACGGTTCTCAACCTGCGAAAGGTGTTTTCCTGGTGCTTTGTTTCCCCTTCGGTGTGTTTCCGGCACTTACCTCCGCGATAAAAAAGAGCCTTTATGCGAATAAAGAGTATTTTTTACCGCTTTATTCATATAAAGGCTCTTTTTAGCACCGAAGTTTTTCTAGTGCTCTGCTTTCTCCAACTCGGCGGGTGCCGAGCGGAGCATCCGGTAGGTGAAGACCGACAGCACCGCCAAAAGCACGGCGCTAAAGGTTGCGGTTACCAACACACCCGAATCGAACGCGGCATGCGCCGAATGCAGCAGCTCGGCACTTAGATCCGAGGGAAGCTGCCCGGCAACTGCGGTCGCGCCGCCGAGGGTTTCGCCCGCCGCATGGGCCGCATCCGCATTAAGACCGGCGGGAACCATTACCTGTGCACGGTAAATTGCGGTCAGCATGCCACCGATCACCACGGTACCCAGCACGGTGCCGAACTCGTAGGCGGTCTCAGAAATCGCCGACGCAGCACCCGCCTTATTCGCCGGAACGCTGGAAAGAATTAGGTCATTCGAGATGGTCTGAGCCGCACCCACGCTCAACCCTAGGAACATGAAGGAAGTCATGAGCAGAAGGTCGTTGCGCGAACCGAAAAACACCACGAATAGATACCCGAGCGCACCCAAGGCAAGCCCCGAAGACACAATCACCGCCGGGTGGAACCGCGAAACGAGCTTAGCGGCGTACAGGCCCGCAATAACGGTGCACGCCAGACCGGGAATCAGGAACAGTCCAGCCTGCATGGGAGAGTACCCCGAAACCAGCTGCAAATGCTGCGAGACGAAGAAAAGGAACCCAACATCTACGAACATGGCGAACAGGTTCGCCAGAATCCCCCCGGTAAACACGGTGTTTTTGAAAAGACGAACATCGAGCATGGGGGTGGTTCCCGCACGCCCGCGGCACAGTTGACGGCGCACGAAGAAGAACCCGAACACGGCACCAATAAGCGCGGTGCTGAGTGCGAGCGCATCCACGCCTGCCTCAGAAATATGGGTGAGTCCGAAGGTTATGCCGATCATGGCGATCATAATGAGCAGGATGCTCACCATATCGAGCGGGCCGGGGTTTGGATCTTTCGATTCGGGCACGGTCATGGGTGCGAGGGCAAGGAACGGTACGAGTACGGGTACCGCCATGAGGAACACCGACCCCCACCAGAAATGGCTCAGCAGGAGTCCGCCCACGATGGGGCCGAGCGCTGCACCGGCGGAGAAGCCAGCCGCCCACACGGCGATTGCGGTGCGGCGTTCTTTCGGGTCACGGAAGATGTTGCGAATGAGTGAGAGCGTGGCGGGCATGAGCATGGCGCCGAAGAACCCGAGTACGGCGCGGGCGATGACAAGCAGCAGAGCAGTGGGTGTGAATGCGGCGAGTGCTGAGATAACTGCAAACCCGACGGAACCGATCAGCAGGATTTTACGCCGCCCGATACGGTCCCCCAAGCTTCCCATAGGCACGAGCAGCCCAGCGAGCACGAGCGAATAGGCGTCTACGATCCAGAGCTGTTCGCTGGAGGATGGTTCGAGCGCCTGCGCGATTGAGGGCACGGCGAATGCGAGCACGGTGTTATCGACCGAGACAAGCAGCACCGGCAGCATGAGCACGGTCAGGGCAATCCACCGTTTGATTTTCTGATCGGGCGCGTGAATAGGCAGCGCCTCGGTGACAGGGTATGAGTTGTTCATCGTTGTGTTCACACGCATCTGGGAGATTTCGGCACTTGCGGCAGATGCGCCGGGCGGCAAGTGCTCATAGCCCGCAGAGAGGTTGCTGCCAGAGGCTTGCTTCGGGTAGTAAGGATGCGCCGCGCAGACAACCACGGACACACTAACTATACCAACTAGACGGTAAAGTTTCTAATCCGTAGAATGGTGATTATGACTACCCCAGCCAGCGCATCCGAACCTCGCACAACCCGCGCCAACAACTCGCGCGAACAGATTCTAGACGCTTATGAACATCTGCTGGTACAGGCCGGTGAACGTGCCGCCACCCTTGATGCGGTCGCCGCCCAAGCGAAAGTTTCTAAGGGCGGTCTGCTCTATCATTTCGGCTCGAAAAAGGCGCTCTTCCAAGCGCTTTTAGACCGCACCCGCACCTACGCAGACGAAGACCTTGAGAAGATGCGCGCCGCACCCGAGGGGGCCAGCGCCTATTACATCAACACCTCAACCTTTCAGGGCACCCCATTCGATATATGCCTGGTTGCCCTCTCGCGGTTGGCGCAGGATAAGAACCCGGCGGCACGCGAACTCATGGACGAGATTCAGGGGCAGTGGTATGAGCTGATTCGCGCGGAGATTGGGGACGATAAGATGGCGCGCACCGTGCTTTTGCTGGGGGACGGCATGTATTACAGTGCGGCGTTTGCGGGAGGCATGGCGAACCCGGCGGCGCGCAAACGCATCAAGGCCGATCGGGATATTCTGCTGGATGTGCTCGACATTCTCAGGCGCGCGGCGCGGTAGTGTTCACATCGGCATAACACAGCGAGCAGATAGTATTTCGACGAGCAGGTAACGGATTGCTATCTTTTCGTCGAAATATTATCTGCTCGTGGGGAAGAAACAGCCTCTACCCCTCGAAGGTGCGATGCAGTTTCGCCAGAGACAGCGCAATATTACGGCGGTTACGCGCGAACGCACCAACCGTACGGAATACGGGCGCAGCGGGGATGAACCCAAAAATTTTCGCTTCGGAAGCATCCCAGGTTTCACGCACGGTCACGGTGCCGTCGTGGTTATCTGAGATCTCCCAGGTCCAGTAGTGATCGGCGGGCATACGCCACGAGAGGGCCTGGTTCTTCTCGGCACGCACGACCGTGGGAAACATGCGGTATGGGAAACCCAGGAACATTTTTTCGGTGAAGGTATCACCCTCTCGCAGTTCAGAGGTCTCAGCGGATACCAGTCCACGTACTGATCCGCCTCCGTCAAGCTCGGCGTGGCGAGCAGGGTCGGCAATCAGGGCGTACACATCGCTCGCCGCCGCCCGCAGAATAGTTTCGGCGGAGATCATGGCGGGGTCCGTCTCAAGGAACTTTATCTGTGCAGTAGTCATACCTTTAACCCTACGCCGAGCCCACCCCACAGTTAACCGCGAGCAGCGGGTTTTTGCCCGAAAAACGGAGAAAATACCCTCTACCCACGCTTTCTAGATTATATTTCGCATCCAATATGTTTTCGGAATAAAAATAAGAGGCACCTTAAAAGTGCCTCTTGATGCGAGATCCGTGGGTTTGGCCGGACAACCCGGCATGCCCCCCATGGCCGCACCTCCGGTACCCCTTCATCTCAAAGGATGAAGATCCTAACAAGAAAATACTTGCTAGGCAGAGTTGCTCACAGGAGCGGAGGACATTATTGTTTTATCTCGCCCATTCAGCATATCATGCACTACTTCACATAAAACATGCCAACAACTCCCCTACAACAAGAGACACCCCATATTAGGATGCCTCTTGATGTGAGATCCATGGGTTCTGCCCGCCAAACCGGACATACCCCCCACAGCCGCACCTCCGCTACCCCCTCACCTCAAAGGATGAAGATCCTAACAAAAAGACTTATTAGGCAGAGTTGCTCACGAGCGCAGAGGACATTATTGTTTTATCTGCTCTACAACAGTACCACCCAGAAAACCGATACAACTTCCCGAAAGAGCACAGCGGTGGTACATAACCTCGCCACCGAAGAAGATACTTTCCACAATATATCTATGCTTGGCGCAATCAGTCGTTACACCAACACAGATACCAATATCATTGCTGTCCACACCTCTATACCCTACGGCGCCAGCGAAGAAGAAACCCAGCGCATTATGCGCAATGCTCGTAATGAATCCTTCACCACACTCCTAAAACTCGCAACAGATCGTGAAGATCCGGTTAAAGCCTTTGTTATTGAACGCACCATGCGGGAAACAGAAAATCAGAAAGACCGACAAACCATACAACGCTTAACCCGCAATAACATCATCCCACCCATTAACTACGTCCAAGTATCCTCCACCGCAGAACGCAACCTATGGGCCGCAGACGCCGTCGCCTATTCCATGGCCCAAGCCCTTCTGCGCAGCGACCTCACCCTACAAGAAAAATCCGGCATCCAACACCTACCATACGTAACCACAGGAATAGCCGCCAGAGAAGAAACCCTTAAAAACCTCCGCGACAACCTACGCCCCGGGCAACGACTTCTCGGCCCAGAAAAAGCCCGCGACGATCTGCTCTACAGAAAAACCCAGGGGATTGGCCGCTCCCGGCTCATGGACGCACACCACGCAGCCGATCTGACCATCGGACGCGGAACCCTCAGCAACACCCAAAAAGGTTCGATTAACGAATTCTCCAAACGTGCCAAAGAAGGAAATATCCCAGAAGGAACAATCGCCTCTTTCCAAGGCATCACTAGAAAATTAAAAAACGTTATCGACCAAGAAAACAAACGAGCACAACAACAAAAAAGCCCCCCACAAGACAACCAAAACACCCACCAGCACAGGCACCACAACACCCAAAATCAGCGGAAAACCCGTGGCGGGCCAAGCCTCTAATCGCACATAAATAAGAAGGCTGCACCGAAGGTTAACCGCGAGAAGAGGTATTTTCTCCGCTTTCAGGCAAAATACCCGCTGCTCGAGCATCCTCAGTACAAGGTGATGCTTTAGGCGCTGCCCGCGCAGGCGCATCTTGTGAAAAAATAGAGGTGTCCCTGAATATTCTAATTAAGGAGTCCACCGTGATTTTTATTGTTGTGAAATTCCCCGTCAAGCCCGAATACGCCGAAAAGTGGCTGGATTTAACCCGCGACTTCACCGAGGCAACCCGCGCCGAACCCGGCAACAAGTGGTTTGAGTGGTCGCGCAGCGTTGAGGACCCGAACGAGTTCGTGCTGGTGGAGGCGTTCGAGGACGACGGCGCGGCAGCGCACGTGAACTCCGCGCATTTCGCCCAAGCCATGACCGATATGCGCCCGGCTCTGCGTGCAACCCCGAAGATCGTTTCCCGCCAAATTGACGGCGATGGCTGGGACGCCATGGGTGAGCTGACCATCGACTAGCCCACCGGGGCCGCCCCTGGTTCATGTAAGTATCGATGTGCCGGGCGCGCCATTGCGGCAACACCGGCGCTCTCACACCGTAAAATAGAAAAGTATGTGCATACCAGATCAGGAGGCAAGGATGAGCATCTCACCCGACAGCACCCCCGCCGTCGAACCGTACGACGACCACACTGAGGGTGATCACAGTTCGGTTTCGTTGGCGGTTTCAACTGTCATCCTTGCCTTGCGCCCTAAGGAGGGGCAGCAGCACCCGAGCCTGTGGCTGCCGCTGGTGCGCCGTTTGCGCGAGCCCTATAAGGGCCAGTGGGCGCTTCCCGGCGGCCCCTTACAGTCCCAGCAGTCCCTGGAGCAGGCGGCGGGGTACACGCTCAAGCGCGCGACCGGCCTTGAGCCCGGGTACCTTGAGCAGCTGTATGCGTTCGGTGATGTTTTGCGTGCCCCGGAAGCACGTGCGGCGCGCATTAACGGCACGCCGGTTCCGGCACCTGGGGCGGATCATGAACGCGTGGTTTCGGTGGTGTATTGGGCTTCGATCCCGGCGACTGAGGTTTCGCAGACTCGCGTGCACGAAAATATTCGCTGGTTCCCGGTAGATGAGCTTCCCGAGCTGGCCTTTGACCACAACGAGATTGTGGAGTACGCCCTGTACCGCCTGCAGAATAAGGTCGAATATTCGCGTATTGCGCACTCATTCTTGGGCGATGAGTTCACGTTGGCACAGCTGCGTGAGGTGTACGAGGCAATTCTTGGCCGCCCGCTGGATCCCGCGAATTTCCGCCGCCAGATTGCGGCCTCAAAGTCGATTATTGATACCGGCCGGCGCATTGAAGGTACCCGCCACCGCCCGCCGCGCCTGTACCGTTACAACACGGCGCAGGCTTATGCGGATGCGGGCCCGCTGGGCATGTACCGCGAGCGCCACGAATCTTAGGCAAGCTCCGGAAGCGGCAACTTTGTGCCGCTCAGGGGTCGCTATTTCGATCGTGTGGAGTACTAATACTCAGGCATTCTAAATCTGGGGGTGTTTTCTTCATGCGGGAGCACTATACTGCTCCTGCATGAAGAAAACGCCCCCGTTTTTGTACCCTCCCTTGTTGCGCGCGAAGGCGGCCAAGGAAACCGGAACACGACCTATCGCGTTGCGCAATAAACACCACGTGAGGAAACAATGACAGTCAGCAGCAAGTATGGGGCGCGGGCGGCGGAATATTGTGAAGCACTGGGGTCGCTCGATCAGATGGAACCGACTGATATTGCCCTGATCACCTCGTGGGGCGCATCCGTGCCAGGCAGTATTCTTGATGCCGGATGCGGCCCCGGGCATTGGGCGCGCCTGCTCGCCTCCGCAGACCGGCCCGTCACCGGCATAGATGTAACCCCCGAATTTATTGCCCATGCCCGCGCTGCCTCTAGCGCCCCAAATCTTAACTTCGAGGTCATGGATATGGCACACACGCCCTATACTGACGGGTCTTTCGCGGGAATTCTCGCCTGGTATTCGCTCATTCACACGCCGCCAGCTCACCTTACCGGCACACTCACCGAGTTCTCTCGGCTGTTGATTCCGGGAGGAAGCCTTCTTCTGGGGATGTTTCTGGGCGACCACGGCTTGCCCTTCGCGCACGCAGTGACAACCGCCTATTATGTGAGCTTTCCAGAGTTTTCCGCACTGTGCGAGAAGGCAGGTTTTACGGTGGAAGAAGTTCACACCCGCAGCACCGGGAGGCACCGCGACCACCTGGCGATAGTGGCGCGCAAGCTAAAAGATTAATGCGCCCCATGATTGACAGGCGCTATCGCCACTCCCTACACTAGAGGTTATCCGGGTCACATTCCGGATTGTTCCTGTCTATATCCACCGAGACACACGGAAGCGCATCGGCACACAAGGAGGCACCAGCACATGAACAGCTCCCGAGCATAGCCCGGATCAAAACACCAGGTCAGAGCGCTTTTATGCGCCCACCCCACTACCCGGGCTTACGTGTATCTACACACCGTGCTCGGGTTTTTCATGCCCTCACGCCTAACGCGCCCTGCGCTGGCAGGGACCCGAGCACCAACCCGAAGGAACTCGGCCCATGCCACACCACATTACACTCGACCATATTTCGTATGCGCATCCGGGTGAACCCCCGCTTTTCACCGACCTCTCCGCCGTATTTTCCGCCCCGCTCACCGGGCTTATCGGCGATAACGGCACCGGAAAAACTACCCTCTTCAGGCTTATTCTTGGCGAGATAAAGCCTAGTCACGGCACAATCAGCACCCCACCACGCATAGCGTACCTGCCGCAAGATTTGGGGTTGAGCGAGCATCAGCATCTTGCCGATATTTTTGGAATTACAAAAATTCTGCGAGCGCTCGATGCTCTGGAATCAGGTGACTACTCCCCCAGCCTTTACGACACTATCGGCGATGCCTGGGATATTGAAGAACGCACTCTCGCGACCCTTGCCGAGTACGGTTTTAGTCCTGCGCGCACCACGGATGCCGCCGACCCGCACGCCATTCGCGACCTTCTGATGCGCCCCCTTAGCACCTTTTCGGGCGGTCAGACGGTCACTGCCGCGCTCACCGCGCTTCTGCGCTCGAACCCCGAGTTTATTCTGCTGGATGAGCCCACGAATAACCTGGATTCTGCCGCGAAGAATCGGCTTTTCGCGGCTCTTGAAACCCTCGCCTGCCCGGCGCTCATCATCAGCCACGACCGCGATCTGCTCGCGCGCATGAATGCAATCGCCGAGCTGCACGCCGATCGTGAGGGACAGGCGCATCTGCGCATATATGAGGGCAACTACGACACCTACCGGGCGGCGCGAAAGGCCGAGGAGAGCGCCGCGCATCGCCACGTGAGTGAGGCGAAAAATGAGGCGCGTAAGGCTGAACGCGAGCGCGTCGAGAACCAGATTAAGCTCGATCGCAACGTTCGGCGAGGCCGCGATTTTGAGCGGTCGAAGCGGAAACCTGGGCTGGCGATGGGCCTAGATAAGAACAGTTCAGAGCGTTCCGCAGGGAAACTTCGCGCGGCACACGAAAGCATGGTGGCGGATGCGCGTGCGGCAGTTAGTGAAGCCCAAGAGAACCTGCGCGTGCAGGAGCGTATCTATCTGGAACTTGCTCAGGATGCGCTCCCGGCGGGGCGGAAGGTACTGGAATTACAGCGGGTGGATAAGGGATTTTACGCGTCTGCGCAACAAAGTGCCGAATTTAAGAATGCATACGCCCAAAATACTGTTTCACATGAAACACAACCGTATAAAGTTGATTATTCGTCCCGTAACCACGATCTTCCCGAAGCTCTTATCCTGACCGGGCCCGAGCATCTGCGCGTCATGGGAGCGAACGGCAGCGGCAAGACCATGCTTCTCAACGCGATAGCGCACGCGAATGATCCCGACTACCGCTCCCCCGTGCCGCCCGCTTACCGGGTGCTTTACCGCCTGGACAACGCCGCGTATTTGCCGCAGTGCATCACGCTTGATCCTGAATGCACTCTCCTTGAAACCGTGCAGAGGGCAAACCCAGGGGCGAGCGAACAGCATCTTCGCGACCAACTGGCGCGGCTGTTGTTCAGGCGCGAGAGCGTGCATCAGCGTATTGGTGAGCTTTCCGGGGGCGAACGTTTTCGTGCCGCGCTAGCGACAGTTCTGCTCACCAGCCCAGTGCCGCAGCTTCTTCTGCTGGATGAGCCCACGAATAACCTGGATATTTCGTCGGTGGATTGGCTGGTGCAGGCGCTCGACGCTTATACCGGCGCGCTGATCATCGTTAGCCACGATGAGGATTTTTGCGAGCGCATCCGCATCGACCGCACGCTCAGCATTTCGGCAAAACCCCTTGGGGAAATGTCATGATAAACATTCTTCGTTCCATCCCGTGGGCATTCCGTATAACCCTTCACACGGCGCCTATTCCCTTCCTTGCTGCGGTTTGTACGACCCTGCTTCTCACGTTCATGCCGAGCGCTCAGGTGGTGCTGGTGAATGCTGCGGTGGGTTCGGTGGCCTCCGGCGATACTGCAACATCACTCACCTGGGCCGCGGTAATCGGTATCCTCGTGGCGGCGTACCTTCTGGTGCAGCGGGCAAGCATGTCGCTTTTCACCATGACGAAGGCGCGCGTGAATGCCGCCGCGCATCAGAAACTCAATACCACCCTGGCGCGGGTGAATCCTGAGGTGATGAGTGAACCCGAGATGCAGAAGCATCTTCGTGCAGCCCGTGAATCTCTTACGAAGCAGGAGATTCCCACTCAGGCAAATTCCGTGGTGACTCTCTGTGCCGCCGTGGCGATGGTTCTGCTGCTGTGCGCGACAATTGCAGGTACGAGCCTTCCGGCTGCGTTCTTTGTGGCGGGATGCATGGTTCCGCTGTCCGCCGCGATGGTTCTGCTGGCGAAGCGTGACTACCGTATCTATGGGCAGGTTTATGAGGACCGCCGTGAAGAGGCATATTTTCTGGATGCGCTCACCCACCCCAGTACAGCCCGGGAGATCGCGACCCTGGAGGCCGGTGGTTTCTTCGCCGACGGTGTGGCGCGGGCACGAGATCGTGCCACCGGGCGGGAATACAATCTGGAGGCGGTGCGCGGCATCGTGGTGGGGTTCGCCGGGCTCATCTGCTCGGTGCTGCTGATGGGTGCACTCTACTGCCTGATCGGTTCCGGGGCGAGCGCGGGCGAGATTGCCGGTGCGCTGGTGGGAACGCTCACCTGTATCGCGGCCACGCAGGATGTTGGCTACGCCTTCGGGCAGGTCTCGAACGGGGCGATGTCAATTGCTCAGTACCGCGCGTTTGTGGATAATCCGCGCTATGTGCTTGCTTCAGAGACAACGCATCATAATCCGCCCGCAACCGGTGATTCTCCGTGCGAACTCACTGTACGCAATCTGAGCGTCACCTATCCCGGGGCGGATGCACCAACGCTGCACCACGTGAACCTGCATATACAACGCAGGCAGATGGTGGCCTTGGTCGGTGCCAGCGGCGCGGGGAAAACTACGCTGGTGCGCGGAATCCTTGGGCTAATTCCCACCACCTCAGGCAGCGTGCTCTTCGGCGATGATCCAACCGAGTCGCTAAGCGTGCAACAGGTTTTTAAGCACACCACCCTGCTCAGTCAGGACTACGGGCGGTACGAGCTGACCGTGCGAGAAAACCTGCTGTTGGGCACTCACGCGCAGGGCCAGGAGCCACCAAACGATCAGCGTCTCTGGGATGCGCTCAGCAAAGCCCGCGCCGCCGAGTTCGTGCGGGCACTGCCTGCCGGTTTAGACACACAG
>ERZ773054.1282-NODE-1282-length-15742-cov-32.204564_pt1 | contig 15742 bp, 20 predicted proteins | sample MGYA00580630_ERZ773054 | MGnify/ENA primary metagenome ERZ773054 (study PRJEB29015, sample SAMEA2737994) | human oral metagenome | biome: human oral; feature: human-associated habitat; material: dental | place: China | collected 2115 ... | reverse complement strand
AAGGTCAAGAAAACGGTAAAAAATCCATACTTGGTGCTATCAAAGAATATCAGGCGGAAGATAAGCAAAAGTCAAAAGTAAAGCAGGAATCGTCAAAAGAAGCAGAAAGATAATGATGGCTAGTGTGGTCTTAGGACTGCACCGGCTCTTTTTTTTGAATATTGACTTTTATTCTTATAAATACTATAATTTAAGAACAAAAAGGCGGTGATAGAAATGAGTAAACGGGAACTGCTGCTAAAAAAAATAAAAGAAAATAATGGGATTATAACTACCAGAGAAGCCTTAAATCTTGGTATTCATAAGGATATCCTAAAAGAATTAACCATAAAAGAAGAACTTGAAAAAATAGCCAACGGACTCTATGCACTTCCGGATGAGAATATTGATGAGTATCTTTATTTCTCATACAGAATACCCAAAGGTATTTTTTCTCACGAAACAGCGGCATATTTACAAGGATTATCAACACGAATGCCCCTTATTTATGTGATGACTGTAAAGGTAGGAGATAATGTCAGCAGAGTTAAGTCAGCAAGAGATAATATTGTTTTTAAGTATGTAAAAAAAGATTATTACGATATTGGGAAAATAACTATAACCAGTCCCTTTGGCAGAGAAATATCAGTGTATGACAAAGAAAGAACCATACTTGATATTATCAAAGATAAGGACAGAATAGATGCACAAGTATTTAGCGAAGCAATAAAATCTTACTTTGCAGGTAAGGAGAAAAATTTATTAAAACTGTCGAAATATGCTATTAAGATGAATATGGAGCAAGCTTTAAAACGATATACGGAGGTGCTATTATGAAAACATCGGAACAGATAAAAGGAGCGATTAGGAACATATCTAAGAAAACGGGAGTTAATCCGAACTCTCTACTTCAGATGTGCTTGTTTGAAGGAATACTTGAAAAACTCTCCAAATCAAAATATAGTGAGAATTTTATATTAAAAGGAGGACTTCTTATCTCCTCTCTTATCGGTGTTGATATGCGTAGTACGATGGATATGGATACCACGCTTAGAGGCATTCCGCTAAATGAAGTTTCTATAACAAAAATCTTAAATGAAATATTAGCGATTGAAATTGACGCAGATATTGAATATAAGCTGATTAAATTATCGCCAATAAGACAGGAAGATGTGTATGAAGATTTTTGTGCAAGCATATCCTGCATTTTTGGGAAAATAAATGCAACCTTAAATATAGATATAACGACAGGAGATGTTATTACTCCAAGAGAAATGAATTATTCCTATTCAAAAATCTTAGAGGAAGGTACAATACCAATTATGACCTATACCATAGAAACTATACTCGCTGAAAAATTTGAAACCATTTCAAGCAGAAATATTACCACAACAAGAGCAAGGGATTTCTATGATTTGTATATGATATACAGCATTTATAAAGATAAAATTGATAAAGGCATATTAAGAAAAGCAATAGAAAGAACGAGTAAATACAGAGGTTCTTTTGAAACAGCTTTACAGTACAAGGAAATAGTAGAGTTGTTCCGGGAAAGTGAAACACCAAAAAAACTATGGAAAAAATACATACAGAATAACCCATATGCTAAAGATGTTGATTTCTTAGATACTATATCAGTCTATGAAGAAATAGGTACTGTATTAAATGTGAATGATGATACTAAATAGTATTATGGTCGGTGTGGTCTTGGGACTGCACCGACTCTTTTTTTATTTGCGAAATAGAGTAAAGATTTTATTTCTTTATCAACTGACAAAATCTTTACTCTATTAATAATGAATGAGTGATAGTCTAAAGCGCATATCTTGTGTTATAGTAGCTACAGCGGAAGCCCTCCTTATGTTTGTTATTTTGTGGTGATCTAACTTTAACACAAGACAGGTGCTTCCGTTTTATTATTTAGTTGTGATGTAACAAATGTATTGTAATCCTACATTTATGGAGAAACTCTATCGAGAAAGTTGATTGACATTTTAGACTAAACGGTTTATAATTTAAAAATCTAGAGGTGCATACATGAGAAAAGAAGAAAAAACAAGACTGCGAAGAGAGAAAATCATTACCGCTGCTTTGTTCGAATTTGCTACAAAAGGCTATAAAGGTTTTGTCATCAATGAACTTTGTAAAGTGGATGGTATTTCCAAAGGAGTTTTGTATCATAATTTTTCAGGGAAATCAGACCTCTATCTAACTTGTGTTCAGGAGAGTTTTGAGAAAGCTTTGGCAGTGCAGTGCTTCTGGGGGTGGAAGGTCAAGTACCCTCCTTAGCTGATTATATGGAAAGACGTCACCAATTTTATCAGCAATACCCGGAACATAGCCACATTTTCTTTGAGGCAATGATTGCGACGCCAAAAGAATTGGAAGCAGACATCGCACCACAGAAAGCTATTTTTTTGGACTTGAATGAACAAGTTTGTCAAAAACTTATATCAGAATCCAAACTGAAAGAGCATATTGATGAGAAGCGAGCTATGGCCTATCTGCGATTGATTCAGGATATGTTTCGTTCCTATTATTTAACTGTTTCATCAGATAGCAGTTTGCCTGACTTGGTTTCAGGATATGAACGTCAATTATCACAGGTTTTGGATATGATGATTTATGGAATACTAGAGGAAGATTCCTCTAAAAAAGGAGAAAAATAATGTCGAAAATTGGGAAATGGTTGTTACTAATTGCGGGTATTTTTGCAGTTTTTGCAGGTTTTAATATGCTTGTACATCCTGCTACTACTTTGGCTTCCATGACTTTCTTGTTTGCACTTGTATTTGCAGTTCAAGGGATTTCTGAGATTGTACAATACTTCAAATCAGAAGAAAAGCATGGCTGGAATTTATTTGGAGGAATTGTTACCCTCATCCTCGCTCTTTCCTTGTTCTCAGGTAGCTTTATTGAAATGGTAACTTTTGTGCCATTTATCATTTCTTTCTGGGCATTGACAAATGGTATTACAAAAACTATCGTTGGTTTCAAGGTTCGTAAGACGGATAAATCGGTAGGTACTCCTCTAGTTTGGATGGGGATTTTAGGAATCGTAGCAGGTTTAATCATGATGGGACACCCATTGATGACCGGTCTCTTCGTTAGTTACACCACTGCCTTTGTCTTTATTTATCAAGGTATTGTGTCGATTGTTCAATTCTTCAAGATTAAATAAGAAAAAAGGCTCTTTATCAACTGTAGTGGGTTGATAAAAACTCACAACCAGGAGAAGACCAAATTGATTCTCTCCTTTTTGATATGCAAAGCAATGAGAATTCTCGTTTTAAAATTTTCAAAGTTCCGGAAGCCAAAAGCATTTCGCTTAATGACTTTGATGAGGTTATTTGTGGCCTCAAGTTTTGCGTTTGAGTAGGGAAGTTCAAGTGCATTAATGATCTTATCCGGATCCCTCTAAAAGGTCCTAAAAATGGTCTGGAAGATAGGATTCACAAACAAATTATTAACTCTGTGGTCATCAATTTATATAATTGACTTGATGGTCAATTATTGAGGTATGAGATGAGACAGGAAGAAAGAAAAATACAAGCAAGAAGAAAAATTATGGACAATGCGTTGCTTGAATTTGCTACACGAGGATATAGTGCAAGCTCTGTGAACAACATTTATGATTCTGAACAGGGAATTTCAAAGGGACTGATCTATCATTATTTCAAATCAAAAGATGAGTTGTTCCTTGCTTGTGTGGAGGAATGCTTTGAACAGTTAAAAGAATACATCCAAAATCATATATTCATTGAAACAGAATCAAGCTCTTTGAAGGAATGTCTTTCACAGTACTATAAGACCAGAATGATATTCTTTCATGAAAATCCGCTGTATCAGAAAATTTTCTGTGAAGCTGTGATTATGGATATTTTTTTGTTTGGTGTTGTGAAGAAGGAGACTATTTAAATGTTTGAAATGTTAATTCGTTTATTGACGGTTGTGCTGTTGGCAGTAATCGCCGGGAAGGTGGCAGCAAAATTTAAAATGCCCGCTGTTTTAGGTTTTTTAATTGCGGGAATGCTCTTAGGGCCCTATGCAGTAAATCTGCTGACACAAGATATTTTAGATAACTCGATGTATCATACACTGATTGAGCTCATGGAATGCGGTATGGGGCTGATGCTGGGCAGTGAAATGATCTGGCGAAAGATGCGTTCTTCCGGTAAACAGATTGTTGTGATTACTTTGGCGCAGTCACTCATGACTTTTGCTGTTGTCAGTCTTGCGTTTTCTGCTATTTTTTATTTTATGGATATCCCTGTTTTCCTTGGCTTGATTTTTGGCGGTATTGCCTTAGCTACCGCACCTGCACCGGCGTTATCCATTGTGTCAGAATATAAAACAGACGGACCTGTTACAAGGACACTGATACCTTTGGCGGTAATTGACGATGTGTTGGCAATCTGCGTATTTTTGCTTGTTATGAGTTTCATCCTTCCGATTACCTCGGGAGGCTCTGTACCAAAATATCTGATTATACTGATCGTTATTTTCCCGGTTTTGATTGGTCTTATAACCGGAGGCATCACAGCCTTTATTATGAAAAAAATCAGGTCAGAAAAAGTCTGTGCAATCACGGTGTTTGCCGGTGTGCTTGTTACAGCGGCTATGACCGCACTTGCCAACCATTACCTTATGCCTGTTCCAGTCCTTAATTTTATGCTGAGCGGTATGGTTTATTCCGCAACCTTTGCAAATATCCTGGATGAAAAAAAGCTGGAAGATATTATGAAATATTGCACTCCGAGCATCAGCGCTTGCTTTGCATTGATTGTTCTGAATCTGGGTGCTCCGCTGGATTATCATCTCATTTTAGGGGCAGGAATTTTTACAGCAGTATACATTATTGCCCGCGCAGCAGGAAAAATAGGCGGAGCGGCTCTCGGTGCACAGCTTTCGCACGCCCCTGCTACGGTAAAAAAATATCTCGGGCTGGTCATTTTGCCTCATTCCGGCGTATCTCTTGTCATGACAGGTATTGCTATTTCGGCATTAACGGGAGATTTCGGACAATATGGAAACATTGTTCGAGGTACAATTGCGGCTGCGGCAGTCATTAATGAAATTATAGCTGTTTTCTTAGCTCGTAAGGGATTTAAGGCGGCCGGAGAGATGGGAAAGGCTATCAAATGCAAATAAAAATGATATAATGAAACGAAATAAGGTGTTTGTGCAATGAATAAGAAAGAACTTATGCGATGCCTATTGTTGCCTTGGCATTTAATTTATGCTGGGAGAGTTTGTATGCTTATGTGTACCTAAACAGAAATATTGCAGACATACAAGCTTGGATTACCATAGGGCTCCGAAAGGAGCCTATCTGTGTATTCAAAACAACAAAAAGAAATCGCACTTAAACTACATCATCAGACAGAATCTGTATCAGAGACAGTAAGGATATTGGGATATCCTACTAGACAGAATCTTTATAACTGGATTTATGAAGAAAAACATCCTACTAAGGTTCGGGAGGATTATCAGCTAACATCATTTGTAGAAAGGGTCTCCATGTTTTCGCTCATCTTTGGTTTTAAACATTTATTTCGAATCATCCGTCAGGTTTTTCAAAGCGAAGAGGGGCAGGCGATTTTAGCCAGTTTAGCCTCCCTCTTGGTTTTGGGTACGGTTTTCTATACGATGGTGGAAAAGTTAGCCGTGCTGGACTCCCTTTATTTATCCTTTACGACCTTGACCACCATTGGCTATGGGGATTTTACGCCCAAGACCGCCTTGGGAAAGATTTTTACCATGATCTACGGTCTTTTGGGACTAGGTATTGTCAGCCTCAGCCTTGGTATTATTGCTAAAGAAGCGCTGGCACTTCAGAAACAGCGCAAAAAACAACGCCGAACTAAGCAAAAATAGAGAGTCTGAAATTTTATATGTCCTTTTATATGAGTTTTTGAATTATCTGCATAAACACTACATCTATAAGCAATTTCATAATTGCAAAGACATTCATTTTACCATGCATTTACCACGATTGAATGAGCCTTGATATGACAATAAAACCGATAAGGGAGATAGCACATGAAAAGCTGTGTATCTCCCTTTGTTCATGCTAAATGACTACTTTACTCTGATTTCAAACTTCAAGCTTTCATCATTTACGCATGGATTTCTCCCTTTAGTTCTTCATCAACTTGCATATGCACAGTACCATTTGCATGATAGCATGGTCGTAAGCATACTTTGAAGATATAGGCGTTATAAAAATCTAATATTTCTTTGACTGCCTTTTCCTCTCCGCTAGTCGCTCTGCAAATGAGTTCATAAGAGGGATAAGCATAATCTTTTTTCATTCGTTCTACTTCCTTTCGCTCAATAATTTTTGTAATTTCTTTAGCCCTCTATCCCGTCTGCTATTGATAGTGGAACGTGATACATGATACAATTCTGAAATTTCTCTGTCGTTCATGCCTCGAAAGAAATGCAACAAGATAGCAGTACGCTGTTTTTCGGTCAATTCTTGTAAAGCTGTACCTAGTTCTTCATCAGATACACGGATTGTAAAATTCATAACTTGAAACGATACAAAATCGGAAAAATATTCATCATTTGTACCATTTTCCATACGTTTCATTTCAGACAATTCACAAAACAAGACTTCATGTTTAGAACGTCTTGCACTTTGTCTTCTATGACTTGACAATGTACCTTTAATCACAATCATCATTAAAGCATTAAACTGTAAACAGACAGATTTCTCAAAAGAAGATGCTTCCATGATTTCACCTCCTTTCTGCTGAAAGCTAACTTATATAAACAACATAAAAAATGATGTTTATACCGTTGATAAAAAACAAAAGGCTCGTATCAAACAAAATGTTTGTACGAACCTCTTTTGACGATATAATTGTTATTTTGATAATTATTACTGTTTCTCTTGTTCAGATTTTTAGGAGTTTTCCCGTTATTCAAAATCCATAGAAACAACGACTTTCCCTTGTGCGTGAGAAGTTATAATATAACGAATGGCTTCTTTTGTATCCTTGACAGAATAGATTTTGTCTATATAAGGTATCAATTTACCCGTTTCTGCCAGTTCTTTTGCATAAGATAAATAATCTTTTTGGGGCATCATAGGACCAGCAAAATAAGAAAAATTCCTTGATGTAAACGAACGAAAAAGTGCTTTAGTTACTTGTTTTACATTTCCTACACCTATAAAAATTCCATTTGGTTTCAAAATCTGTTTATAGTCTTTCATGGAATTACAGCCATTCACACCTATGATTACATCAAACTTTGTCCGCACTTTCGTAAAATCTTCTTTTTTATAGTCAATTACGTAATCACACCCCATTTGTTTTGCTAGCTCAAGATTACGGGTACTACATACACCTGTAACAGTTGCTCCCATGATTTTAGCTAATTGTACTGCATATAAACCAACGCCACCCGAAGAACCGTAAATCATAACTTGCTGACCTGCTTTTACATTCCCTTTACGAAGTGCCCCTAATGCAGTTTCAAAAGAAATAGGAATAGCAGACGCTTGTTCAAAGCTTAGATTTTGAGGTTTTACAAAAACACGGTCTTTATCCATAAGAGCGTATTTCGCAAAACCTCCGCAACATATTTTCAAACTTTTTGAAGATAAGGAACTGTCAGTCAAAGCACTTTTGGGAGAATATGGGAATATCCGATTTTTAGAAAAAAAAAGGAGATAAAGATTATCTCTCCATCTCCTTACCCATATAAATTCCGTAATTTTTTCGTATCTTATAAAGCTCGTCCATAGTGGATTTTGAGGAAGAATACTCTTGCATAAGGTTGTTCTTTTTTTCTTGTAATTTATCAAGCTCAGCTAAAATATCCTTTGAATTTGGGAGCTTGGAATAGGATTTTTTAAGCTCTGAGAGAGCATTTTCATATAGGGTAATCTGAGCTTTGTACTCTTCAAAAAATGCCTTGTCAGATGGATTAGAACGATATTCTTTGTAGTATCCTCGATATTTTTTAACGGTATGAACTTGCTCCATAGTGGTGGAAAGCTTCTGCATTTCCTTATCAATAGTCTTGATTTTCTCTTGTATATTTTGCGTTTCATCGGCTGCTTTTTGAATATACTCGTCAAGCTGTTTAACGGATTTAATGCCATGTTCTCTGATATAAATAACAGACTCAGCCATTGTATGAAGGTTATGTTTGGTTGCCCAATATTCGTAGCCTTTGCTTTCCTTTACCTTTGCATTGGAGTTCATGTCAATAACATTGCCGATGCGTTTTTTGACGTCGGGAGTCTTGATAAACTCTCTTTCTGCAATTCGTTCTTTTAATCTTTCTTCGGTATAATCTTCTCCGATTGTTTTAGTCCTTGTAAATCTCGCCTTATCTTTTGGCTTAAAAGCAATGTGCTTACCGTATTTGATTTCATAGCCAAGATCAGCCATCTTCTTTAAAAATTCGTCCCAGTCCTTTGACTGTTTTATTATTCTATCAATGTCAAATTGAAGTTTACTTTTCCAAGAAGTTCCATGCTTTGCCTGTTCATTTTCATACCAAGATTTACCGTTAATCTTATATTTTTTCTTATAGCTTTCGTAAAACTCGTCAATGACAGATAGGCTATTTTCTTTGCAGAGTTTATCACTCTGATAACGGATTTGGTGGTAGCTTTTCTTGTTAGACTGGTAGCACCTACCTGTTACCATATTTACATTATTGAAGATGATGTGATTGTGGATATGCCCCTTATCTACGTGAGTAGATAAGACAAATTCGTACTCACCTTTGAGTATCTTTTTACACAGCTGCATACCAATCTGGTGAGCCAATTCAGGGCTTGTTTCTCCCGGTAAAAATGATTGAATGAGATGTCTTGCAAGAACGGTTCCTTTTGTTCCTGCGTCATTTCGTGTCCTTAAAAACTTAGTGTGAGCAGTTGATTCATGGCATTTATGAGTGCTTACTAAAAGCTGCTCGTCTGTCTTATCTCCATTTACAATGTAGTCGATAGCAAGATTAAGAGTCGATTTTATTGGGTGTATTTTTGTAATAGCCATTATTATTCACCTTCCGTTTCAGATGTTCTTTTCAAAAGTAGTGAATGAATTTGCCACAGCTCTTTTGAGAAATGCTCAATCTCTTTTTTTATATCACCGATGTCCTCTTTGTAGATTACACCTGTTGAATTTACTCGCTTTGCAATCTGATTGATATTGTTTGTTGCATTAGAAAGCAAGCCTTGTAAATCTCTGAAAGGCTCTAAATCTACTTGATAAATTTCTTTTTCTAAAACGCATTTGCGGATGAAATGGCTCATGTTTCTACACTTTGAAAGTTTTCTTTTCTCTTCAAAAAGAGCCTTTTCTTCTTCAGTTAGTTTAATTTCAAGTCTTTCGTTTCTTATTCTATTTGCCATAGTTAGTTCCTCCTTTGAATGTATTTCGGGGTCTTAGGGTTCTCCCTAACAAGCTAAAAATTGATAAAAAAAGAAGCAGATCCCCAAGGGCTGCTTCGTCAATTTTCCGTAAGTGTCCGTACACTTACTGTGCTTGCTACAAAAGAATAATTAGAGTAGCAAGCGTTAAGCAAGTTTTAAATTTATGATTATATTATACCATAGTTATTGGAATTAAGCTTGATAAAATAGTTAAATTTATAGTATAATAAATTATCCTATTTGTTAAAGAATAACTAGTAAAAGGAGTATATAGTGCTAAAGAATAATATAGAACTTGATGTAAAGACAAAATGTATTGAAGCGGGAATAACACAGGTAAAGTTAGCTCAGCAAATTAAGACATCTGCGCCGTATGTAAATCGAGTTATTCGTAACAAAGAATCTATTGTCAACAACACATTTGTAAAAATGATGGAAGCTTTGAACTACGATATTGAGATAAGGTATATAAGGCGCAGTGAATGTGATTACAGTAAATAATAATTGTGGAGGTAATTACTATGAAAAGTAAAATATATATTATCGAAGATGATAAATCAATAAATCGAGGGATAGAACTCACACTTGGAAAAGAAAAATATGAGTTTAGAAATTTTTACAATTTATCGGATGTTAGAGATATAAATGATGCAGATCTTTTTATATTAGATATAAATCTTCCGGATGGAAATGGATTGGATTTTCTTAAAGTGATTAGAAAACAATCAAAAAAACCATTACTAATCTTGACTGCAAATGACACGGAAATTGCGGAAGTAGAAGGCCTTCAGTTTGGTGCGGATGATTATGTAACTAAGCCATTTTCTCTAATGGCATTAAGGTTAAGAATAGAAAAACTTTTGTCTAGAAATACAGAAAACACTGCATATAATAAATATGGATTAGATTTAAATTTTGATGCTTTTGTTTTTAAAAACAATGGTGTTGAATTTGAGCTTAGTAAAACTGAGATTAGATTACTTAAATATTTGGTTGAAAATGAAGGTATTATCTTATCTAGGGAAAAGTTGATTGATTATGTGTGGCAGAATCAGATGTATGTTGATGAAAATGCTCTTTCTGTAGCAGTAAAAAGACTTCGTGATAAGATTGAAAATGGGGAAGTAAAACTTATACACACTATTTATGGAATAGGATATGTTTTCAGAATGGAGTAGACGATGTTTAGGAAAAATGAATTTATAGCTCTAAATGAAATGCTTGATTTAGCAATGAATGGTGAGTTTGAGGAAAAAATTTTTGATGAAACAGAGTTATCAAAATTTCAAACTAAGTTCATGCGTTATCTTACGAATTCTTCTATGTCTGAAAAGAAAATTACAGAGGAAAAGAATAAACTAAAGCAACTAATTACAGATATATCACATCAAACAAAGACGCCGTTAACTAATATTGTCATGTATTCTGAGTTACTCCAGGAAATTGCGGATGAACCTCAAATAAATGATTATGCAAGTGAAATTAGTATACACAGTAGAAAATTAGAAGAACTTATAAATGCTTTGACAAAAATGTCAAGACTTGAGTGTGGAATATTGCAGTTTAAGGAAAGCGAAATTCTACTTGATCGGATAATTACAAATGTGGTTAATCAAGCTTCACTAAAAGCTGCTGCCAAGAATATAAAAATAGATATTAAAACTGATGTGGATACCATAGTAAAAGTTGATGAAAAATGGGTGGTAGAAGCCGTATTTAATATTTTAGATAATGCGATTAAGTATTCTGAAGAGAATAGCAGCATAAAGATTAATACATTTTGTTATGAAATGTTTTGCGGAATAAATATTATAGATCAAGGTTTAGGAATATCAGAACATGAAATTCCAAAGATTTTTTCTAGATTCTATAGAGGGACTCTTGCAGGAGATACAGAAGGAATTGGCGTGGGATTATTTCTTGCACGAAATATTATCGAAGGACATGGTGGATATATTAAAGTTAAATCAAAAGTAGGAGCTGGTAGTACTTTTGGGATCTACTTCCCAATTCTTTCAAAAGTGAAAGATTAAAGAAATTTTCTGGAAAGTATGCAGTGTTATGCTAAGCATAGATAGATATGCTTAGCATTTTCTTTTATACATGGAGGGATAAATATGGAAGTTCTAAAAACAGAATCATTAAAAAAATACTATAACCAATCTAAAGTGGTTGTAAAGGCTATTGATGGTGTTGATATTACAGTATCTCATGGAGAATTTATTGCCATAGTCGGTTCTAGCGGTAGTGGTAAATCAACATTACTCAATATGCTTGGTGGGCTGGATAGACCAACAGATGGAAGTGTATTTGTTGATGGAAAAGATATATTTTCATTTAAGGATGAAGAGTTAACTATTTTTGTTAACAAAAATAGCATAAAAATCTAGTTATCCGCATAAAAACTGGACTTATCACACTTTATCAAGGTCAAAACCACTCAATTTACTACTAATTTACTACTTATGAATGAGCTTTGATACGACGATTTATCCTTGAAAAGTGAAGATATAAAGATACTTCCAATAAAATTTGAATATTTAATAGGTAGACACTTCAAAAAATGAGGTGTCTATTTTTTTACCCGATTTTGAAAGGAAGTGAACTTATGAAAACAAAAAATCAAGAATCAAAAGGTCGTTCCCCACTCTTTAAGACCATCAAACATTCATTCAGCCAATAAAAAAGAAAGGATAGGTAAAAATATGGAACTTAAATTTGTGATTCCCAACATGGAAAAAACATTCGGCAATTTAGAATTTGCTGGCGAGGATAAAGTCGTTCAGCGAAGAATCAACGGACGGCTAACTGTCTTATCAAGAAGCTATAATCTCTATTCTGATGTTCAAAGAGCAGATGATATTGTGGTGGTGCTTCCTGCTGAAGCTGGCGAAAAACATTTCGGCTTTGAGGAACGTGTGAAGTTAGTCAATCCACGTATTACCGCAGAGGGCTACAAAATCGGCACTCGTGGTTTTACAAATTACCTTTTACATGCTGACGACATGATAAAAGAATAAAGAAAGAGAGGAAAAATGATGAGATTAGCAAATGGCATTGTATTAGATAAAGACACGACTTTTGGAGAATTGAAATTCTCTGCTCTACGTCGTGAAGTGAGAATCCAAAATGAAGACGGGTCGGTTTCAGATGAAATCAAGGAACGTACCTATGACTTAAAATCCAAAGGACAAGGACGCATGATTCAAGTAAGTATTCCTGCCAGCGTGCCTTTGAAAGAGTTTGATTATAACGCACGGGTGGAACTTATCAATCCCATTGCGGACACCGTTGCTACTGCCACCTATCAAGGAGCAGATGTTGACTGGTATATCAAGGCAGACCTTATTGTGCTGACAAAGGATTCTAGTTCATTCAAAGCTCAACCACAAGCAAAGAAAGAACCGACACAAGACAAATAGTCGCTAGGTAGAAAGGAGACTTTTTCGCATGAAACAGCGTGGTAAAAGGATTCGCCCATCTGGTAAAGATTTAGTCTTTCATTTTACGATAGCGTCACTCCTGCCTGTTTTCCTGCTGGTTGTCGGACTGTTTCATGTGAAGACAATCCAGCAGATCAACTGGCAGGATTTTAACCTATCACAAGCAGATAAGATTGACATTCCCTATTTAATTATCAGTTTCAGTGTCGCAATTCTTATCTGCTTGCTGGTAGCGTTTGTATTCAAACGGGTTCGCTATGATACGGTTAAACAACTTTACCACCGTCAAAAACTGGCAAAGATGATACTTGAAAACAAGTGGTATGAATCTGAACAGGTCAAAACAGAGGGTTTCTTTAAAGATAGTGCTGGTCGTACAAAGGAAAAGATAACCTACTTCCCTAAAATGTATTATCGACTTAAAAATGGCTTGATACAGATACGGGTGGAAATCACGCTGGGAAAATATCAAGACCAACTCTTACACTTGGAAAAGAAATTAGAGAGTGGCTTGTACTGTGAGCTGACGGATAAAGAGTTAAAGGATTCCTATGTGGAATATACTTTGCTCTATGACACCATAGCCAGTCGTATTTCTATTGATGAAGTAGAAGCTAAAGATGGTAAACTTCGCTTAATGAAAAACGTATGGTGGGAATATGATAAGCTCCCTCATATGTTGATTGCTGGTGGTACAGGTGGCGGTAAAACTTACTTTATACTGACACTGATTGAAGCCTTGCTTCATACAGATTCAAAACTGTATATTCTTGACCCGAAAAATGCTGATCTTGCGGACTTAGGTTCTGTGATGGCAAATGTCTACTATAGAAAAGAAGACTTGCTTTCTTGCATTGAAACATTCTATGAAGAAATGATGAAACGTAGTGAGGAAATGAAGCAGATGAAGAACTATAAGACTGGCAAAAATTATGCTTACTTAGGTCTCCCGGCACACTTCTTAATCTTTGATGAATACGTCGCTTTCATGGAAATGCTGGGAACAAAAGAAAACACCGCAGTTATGAATAAGCTGAAACAGATTGTCATGTTAGGTCGTCAAGCTGGCTTCTTTCTAATACTGGCTTGTCAACGTCCAGACGCAAAATATTTAGGCGACGGAATCCGTGATCAGTTTAATTTCAGAGTGGCTTTAGGTCGTATGTCTGAAATGGGCTATGGCATGATGTTTGGCAGTGACGTACAAAAGGATTTCTTCTTAAAGCGAATCAAAGGTCGTGGCTATGTTGATGTAGGAACAAGTGTCATATCAGAGTTTTATACTCCCCTTGTACCAAAAGGATATGATTTCTTGGAGGAAATTAAAAAGTTATCCAACAGCAGACAGTCCACGCAGGCGACGTGCGAAGCGGAAGTCGCAGGTGTGGACTGATCTTGCTGGCTGGTGTGGCAATAGCCACGCCAGCACTTAACCCCCCGTATCTAACAGGGGGGTACAAATCGACAGGAAACAGTCAAAAAAACATTAGAAAATCCTTTGGTTACAAGGGATTTACAAAATTTCAGCGTATGTCAAATGGGCTTTAAAAGTTGACATACGCCTTTTTGATTGGAGGGATTTTTACTGAATGAACAAACTTGGTTACAGCATTTAAAAGAAAAACGCTTGGCTTATGGACTATCTCAAAACCGTTTAGCTGTTGCGACTGGTATTACAAGGCAGTATCTAAGCGATATTGAAACAGGAAAAGTCAAGCCATCAGAGGATTTACAGCAGTCCCTTTGGGAAGCTCTGGAACGCTTCAATCCCGACGCTCCCCTTGAAATGCTGTTTGATTATGTAAGAATTCGCTTTCCGACAACAGACGTACAGCAGGTGGTCGAAAACATCTTACAACTGAAACTGTCCTATTTTCTTCATGAGGACTATGGTTTCTATTCTTATTCAGAGCATTATGCTTTAGGCGACATATTCGTCCTTTGCTCCCATGAACTGGACAAAGGAGTTCTGGTGGAATTGAAAGGTCGTGGGTGCAGACAATTTGAAAGCTATCTTCTGGCACAACAAAGAAGCTGGTATGAGTTCTTTATGGACGTTTTGGTGGCTGGTGGTGTGATGAAACGCCTTGACCTTGCCATTAACGATAAGACAGGGATTTTAAATATCCCTGTACTCACTGAAAAGTGCCAACAGGAAGAATGTATCTCCGTCTTCCGCAGTTTTAAAAGCTATCGCAGTGGCGAACTGGTACGCAAAGAGGAAAAGGAATGTATGGGAAACACCCTCTATATCGGTTCATTACAAAGTGAAGTTTATTTCTGTATCTATGAAAAGGACTACGAGCAGTACAAGAAAAATGATATTCCCATTGAAGACGCAGAAGTAAAAAACCGTTTTGAGATTCGATTGAAAAATGAGCGTGCCTATTATGCAGTCCGTGATTTACTCGTCTATGACAATCCAGAGCATACCGCCTTTAAAATTATCAATCGGTATATCCGTTTTGTAGATAAAGACGATTCCAAACCTCGTTCTGATTGGAAACTGAATGAAGAATGGGCTTGGTTTATTGGGAACAATCGTGAACGATTAAAACTAACCACAAAACCAGAGCCTTACTCCTTCCAAAGGACGCTGAACTGGCTATCTCATCAAGTTGCCCCGACCTTAAAGGTTGCGATTAAACTTGATGAAATCAACCAGACGCAGGTTGTAAAAGACATTCTCGACCATGCGAAACTGACAGACCGACACAAGCAGATTTTGAAGCAACAGTCAGTAAAAGAACAGGACGTGATAACAACAAAAAAAGGATATAATGGGAGATAAGACGGTTCGTGTTCGTGCTGACTTGCACCATATCATAAAAATCGAAACAGCAAAGAATGGCGGAAACGTAAAAGAAGTTATGGAAATAAGACTTAGAAGCAAACTTAAGAGTGTGTTGATAGTGCATTA
>ERZ773054.1280-NODE-1280-length-15754-cov-5.300847_pt1 | contig 15754 bp, 19 predicted proteins | sample MGYA00580630_ERZ773054 | MGnify/ENA primary metagenome ERZ773054 (study PRJEB29015, sample SAMEA2737994) | human oral metagenome | biome: human oral; feature: human-associated habitat; material: dental | place: China | collected 2115 ... | reverse complement strand
GAATTATTTGATATTTTACTTTTGGATAATAGATAATTTATTTAAATTATCACAAATAATTTTTTATAAAATATAGAAAGAAGTTTAAAAAAGAGTATGGGAAAAGATAAAATTGTTATATATTTTGGATTTAATAATCCGCTTATATATAAACGTGGAGTAGAAAATGTTATATTATCTCAATCTATGGCATTACCTAGAGATATACAAAAATATTATTTATTTTTTGGTGAAAAAGATGAGGAATTTTTGTGGAATGGTATAAAATGTATATCAATAATGCATGATTTATTTAGATTTTTTAAATTAAATACATTTTTAAATAAATTGTGTAGAAATGCTGAATGTGTTATTCATTCTCATAATTATTTGATAAGTTTTTTTCTTTGGAGAAAGACAGATATATTTACTGTTCATGATGGGCTTTTTTATTTATCATCCCAAACCAATCATAAGTTTAAAAATATTTTTAAATTTATTGAAAAAGCTGTTTATAGAAAAAGTAAATTAGTACATTTTATATCAAATTTTTCAAAAAAAGAATCACTTTATCATGGAAATAATTTTATTATTGTTAATAATACTACTCCACTTGAACAAGTAAAAGTTAAATTTGAAAAAGAATCTTGGAGTTCAAAAAAAGTAAAAATATTTACAGTAAGAAGTATTGAAGAGCGTGTAAATATTCATTTGCTTATCGAACTTGCTCAAAAAAATAGTAATTTTGAAATAAAAGTTTCTGGAAAAGGACCTTTGCTTGAAAAGTATAGAAAAGAAATAAAAGATAAAAGATTAGATAATATTGAATTAATGGGATTTCTTGGAGATGAGAAAATAAGGAAGTATTACAATAGCTGTGATCTTGTAACAGTTTTGGCAAAATATGGTGAAGGATTCGGTCTCCCTATTATTGAAGGATATTTGCATAATAAACCTGTTTTTGCTTCTAATGTTTCAGCAATTCCAGAAGTAATAATTGATAGAAAGTTCTTATTAGATAATACTGTTATAGATTTAGAAAATAAAATTCAGAATTACTTGAAGGAAAGTAAAAATTATAATTTTGAAAAATATTATTATGATAATTTTGGAAATAATGTAATAAGAGAAAAGTATATTAAGTTGTATAATCAGATTTTTTTAATTGATAAAAGCAATTAAAATATAATAGGGTTGTATTTAAAACTTAACAGAAATAGTTAAAAAAGTAGTTTTATATAGAATAAGAAAAAATATAATTTGCCTTTAGAATATATGTATTTAGGAACAATAGAACCAAGAAAAAATATCGAAAGAATTGTTAAAGCTTTTAAAAACTATAAAAAAGAAGTTAATGATGATTTAAAGTTTGTAATTGTAGGAAACAAAGGATGGAAATATGATAATATTATGAAATTAATAGAATCAATGGGAACAGATATTATACTAACAGGTTATATTGATGAAGAAAGAAGATAAAATTCCTATTTATAAACTTGCACAGTTTTTTGCATTCCCTTCATTGTATGAAGGGTTTGGAATGCCAGTTCTGGAAGCTATGGCGGCAGGAGTTCCAGTGGTTACTTCAAATGTGTCGTCTTTACCTGAAGTTGCAGGAGATGCCACAATTTTAGTTGATCCTTTAAATGAAGATGAAATTTTTGAAGCATATAAAAAAATTTTATCAGATAAAAATTTACGAAGAGATATGATAGAAAAAGGTTTAGAACAGGCAAAAAAATTTCAATGGAAAAATTCTGTAGAAGTTCTTGAACAAATTTATGAAAAAATGTAATCAAATAAATATAGAAAGGTAAAACATGGAAAAATCAGTTTATGAGTTGTGTAAATTGGGGATTAATTTAATTAAAACAAAAATATTTTTTCCAAAAGCTAGACTAATTCGTTTCCCATTCGATATAAGGGGAAAAAAGTATATAAAATATGGAAAAAATTTTACTACTGGTGTTGGATGTCGAATAGAGGCTTATAATTTTAATAATAGAATTTCAGATGGAAAAAATCCTCAATTAATTATTGGAAATAATGTTCAAATTAACGACTATGTTCACTTATCTTGTGCAGAGTCAGTTATTATAGAAGATAACGTATTAATTGCTAGTAAAGTTTATGTTTCTGATTTGAATCATGGAAATTATTCTTCGTTAAAGAATCCTGAACATTCATGTCCTGATGAAATTGTAAAAGAGAGAAAAATTTTTACAAAATCAGTAAAAATTTGTCAAAATGCTTGGTTGGGAGAAAATGTTGCAGTTTTATCGGGAGTAACTATTGGAAAAAATTCTATAATTGGTTCAAATTCTGTTGTTTCTAAAAATATCCCAGAAAATTGTATTGCTGTTGGAAATCCTGCAAAAGTAATAAAAAAATATAATTTTGAAACAAAAAAATGGGAAAAAATATAAAATTTTTTTAAAATATTTGACTTGTTTGATTAAACTTAAGATGTTATAATCTTACTAAGTAAAAAAAGTGGAGGATTTCGTATGTATGACTTTACAGCTTGTATAGTGACTTATAATACTGATCAAAAGGAATTAGCTCAAATCATAAGTTGTTTTCAAAAAACAAAATTGAAATTTAAATTATGGATTTCAGATAATTCTGAAGAGGATAGTTTGAGAAATTTTATAAACAATCTTTCAGATGATCGAATCGAATATATTTTTAATAATTCAAATAATGGATTTGGATCAGGACATAATGTTATATTAGAAAAATTAATGGATAAAAATTGCAAAGAAAAAGCAGAATTTCATTTAATATTAAATGCTGATATAATTTTTGAAGAAAATACAATTGAGAAAATAGTTGATTATATGAGAAAAAATTCTGATATTGGGCAGATAGGGCCTAAAATATATGAATCTAATGGAGAGGTAAACAAATCTTGCAGACTATTACCCACACCTTTAAATTTAATATTTAGAAGATTTTGTCCAATAAAATCGGTTGTAGATAAAATGGATTATGATTATGAAATGAGATGGTGTGATTATAATACAATAATGGAAGTTCCAATTTTATCTGGATGTTTTATGTTAATAAGAACAGATGTTTTGAAAACTGTTGGAATGTTTGATACTAGATATTTTATGTATATGGAAGACTATGATTTATGCAGAAGAATTGGTCAAAAATATAAAGTTATATTTTATCCTGAAGTAACAATAATTCATGAACATGGAAAAGCATCTTATAAAACACGAAAAATGATGATGGCACATATAAATTCAGCTATAAATTATTTTAATAAATGGGGCTGGTTTTTTGATAAGGAAAGAAAAACAAGAAATAAAGAATGCATGAAAAAATATAAAAAATAATCTAGTTTGGTAAATATTTAATTAGGAGAATAAATGAAACAAAAGGTTTTAGTAACAGGTGCTAATGGTTACATAGGAAGAAACGTTATAGATTATTTGTTAGATAATAATATCGATGTAGTAGCTGTTGATATTTCTTTAAATAAAATAATAAGTGAGAAAGTAAAAAAAATAGAAATCAATATATTTGAAAATACGGACTATCTTTTTTCTAATTTGCAAAATGTAGGGACTTGCATTCATTTAGCATGGCGTAATGGATTTGTACACAATTCTATTACTCATCTTGAAGATATCTCCTTACATTATAAATTTTTAAAGAAAATACATGAATTTGGTATAAAAAATATAAATGTTATAGGAACTATGCACGAAATTGGATATTGGGAAGGAGAAGTTGACAATGATACTACAACTAACCCTATTTCATTTTACGGTATAGCAAAAAATAGTTTGAGACAGTCTTTGAAAATATTAGAAGATAGTGATAAGGAATTGTTTATAAAATGGCTTAGAGTATTTTATATACAGGGTGACGATAGAAATAATAATTCTATTTTTTCTAAAATATTACAAAAAGAAGAAGAGGGTGCTAAGACTTTTCCGTTTACTACGGGAAAAAACAAATATGATTTTATCAATATAAGTATATTAGCTGAGATGATTTCAAAAGCAGCTTTACAAACTGAAGTAACTGGAATTATAAATTGTTGTTCTGGTAAACCTGTAAGTTTAAAGGAAAAAGTCGAATTATTCTTAAAAGAAAATAATCTTAAAATAAAATTAGAATACGGTGTATTTCCAGACCGTTCTTATGATTCTCCTGCTATATGGGGGAATAATAGTATAATATCTAAAATAATGAATAATAAAGTAAAAAAAGACTTCTGAGAATTTGTTTTTTCTCAAAAGTTTTTTTTATTAACAGGTTATTTTATTTTTTGTAAGAAAATACATGTATATACAAAAATAAAACTTTACAAATAAAATTTTTTATAGTATAATACTTTCATATACAAATGTTATCAGGAAAGTGAGACATAAAAATGAAAAGTATTATGAAAAAAGATAAAAAATTATATATGATAATGTGTATGAATTTGTAGAGTTTATTTTAAAATTAATTGAAAAATAATTTTAGATGTAAACTCATTTTAAAGTGAATAAATTTAAAAAATGAGATTGCATCCTAGAAAGCTGAATAATCTTATTCGGCTTTTTTCTTTAAAAAATATTTATTTTTGGAGGTCTTAGAATGAAAAAAATTAAATTATTGCTAGGAGTCTTATTAGTGCTGATTTTAGCGGTATCTTGCGGAAATAAAGCGAATGCTGGGAAAAAAAGGGTTATAAAAGTAGGGACAGATGGAGTTTATGCACCATTTTCGTTTAAGGATGAAAGCAGCGGGAAATTGACAGGATATGATGTTGAGGTTATTCAGGAAGTCGGAAAAAGAATAAACGCAGATATTGAATTTACAACTGTTCCTTGGGATAGCATATTTCTAGGGCTAGAGTCAAAAAGATATGATATTATTGCCAATGAAATTGAAAAAACTAAGGAAAGAGAAGAAAAATATATTTTTTCTGATAAATATTTAGTTTCAGCTGCTCAGATTATTGTAAAAGAGGGAGAGAATAATATAAAGACTTTGAAGGATCTGGAAGGTAAAAGAGTAATTTCAGCAGTTGGAAGCAATTATTCAAAAACTGTTGAGGAATATAATAAAACAGCTGCTAAAAAGATAGATCTTAATTATTTTGATGGCGGAATTACATTGACATTGGTAGAAATAGCACAAGGAAAGGCAGATGCAACATTGAGCGACAGACTTGTGGTAAGTTATTATAAAAAACAGCAAGGGGATAAAGTTCAGCTGGTAGGGGAGCCTTTGAGTACAACACCAACATTTTTCCTATTTAGAAAAGATAGCGAAGAATTAAGAAATGAAGTGAACAAAGCACTTGCTGAGATGAGGGCTGACGGAACACTTGCTAAAATATCAGAAAAATGGTTTGGCGGAGATTATACAAAATAGTTAAAAATTTAGTTTTATGATAATATAAATAAAAAATATAAAAATTTTGGGAGGAAAATCATGAAAAATATTTTGAAAATAACAGGAATTTTATTGATAGGACTATTTCTTATCAGCTGTGGAGGGAAACAGGAAAATAGTAAAAGTGGAAATGGTGAAGGGAAACAAAAAGTGAAAGTTGGAACAGAAGGAGTTTATGCACCATTTACGTTTACTGATGGAAGTGGGAAATTAACTGGATATGATGTGGAAGTTGTTGAAGAAATTGGTAAAAGGGCAAATTTAGATATAGAATTTGTGCCTACGCCTTGGGATAGCATGTTTTTAGGGCTGGAATCGAAAAAATTTGACTTTATTGCAAATGAGATTGCTAAAAATCCTGAAAGAGAGAAAAAATATGATTTCTCTGATGATTATTTAGTATCAGCCGCTCAAATTATCGTTAAAAAAGGAAGAACTGATATTAAGACACTTGAGGACTTAAAAGGTAAAAGGGTTATGACAGGAGTAGGAAGCAATTATAACAAGACTTTGACTGATTTTGACAAAAATAAGGAAATAAATTATGCTTATTTTGATGGAAATGTTTCAATTGCACTAGAAGAAATAGCACAAGGAAAGGCAGATGCTACTTTAAATGACAGATTGACAGTAGGGTATTTTACAAAGCAAAGAGGAAATCTTGTAGAAATCGTAGGAGAGCCTGTAACGAAAACGCCTGTATATTTCACATTTAGAAAAGATAGCGAAGAATTGAAAAATAAAGTAAATAAAGCACTAGCTGAAATGAAAGCTGACGGAACACTTGCCAAAATATCAGAAAAATGGTTTGGCGGAGATTATACGAAATAATTTATAAACAGGAGAAAAGTAATGAATAATAATGTACCTTTTTTAAACTGGGAATTTATGGTAAGAGCGATTCCAGAAATACTGAAAGCATTGCCAATGACTCTGAATATTGCAATTGTCACAATGATATTTTCACTAATACTTAGTTTTTTTATTGCACTTGTGAGAATAAATAAAATTCCTGTGCTGACAAGGCTTGCTACAATTTATGTGTCCTTTATAAGAGGGACACCTCTTTTAGTTCAGATTTACCTTGCTTATTATGGATTGCCTAAAATATTAGATTATATACATTTAAAGTATGGATTTAATATAGATGTGAATAATATTCCTGCGATTATATTTGTTTATGTGGCATTTATTTTAAATGTATCAGGTTATCTGTCGGAAACATTCAGGGCGGCAATTCAGTCGGTGGATAAAGGGCAAGTTGAAGCTGCATTGTCTATTGGAATGACAAAATGGCAGGCAATGAAAAGAATTGTACTTCCGCAGGCGATTATAATAACTTTTCCTAATTTTGGAAATACTTTTATAAGTTTGATAAAGGATTCCTCACTTGCTTTTTCAGTTTCAATTGTGGAAATGATTGGAAAGGCAAAAATAATTTCAGCTTCAGGACTGGATATTTTTGAAGCATATATCGTAGTTTCAGGAATTTACTGGGTTGTTTGTATAATTGTGGAAAAAGTAATGGGAATTGTGGAAAAGAAATTGAGAGTAGGTGGACTGTAGAATGATAAAGGTTGAAAATCTAAAATTGTCTTTTGGAAAAAATGAAGTTTTAAAAGGAATAAACTTTAAAATAGAAAAAGGACAGGTAATAAGCATCATAGGACCGAGTGGATCTGGAAAATCAACATTTTTACGAAGCCTTAATTTTCTTGAAACAGCTTCATCGGGAACAATAACTTTTGGAAACGAAACATTTGACTTGAGTAAAATAAATAAAAAAGATATAAACAGGCTTAGAAAAAATACGACAATGGTTTTTCAGAATTATAATTTATTCAAAAACAAAACTGCTTTGGAAAATATAATTGAAGGTCTTTTAATTGTAAAAAAAATGAATAAGAACGAAGCAACAGAAATCGGATTGAAAATGCTTGAAAAAGTGGGATTAAAAGATAAAGCTGAATTTTATCCAAATCAGCTTTCTGGAGGGCAGCAGCAAAGAGTGGGAATCGCAAGGGCGGCTGCAATGAGTCCAGAGGTAATTTTACTTGATGAGCCAACTTCGGCACTTGATCCTGAACTTATTGGAGAAGTTCTGAAAGTTATAAAGGATATGGTAAAAGAAAACATGACAATGATAATTGTTACCCATGAAATGCAGTTTGCAAGGGAGGTTTCAGATTATATAGTATTTATTGATGGTGGAACAATTATAGCAGAAGGTAAGCCAGAAGAAATTTTTGTTAATTCAAAAAATCAACGGTTGCAAAATTTTCTTAAAAGATATTCGGAAAGTGAAACAGATATTTACTCAATATAGAAAGTAAAAAAAATTATAAAAAAAGCCTCTAAATAAAAATATTTGGAGGTTTTCATTTTTTACATATAAAAAATAGACATGAGCTTTCTCTTTACATTTGTAACAATTGATTCATTTAGCTCTAATATCAGACTAATTCGTTACAAGCAGTTTCTAATTGTTTTAATGCTCTTTCTAACACACTTCTAGGACAAGCAGTATTAATACGCATAAATCCGCTCGAACCATGATTAAATGCACGACAAGAATTCAATCCTATTCTTGCTTTTTGATAAATAAATTTTTCTAGTTCATTTTGATTAAAATTATATTTTTTCATTAATTCGCGGCAATCTAGCCAAACTAAATAAGTCGCTTGTGGAACATTTGGTTTAATTAACGGAATATTTTCTTTCATAAAAGTATTTAAGAAAAGGATATTTTGTTCTAAGTAATCGATTAACTGAGTCAAATATTCTTCCCCTTCTGTATAAGCAGCAATAGTTGCAACTAAATTGAAAGGATTGTTTCTATGAACCTCTAAATCTTTCCAAAATCTATCAAATTTAGTTTTGTTTTCAATATTATTGAATACAATTGTCGCACATTGTAAACCAGCTAAATTAAAGGCTTTCCCAGTAGCAGTACAAGTTATTGTGTTTTGTCTGATTTCTTCTGAAACACTTGCCATCGGAATGTGTTTATTACCCCAAAGTGTTAAATCAGCGTGAATTTCATCAGAAATAATAGGCACATTATATTTTACACATAAATCTCCGATCGTTTTTAATTCCTCATAAGTCCAAACATGTCCCAAAGGGTTATGTGGATTACAAAAGATGAATAATTTAGGCTGTTGTTTTAATTTTTCTTCCAAGTCTTCCAAATCGATAGTGAAAGTACCATCTTTTTCTTTGAATTTGTTTTCTAAAACAATTCTTTTGTTATCAGTATTAATATCATAAAATTCTGAATAGACAGGAGGTTGAATCAAAACAGTTTCCCCTTCTTCAGAAAATAATTTTATCAATGTTCCAAGAGTAGGCACAACACCGATACTAAAACTCAAAAGCTCTTTTTTAGGTTCCCAGCCAAATCTTTTCTTTTGCCAGTTAATAAAAGATTCAAAATATTCGTAAGGTCGATAAACATACCCAAAAACTCCGTGTTGAACCTTTTTTTCAAGAGCATCAATAATTGGTTGGGCAGTTTTAAAATCCATATCTGCAATCCATAATGGAATAAAGTCTTCAGGCTCCTTTCCATGCTCAAATCCAAATCTAGTCAATTCATTGTATTTAACAGAATGATTATTTTTTCTGTCGATAATTTCATCAAAATTATATTTCATAGAATCACATCCTTTTATTTATGTTTTTTAATTAATTTAGTTGACAATCTTCGAATTAAATTATAAAATATACTCAAAATACTTTTAAAGAGGTAAATTTAATGACTAAAGAATACAATAAAAACTTTATAATTCAACAAAGTGCAAAACTTTTTTATTATAAAGGCTATAAAAATACAGAATTAACGGATATTTTTAAAGCATGCGACATGCCAAATGATATTTTTTACAAATTTTTTTCGAGTAAAGAAGAGTTACTTAGTTCTGTAATCAAATATCATACTGAAAATCTGATAAATTTCTTCAATAATAATGTAGATGATTTATCAATTGATAAATTTCACTACTTTTTTGAAAAATATTTTGAAAACATTGTAAATAATAAATTTCATGGCGGAAGTCCGCTTGGAAATCTCGCATTGGAGCTATCTGACTTAAATAATAATATACGTGAAGAACTTGTAAAATCATATAAAAAAATAGAACTTAGGTTTTCTTTTTTTATAACAACTTTAAAATATGCCTTTCCTAAAAAATACGATGATATTGTTCCTGAAACAACTGCAAGGCTTTTAATTGCTTTACTCGAAGGAACAATACTTATGTTAAAAACTGAAAAAGAAAGTTTTGCAATTAATGATTTTTTTGTTTTCTTTGATAGTCTTTTCAAACTTGACGAAGATAAAAAAGAAGAAGAACAGTTAAATAAAGAAACTCAAGAAACATCAGATGCAGAAAAAAAATATATTTCAGATTCTATTAAAAGCGAAATCATAGATTCCAAAAGCCATGAGTTCAATATGCAAACTGATATTAAAATTTCTGAAGACATATTAAATAAAGGGATTGAGGAAACTAATCAGGAAAATATAGAAATCGAAGTTTTAGAACATGAAAGTAGCAGTCTTGATGATAATATGTATTATGAACTTGATTCAGACAGTTTAATTAATGTTTTTGATGATTTGGAAAATTATCAAAAAAATGAAACTGAAGATGATGAATAAAAAAATTTAGGGAGAATGAAAAAACTCCCTTTTTTATTTTATTTATATTCAAGTCTTTCACTTGAAACAATTTTACCATCTTCTGTCACAATTACCTGATAATACGCCTGTGCTCCATACAAAATAACTTTCCAGTTTCTAAAGCCCTTTTTGTATAATCCAATGTGCTGAGTTCCTACTGTTTCACTAAATTTTTTTTTCACTTCTTCAATACTGTTATTCATAATAACATCTCGTGACACCACTGCTGAGTTTGGGACAACTCTTTTTCCAACAGATGAACAACTTATTATCATTCCAAAACATAAAATTATTATTATTTTTTTTATTTTCTTTTCCACTAATTATTCACTACCTCTATTTTAATATCAAATTGTAAATGTTTTTTTTCCTTATCTGAATATGCATATTTTATTTTTCGCAAAACAGCGTTTGGATTGTTACCTAAAATTTCATTAATATTCTGGTTAGCTTTTTCAATGCTCTGAAAATTATTTGCAAGTTCAGTATTTGAAAGGTCCTTCATTTTCAAATAATTGAACATATTAAAAGTTTCAAACATAAAATTCTCCTTTCCACATCAAATCTCAAGCCTTTTGATGTATAATTAATAAAATTATTTTCCCAATTCTTCATAAGTTTTTTCTAAAATTTTCTCAAAAGATAAATTTGTTTTAAATCCAGCAGCTTTTATGTGTCCACCACCACCAAAAATTGAAGCTATCTTATTTACATTGTACTTATCATTTGATCGAAAACTTCCTTTTAATAAACCATCTTCCTGTTCCCGTACGAAAAGTGAAATTTCGATTCCTTCGATTTTTAAAAGCATTTCTGATGTACTGTTTGTGTCATCCTTTTCAATACCTAGTTCTTTCATTTTTTCTTGTGTCAGATAATAGCTGACAAATTTATATTTTTCATCAACTTTTTTATTTTTATAAACTTCACCAATAAAATCAACTTGTTTTTCACTCACTGCAAAAATAATATTAGCAATTTTGTGATTATTCATACCTGCCTCAATTAATTTGGAACATACGAGAAAAGTATGCGACGTAACGTTATCATGCCTAAAGTTTCCAGTATCATTAATTATTCCAAGATACATATATTCAGCAATTTTCTTTGTCAGTTCAATGTCAAAAATCTTTAAAAACTGATATAAAAGCTCTCCTGTACTGCAAATATCTTCTACATAGTTAAAATCCGCATGTTCAGTATTGCTGACATGATGATCAATATTTATTGATTTTTTACTCAATTTTTTAATTTCTACAGCTCTTTCATACCTTTCCTGATTTGCACAGTCCAGACTTATAAACAAATCAAATTTTTCATTATTCTGAAAATTTTTCTTGAATTTTTCACTAAATTTTTCATAATCCCAGATAAGCCCTGTATCTTCAAAATGCCTCATATATTTAGGCAGTTTATCATCGACCACAATCTTTATCATTTTTTCCATATTATTTTTTTTACAATATTCGTCTATCATAAAATAAAATGCCAAAAGTGAGCCTAGTGCATCTCCATCTGGATTAATATGTGCTGTTAGAATAATACTTTTAGACAATTTTATTTCATTTACGATTTCTTTTGGAAGAATATTTCCTCTGTAATTTTTATTCATAAATTTTATTCTCACTTCTATTCTAAATTTTAATTAGTAGAACGTATCATATACCCGCTACCAGCTTTTTTAGCTTGATTTTCCATTGTTTTTAAAGTATTTGGATTATCAGTCATATTTGACATTACCACATAGACTGTTCTACCGTTTACAGATGTTTTTTTGTAGTAAAAATTTCCACCTAATTTTTTTGTTATTTCTCTAGCTGAGGCTTCTGAGCCTACTGAAGCAACTTGAATGTACTTTTTGTGACCTTTAGATTGTCGATTTTTCGCATCTTCCCTAGCTTTTTTTGTTGCTTCCTCTTTAGCTTTTCTAGCTGCCTCTTCTTTTGCACGTTGTCTAGCTGCTTCTGCCCTTGCTTGTGCTGCTGCCTGTTCTTTTCTAGCTGCTGCTTCTTGCTGCTGTTTTTTTAGTTCAGCGTGTCTTGCTTCAGCTCTTTCCTCTTCCTGACGTCTTTGTTCAGCCAATTTTTTCTGTTCTTTTTGTCTTTTCTGTTCCAGTTTTTGAGCTTCTAATTTTTTCTGCTCTTCTTTTTTCTTATCTTCCTTAGCTGTCTTTGGATTATTTTGAGGCTGTGTCTGCTGGTTATTTACTGTAGGGTTTTGTAAGTCTACTGTTTCAGCAGATTTCGTCTGTTCAAGCTCCTTTGCAACTGTTTCATTATTATTTTCAATAACCTGATTTGGCAAAGTTAGATTATTTTTATAGTCCTTGGAATTGTAAAAGTCCTTATTTCGAACTTTCATTTCCTTTGTAACACTTTCGGTCGTAGTTACCTTTGATTTCTTGTAGCCTGTTGCAAGTACTACACCATAAGTAATAACAGCAACAATTCCAACTGCTCTCATTACTTTAAATGGATTTAATCGAAAACTCATTTTTTCTCCCTTCTTTTCCCTATTTTATTTTTGTTGAAACATCTTTTATTTATTAGATAATTGTCCAATAATTATAAATATTTCATTAAATAATTTGTTTTAATATTTTTTTAGAATTTTCTGCTGCCAGTTTCACAAAAGTTTTATATTCCATATCAGATTCGTCTGTAATTGAATCTGAAATTGAACGGATTATCAAAAATTTTACACCTAACCTTGTACAGACTTGAGCCACAGCTCCACTTTCCATATCCACGCAAAGTGCTTCAAAATCTTTTCCAAGTTGAATTTTTACATTTTTTTTACTAACAAACTGATCTCCAGTCAAAATTCTTCCAAGCAAAATCTGATGCTCAAAATTTGTTATACTTCCAGTTTTTTCAATTAGATTTTTATCTGATTCAAATGCCCATTCCTTCATTTGAGGGATTTGTCCCATCTTATAGCCAAAGGCTGTAGCATCAACATCGTGCTGAACAATGTCCCGCCCAACAACAACATCTCCAACTTTCAGCCTTTCATCCAGTGATCCAGCTACTCCAGAAAAAATAACTTCTTTTACATCAAATTTTTCAATTAGTAAAGTTGCTGTAATTGCAGCATTTACCTTCCCAATTCCAGATTGCACAAAAACAACATCTTTATCATTAAATTTTCCAGTAAAAAATGATATTCCGTTTATTGTGTTTTCCTTAATATCATTAATTTCTTTTTTAATTGCTTCAGCCTCTTCAATTACTGCTCCAATAATTCCTATCATTATTTCCTCCGATTTTTATTTTTCATTTTCAATATTATTAGTGTTTTCATTATTAACATTTTCAGTATTACTATCTTTATTTTCAATAGTTGTATTTATATTTCCTTCATAAATATATGTATCTTTAAGTTTACAAGTTTTTGTTTCATTTGTATTAAGAACTGCCTGAAATTCCCATTTTTCATTTTTTCCAAGCGAACTTATGTTGTCAACAGCATCTCCAATTTTTGCTCCATTTTCATCAAAACAAGGAATTTCTATTGTCAAATTTCTCTTAGTTACTCCATTATGAGTCAAAATTCCTGTAACAATAGTTTTTCCACCAGTTATTTCCACTTCTGCATTTGCAAATTTGTATTTTGTATTTTTGGCCTTTATTTCTCCATCTTTTCCACCAATAATACCTCCTATTAATTTACCAGTTGTCCCGATAACCGCTCCAGTAATTCCACCTGCAGCTTTTATAGTTCCTCCGACGACACTTCCAACACCGCCAACAATTCCACAAGATGAAACTCCAAACATTATTCCAATCAATAAAATCCTTTTTTTCACTGTTCTTAATCCCTATTCCTTTTTTATTTTTTATAAAATTATCTTTCGTTATGTCTATTTAATAATCTAACTTTTTATATATTTATTAAAAATAATACATTTTTCGAAAATTTGATATATTATACAATATATGATTATAAAACGATATTAGTATAACATTAGAATATCATATTCCAACTAAAAAAACAAGGCAAATCATCTAATTTGCCTAAAAAATAAACTAGAATCATTGCCCACATTTATTTAAATTGCAGTTCTCAAAATTTCAAAGTTTCCAATAGTTTTTGTGTTGATGCCAACAGGGATTAAAATTGTTTCGCCTTTTTTTATTGCAAGCTCTTCATTTTCGCCCCATGTAATTTTTCCTTCTCCTTCCAGTATCGAATAAATTGTCATACTTTCATTATTCACATCTTCAAAGGAATCAGCGAATTTTACTTTATCAATTGAGTAGTATTCTTTTTTTATAATATGTTTTCTCAAAATATCTTTCCCATTTTCAGAATCATCAAAATCAGTATTTTTAATTTCCACTTCTTTTCCAAAATCAATTACATCAGCAGAATCCTGTAAGTGCAGTTCTCTTTTTTTCCCATTTTCATCAATTCTGTCAAAATCATAAATTCTATAAGTTACATCTGAGTTTTGCTGAACTTCTGCAAAAAGTACGCTTCCTTTTAATGAGGCATGAACTGTTCCAGGTGTAATATCAATAAAATCACCTTTTTTAACAGTTTTTTCTTCAAATAGTCCATCAAAATCATTTTTTTCTACTTTTTCCAAAAATTTTTTCTTTGTAATACCAGGCTTCATTCCCATAATTAAAGTTGCATCATCACTTGCCTCCATTATATACCAAGATTCGCTTTTCCCAAATTCATTGTGTTTTTTTAAGGCAACTTCATCGCTTGGATGCACCTGAATAGAAAGTCTATCATTTACGTCCAGATATTTTATAAGAAGCGGAAATTTGTTAGGATATTTTTCATAAACCTTTTTTCCAGTAAGCTCTCCTTTATATTCCTTGTAAATATCGTCCAGTCTTTTTCCAGCCAAAGTGCCATTTTCCACAATACCCATTCCATGCGGATGTGCCGACACTTCCCAAGATTCACCAATTTTTTTACCTTCAGGTAGCTTCATCCCCAATTTTGTTTCAAATTCACGTCCACCCCACACTTTTTCCACAAAAAATTTTTTAAATTTCATTGGATATAACATAAAAAATCACTCCTTTATTTATAGAATTAACTTTCAATAGTTTCTTTATTTTATGATAACATTTTAAAATAAATTTTACAATGATGTAATTAAAGATTTTACGAAAAAACTGCAAATAATATCTGCAGGAGGAAAAAGTTTTTTTATTTACATATGTCCATTTTTTCCCACAAAAAAATTTATTAATTAGTTTGAAAAATTTTGGTTAATATTGTAAAATGTTTGAAAGAATATTTCTAATATTAAGAGGTTAAAGAATATGTATATCTATGATGAACAGAAACTAAAAAAAGAAAATAGAAAAAGACGGTTGTTTATTTTAACGGATAGTTTATTGTATGTAATTCTTCCAATTACAATAGGATTTTTAAAAATTAGTAAGAATATTATATCTATTTGGTTAATAATTATTTTTGGAATTTTAAAGTTTTATTTGAAAACAAAAAAGGATTTTGTAAATGATTATAAGAAAGAAAATAAAGAAACTGGAGATTTTGAGAAAATTTTACGAAAAGAAAAGTTAAAAAAGAAAATTTTTTATTTAAAGATAGGCTGTGTATCCACTTGTTTAATTGTAATAACTCTGACTAGTATAAATATGTTTCAGTTGCCAAGTTATGTTAGGGATTTAAAAGAAATTAGGAAAATTATTTCAA
>ERZ773054.1275-NODE-1275-length-15781-cov-24.696681_pt1 | contig 15781 bp, 14 predicted proteins | sample MGYA00580630_ERZ773054 | MGnify/ENA primary metagenome ERZ773054 (study PRJEB29015, sample SAMEA2737994) | human oral metagenome | biome: human oral; feature: human-associated habitat; material: dental | place: China | collected 2115 ... | reverse complement strand
CCTGGGCCGCGCGCCGCGAGCCCATCCCCTGCGCCCTGACCATGATGGGCGACGAATTCGGGGGTCCCATCCCCGTCGGCCCCTTCGCACTCATCGGCGACGACTCCATTGGGCGCGGCATCGTGGAGACCCTGTCCGGCTCGAAGTCTCCGGCCGTGCTCATGGCCAACCACGGCCCCTTCACCATCGGGCGCGATGCCCGCGCCGCCGTCAAGGCCGCCGTCATGTGCGAGGAGGTCGCCCGCACCGTTCATATCGCCCGCGCCGACGGCGAGATCACGCTGATCGACCAGGACATGATCGACCGACTCAACGACCGCTACCAGAACGTCTACGGACAGCACTAGCAGCACTAGCAGCACTAGCAGCTCTGTCAGCACTGCGGCCGAGCCGCCGGCGCCGGCCGCGCCCCTCCCCTCTTCCTCCTCACCGAGATCGGTCGTACTCCGGCTCGAAATCGGTCGCACTCCGCGCCGAGATCGGTCGTACTCCGGCTCGAGATCGGTCCGGTTCCGCATCGAGATCGGTCCAGCTCCGCACCGAGATCGGTCGTATTCCGCGCCGAGATCGATCCATCTCCGGCTCGAAATCGGTTTGAGGGGCCTGACGGCATGCCTGGCGGCGGCTTGCTACAAGGCCTACGACGGGCCCTGCCGTGAGAGGCGGATGGCGGGCGCCGCGCCTCAATGACCGGTTCCGGACCGCTACTGGTAGCGGCGAGGTCTGCTCGTCTCGCCCCGGGCGTCACCGGCGGTTGACGACGATTAATACTGGATGACGTCAACGTACCTTCGTCGCATGAACGTGCCTTTCTCCCATCCTTCTGGGGTTAAAGCTCAGAAGGATGGGAGAAAAGTACGTCCACATTGGAAAAGTACGTCCACGTTCCCGAGGGGAGCCCCGGACGCCCCGCTCGCACCTTCCGCCCTAGACCACGAGAGCCCGGGTGGCGCGGCGATCAGGCTCAGAGGACTCTGAACGTCCAGGCCCAGCCACGGCCAGTCCGCCGTCCTCCCCCGCGATCGCTCTTTCCCGCGCCGGTCCCAGTCATCGCGCGCCTGCTTCGGCGAGTACCGCAATCCGCTGCCCGGGAACCGGAAGTACGGTCAAGCCCCGGAGCACGCGCCGAGCACATCGACGTCGAGCACCCGACGGGAGGGGAGTGCCACCAGTCCCAGAGCGCGCACCGAGCGCATACCTCCACGCCGGCCGCCTCACCCCGGCCGCCCTCGGCCCCGGAGCACGCGCCGAGCGCATGCTCTGGGGCCGAACGCCGACCTCGTGCCGGAGCTAGACCGATCTCGACGCGGAATACGACCGATCTCGACGCGGAATACGACCGATCTCGAGGAGGGCGAGACCTCCCATGCCGGAACCTGCGCCTCTGAGCCTCTGAGCCCAATCCGCAGTTCGAGTCCACCGCCTCCCTCACTCGAGATGCGCGTACATATGTGCATATATACCTGACCAAATCCCGTCGTCCCCCTTCTCCGCAGCAACGAAGCAGGCCCTGCCCGAGACGCCGAGCCCAGCACGAGTACATATGTACCCTTCGAGGTCTACCGACAATGTTCCTAGCTCGTCTATTGTTAGCCCGTGCTCGAAGGAGAGACACGGTGGCTGCGCGCATCGCGGCGCGCTCGACTCCTTCCGCACGATCAAGGAGGGGATCCATGGAGCGCAATCTTCTGAGGCGAGAACTCATCCAGTTGGACTGGGAGGTCTCGAACCAAGATGAGTTCTTCGACAGAATGAGCGACAAGCTCTTAGGCCTCAACTATGTAGAAGCATCTTTCCCAGCCGCCGTGAAGGCGCGCGAGCAGGCCTATCCGACGGCGCTTCCGACCCAGCCGGAGGCCATTGCCATCCCGCATTCAGACGCCGAGCACATTATTGAGCCCTTCATCGCCTCGACTCGACTCGCATCACCCATATCCTGGTGCGAAATGGCGAATAACGATGTGATCCACGAGGTTCGCTTCATCTTCATGCTCGGCTTCACGAAGGAGGAGGGACATGTCAAGGCCCTCCAGATTCTTCTTGAGAAATTCCAAGATCCAGAATTCATGAAGAATCTGAACCAGGCGCAGACCGAGGACGACTACTTCAACGCCCTCTCCGCGCTATCGAGAATAGGCGACTGATCCTCCGTCCCCACAACACCCATCCCAACCATCCAGAAAAGGACACGCAATCATGAGCGCAAAAGTCATCGTCGCATGCGGCAGCGGAGTCGCCACATCCCAGACCGTTGCCGGCAAGGTGTCCCGCCTCCTCAAGGAGGCGCATATTGACGCCGACGTTCAGGCCGTCGACCTGAAATCGGTCGACCGCCATCTCGAAGGAGCGGCCGCCTACATCACCATCGTCCGCGAGAACAAGCAGCGCGACCTTCCGGTCATCAACGGGATCGCCTTCCTGACAGGAATGGGGCAGGACCAGGAACTGTCCAAGCTGATCGACGCCATCAAGGCAAACGACAAGCGCTGAGCAAGCGCCCACGAATTACCGCACGACCTCGAGAAGAGAATATCATGCAGATTCTTCAGGGCTCAGTGAGCTTCTTGCTGTCGCTGGGAGCAGCAATATTCGTTCCAATTATCATCATTGTTGCGGGTCTACTCGTCCGCATGAAGGTCAAGGACGCCATCTCCGCGGGCATCACCCTCGGCGTGGCGTTCTCCGGGATGACGATGCTCATCACCTACATGACCACGGCCATCACGCCCGCCGCCCAAGCGATGTCGGACACCGTGGGCGTCAACCTGCCGGTCACCGACGGCGGCTGGACCACCATGTCCACCATCTCCTGGTCATGGCCCTACGCCTTCCTCATGTTCCCTCTTGTCATCGGCATCAATATCGTTCTCATCCTGATCAAGCAGACCGAGACATTCAACGCCGACCTCTGGAACATCTGGGGGAAGATCTTCACAGCGGTCGCCGTGTACTACATCACGGGCTCGACTGCGATCGCTTTCGTACTGGCTGCTATTCAGACCGTCTTCGAACTCAAGACCGCAGACTTCCACCAGCATCGCGTCGAGAAGATGACGGGAATTCCCGGCGTCACGATCACGCACCGCATGGTCTTCCTCGCCGCGCCGATGTATCCGATCGACTGGCTGCTGCGCAAGATTCCGGCACTCAACCGCTCGTTCAACGCCACCGATCTGCGCAACAAGGTGGGAATCCTCGCGGAGAATCATATTCTCGGATTCATTCTGGGAATTCTGTTCGGGGTGCTGGCGCGGTTCGACGTGGCGGCCACATTGACGCTCGGCATCCAGGCCGCCACCGCCCTGACCCTCTTCCCGGTGATCTCGAAGTACTTCATGCAGGCTCTCGAACCCATCTCAACCGCGATCTCCGACTTCATGCGCAACCGGTTCAACGACCGCCAGCTCTTCGTCGGCCTCGACTGGCCCTTCCTGGGTGGAGCGAATGAGATCTGGCTCGCCGTCATCTGGACGATCCCGGTGACCCTGCTCTACTCGTTCTTCCTTCCGGGGAACCAGATCCTCCCGTTCGCGGGAATCATCAATGTGTGCATCGCCGTGGCCGCCTACTTCGTCTCCCGGGGAAACATCATTCGGATGCTCATCCAGTGCACCATCTTCGCCCCGGTATTCCTGTGGGTCGGCACCGCCTTCGCCCCGTTCATGACCGAGCTGGCCAACTCCACCAAGGCCGTCGAGCTCACCGACGGACAGCTCATCTCGAATTCGTCGATCGACGCACCGATATTCACCTACGCCCTCTCCCACCTCATGCGGGTGGCCGAAGGCAACGTCCTTCCGCTGGTCGTCTTCGTCGTCTGGCTCGTCTGCTTCGTCCTGTACTCGCGCGAGCTCGTCCGCGAGCGCAATGCCGCCCGTCGGGATGAGACCGCGGACGCCGATGCCGTGCCCGCATAACCCCTGCCCCCCCCCTCACAAAGGAGTACCCATGCTGGAATCTTTCAAGAAGGACCTGTGCGCTATCGCCAAGCGCGCTCAGATCGACGGCTTGTGCAAGCACAAATCAGGCAACTTCTCCATTCGCGACGACCAGACCGGGCTGCTCGCAGTCTCCCCTACAAGCCTGAACCGCGAAGAGATGAGTCCGCGCGACATCGTCATCATGGACCTCGACGCGCGGGTCATCGAGAACGAAACGGGATTGCGGCCCACCTCCGAGGTGCTGATGCACATCGAGATCTACAAGGCGCGGCCGGAGACTCGCGCAATCGTCCACACCCATTCGCCCTATGCCACATCCTTCGCAGTCCTGGGCAAGCCCATTCCCGCAATCGTCTACGAGGTCGCCAATCTGGGCCTGAGCAGAGGCAGAATCCCGGTGGCCCCCTACGCGCGCCCGGGAACCCCCGAGCTCGCGCAGTACGTTCGCGAGGCCGCGGCCGAGGCCGACTGCATTCTGCTGGAGAAGCACGGCGCCGTGGCCATCGACGACCGCAACATCTATGAGGCCTTTCTGAAGGCCGCCTATATCGAGGAGCTCGCCGAGCTCTATCACCACGTCCTGACAGCCGGTGGCGCCGAGCCCGATTGTTTCGAGCAGGACGAACTGCGCCGGTGGGAGTATCCCAAGCAGATCAAATTCGCAGACTGAGGACGGCTCTGAGACGAATGAAGAAGATACTGAACAGCGCGGACACCTTCGTACGCGACACCATGGAGGGCATCGAGGCGGCATACGGCGATCGCATCGAGCTGCTGGGGGGCGACTTCCGAGTACTCGTGTCGAAATACCCGAGGAAGAAGGGAAAGGTCGGTATTGTCACGGCCGGCGGGTCGGGGCACCTGCCGCTGTTCCTCGGCTATGTCGGTCAGGGCATGCTCGACGGATGCGCGGTGGGCGAGGTCTTCGCCTCCCCCTCGTCGGAGAAGATGGCCGACATGATACGGGCATGCGACTCCGGTGCCGGAGTCCTGTGCCTTTACGGAAACTACAACGGCGACATCTTCAACTTCCGCATGGCCTGCGAGGACGTCGAGTTCGACGGCATCGAGACCAGGCAGCTTCTCGGCCGCGACGACGTGGCGTCCTCGCCGAAGGATGCGAAGGACAAGCGCCGCGGAGTCGCCGGCATCGTCTACGCCTACAAGGTCGCGGGCGCGGCCGCCGATGAATCGCGGAGCCTGGACGAGGTCGTCGCGGTGACCGAAAGAGCCCTGGCGGGCACCCGCACCATGGGAATCGCCCTCTCTCCCTGCATTGTGCCGAAAGTCGGGGAGCCCACCTTCACCATCAACGACGACGAGATCGAGATCGGCATGGGAATTCATGGCGAGGCGGGGATCGCCGTCAAGCCCATGATGACCGCCGACGAGATCGCCGACCTCATCATCCGGACCATTGAGACGGACATGCCGCTCGCCAGCGGCGAGGAGGTCTCCGTCATGGTCAACGGCCTGGGCGGCACCCCGCTGGAGGAGCAGTTCATCGTCTACCGGTCGGTCGCCTCCCTCCTCAAAGACCGGGGCGTGACCGTCTTCATGCCGCATATCGGCGAATTCGCCACCTCCATGGAGATGGCGGGGCTGTCCGTCACGATCCTCAAGCTGGACGAAGAGCTCAAGAGGCTCCTGCGCGCCCCCGCCTTCACCCCGTTCTACACGAACGCCAACAAGTGAGGAAGCTGAGGAAACCATGCTCGACCCAACCACCGTGAGCCGGATCTTCTGTTCCATCAGCGCGCTGATGGAACAGAACCGGGGCTATCTGGTCGAACTCGACCAGGTCAACGGAGACGGCGACCTGGGAATCTCCATGGACGACGGTTTCAAGGCCGCCGCCGCCTACTTCGCCCAGGCTCAGGAGACGGACCTCGGCCAACTCCTGCGTCAGGGCGGCAAAGTACTCAACGAGGCGGCCCCGTCCTCTCTCGGCACCATCCTCACCTTCGGCCTCATGGGCATGGCCAGGAGACTGCGCGGAAACCGGGAGGCCGATTTCGTCACCGCCGTCGAGGCCCTGAATGCGGGTGTGCAGAACATGATGGACAAGGCGGAGTCGAAACCCGGCGAGAAAACGATCCTCGACGCCCTCGTCCCCGGCGTCGAGACGCTGCGCTCCGAGGCGGAGGAGGCGGCCGGCGACGCCGAGGCGGAGCGGGCCCTGCTGCACAAGGCCGCCGAAGCCGCTGCCGCCGGATCGGAGGCGACCAGGCAGATGAAGGCGGTCCACGGCCGAGCCGCCTACTCGGCCGCGCGGAGTCTGGGAGTGCTCGACGGCGGCTCCGTCGTCGGGCGTCTCATATTCGCGGGCATATCGTCCGCCTCGAGCGGGACAGCGCAGGACGAGCACTGAGCCGACTGCCGGCTGTAGCCCGGCCGCCTCCCGATCACGAGGCGACCGGGCTACAGGGCGGAGAGAATCACGGCGGCCGTCTCGTAATCCGTGACGAGAGAGTTGATGATCCCGCCCCGGACGGCCCCGATGATCGCGTCCGCCTTCTCGGCGCCGGCGGCCACGCCCACGACCATCGGGATCCGTTTGAGGTCCTCCAACGGGAGCGCAAGCGTGCGTCTCGACAGGGGCGTCACCACATGCTCGCCCTTCATGTCGTAATGATGATCGAGGATGTGCCCGATGGCGTTCCCCCTCCGGATCGCCTGCACCACGTCGGGCGTGAGGTACTCGGCGAGAATATTGCCGGGACCGCGCGCCTCAATGCCCGCAATACCGACCATGGCCATATCCGCACGTGCTCCCAGGGCGAGGGTCGTGGCGACCTTCTCCTCCCGCATGAGCGAGGGGAGCAGAGCCGGATCGTCGACGATCAGGGGCATGGACATGCGCGACATTTTCGCCCCGAGCTTCTCCGCGATCCTGCTGCACACGGTCGGAGCGTCCCGCCCCCACTCCGGAAGACCCCCCGGGATCGATCCGAGCAGCTGCACAACGGTGCAGTTGACTCGGGTGAGCGGCTGAAGGTGACGCGCCACGGCGGAGATCGAGCGTCCGTTGCCCACCGCGAGGACCTGGCCGTCCAGCAGGGTATCGGCCAGGAGCTCCGCGGCCGCCTGGCCGATCGCCCCCATCGTGTCGGACTCCGGCACCTCGGCCACACGAATGCTCTCGATGGGAAGACGACGACGCAGATCCGTCTCGATCGCGAGAATCCGCTCCAGGGGGTGAGAGATCGAGATGCGGACGATGCCCCACTCACGCGCATGGGTGAGCAGCCGCGAGACATGGGGACGGGAGTACCCCACCCGCTCGGCGATCTCGGACTGCGTGAGCCCCTGCTCGTAGTACATCCTGGAGACCCGCAGCAGGATCTCGACATCCGCGCGCCGACTCCCCGCGACCATGCCCCCCATCCTAATGACCTTGAAGGGCGGTGCGGTACGGAAGTGCTGGGGAGAGCGGGGTGGACGTGGTCGCGGGGCGTGCAGAGCCGCCGGGGTGCGCCCTACTGCAACGTCAACAACGTCAACAACGTCAACACCGGTTTTTCGCCCGGCACCCGGGAAAGACGTCGCTCGGGCCCCGTCTGGAGCCCGACGTCGAGAGCATGACCCGGCCCCGGGAACGCGTGCTGATACGTGTTCCCGGGGCCGAGTGCCGACCTCGTGCCGGAACCGAACCGATCTCGAGCCGGAAACCGACCGATCTCGAGCCGGAAACCGACCGATCTCGACGCGGAAGTGGACCGATCTCGACGCGGAACTCAACCGATCTCGGCGCGGAAGCGGACCGATCTCGACGGAGGCGGAGGCGGGGCGGAAGCGGTCAGATGTCCTCCAGAGAGGCCCCCTTGGTCTCACGGGCGAAGAGGTAGATGACGCCTCCGATGAACAGCAGCACCGCGAAGACGACGAAGGGCAGGAAGACCACGTCGGCGCTCAGCTTGCTGCCCCCGATAAGCGCCCCGACGAAGTAGGGGCCGACGACCTTGGCGACCGCGCCGATGCCGTATCCCAGCCCCAGGCCGGTCGAGCGGGCCTCGGTGGGGAACTGCTCACCGCCGAAGGCGTTGAGGATGCCGAAGGCGCCGTCGCCGAACATCATGACGATGAAGATGCCCGCGAAGAACACGTAGCCGGCACTGCCGATCTCGTCCCCATGGACCATCCGGGTCGACAAGGCCGCGATCAGGGCGCCGATACCGCCGATCACGCCGCAGCCGAACATCGTCCAGCGCCGTCCGATCCGATCGGAGATCCATGCCGAGCCCAGGCGCCCCAGCAGGTCGCCCAGAGAGACCAGCATGAACAGGGTCGCGACCGTGCTCGCCTGGAACTTGAAGGACTGTCCCAGCAGCGTCTGCCCCCAGGACTGGACGGTGAAGGAGCCGAGGATGAAGGAGAAGGAGCCCAGCGCCACCACGAGCAGCTGGCGGGGGTACTTGGTGAAGATGACCGAGTACGACGCCGAGGCCTTCTCGGGGATCGGGGGCAGGGCGGCGACCTGCTCCACGGGGATCTCCATCGCCCAGGCGTAGGCCGCCCGGGCCTCCTCCTCGCGTCCCTTGGACTGGAGGAAGCGCGGCGACTCGGGGACGACGCGCGCCCAGGCCAGCAGCACGATGGGCACGCAGCCCACGGCGATCAGGCCGCGCCAGCCCAGGGCATCGCCGCAGTACTTGGTGACCAGGCCGCCGAGGAAGATGCCCGCGGGGATGAAGACGCTCGTCAGGCCCGACAGGAGGCCGCGCTGCTTGGCGGGCACGAATTCCTGGACGAAGGGCACCGAGGTGATGTTCAGTCCCCCGACGCCGAAACCGACGCCGGTGCGCAGAACCGCCAGCAGGATCCAGCCGTTGACCGGGGTGAGGGCGGAGGCGGCCGTGAAGACGACGAGGACGACGATGCACCAGATGAAGGCGTGCTTGCGTCCGAAGACGTCGGCCAGCCTGCCCCAGGTGATGGAGCCGAGAACCGTGCCCAGACCGGCCCCGGCGAGGATGACGCCGGAGTGGAAGCCGGTGAGGTTCCAGCCCGGCGCCTCGATCAGCAGATTGACGATGAATCCGATGAGGAACATGTCGAAGAACTCCGACACGTTGCCCACGATGGCCATCCCGATGAGGGACTTCTGGTGACCGGTCAGGCGATGCCCGTCGATCTGCTCGGGGGCGGTGAGCGCGCCACCGGCTGCCGAGGATCCGGACGAGGCGGAAGAAGCAGTGGTACTCATATGCGTGATTCCCCTTATCGCGTGGTCAGCGTACGATGTCCGAGCCGTGGAGAGCCTGGAGCTCGCCGGGGCGCACATGCGTGAGGTCGCCGTGGTGGGTGAGCGCGAGCTGAGCCACTTTCGTGCCCATCTCGATGCCGCGCTCGACATCGCCGTCGAGCCAGCCGTGGAGCGTGCCCGCCACGAAGGAGTCGCCGGCGCCGGGCCGGTCGATGACCGGGACGGACTTGATATCGAAGACGCGGTCCGTCTGAGCCGTGGACAGGTAGGTGCCCGCGCGCCCGTCAGTGGACACTACCGTGGGCACGCCCATCTCCTCGTGCAGACGGCGACACACGCCCACGCCCTCGCCCTCAATGCCGAAGACGATGCGGGCGTCGGAACGCGAGCAGAACAGGATCGCCGCCCGCCGCGCAATGGGCTCGAGCACCGCGCGGGCCTGCTCTCCGCTCCACAGCAGGGAGCGGAAGTTGACGTCGAGCGCGACGTCGACGCCCCGCTCATGGGCGGCATCGGCGGCATAGCGCACTACGGCGGCGGTCTCGGGGGTCAGGGCGGCCGTGATGCCGGTCAGGAAGACGACCCGGGTGTCGAGCAGGGCGTCCCAGTCGAACTCCTCGGGGCGGATGGCGCGGAAAGGCGTGTACTGGCGGTCGTATGTGACCTTGCCGGGAAGCGGGAACTCGCCCGGCTCCAGGAAGTAGAGGGCCACGCGACCCTCGTCGGTCAGGACGACGTGGCTCATGTCCACGCCGACGGCGGAGTACTCCAGCGCGATGCGATCGGCCAGCTCCCCCTTGGGGAGCTTGGTCGCCCAGGCGGTGGAGCGGCCGAGTTCGGACAGCAGTCCCGAGACGTTCGCCTCGGAGCCCGCAGCGGTCATGCGCAGAGAGCGGGCTGTGGCCAGGCGATCGCCGCGCTCGCATGTCAGGCGTATCTGCCCCTCGCCGATGGTTGTCAGATCGTACGTCATTGTTCGATTCCTTATCCGACGGCCGCCGGACGGCCGTCTGACGGCGGGCCCGGAGACCCGCGCCGTCGAGGTTATGAGAGGTGTAGATGTCACGAGAAGTAACTGGAAGTAACGAGAAGTCACTTGGATGCTCCGGCGCACCGGCGTGACCGCTGGAGCGTCCACTGGAGCACCGCGGAGCACTGCGGAGGACCGTGCCGCCGGAGCGGCCCGCCCCACGGCGAGGAGCCTCAGGGCGCGAGGACCGGGATTCCTGCTGCTGAAGCCCTGCTCTCGATGAACTTGCGGGCGATGACGCACCTGGCAACCGAATCGGGCGCATCGTCGTTCCACATCTCGATCATGAGGCGGCCCGTCCAGCGCTGGGCTCGGAGCAGCTCGAAGGAGCGATCCCAATCGACGATGCCCTCGCCCATCCCAACGCGCCTGGGCTCGCCCCGACGCACGTCCTTGGCGTGCATGGCGACCATGTGCCCCTTTCCGGCCTCCAGCTCGACAGCGGGGTCGAGCCCCTGCTCGGCGATATTGCCGAGGTCGGGATAGACCTGCAGATAGGGGGAGCCGACGGCCCGCACGAACTCCATGGCCTTGCGGATCGAGGTGACGTCGGTGCCGTCGACATTCTCAATGCCCATGATCACGCCGAGACGGGAGGCCATGGGAACCGCATCGGCGAGAAGTTCGCCGTACCAGCGCGCTGCATCAGGAGAGGGATCCTCGTAGTAGGCGTAGTAGCCGGCGATCTGGATGACTGGGGCGCCGAGGTCGTGGCAGACCTGGAGCCCCCGGGCCATGACCTCGCGCGCCCGTTGCCGCACGGCGGGATCGGCCGAGCCCGGAGCGATCCCGCGGTGAACGGACAGGCAGACCCCGCCGATGCCGGCGCCGACCTCGGCGGCGGCATCGCGCACCCGATGACAGGCTGCGGCGTCCCATTCCAGACGGGCCTGGCGCTGCGGCGACTCGTCGATGGAGATGTCGAGGAAGGAGAAGCCCGCCTCGGGCACCTGCGCGAGGAATGTCCTCCAGTCATCGGCGGTTTCGAGCGGGCCCGCGACCAGGGCCTTCTCGTAGATGCCCAGAGTGATGCCGTCGGCAAGTCCGTCGGCAAGGCCGTCGCTGAGGCCCGCGGTCATGACCAGACCTCGTCGAGGGCCTCCCGCAGCTCCTTGGCCGCAGCGGCAGGATCATCAGCCCCCACAATGGCGCGCCCGGCGATGACGATGCCCACGGATCGCCCGGCGAAGGCCGGAAGGTCCTTCGCGGACACCCCACCGGTGATGGTGACGGTGAATCCCATGGCGGCGAGCTCGTCGACGCGATCCATGTCCTCGGTCTTCCAGGACAGGTCGCCGGCGGCCTCACGGTCGCGGGAGCGCTTAACGATGACGTGCTGGACGCCGGCGGCGCGCCAGGCGCGAGCCCTATCGGCGTCGTACCACTCATCGGCCAGCTCGACCTGGACCTCGCCGTTGAATTCGGCGGCGATCCGGCAGACCTGCTCGATGGTGGCCATCGAGGCGCCGGCGACGCAGGAGACGAGGTCGGCGCCGGCCTCGAAGGCGAGCCGGGCGATCTTGGAGCCGGCCTCGGCGATGCGCACATCGGCGAGGATCCGCTTGTCCGGGAAGAGGGCCCGGATGGCCCGCACGGCGTGGTAGCCCTCGCACAGCACCAGGATGGTGCCGCACTCGATGACGTCCACATGGGGAGCCGCCTTCTGCAACGGCCCCAGGGCACTGGGCAGGTCGAGGGTGTCCAGCGCGATCTGCAGCTCGGGTGCCATCTCGATTCGCCCCCGCTCAGCCCTGAAGGGGCTCGAAGGCGAAGAAGGTCGCCGCATTGTTCACCAGGAGGTCCTGGACGTAAGCGGGGTCGACGCCCTCGTCGTCGATGAGGCGCGGGCAGAAGACGGCCGGGTCGTAGTCGATGCCGGAGACCGAGCCGTAGACCTTCTGGTAGGAGGCCTTGCCCGAGTCCGTGCCCAGGAGGATCTGCTTGCCGTAGCCCTTCTGCCCCAGGGTCTTGATGAGGTCGACGCGGGCGTTGTCGGGCACGTACTTGATGCGGTTGGTGCCGTCGAGCTCGACGTATGCGCCCAGCTTGGTGATCTGCTCCTGGATCCACGGGTCCCAGTTGCGCTGGATGTGGCCGATAGCGATCTTCTCGGGCGCGACGCCCTGCTCGATGAGGAAACGGGCCTGTTCGGGGCCGCAGGTTCCCGCGGTGACATGGGTGTTGATCGGGGCGCCGGTCTCCTTGCAAGCGATGGCGACCGCCTCGCCGGTCTTGATCTCCCAGTCGGTGATCTTGCCGTAGGCGGTGGCCCACTTGATGCAGCCGGCCCGGATGTTCGTGCGCTTGACCAGCGGACCCATGTAGTCGTTGGCATCCACGCCCTCGAGGATGTCGGCGATGAGCAGATCGGCGATCTCGGCGACGGTGTACTGGTTGACCCAGGACTGGCGCCACTCGAGATAGACCTTCTGCTGGTGGAAGCCGGTGGCCTGGATGACCTGGAGGCCCGGGACTCGATCCACGACCCTGCGCAGCTTGAGGACGCCGCGCCCCGAGGAGGCGGGGCACATGTCCACGATGGTGGCGGTCGGGGCGAAGCGCTTGGAGGCCTCGACGAAGTAGGCCGCCTCCTGGGCCGCCTTGTCCTCGTCGATGAGGAGGTGGTCGGGGTCGATGTAGACCTCACCCGCGCCGACGCGGATGAGGTGGTCGTGAGCATTGACGACGCCCAGGGTGGAGGGGTCGACGTCGCCGTGGATTGTGCGGACGATTGCCATGGGCTCTCCTTTGAACGAATGATCGATGAGCGGCCCGAACGCGGGACCCGGCTGTGGGAACCGCCGTCCGGCGACTTCAACGTATGGGCGAGCCACCGAGTCTTAGAACGTCGCGACGCACATTCGTGCAAGCATGACTTCCGAAGGATGGAAAAGATTTCCCAACCATTCCGATAACCCTCCTAAATTGCCAAGAAAGACTCCTGAGAACCTTTTGGCGAAACCGGAGACACAGTCAGTTACGAGCTTCTAGAATGAACACATGTGCGCAAATCTGACTCGAAATCGCGCGTCGCTGCTGTTGGAGGTCTCCCGTCTGTACTGGGAGGAGGAGCTCGGGCAAGCGGAGATAGCCGAACGTACGGGCTACTCGCGGCCCACGGTCTCGCGCATGCTCACCGAGGCGCGCCGGGTCGGCATCGTGACCGTCACCGTGGCCCACCCCATCGAGCGCCTCATGGCCCTGGAGGAGCGACTCACCGAAGCCTTCGGCCTCAAGACTGCGCGCGTGAGCGAGGCGACGCCCGGCAACGGGTCCGACGTCGGGTCCGAGGTCGCCCGCAGCGCCGCAGACCTGTTGTTGGAGAACTGCGGACCGCGCAGTGTGATTGCGGTCTCCAACGGGCGGGGAGTGGCCGCCGTCGTGCATCACATGCCCGAGCGCAGCTGGCCCTCATCGACCTGCGTGGCCATGCTCGGAAGCGTCGGGGAGTCCTTCAACACCGAGGACGGGCCGGATGTGTGCCGCAACTTCTCCCTGCGACTCGGCGGTCGCTTCCGCTCCCTGACCGTACCGCTCGTCTTCGACTCCTTATCCCTGGCCCGGGCCGTGCGCAAGGAGGACCAGGTCGCCACGACGCTCGAGCTCGCCGCCCGCAGCGACGTCGCCCTGACCGGCGTGGGCACGGTCGGGACCTCGGTCAGTCCGTTGCTGCGCCGCTGGATGACCCCCGAGGTCGTGCGCGAGTGCCGCGAGCGCGGAGTGGTCGCGCACGTATGCGGTCACCATCTCGACGCCGGCGGCCGCCACGTGCACACCGCTCTGTGCGACCGCACCCTGTGCCTCGACCCGGACCGGCTCAAGGAGATCCCGCTGGTCATCGGCGTCGCCGCGGGACCGGACAAGGTCGTGGCCATTCGTGCCGCACTGCACGGCGGCTATCTCTCCGCTCTGGTCACCGACGAGACGACCGCACGCGCCGTCCTGAGCGCGTGAGCCGCTGACGGCCGTCTCACGCTGCGCCGGCGGTCGGAACAGCCCGAGGCCGGCCACCGCCCGGCGTCTGCTATCCGCCGGGCGTCCAGGGCTGGATTCCGGCTCAAGGATATGGTTTCGTGACCTCACTATTCCGCTCTGCGCCCTCCCCGGGGCAGCCCGCCGCTGTGCGCCGACCGTTTCTCATCCCGGCCGCCCTGCCGTCAGCCTCACGGTGAATGCCAACCGAATACCAAGGAAACGATTAGCCCATGACGCCTCAGAACAAGGTCCACTCCTCTGCGTACTACCTCATGATGGCCATCGCAGTGGTCGTCGGGATCGCGCTGGGCATCGGCATCTTCGTGTGGATCTCCATGAACGCGACCAGCCGCGTGCGGATCCCCGTCTACCTGCTCATCCTTCCCACCATCCTCCTGGTAGGCCTGGTCAGGTTCATTGACGGAGCCCTCGTGAAGCGCCGGCAGACCTCCAGCGGCCTGGGCAACCAGGACATGGCACCCCTGGCGAGCCCTTACGGTCAGCCGGACACCTCTGTCGAGTACGGCCGGCCCCCTCAGGTGGGGGGCCCGGCGCCCTACGGCCAGGCCCAGCAGCCCATGCCCGGCAGCAGCGCGGGCTACGGCCAGGCGCACGGCGCCACCGCCCCTGCCTACGGCCAGGCACAGCAGCCCGTTCCCGGCAGTGGCTCGGGCTATGGCCGACCGGCCACCGGCTACAGCCAGACGCCTCAGACGGACGCGCAGTCGCCCTACGGTCAGAACGGATCGCAGATCGGCTGAGTCCAGCCACCAGTTGGGCGCCCAACGAGAACAGGTTCGCGCCTGGCTCCTCAACAACTGATTCCGACAGAACGCAAGACGGGCTGGGCGGAGCGTGCGGCCCAACCTGAACGTACCTTTGTCGCGCAAACGTACTTTTCTCCCATTCTTCTGAGCTTTACCCCCAGAAGGATGGGAGAGAAGTACGTTCATGTTGGGAAGGTACGTTCACGATCCGGGCGAGCATCAGGCGGGTGCCCGGGTCCCGGAGGCTGGACCCACTCGCAGCCGCCACTGCCCCCGAAATCACCCGTCCGGGTGAGCCGGGTGAGCGGACTGCACATGGGAGAACGGGACCTCTACGGGGAGACTCCCATTTTTCGCTGAGATTCCGCGATTGTTCTCTGATCGCCAGAACTCGTTGCCGCGCTCCCATGTGCGCAGCCCCCCCCTCAGCGCACATGGGAGCGTCTCGCCCACAGCGACCGACGCTGTGGTTCCGCATGATTCCGGGGTTCTTCTCAGTTCGGATTGCAGATGAATGTGCAACCCGCCGCGTCAGCGGGTTCCGTGGCCCGCACACGGCTCTGCCCGCGCCGAGACCGGTCCAGCCGGCAGCTCTCGCTAGCCTGAGCCCATGGCTTCCACCAGAACCGCTAAGAGCGCCAGGGCGCGCACGGCCTACGTGTGCACGGACTGCGGATGGACCAACCCCAAGTGGCTCGGCCAGTGCCGTGAGTGCAAGGCCTGGGGCACGCTTGAGGAGTTCACAGAGGCCTCTGGAGCCTCCGGCGCCGGCGCCCTGGCGGCGGGCGGACCAGGATCCGGCCCGGTCAGGGCGGTGCACCCGGCCTCCGCCGCACGCCCCATAGGCGAGGTCAGCGCCGAG
>ERZ773054.1269-NODE-1269-length-15831-cov-3.264072_pt1 | contig 15831 bp, 12 predicted proteins | sample MGYA00580630_ERZ773054 | MGnify/ENA primary metagenome ERZ773054 (study PRJEB29015, sample SAMEA2737994) | human oral metagenome | biome: human oral; feature: human-associated habitat; material: dental | place: China | collected 2115 ... | reverse complement strand
CTACTCTTGAAAATGATGGAGTTAAAATTACCAAAATCCATCCTACTGCAAAGGTGGATCCTTCAGCACAGATTGATCCTTCTGTTGTTGTCCCAGAGAACTGTGTTATTGGACCAAATGTCGTTATCGCGAAGGGGGCTGTTTTAGGAAGAAATGTTCATATTTGAGCTAATGCGAATATCTGAGAATGAACGAGAATCTGGAACGGATCAAATATCTGAAATAATGCGCAAATCTGAGAATGAGCGTCGATCTACTATAGGGTACAAATCTGAGAATGAGCGAAAATCTGAGAATGAGCGAAAATCTGAGAATGAGCGAAAATCTGGGACAGATCAAACATCTGAAAGAATGCGAAAATCTGAGAATGAGCGAGAATCTGATATGATGTGCAAATCTGAGAATGAGCGAAAATCTGAGAATGAGCGAGAATCCGATATGATGCGAAAATCTGAGAATGAGCGAAAATCTGAGAATGAGTGGAAATCTGAGAATGAGCGAAAATCTGAGAACGAGCGAACATCAGAGAATGAGTGGAAATCTGAAATAATGCGGAGATCTGAAATCGTGCGGAAATCTGAGAATGAGCGAAAATCTGAGAATGAGCGGAAATTAGTCCTTATTCTGTTGTTGATGAAGAAGGAAATTTGATAGGTTATCTTCAGGAAGAGTAAATGAGAAGCAAGAGAGCTTTTGGAAAAGACTTTTTGGAAAAATTTATTAAAAAAAACCCCTGGAGCTGAAGACAAAATGGTCATTTACTCTAAAAAACACCTTAGAGCTGGAAACAAAAAAGAATTTTAAACCAAAAAATCCTCTAAGAAAGGAAATGAAAATCCTCAACTTCCAAAAAATCTTGAATCCTCAAAAGAAAAATTCCCCAGACCCCAAAAAATCAATAACCTCTGAAAAGCTAAGCAGTCGCACGCTTCAAGATCAGCATTTTTTCTCTCTTGCTACGATCTCCGCTCCCCCACTTCAAAAAATCCTTGAAAAGCAAAAAGCCGAGCCTGACCAAAAATTCAAATCATGTTACTCATCACCGAAGAGTTCCTCAAAATTTGGAAGCGTTGCAGACTGATCAGGCTCTTCTTCAAGAAAAGTAGAAAGTTGCGGTTTCTTTTGGAGCAATTTTGGGAGCGAATCCAGCAAAAGTTGATAGTCTCCAGACTTAGGATACACAAAAGTAATCGGATCCAGCAAACCCGTCGGTCTAATAATCTGTTCCACGACCTGTTCAGAAAGCTCCAGCTCATATTCAGCCGGCGTCGCAGAAAGGAAGATAGATTTGGCATCCTTTTTTACCTTCTGCGCCAAAACGGCGTGTTGATTGGATTTTCTAGCCTCACGATTCAAAAGACTGGAATCTGATTTTTGCTCCTTTTCGGTCTGGGTTGCAAGGACTTGTTGATGAGCACTAGAAACGAGTTCCAAATCGGCGGCAGCCTCATCTAAAGCTACTTGATCCAAGGGTTTCCAACCAAGAACCGCTTCTAATTCCTCAAATCTTAACGGTCTATGGTCAATTGCAGAGGGTAAACGGAACCCATAACGAATCAAATTATTTTTTCTTGCCCTATCCCCTTGTGCCATTGCCCTGAGCTGAGGGATCGTCATATGCGATTCATCAATAATCATCAAAAAATCCTCAGGAAAATAATCAAAGATCGTATTCGGTGGCTGCCCGGGCAATCTCTGATCAAAGTAGAGGGAATAATTCTCGATCCCATTCACAAATCAGGTTTCTCTAATCATTCTAATATCGTATTCCACTTTCTTTTTGACTCTTTCCGCCTCAATACTCATCCCCATTTTCTCAAATTCTTTGATACGGAGTTCTTTCTCAGCATCCATCTGCAGAAGAATCGTTTCAAGGTCTGAAACATCTTGGAGATATTGCGTCGCAGGTCGGATCATCGCTTTCTGCACGGGAGCTTTGAGTTCGTAGGACTGAGCGTCTCTCATCTCGATCCTTTCCAAAAACTCCTCATCAAAAAAACAGCGATACAGACATCTTTCTGTAGAAGAGAAAATCTCCAAAATATCTCCCCTCATCTCAAACATTCCTTTCTCTATTTTCCCGTGAATCGGTTTATATTGCATATGAAGGAGCTGTCTTTTCAGATCATTGAAGTCGTATTTCTTGCCAACATAGAGCTGAAGGCAATTCTCCTCAAAAAATCTGCTTTGTCCGAGCCCGTAAAGCGAAGAAGCCGAAGCTACGACAATTACATCCTTTCTACTCAGAAGTGAAGCCATCGTTGCGAGCCTATACATCTCGATTTCGTCGTTGATCGTTGCCTCTTTTTCAATATAGGTCCCAGAACTTGGCAAATAACTCTCCGGCTGATAGTAATCAAAATAAGACACGAAATAATGCACCGCATTATCAGGAAAGAATGCCTTAAATTCTGTTGCAAGTTGGGCAGCAAGGGTTTTATTGTGAGAAATCACCAAAGTGGGTTGCTGGACCTTCTGAATAATATTAGCCATCGTAAAAGTCTTTCCAGTTCCTGTCGCACCAAGCAAAGTTATTTTCTTTTTCCCTTGATCAAAAGCTTCAGAAATCTGAGCGATTGCTTTGGGTTGGTCACCGGCAGGCTGATAAGCAGATTTGAGTTGAAACATCACCAAAAAACACAAAAAATAGAAACAAATAAGGCACAAAAAAAACAAGATTTCGCCAGAAACTATAGAGATTTCTCTTGAGATTGCAAGGAAGGAAAAAGAAAAGAAAGCTGACTGCATTCTCTATTAAGCCTCCTCCCAGAAGAAAAACTTTCTTCCTCTTTTTTCAAAAAGCAAACTCCGCTGGAAGAGTCTGCCTTGATGAAATCCTTTGAAAAACTTAATTATTCAATCTCATTATATCTTGGAAAGAAAAGATAGATGATATTGTAAAAAGAATCTACCACTTTATCAAGCCCCTTTTCCTGTTTGAGCATTTTCTCAGTAAGGATTCCCTCAAGTTTAAACATTTCGATCTCGACTTCCTTACCTAAGCTCTGAAATGCATTGCCCTGATAACTCGGATCATTTGCCTCACGAAACTTCCAAAAAAGTTCAGACTGCGATTCCACAAACCTGGCAAAAAGCTGCCCACCTTTAGTTTTTTGAATACTTTCCACCTTTCCTAAAATATAACTCCTAATAACCTCCTCCACTTCTTGCTTCTCTCCAGCAGTCAGCTGAGAAAAAATCGGTCAAAAAACCGGATGCTGTTCAAGATCCGAAAGATAAGGGATTTTTTTCTGACTAGCTTCAATATTCGCAAGGATATTTTTGATTTGTTCAATTTCCTGAGCCTGCATCAGCACCGTATGAATTTAAAAAAGCTCTCACAATACGGAGAGGGCTACTTCCAGTGAGAAGTATGAGGATTCTTCAAAAAAAATCAAGTCTAAATTGCCTCTCCCATTCATAAACCGCAATACAAGCCCAAAAATCAGAATAAAAATAAAGGGAAAGATTCAGATTTTGAAAAACTTTTTGAGCAGGAATACATTGCCTGCTTCCCTCTAAAAAAGGATCTTCCTCAAAGCTTCTTGAACTTGTAAATCTAGAGAAATTAGCTATGCTTGCTTCTCGAAAGCTTTTTATCTTGAAGAGGAAAGATGCTTGACCTCATCGCAATTACCTATGAGAATATTTGACCTTTTAAAGACCAGAAATTGAGCCTCTTTTTCAAGGAGGGAAACTTTTTAGTCAAGGCTCCTATTGGAACAGGAAAGAGTTTTTTGTTTTTTGATGGTCCAAGCTTTGCTCTCTACAAATCTTCCTGAAGAAATATCCTCAATATCCAGTCAAAAACAGGAACCGTAAAACTCCTTTTTAAGACGGAAGGACAAGTGTATCTCATTATCAGGCGTCTCAAGCAAGGGAAATCAAAAGATTCAACCAGTTCACAGCTTTTTTCTTGCGAATGTACAGAAATACAGCTTCTAGAAATGCTCCAAACAAGAGCACTTATCCAAAAAAACCTTGATATTGAAGACGAACTTAGAGCTCATCACATTATTCCCGAGGAGATCGTCTTTAAAAATGAAACCGATTTACAGCAGCAACTCACGAGTTTACTTCCACCCCAAGAGGTCTTTGAAAGCACGATCTTTCTCCTCCAAGATGCAGAGAATATCTTTGAAATGCAGCCAAGTCAGAGATTGGAGGTGCTAAAACACGTATTTTGACTCCTCGGAATCGATGAATCCAAAGAAATCGTCAGAGAAAGAAGAACCGCAGTAAAATATCAGATAAGATCCTATCAAGAAAGCACACCATATGAGCAAAAATTCCTCTCACTATTGAAGGGAATGCTACAACACTACAAAACATTGCAAACCCTACCGACCGCACAACCTTTTTTGGAAGAGGAAAGGAAAATTTTTGAGGAACTTGAGATGATGGGCGAGAAACTCAGCATTCAGAACTTTTCTCTCGATTCCCAGTTAAAAAGCTTCGTTCCCCGTCTTCAGAAAGCAGTCACTGAAAAGCAAGCTGAGTTATCTCAAAAGCAGGCAATATTTTCCGTGCGTTCAGAGCAAGAAAATAAGCTAAAAAAACAGATTCTCACCCATCAGGCAACCATTACCCAGAATAACGATCAGATTTCAAAGTTAGACAAGCTCCTTTCTGAGATTAACATAGAGGAAATCACCAGCTACAAACAGCAAAGAGAAAGCATCCTCCTCCAGCAACAAAAGCAAGAAGCGATCCCTGAGTTGAGCTTGATTTCCTCCTTTTACAACGAACAAAAAGCATATCTGGGTCTCCAGCCAAGAAGCGATTTCTCCCTTTGATGATCAAGAAACTTTATCCAAGAGCTTTTTCAATTGGGAATACATTTCAAGCAGGAACATGAACTCCTGCTCCAAAAAAAAGAAGCAGAAATACAAAATCAGCAAAGAGTCCGTTCACAGCTCCAAGAACAGCTAAAAGTTTTGACGGAACAAGAGCTTTTTTACCAAGGACAAGTAAAATCCCTTGCTGAGAGATTGGAACAATTTGATCTACAAACAAATCAAGATGCCAAATTTGATTGCTGAGAGATCGGAAAACCTTGCCCCTTCGTTCGCCTAATCAATCAACAACATTTTCAGCAAAGAGAAAAAGAAAAAAACCAGATCATTCAGGAGCAGGAAGCCTTATCTCAGAAAATTGCCATGCTAAAGCTGAGCGAAAAGAAACAAGAACTTGAGCAAGCCATCAAAGCATCTGAGAATGCAACTTCCTCTCAAGAAATCCAAAAAAATCTGACCGACCAGATGGAAATAAACCAAAACAAAAGGGAACTATTGAGAAAGTTTTTGCAAAGTTTCGACTACAAAGCATTTGAAACTACCGTAGGACAGCGAGAAACCCTCAATGCTTCACTCAAAGAAATTGAAAAAAAGCTCCAAGAAAAAGAAAACTCCCTCGCACATAGAGATCAGTATCAACAGGAAAAAATCTGACTCTTAACAGTAAATGAACAACTCATGCTCCAGATCTCCTCAATTGAAAAAGAAATTGCTACCCTTTCTGGAGAATTACAAACCTTAAAAAATGCACTACAAGAAGCTCCCCAATCCGAATGGCTTGAGATTCTACAGGTACTTGAAAATTACCAATCAAAATATCAACAGCTCGAAGTTTTACTCTGAGAACGAAATGATTTACAAGTAAAAATCAAAGCTCTAGAACAAGAAGAAAAACTTTTATGAATATTGTATACCGTATTAAATAGAGATTTATTACTTTTTGTCTTGAGCGAATATCTTCCTATTTTGAGTGAAATCATCAATTCTTATCTCAGCACAGTAGTCTCCTATATCCTCAACATCCGCTTAAAAGAGGAAAGCGAAAAACTCGAACTAGAAACCAAAATCCTTGACGAAAAAGGAGAAAGAGAAGTAAAAAGTCTGAGTGGAGGACAAAGAACGATTTTGAAACTCGTTCGGATGCTCGCAATCTCCTCTTATCTCAAAACTGAAATGCTCTTTCTCGATGAAACCGTCAATAATCTTGATGTAGAAACCGTCGGAAAAGTTGCTCAACTTTTAGATGGATTTGTTAAACAAAGACAAATGAAATTTTATGTCATTACGCACAATACAGAGATTCAATGAATGAGCATTTGGAACCAGATCATTGAACTTGATAAAATAATGGCACCAGCTTTAGCTCCTTCAGACCACTAATGATACTTTGAATAGATCCTTGAGTAAGAAAACTCTGATACGCATTGATTACTGATGATTTAAAAATCATTGATTCCGGGATCCTACTCCAAAAACAAGTCGCTCCTCAGAGAGAAGACCAATTTGAAAGGATGATTCAGATTGCTAATTTTTTTGAAGAGCTTTTTGCAAAGTTTCAAATTCAGACTGTCGCAATGGAAAAGCTTTTCTTCACGAAATTTAATCAAAATAACGCAGAATTTGTATATGGAATTAGAGCAATCCTCATCACTATGGCAATGAAAAAGGGCTGCCATATAAAGGAATTCACTCCTATTGAACTAAAAAAATACATTACCGGCAACGGAAAAGCAGAAAAGCTTCTCGTCCAGAAAATGACCATGAAGCTCTATAAACTCCAAGACCTTCCCGAATACAATGATGCAGCAGATGCTCTAGGACTCGCCTATCTTGCTATGAGAGTAAAATAATTGCGAAAACTTGCTTTTTTTGAGAGGTCCAGATATACTTAGTAGAGAATTTTATTTGTGATCAGCCGATGAAAGCAGTATTCCCCAAAAATATTCAAAAAGGGCTTCTTTCTGGGCTTAATATTTCGATTGGTCCATTGAGCATTTCAATAATTCAGCTCTTTATATTAGCGATAGGTATTGCAATTGCGCTCGTCGTTTTTTCCAAAGTATCTTGATCTTCAAAGGTTATCGCAACGTTCTTTGCAATTCTGATTTTTCTCTTTTTTGTGCTTATCGCATTTTTCAAGGTTTCTGAGCTGAATATCGTAGCATTTTTAGCAAAGTTCATCCAGAATCATTTTTTCGATACGACAGAGAAATACCAGACAAACTTTGCGAAGACCAGCCAAACTGATATTGCTATAGAAAAATTTAAAATTCAGAATACTAAACAAAAAATCGACTACAAAACAAAGTTGGAACTCAATAATTTTGATAAAATTGACACCGCAGGACTTTTATGAAAATAAAAAAAATGCTGAGGAAGGGACTCGAACCCTCAAGCCAAAGGCATACGCACCTCAAGCGTACATGTATACCAATTCCATCACCTCAGCATCTCTAATGTTACGGACAAGATCATACGGATCTTCTCTCCTTTTTCAAGTTAAGTCTTTATTTTTAGACAGTAAATGTTTTGTGATCCAAGCTTTAGCAACTTTTAATCACCAGGGAGTGAGGGGATCGAACCCCCGACAGCGGTTCCGAAGACCGATGTGTTACCACTACACCAACCCCCCATTACTTCAGGGCCGGCAGGAATTGAACCCGCGACGCGGAGCTTTGGAGACTCCCGCTCTACCACTGAGCTACGGCCCTTTGAAAGTGTTGATCCAATAAGCCCGGTTCTGTATGATTAGGGACATTTATCTAGTATCGCTTATAGCGATCTTTGCACTACCATGACGAACATGATAAGCTTGCACACGTTGCGGTTTGCCCCTCATCAGATCACCAATCTGATTGAGTAAAGGTATGATGTTATAAATCAACCCTTATGTTTCACCTTTCTCCCAATACTAGTGGGATAGTTTTATCTCTGTGGCACTTTCGTTTGCTCAAGAGAGATCCAGCCTCTGTTGGAGGACAACGTTTTTTGAGTGCCGGGACTTTCCTCACCTATCACTAGGCGTATCCCCTAGATCAACGAGTAATATATAAGAAAATGTTTTTCTAATGCAACTGAAAGTAAGAAGAAAAATAAAAAGAGCTTGATTTTCATAGTTAAAACTGTAGTCTGTTGATGTTTTATCTTGTATTAACTTTTTTTGTATGAAAAAAAATCCTGTTATGAAATGGGTTACGATTATTATCCTTATAATTGCTGCCGTTTCGCTTATTTTTGGTAGCTTCATTATGCTTTTGGGAAATTGAAGCGCAGGAGCTCAATAATCTTCTCACTTCGGTAAATCAGAAGAATAACATTATTTATTTTTCCAAAGACCATGCTTCTAAAGATAAAAAAAATCTGGTTTTCATTCTTTTGTTTGGCTCCCTTACTCATGGGAATAACTAACGCATCTGAAAATTTTTGAATAGACCTCAATACCGAATGTATGCTAGATGGAACCTGTAAATTCAAAGCTTACGAAGCTACAGACATCAGAAAAGGAAACAGAGATACCTCTGCAATGGGCTTTCTTCAGGATGCGGTATTGGCTCCCGTGATTTTTATCGGAACACTAGTGACGGTCGCTCTAATTGTCTCAGGGCTCCTCTACGTTTTCTCCGGAGCAGAAAGCTCACTCAAAAGCAAAGCAAAAAATGGAATTACCTATTCTATAGTCGGGCTTGTGGTAGTAATGCTATCCTTGGTTATTATCAGATTTGTGCAGTTTTTGGCGAGATGAGGAAGTTAAGAACAAAAGAAAATATCCTTTCCTCAACTTAGATTATCACTTAATTACAAAAATAGACTTGAATTTTCCAAGGAGAATGCTATATATGGTGCTGTCTCCTCTAACAGAGTATGACTTGATGGTCTATTCTGGAGACAGCGTATGGGAGTGTAGCTTAGTTGGTAGAGCAGATCCCTCTTAAGGATAAGGTCGTGGGTTCGAATCCCACCCCTCCCAGAGTTAAAGCTTTAAACAAGCGAAAATTCTGAGAATATCCCTATTAGCCGAGTATTACTGTTAATACTCGGCTTTTTTGCAACAAAAATTAAGTAACAGAGAATAGGACATCATTCGATCTTTTGATCATATCAAAAAGAGAAGCAAAAATCGGTAATTTTTTGTCACAAAAACCGAGATTATTCGTATCAATAACTGAATCCAAGAGACTACTGGTTCATCCTGATTTCATATCTTCTATAGCAACCACAAAAATGAATTTACATAACTATTTTACACAGCAATCGAGACAATATCTTCCAGATGATAGGAAGCTTGCACTCTATGAAAAGATCTGCTACCAGAGATCAGGATTTTCTCCTTCACTCAAAAGATCTAAAATTCTGACAAAAAAAAGAGTATATGCATTCCTTTCTTTTATACTATTTTTTGCTTGTTTTGGTACTTTTTTCTGGGAAGACACAAGACTTGTTGATTACAGAGCCTTCTTTACACAAAAAGGTTTCTTTTGACTTTGATCTGTAAGTGCTGCACAGGTCGCCGAAATTTTGGAGATCAACGGAGAATATATCATTGAAAAAGAGGGTAAACAATTTAAAAACTCTGTCCTCTTTGATGGAGATGTTATTATCCTCAAAGAAAACGCCAAAATCATATTTAATATCAATGAGCATATTAAAGCAGAAATTCTATGACCTGCTAAGTTTATAATTACTTACATTTCTGAAGGGAAATATCGTCTTTCTCTACTTGAAGGTAATTTTCTAAAGTTGGATGGGAATCGCAATGTCGATGCACTAGAGGTAGAGACAGAAGATATGGCAATTTCCATGACAAAGGATGAAGAAATAGCATTAGAACTCACAAAAGTCAACAACACCACTCAGGTCAAAAATGCGGGAGCACCACTCCTCATCAAAAATAAAAAGACAAAGACTGAAGAAGCTCCTACAAAGCTTGAAACTGCAAAATTATTGACAGTTCAAGATAATGATATCGCAAAGATCACAGATATTGAAACACTCGAAGAAGTATTAAGTACCAAAAACAACCTAACACATACTGTGACGCTTGCTCAAAATACCACAGGACAGCAACTTTTATCTGGTGGAATTCCTTCTCCTGAAGAACCATCTATCCTTTCTGGAGATACGAGCTTTTTGGCAAGTAATCATACCGAGGTAAGTTCTGGAAATCAGGAATCAATTACCTCAGATCTAGCTTATCAGTCAGATGAGAAGTCCATTCCAACAGAAACTCAATTGAGTCAAATCACAGCTGCACTCAATCCAAACTTTATTCTCTGAGATATCCAGCTCTTATATACTGCAAAATTAGGAGAAAATTCAGAAGCCATCCAAGGAGCATATAGAACCCTTCTTTGGAGATTAAAATCAATTGGAGATGCTTACTCAATCCAGATAAAGACTGATACTCCTACTTCCAGCAACTTTTTATCAGAGCTTAAAAAGCTACAACAAGGACTGAATAAATATCACCTACCTCCAGCTAAAATTCAGCAGTTAGAAGTGCTAAAAAATTGGGCTATACATCTACAAAATTTGGTTCCGACTGAAGACTGGGAAGTCTACAAAAAGACTTTGCCTGCTAATTTGCAGTTTAAATAAACCAAGTATAAACTTACCAAAAAAAGAGGAGAATGAATTCAGACTTTACTCCTCTTTTTTGCTTATCATTTGATAAGCTTGATACCAATAGGTTAAGAAAAAGGTTTCTACGATACAATTTATATAGGAAAGAATAAGCAACAGAATCCCTGCAATTACTCGAATCAATCACTCCACAAAACGATTATCCAAGATATTAAGCCAGACAGATAGATAAACAAGCCCTAGAGGAAGCCCTACAATCAGAGCTCAAGTAATCAAAAACCTAAAAAGCAAGATAAATTCCACAAACATTAATTTAATTGAAAGTCCGAGATTGAGAAAAGCAAGCTTCGTACTTTTTTTTATCGCATCAAATACCTGAACACCTTCCAAGATAATGATTACCTTCGCATAAGACCAGAAAATACTGGCAAACAAAACCATAATTCCTCGGATTCCAATCAGAATATCTATCACGACATTCCCCAACACATCAATAAGATAGAGCCTCAAGACTACTGTAGAAAACGTAAATAGTCCAAAAGGCACTGAAAGCCCTCCATATTCTAGCATCGGAAAAAATCTCCCTAATCCTTTAGAAAAAGCAGAAAAATTAGATTTCTCAGGTTCTTGAAGCGCAAAAATCACGGAAGCCTGACCAATCGGATAAAGCCAGAGATAACCTACGATAATAATAATGATTGCAACAATAATGGTACCAATGGCGTGGTGCTCATTAAGCGTATTGATAAAGTACATCAAAGCATCAGAAATCTGAACTCCTGACTCATATTTCCATATAAGAATAGTATTAAAATAATAGATAAGATAATACAAACGAACAATAGAAAAACAAACTAAGGTAAAAAAAGCCAACCTCATAATTTTTGGCCTAGAAAGCAAGGATTGTGCTGAGGCTTGTAAAATCTTTTTAAACATCAGAATATGCAGACATCAGTATTGATAAAAATGCTAATCATTCGTCAATCCTTTCGCGACCTTTTTCATAGCTTTTAAACTCGCAGCAACAAGGAGAAGATTGAAGATTCCAGCCACCAAGAAAAAACGAACCATACTTACTCCTCGCGCATAGAAATAATAATGAATTCCTACCCCAATCAAAGCAAAAAACACCAAAATACCCAAAAGTTGAATTCAGACTTTTTTTGGTAGTTGTGGAGTAAGCTGTTTTCTGATTCCCAGCCCTATCGCTCCCAAAGTAAAAATCAATTCAATCAAAATCTGGGTAATCACTCCTCACATCAAACCATAAGTAGGAATAAGTCGCACTCCAACTCCTGCTCCAATCAGCACTCCGACCAAATTGATCTCAAAGAGCAGATTCTGCTTTTCAAGAGCAACGAAAAGATAATTATAAACCTGCTTGATAAAGCTCAAAACCAAAACAATACCCAAAAAAGGCAAAATCTGATTAGATCCCCAAGAAGTGAAATTTTCCCAGGTTCCAAGAAACTTTTGACTAGAAACAAACACAATAATATCATCTGCGAAAATCCAAAAGTTCATCGCAATCACGACCCCAATCCAAACAACCAAAAGCATCAGATTTCAGAGAGATTTCTTTTTATTCTCAGGAGAATAATGCGGGATTTTGTGAAGCAAGCTATTTCACAGAGAAGAAGGAACAATCAAAAGGATCTCAATCAAAGAAAGTGCTAAAGCCCAAATTCCTGCATATTTAAATCCGCTTGCCGTCGGATAAAACCGTCCGAGAAACATCAATACCAACAAGGTATGAAAGCTACTAAAAAAGTAGGAAAAGCCGTATTTTCGGTTTTTGGAAAGCAGATTTTTGATAAAAGAAAAATCAAATCTGATTTTCAATGGGAGTAAATCTTTCGTCCTTAGATGAATTTCCACATTTTGACCAATAGAACTCGCCACCACAGAAAAAATCACCAACGCAAAAGCCAAAATCGTCATACTATCAGGATTTCCGCTCTCTTCAAAATTCATATTTTTGAAGAAAAAAAACACTACAGGAATCAAGACGAAAAGCTGAGAAAACCTCGCAATAATCAGTGACCAGGTCAGTCTTTTCATCTTTCGAAAAATCTGAAGTGGAAGCTGCTGAATCCCAGCAAACATATTACTCGCAGAATAACACATCGCAAGCGGCAAGCCTCGCACAATAAACGGATTACTCGTATATGCAGGAATCAAATACGCAACAACGATTGCCAAGCTATAGATAATAAAAATAAGAAACGTCCTCATTCCAACAAACTTTCCGTAAGTCATAGCCAACTCAGAATCAGCGTCAGGTTTTGGAATATTTTCTCCTTCACCATAAGTCGTATTTTTGATCTGCCCAAGCTGTTTGACTGCGATCACATAGATTCCAAAATCCACAAGGGCCGTCCACCAGGCAAAAAATCTGAAAATCGTCCCATAATCTCCATATCTCAGAGGCCCAAGATAAGAAGCAATAATTTTGGTAATCACAAAACCGAATAAGGCACTTACAATTCTTCCAAAAAGCTGTCGTAAAGCATCTTTTATCACGAGTTTATGTCAGGACATTAGAGTTTTTTTCAATAAAACATTACAAAATGATACTCAGAACAAGTATATATTTTTCCCACGTAATAGAAAGGAAAAAACTTTCCGCTATTCCTTTAATTATTTATAAATTCCTCCAAAGTCTCAAAAAACTTATCCAAATCAGAGGTATCATTATAGAGATAGGCACTCATTCTACAGGTACCTCCAAGTCAAAATACCTTATGCAAAGGATAGGCACAATGCCCTCCACAACGGATACAGATATTTCTTTCAGCAAAAAATTCTCAAACCTGATTAAAGTTTTCTTTGCCCTTGATAATAAAGGAAAAGAGAGTAACTCTTTCTTCTGATTGAGGACCAATAATCTGCACCTGACTTCAAAATACTCAAAATCTTTTGAGTGCATAGGTGGCAAGGTCTTTTTCATGACGAGCAATCTTTTGCATAGTGGCGGAAAAGGTTTGCTCTGGAGAAAGAGATTTTAGGTATTCAAGGGCATATTCTAGCGATACTGCACCAATAATATTAGGAGTTCAGGCTTCAAACTTTTCATTTGTCGTTTGGAGTTCAAATCCATCACAGGAAACATCTTTTATCGTGCCACCTCAGACGCTCAGCGGTTGAAGCTCCTTAATCCACTGCTGTTTAAGAGCAAGAATTCAGATTCCTGTATACGCCATCATCTTATGTCAGGTGAAGATCAAGGCATCACAAGCAATATCTTGCATATCTACAGGCATATTTGGTGCAGACTGTGAAGCATCTACAACAAAAAACGTTTCACTACGGAGAGAAGCTCAAATCTTTTTCATATCATAAATTCCACCCGTCACATTTGAAATCTGACTGCAAGCCACTACTTTCACCTCTTTGGTATATTTCTGATGAAAATCTTCAAAATCAATTTCAAAATCCCCTGTCAACCCAAAGAATTTAACAGTAAACCCAAAATGCTTGGAAAGCGCCATCCATGGAAGAATATTCGCATGATGATCCCAAATACTTACCAGCACAGCATCTCATTTTCCAAGGAAACCTGAATTTGCTAGACTTTGCGCCAACAGATTGATCGAAGCAGTCGCATTCGCAGTATAAATAACCTCTTTGGGCAGACAATGAATAAGCTCTGCAACCAGCTTTTTACTCTGATAATAATGAAGCTCTGAAGCTTCAGAAAGTGCATAGAGCCCTCTATGAATATTCGCATATTCATTTTCCACAAACTGCGAAACACCATGAATAACTTGAGCAGGTTTCTGGGTAGTAGCAGCATTATCAAGATAGGTAATTTCTGGATGCTTTATCAAAAGAGGAAAATCTTTTTTATTCATACAAATATGGCAAAAGTAAAATTTTTCATCACATCACTAGCATAACTTTCTAAGTCTGATTTTCAAGAACTAGATTTTTATTATGTCAATAAAAATTTGACAAAACAAAACATATTGGTTATACTTCTATCATAACTTTTATTTCTATTTTATGATACCATGGAAAAATTCAACACCTCTACTGAAAACAAAAGTTGAAAATTAGAGGGCTCTCAACTGACTTCTGAAAAAAAAGAAATTTTTGAAAAAACATCAAAAGAGCTTTCTGATCTTAAAAAAGCAATTTTAGCAGAGCCAAAGAGTAAAAGTTGAAGTTCAGAGGTAACAACCAGAGCTCCAGAAATGCCAACTCAAGCTCCAGAAGCATCTGAACCTAGACCAGAAACAGTTCCAGGAGAAAGAGACGTAGCTCCACAAGTAACTCAAGAAATGCCAACTCCAGCGCCAGAAACATCAACCAGAGCTCCAGAAAGACCAACCAGAGCACCAGAAATGCCAACTCAAGCTCAAGAAGCGTCAACCAGAGCTCCAGAAACACCAATCACAGCCCCAGAAACACCAATCACAGCCCCAGAAATGACTGAACCTAAACCAGAAACAGTCCCAGGAGAAAGAGATGTAGCTCCACAAGTAACTCAAGAAATACCAACTCCAGCTCCAGAAGCGTCTGAACCTAGCCCAAAAACAGTTCCAGGCGAAAGAGATGTAGCTCCACAAGTAGCTCAAGAAATGCCAATTCCAGCCCCAGAAGCATCAACTAGGGCTCCAGAAAGACCAGAACCAACAATATAAATATCAGCTAAACTAAAAAAATAGAAAAAATAAGTATTCAAAAAAAACAAAATATAGTAAGACAAATAACAACACTAATACACTAAAATTGGTCTTGATCCTGTTATCAGCACCAATTTTTTTATTAACTCATGACATAGACACAAAAAATTACCTTCCTACAATCACTTTATCTTGGGTCAAACTTCCCAAATCAACAGTAGTGAGTGCATTATAACCACTGTAGTAACCTTTAAGCCGAGCAAATTTCTGGAGCTGATGCTCCAACTCTTCTTTAAAAAGGAAAATCATCTTATCTTCCTCAAAAACAACAAAGTTTTGAGATCAAGCAAGATAGACAAAACGCTTCATCTTTGGAAAAGCTTCCTGAATCTTTGGAAGATTATTTTTGTATCGAGTAAAATCTACTTCATAGAAAAATCCTGAAAGTGAGGACGTTCCACTAAGATATCATGGCGTATCAATAACAAAGCCTGTTTTTCCTAATGATCGAGAAGGATTTAACTCTTCAGCATTATTATTACCCCAGACTCCAAACTTCTTTTCTCAGAGTTTCACAAGAAACTCCGGACTGTAAAAATCAAAATCAACTTTGACCTTTTGATTACCGAGGAAAGTAATATGAGCTGACTTGGTAAACGGATATTCTTGCCTTACTCGTTCCAAAAGCTTCCCATCACCTCCAATCCTAAGTGTATTATAATATTTCCCTCTGAGGAATTTGGATGCAAGGACGAATAATTCAGTATTTCAATATTTTGCTCTAGTTTCTTGGCTATATTCGATGGTTTTTATGAGATAGGTAGGAT
>ERZ773054.1266-NODE-1266-length-15888-cov-21.203562_pt1 | contig 15888 bp, 13 predicted proteins | sample MGYA00580630_ERZ773054 | MGnify/ENA primary metagenome ERZ773054 (study PRJEB29015, sample SAMEA2737994) | human oral metagenome | biome: human oral; feature: human-associated habitat; material: dental | place: China | collected 2115 ... | reverse complement strand
GCTTTCCGCGAGCGCATCGTGCGCTCGCGGAAAGCCCGCCGTTCGGCCCGAATCGCATCGGCCTTTCGCCGCTTGGCCGGAAGCGCCTCAGCGCCTCCGATTCACAGCGGTTCCGAAATGCGTCCGATGCCTGCCGGAACCTTTGCAGTTTCGGCGTCAGCCCTTAAGTTCGGCCTCAGCCTTGGTTTTCAGCCCTTGTTCCTCTTGCGGAGGAAGACGAGGGCTCCGCCCACAGCCACGGCGACCAAGCCGATGACTCCGAGCCAGAGCACCGCCGCGCCCGTGTCGGGAAGCGAGGGCGTGGAGGGCGTTTCGGTCGGCGTGGAAGGCGTCTCCGAGGGTGTCGAGGGAACCGGGGGCACGGGGGCGCCCGGCGTCGTCGGCGGCGCAATCGGCGTCGGCGGCGTGGTCCGCGTGGGAGGCGTGGCGACCCGGTTCGCCTTGTTCGTCACGACGACGGACGTGAGCGTCCTGTCGCCGACGGTCACGACGGCGCTCTTGCCGTCGTCGGCCACCTTGACGTTCGAATCCTTCGAGGAGAAGACGGGGTCGCCCCACGCCACTCCGTCGTCGGTCGGCTTGATCTCGGACAGGGTGACCTTCGTGCCCTTGGGGAGGGAGCCGATCGTCTTAGCGGGGCCGCCGGCCTTGAGGCTGAGAGTGTCGGACTTCTCCTTGCCGTCGACGGTGTAGGCGGCCTTGACGGTGTACTCCTTCGCGGCGTCGACCTGCGAGGCCGCGTCGCCCGTGAGCGGCGCCTTGGTCACGCTGATCGAGCCGAAGCCGGCCCCGTCGAGCCTTCCGGCGCCGAGGGTCACGATGGCGGCGTCGCTCTTGACGTCCGAGCCGTTGATGTTCGCGTGGTTCTGTATGGCGTCGCCGGCTTTGACCTGCGAGGGGTCCTTGAGGACCGTGTAGTACCCGAGCTCGTAGACGTAGCCGTCCTGGCGGGGCCAGCTCGCCTCAAAGCCCTTCTGGTTGGGCTGGAAACGGAAAGTCCCGCCGTCGACGCTCTGGCCGACATTGATCGTCTCGTCGGCGTCGCCCCCGGATTCGAACTTCTTCGAATCCTTCCACACGCGCAGAACGGGCTGCCGCCCGGACTCGTCCGAGAGCTTGTACCCGCCGTGGTCGTCGCTGAAGGTGTCGTTGACCGTGATCTGCCCGCTGTTGGCGTAGGCTCCGGCGTTGACCCAAATCCTCCAGTAGAAGAGGTTGGGGCTGACCTCGCCCTCGACCCAGCCCTGCTTGTAGGCCCTCTCGGGCAGTCCGCGCAGGTCGCCGGGCTTGATCATTCCGCCCGGAATCTCAACGACGATCGGGTTTCCGGGAACCTTGAACGTGAAGTTCTGAACCCCTTCGGACTTGGAGATCTGGGTCCGAACCCAGCCTCCGCCCTTCATGTCGGGGTGGGAATTGACGTAGTCGGTGAAGGTGCAGGTCAGCGTCTGGCCGGCGCCGCCGGGGACCGTGCACTTGGCGACCTCGGTCTTGCCGTCGTTCGCGTACATCGGGAACGACGTGATCTGGGTGCGCATCGAGTCAGGCAGGCCGATGGTGAAGGTGTCGCCGGCCTTTGCACCGGATCCGGTCGTGTCCACCGTGAACTTCACCTTGGTGATGTCCCACACGTGGTGCGGCGTCGACTGGCCGTCGCGCGACGTGTTCTCGACCGTGATGCCGGTAACAACCTTGACTTCATTCGCACTCGCCGCGGTGGGCATGGAGAGGAGCGCACCAAGGCTCAGCGCGAGCGTGCAAATGAGCGTGAGGATCCCCGGCACTCTCCGGCGGACCCCGATTGGTGAGGAAGTTGTCATGAAATTGTCCTTGCGTGTTGAGCCATGGGCGTTGTTCAAATGTGGGCACGTGTGGGGAATGATTCCCATGGCATAGGTCAATCGTAGATTAAGCGGTGTTTTCCAGCCCCTCCGGGGCTATGGGGAACTCTACCCGTATGTAAAGTCGGCCACAAGGCGCCTGCAAGAATTCCGAGCAGTCTGCGAGGGAGGCCTTCCCAGGCCCCGCGGGGCGACGTCGAAGATCCCGCCGCCCCGCGGCCCGCATCCCCACACGGGCCGCGGAAGGCCGCTCCAAGTGCGTGAACCGGAGCGACTACGTCAAGAGTAAGGAAAGCAAAGGCTTCACCCGTCATCCCGCAAGCCGAGCCGGCCAGCCACTTCGGGTGGACGCCTCGAAAACGCCCAGAAGAAAAACAGGGGCTTTGCTTGATTTAATCGTCAACCTCGGGCGGCGGCGTCGGATTTTTCGCAGAAAGAATCGAGCCCCGCGGCGGCAGTGACAATCGCCACCCGCGGGGCCGTGAGCCGCGCCCTCTCAGAAGTCCCAGTCGTCGTCGGTCGTCGCCTCGGTCGTGCCGATCACGTACGAGGAGCCCGACCCGGAGAAGAAATCGTGGTTTTCGTCCGCATTGGGCGAGAGCGCCGCGAGGATGGACGGGTTGACGGCGGTCTGGTCCGGCCCGAACAGCGCCTCGTACCCGAGGTTGTTCAGGGCCTTGTTCGCGTTGTGGCGCAGGAACATCTTGACGTCCTCGCTCAACCCCATCTCGTCGTAGAGAGACTCGGTGTAAAGCTCTTCGTTGTCGTAGAGGTCCATCACCAGGCTGTAGGCATACTCCTGCAGCTCGTCGCGCCGCTGCTGCGAGGACTTGGCCAGCGCCCTCTGGTACTTGTAGCCGATGTAGTAGCCGTGGACGGCTTCGTCGCGAATGATAAGGCGGATGAGGTCGGCCGTGTTCGTGAGCTTGGCGTGGGCGGACCAGTACATCGGAGCGTAGAAGCCCGAGTAAAAGAGGAAAGATTCGAGCATCGTCGAGGCCACCTTGCGCTTTTCGGCGTCGTCGCCCCGATAGTAGTCGAGGATAATCTTGGCTTTCTTTTGAAGATGCTCGTTCTCTTCCGACCACCTGAAAGTCTCGTCGATCTCTTCCGTGGATATAAGGGTGGAAAATATCGAAGAATATGATTTGGCGTGAACCGATTCCATAAAGGCGATGTTCGTGAGAACGGCTTCCTCGTGAGGAGTGACGGCGTCGGGAATGAGCGAAACTGCCCCCACGGTTCCCTGCACGGTGTCAAGCAGCGTCAGCCCGGTGAACACGCGGGTGGTCATCTGCTGCTCGTGGGGCTTGAGGGTGTTCCACGAGGGAATGTCGTTCGAGAGCGGAATCTTTTCGGGGAGCCAGAAGTTGCCGGTGAGGCGATCCCAGACCTCCAGGTCCTTTTCGTCCTCGATTCTGTTCCAGTTGATCGCCTTGACGGAATCGACCAGCTTGATCTTCGGCGGCGTCATGATTCTCCTCGTTCAGGGTTGCCCGCTTGTACCCCGACATTCTTCCACGTCGCGGCGCCCAATGGAACGGACGCGCCAGCCCGGGCGGCCCTCGCCCCGCCGGCCTGCGCACGCAAGCCTTAGCCTTCATCCCTTTGGCTCCCTTAGACTTGTGCCATGAGCATCACCGAGCCCGCTTCGTTTTCCTCAAACGGCGACGCCGGAGACTCCGACGCCGCCGCTCAGACGCAGGCCTCCCTGCCGGAGGAACAGGCCGCTCTCAACCCGCAAGATTCTGCGGCGGACCCCTCGGGCGGCCGTTCCGCGGCCCTGAGCGGGGAGACCGCCCGGCGACCCGGGCGGATCGGCGGTTTGGACATCGCGCGAGGCTTGGCGGTCTTGGGAATGGTCTACGTGAACTTCGCGCCGATCGGCGACGGCGACGACAGGTGGTCATCGACCCACTCGATCCTGTCTGACATCCCCAGCGGGCGCTCCGGCATCCTTTTTGCCCTCGTCGCCGGGGTGTCGCTGTCCCTCCTGACGGGCAGGGACGCGCCCTACACCGGCGAGCGCATGGCGATCGCGCGCAAGCGCATTGTCGGGCGGGCCTTCATGCTCGTCTTTCTCTCAATGTTGACGTCTCTGCTCAATCTGCCCGTCATCGTCATCCTCGGCTATTACGCCGTCTGGTTCGTCTTGGCTCTGCCCTTCACATCGTGGAGCGCGCGCAGGCTGTGGACGGCTGCTGCGGCAACGGCCGTCGTCGGCCCGATTGTCTCCGTGGCGATCGTCTGGTTGACGGCCTCGCTCGGGCTTGCCGCGCAGGAGAACGACCCGTTCCTGTGGACGATGCTCATCGCCGGGAACTACCCGGGGCTGGTCTACATGGCTTTCATCTTCGCGGGAATGGCGATCGGCAAGTCATGCATCGCCGAGACGAGGCGCCAAGCGAAGCTTGTCGCTTTGGGCGCGGTTTTGATGGCCCTCGGGTACGGGGGAAGCTACGTCCTCACGCACACTTTGTTCGACTCTGGCGACGCTCTGCAGGTGCGCGGGGCCGTCGTGACGGATGAAAGCGAAGGGGGCCGCGCCGCCGCTCCATCGGGCGGCGAGACAGACCCGCCTCCGGCCGACCCCGACAGCGATCAGCGCGAGCATGCCTTCGACTGGGCGCCGGTCGCCTTCGACCCGGCCTCGCAGCTGATTACGGCCAACCCTCACGCCAATACGGTGTTCGAAGTGGTCGGATCGGGAGGCTTCGCGATCGCGCTGACCGGGCTTTGCCTGCTCATCGGCCGGGCTTCCCGCAACGCGCTTCGGCCGCTTGCCGCGGTCGGCTCCATGTCGCTGACTGTCTACGCAACCCACCTCGTGGTCCTCGGAACGATGCCGGACCTTGCGAACAACAGCTGGGAGGCCGTGCTGTGGATGTCCGTCGGCGCCCTGATCGTATGCGGCCTGTGGCGTCTCTTCTACAGACGCGGGCCGTTGGAGTGGGTGATGTGGCGGTTCTCCTACTACGTCGCGGGCCTGCTCTCCGCGAAACGAATCGCACCGCCGGGCGGATCCGACGGCGCGGGTTCGCCAGCCCCGGTTTCCTCAGCCGGGGCGGAGTCCTGAATCTTTCTCCCGGGCTGCCAGATTCTTCTCCCCGTGCCGCCCTTGGACCGGCGCAGCATTCTCGGCCAGCGACGTCAGTCGAGGCGGCCGAAGTTCGAGTCCCGGCCGAACAGCCTGTCGAGCTCGCGCCGTTCCTTCTTCGTCGGCCTGCCCGTTCCGGGCTCGCGCCTCATCACGGGAATCCGCACGCGCGGGCGCTCCGGCGTGAGATTCTCATAGCACGCCTGCGCCAAGGGCGCGCTCGTCCGCTTCGAAATGACCCCCGTGACCTTGAGAATCCGATCGAATCCCTCGTACCGATAACGCACCTCGTCGCCGACTCGGACGGGAGTGGAGGGCTTGGCCGTCTCGCCGTTGACCCTGACGTGTCCGGCTTTGCACTCCGACGTCGCCAGCGAGCGGGTCTTGCATTGACGCACGCTCCACAGCCAAACGTCCACGCGGACCTTCGTCCGTTCGCCGCCGCTTGCGTCAAGGCTCTTTCCGTTCATGCCGGCCTCTCTCCGCTTGCGCGACCTCGGCGCAGCCGCAGCCGTGCCTCAATCCCTCGCCCGTCGGGTCGCAGCTCCGTCATTTGCCCTTCCCCGCGGTTCGATACACGCCTATGACCGCCTCGGTCAGGTCCGTGTAGACCAAACGGCTCCCCTGCCAGGCGAAGCCGTACGGCCGCAGCACGTCGCCTCCGTTCGCCTCTGAGAACAGCCGGTCGGCGCGCGTCTTGTCGATTCCGGCGAGCGTCGCGCCGTCGCCGTCGACGAGGATCGACGAAACGATGGCGGGCGCTCTGGATTCGCCCGCAGACTTGCCGCGGGTTTCGACGTTGACGACGGCGATGTCGTGACTGAGGTCCACGCCCTTGACCCTCGCCTCGCCGATGGCCGCGCTGCGCTTGCCGTCGATCGAGAGCTTCCCGTCGCCGGCGGAAAGGAGCACCGGCGCCTTCGGACCCGCGGCCAAGTATCGTTTGCCCGGGGGAAGGGGGGACGCCGTGTCGCTCGAATCGGAGGAGGCGTCCTTGCCCGCGGCGTTCCCGCCGGCTGCGTTCCCGCCTGTTGCGCCTTCGCCCGCAGTGCCTTTGCCCGCTGCATCGCCGCCCGCTCCTTCTGACGGCGTCGGCTGCGCCGAGGCATCTGGGCCCTCGCCCGGCGCCGCGTCGTCCACGCCATTGGCCTGGCCAAGCCGCGAGCGCATGTCCGCTTCGGCGTCCGCAAGGCTGGAGTCGGACTCGACGGCCGAGCTCAGCACGGTCACGTCGGCTTCGAGTTCCCACGCGTCGTCCGCCCCGGCGCCGATGCCGACCAGGCCCGATTCGGTTTCGCAGATCACTCCGTCCTTGAGCGCCGCGCAAGCGCCGTCGAAATCCTTCCTGACAAAGCGATTTCCACGAGTGAAGTAGACGCCCGACACAGAGTCCGTCCGCACGACGAGGTAAGAGCCGGTCATCTGCGCGCGAATTCCCGTGGCTTGGGAGGCCGGAGGCCTGGCCGCCGGCTTGTGCGCAGATTTCTTCCGCGGCGACGTGCCGGCGGGAGCGCCGTTCGACGACGGGCCGTTCGAAGGCGAAGCGACGTCGGCGGGAGAGCCGGACGAACCGGCGCGCGAAGGCGAGTTGCCGCGCGAAGGCGAAGCGCTCGAAGCCCGAGGCGTCTTCGGCCGCTTGGCGGCGGGGGAGGCTGCTTTTCCGGGGGTCGGCGAAGCCTTTTCGCCCGGCGACTCCGAGGGCTTCTCTTCAGTTCCCTCATTCTCTTGCGCGGCGGTCTTTGGGGCGGCGATTCTCAAGTTCTTGTCCGCGACGGGAGCGCCGTCGGCGTCGAACCCCGTCACGTGGACGTCTTTCGTTCCGTCCCAGGTGAGGAAATAGGCGACGCCTTCGCGCACGCCGACGAATTGGAAGGTGCCGGCGGGGCCGACGCTGAGGTCTTTGAACCGCCCGCTGGCCGGATTGAGGATGCGCGGATCGCTCACGGACCATTCGCCGTCCTCGTAGTTTGAGGTCAGGCACACGGTGGGCGAGTCTCCGACGCAGTCGACCCAGCCGTCTGCGGTCTTCTTCCACGAGGCCTTCGCCTCGCCCGGCGCGTATCCGGCCAGCTCCGAGCTTTTCGCTTTGAAGTCGTGGCGGACGGAGACGACCGTTTTTCCGCTGACGACGACGCCCGCGAGTTCGCCGGGGCCGCTCTCCTTGCGTTCGAGGAGAGCGGCCGTTCCCGGAATTTTCGGTGCGTATTTGAGGGCGGCAAGGGTGGGCGCGGGGGCGGTCTCCGTCGTGGACGCTCCTGCGCCGGACGGCGACGTCGGCTTCGGCGTTTGGCCGCAGGCCCCGAGAGCCATGAGAAGACCCGCGAACGCGGCCGATGTGCGCGCGAACGGCCTACGGGTCATTCTCATTCTCCTTCCGGGAGGACCTTGCGAGCCGACCTCCCTACTGTTTCACGGTCTGCAACAAATTGCGAACCGAATCTCTGGCGACGGGTCCCCAAACGGGATGCGCCGCCCTCTGGGAGGGACGCGAAGTCGGGGCATGCGAGCCGGAAATCAAGTCAGCCAAGGGCATTCGGCCGCCTGCCGACCGATGTCCGCACGGACGTCGGCTGGCCGCTGTTCTATCGGTCACTGCCCGGCGGCCGCCCATCCGATCACCGGCTGACGGCTGCCGATGCGGTCACCGGCTGAAAGCCGCTCGTCCGATCACCGGCTGACGACCGTCGTCACATCGGAGGGCGTCGGCTTCTTGCCCGCCTTCACATTGGCGAGCATGAGCACCCGCGATCCGCGCATGTCGATGACGACGTCGGAACCCGTTCCCTCGGCGTCGAAATCGCCCGCCGCGAGCGCCTTGACCTGGCTCGGATCGATTCCCGCGGCGCGAATGTCGTAGGGCGCGATGCGATAGACCGGGAGGGCACCCTTCGGCTCGTCGTCGGTGATGAGCCACGCGGCGGGCCTTCCGCTGCGGTCCTTGCCGACCACCATGACGTCCGTGAGGCGGCCGCCGCCGAAGTCCCCCGCTGCGACGACGCCGTCGATCCCGCTCGCCAGCGGGCCGTTCGCGCCGCCTTCGCCGCCGACCAGGCCCTTGAGGCCGTGGACGGGCCACGGCTTGTCCCTGGCCAGTCCGTGTTTGGACACGTGAAGATAGACGCTCGTCGTTCCGTCGGCCCACACAACGAGGAGGTCGTCCCTCTTGTGGTCGCCGTCCGGGCTGAAGTCGCCGCCGATGATCTGGCGTGCCTGAACCCATTCGAGCGGATCGTGGGGATTGAGATGCATCAGCCGACGGGGCCCTCCCGAGCCCGGGTCTTGGAGCAGCATGACCTTCCCGTCCTGCCCAAGGGCGACGAGGTCGTCTTGGCCCGAGCCGTCGAGGTCCGCGGTCGTGAGCATCCGCGGCGGCAGGTTCGACGACGACCCGCGCGAGGCCCTCCGGGAGGCCATAAACGGGAACGTGAGGCTGCCCGTGCCCAGGAAGACGTCCACCGTCCCGTTGCGCCAGGAGACCACCAGGTCGTCGACGCCGTCCACTGCACCGAAGTTGCCGGCCGCCATGAGCTGGGCGCCGCTCCAGTCTCCGGCTTTCGACAGGTCGAAGGCTTCGGCCTTCGCGATGAGCTCGGCCACGAATCCGGACATGCGCACGCCCACGGATTCATCATCAGTGTATCCGCCGCCGTCCTGGCCGCCGCCCGTGACGGCGACCATGCACCACTTGGTCACGCCGTTGACCGTCTTCGGAACGAGCCACGGCCCTCCGGAGACGCCGCTGGCCATTCCGGAGCATTTGATGTTGAAGAAAGACGTGCCCGCTTCCTGGTATTCGGAGGTCGAGTTGAGGCAGTGGCGGGGGTAGGCGGCGGTGTAGGTCGAATTGTCGGAGTCGTCGGCCGGATAGCCGACGATCTCCACCTTCGGCTGGGCGATCTGCGCGTCGAGGGAGATGTCGAACCCGCCCGTCACTTCTTGGATCGTTTGGTTGGCGACGTTCGGGGCGACGCTGAGGACGGCGACGTCGTAGGCGACGCCGTCGTCGCCCTCGCTCTCGTAACGGGGGTCGATGTGGATGGTGGAACCGGACATCTCCCAGACTCCGTACGGCGTTCGAGCCTGGCCGTTCACCCACGAGAATTGGGGGATGAACACGACCGACTGGGCGTTGACGTTGTACCAGCAGTGCGCGGCGGAGACGACGATCGTCCCCGAAGCCGAATTGACGACGGAGCCCGAGCATGTGTGGTACTCGGCGGTCGAGCGCGGCCCCGTGCGGTAGAAGAAGGTTCCCGTCTGCGGCAGTCCGATGAAGTTCTCGCCGACGCCCACCGTCCCCTCGCCGAGTTGGACGTTCGAAAGTTTGGGGTCGTTCAGGGCCGAAGCGGGCAGCTGGGTTGCCTGGGCCGACGGCTGCTTCTGCCCAGGCTGCTTTTGCTGGCCCGGCTGATTCGAGGACGGCGGATTGGCTTGGTCCGGGTGACCGCCCCTGACTGCTTGGGCGAGCCTGTCTCTGGTCCAGAAGCCGTTGCCGCCCACGTGGCCCTTGGCGCGGGAGTCGAGGGCGACCCGCCCGCCTTCCGAAAGCGGGCGGGGAACAGGCGGCTTGAGAATGGGGCGGGAGCAGCCCGCCAGCATAAGGCATGCGCACACCACGGCGAGCACGATCCGTCCGCACCCTGTGATTCTCGCCATCTACCCTCCTGTTTGGATGCCACTGGCTTCAACGTCGCGCATGCCCGAGGAATTCCCCGGCAGCGCACGTCGGCTTCGCAAAGCGAATTCGCGGTGTCGTGCGGCGATGCCTTCCCAGCGATCTATTCTAGGCCTCCCCTCAGCCCGCCGACGCCTCTCCCTCGGGTTTGCGTGTCTCCCTCAGGCTGCGCGTCTTGCGCGCCCCCTTTTTGGCCTTCACTCCCTCTCTCCGTCTGCGCACCCTTTCTTGATTTGCGCTCTCTCCGTCTGCGCACCCTTTCTTGACCTGCCTCCTTTCTTGACCTGCCTCCCTTCTTGGCCTCCACTCCCTTCTTGACCTGCGCCCCCTTTCTTAGTCTGCACCCCTTGGCCGGTGCGCCTTCGGAGCGGCGGTTTTCTCTGACCGAAACGAGCGTGCAAAATATCCTTGGTTGCTGTCACACCGAAGCAACGCACCGACCGTCTGGAGCCCTCAGTGTTCTTCAACAACTTTGTGAGCGTCTTGCAGCTCATCGCCTCGCCGCTGTTTTTCGCGACGGCGGCCGTCGCGTTTGTCTTCCTCACCGTGGCACTCGTGAGGCTGCTCGGGGCGCAACGCAAGCTGGCCCGGGCTCGCAGACTTCTGATCGAGGCGGACCTTGCCGAACGCGGCGTCGGCGTCGGACCGGCCGGAAAGCTTGATCGCAAGGGCGGAACGACGGGCAAAGGTCTGAGGTCAAGAGCCGAGCAAAAGGCCGACGACGACGGAGAAGCGGAGTCTGCCGACGGCTGAGTCCGCCGTCGGCCGCAGGGCGCCTTTCGGATCGTCGGACGCGGAGGGCCTGAATCCGCGCCAGGACGCCCGCGAGCCCTTGGCAGGCGTCTTCAGACGCTCAGTAGGGCGACTCCAAGCCCATCGACTCATAGTGCCTGCGCAGATCCTCGAGCGTCACGCCCGTGCCGATCGGCTCGGTCCACCGAGCACAGTTTTCCTGAGAAAAATGGTCAATGGGCTCGTCCCAGAATTCCATCATGTTGCGGCAGGCAGATGTCGCGGCCTCCGTCTTCTTTTGAGCCGGGGTGAGTCTTTTGTAGTCGATCCTTTGCTCGCCTTCGGCCATGGGGAACAGGCCTTCTCGCCAGCGAGGGTCTTTCCACCACACTTCGCCGCTCCACTTGACAGGGGTCAGGACCTCACGAAGCGCCCCCGCGCCCGGCCGTGTGCCGTACCGCGCTTCTTCATCCGGCCACCGTTCGACGTAGATCGTCCTGAGCCTCCCACGCTCTGTCTGCTGCGGGCGCTCCACTTCGTCTCCGATCTCCAGGAAATCGCCGTCTTCGTAGCGCCACATGTCCACATCGACCCAAACGGACGGCACACGGGAATAGCGGGCATGCGTCGAAGCGGCCCACGGCAGGCCGTCGGACCGGAGGGCAAGCCAGATTTCGCCGTCACTCGCGAATTCGAGGGCGGAACGCCGCTCGCCAACGATCTCGTGGCGGCCTTCGATTCTGCCTTCGAGGACGTTTCCCTGCCTGTCCGCCAACGCTCGGCACAGGTCTATCGGCATGAACCAGCCCAGTTCGCAAGGGACGTCGGGCACAGGAGCGGGGATCCGCGGCGGCGGGTCCACGATTCCGTACAGGCCGCGCATGTGGGCGTCTACTCGCGCCACCTCTTCGCGTTCGGCTTCGCTGAGCCGGCTCCAATCGAGCATCCCGTCTTCGAAACGCACAGGAAAGCGATCGTCGAACAGGAACCACGGCTCTTCCTCGACCCATATCCGATTGCCTTCGAAGACGCCGTTGACGGCGACGGCGTCGCCTGTGCGCCTCTTCGGCGTTTCTTCATTGTGAGACATGCCGCACGCTTTCCCTTTCATTCGAATGATCCGAACTCGCTTGGACTTCCGCCATCCGGGCCCGGCCAGCCTGATCGCCGCCGTCTGGGCAAGCCCTATCATTCAAGCGGAGAAATGAAGCGATCGCAATACTCCTTCGGAACGGCCAGTCCCTTGTCTTTTGCCTGATCTTTTGCCTCCGGAATCATCGCAGCGACCATGGCGATCACCTCGTCCGGATCGATTCCCATGGACACAGGCTGCCCGCTCTCATCGATGATCCATTCTTCGTAGACTCTCACGTTGAGATCGTCGAGCGTCTCGACTGGATAGCCTCGGAATATCCTGCCCGGTGCGTACGTGATTTCCTCTGCTTCGGGCATTCCCGAAAACGCACCGATGTCACGTCCGGTGCGTCCGACCATCACAGCGAGATCCGACGTCGAAAAGCCGGCGGTGGCAATCGCCATGTCAACCGACGCGGCGGTGATCAGTCGCGTCGCCACATCGACGGCGCCGAGGTCGGCGGGGTGGATCCATCCACGGAAGCTCACTCCCGGAACGGGAGGAAGGCGAAGAAGGATCTCAATAAAGGAATCGAGATTCGAATTGTCGCTCGGCATTCTCAAGCTCCTTTCACGCAAATAATCAAGCGAAGATATTTAAAACGTCTTCGAAACATCACCGCTCCTTCATGGTTACTTCCCATCCCTCACGACCGCCAAAGTCTTTCTTGACCATATCGAGGATATCGAACTCTGTTCCAGGCTTGAAAACGTGCTCGGCCTGTCCTCTATATGCGGAGAAAGGATCGATGGTGGGCGCCGTGCTGTCTTTGATTCTAAATTGGACTGGGACATCGTCTGGAGAGCCCCTCAAGGCCCTGCTCAGCGAGCTTTCTGCAAACGAAGGCTTGCGCGTCGTAGACAAAAAGGCCGGATCCGAGAAAGACTTCTCTTTCAGCATTGTCTCAATCACTTCTTTGGGAACTCCTGTGCCTCGATAAAGATCAGTCGGCTGATGCGAAGGGAGTCGGTCGAGGCCATCCGCCGCGTCGTCGATGAGCTTCTGGACTTCAGGCGTCACACTCCCGCTTCGTATGCCTCCATTCATCGCCTGATACCCCTCTCTAATGGAGTAACGATGAAGAGCCCTAATTGAGTCATCGGGCAGTCCGGGGTTGGCGTCGGCGACCCTTCCGACCCAATCATCCACCCTGCCTTCCCACTCCTCTCTGGTCAAGCCCTCTTGCTTCGCCGCTATCCGGAAATCGTTCGGAGCTTTGCCGACGCCCTTAAGGTCAAGTTTGTCAAGCCTCTTCACTCCGGCTGCGGCGTCGTCGACGCCTCGAGCTGCGTGTCCAACGTCGGCAAGGTCGTCGGCGTGCGTACCGAGCTTCGCCAAGATCGACGACGATTTTGTGGCCGCCGTGCCGCCGCCTGCCGTCGCAACCGCCACAACGATGTCGGGAACCAGGTGGCCGACGGCGCGAGCGGGATTGTCCGCCCACGTGTCCCAATCGAGCACCCCCTTTGCGATCTCTTTTCCCACCTCGAGAGGATGATCCCGCAGGGCTTTCCCGAAGGCGACCACAGATTCGCCCCGCAGCTGGAATTTCATCGCAAGTTCCTCGGCAGTGAGCTCTCCCGTGAGGAAGGGGATCAAATCATCGAAGAGCAGGCTGATCCCATTTAAATCCAGCAGGAGCTTGCCCACGTCTAGGCATGCCTCGAAGGCACCGTAAAGGACCTCTCCGACGGCGGCCACCCCGGTCTCCAACCAGTTGCGTTTTTCAGGGGCGCCCTCGCACGAGGCTCGTATCGTACTCGCGCAAGTCTCTGCTTCGGTCTCCAACGTGCTGACCGCCGAATCGAAATCGGAGACGGCCTGATTTCGCATGGATTCACCGGGGTCGGAGAAGGGCTCGATCGTCAGATTGTACGTCCCCGGACCGTTCACCTGCTCCCATTCGCGCTTCTCCTGCTTTCCGCGTTCGACGTCGGCATCGTATTCCTCGCGAGCCTCTTTGGTGATCCGATTCGCCTCGTCGTAGTTGGTCTTGCAGTCAGAGGCGGTTGTTTGGGCGTTTTCCAACGACGTCGCATACAGATCAAGCGCGTCTGCCGCGTTCGTGAAACCCGTGGCGGCCTGCTGCCACCTTCCAGGCTCCACGGAAAATTTCTCGTGGAACCGGTCGGCTGCCCGTCCGGTCCATCCGTCTGTGGACAGGGACGACAACGAGTCAGACAAAACCTGGTATTGGCTGGAACGCGAACGCATCGTCGTCGCCTTCTCGCGTATCGCCGAGGGGCTTCCGGAGATGGAGAAGGTCGGCGCGCCGGTATGCTCAATTCCCATCTTGCTCTCCTATCAATTCTGTCGTTTCAAGGCCGTCGGTCTTCTCGGCGAACTTTTGCATGCGCTCTTTCGCCTTGTTGTCGAAGTCGACGTAGTTCGTGGCGACTTGCCCCAGGCGTCCGGCGACCTCTTCGATGTCATCGGTCATGTCGTTGATTCCGCGTTCCCAGCGATCCTGGAAATCGTCGAGAGCCTTCCAAACGGTGTCGCTTCCGACGTCGCTCTCCGTGGGAACGACGTCCTCTACGTCCTGCTCTTTCTTTTGCTTGACGGCCTCGCTGGCCTTCGTCGAAGCGTTTATGAGGGACTCGAGGTCCACTTCGAAATCGTAACTGGTCATGATCCTCACTACCTCAGTCCATGACGGCGACGTTGCGCACTTCTGTGTTGTGGGCCAGGTCTTTGATGTCGCTCAGAGCGTTGGCCGCTTCATCCAGCACCTGCGTCAGTTCATCGGTGCGTTTTTCCAGACGCCGGTCGAAGGCCATTTGAGCCCGTCGAGAGACAGACTCCTTGCTCCACCCTTCGATCCGGCCCTCAGTCTTCTTTCGCGCAGTGGAAATGAGATCTTCCACATTCGCGCTCATGTTTTCAACCAAAGTTGTCAGGTTGGCCAGTGAGGCCTCGTTGTATTTGAAGGTTCTCTCGCTCATTCGTCGCCTCCCATCAATGCGGCTATTTCCTCAAAGACGGCGGAAAACTCCTCAGTCGACTTTTTGTCCGTCTCCGCCGTCGTCGAATCGACTGCCGCCAGCGCCTTGGAATAGTTGACCAGTCCTTCCGGGAAAGGTTTGGCCGCTTCAAACCACTTGCCGACTCCCTCCCCGAATGTCTCGATTGCCGAAAAGGCCAAAGGAGACACCTCTCCTTCGAGTTTCTCGCCAAATTGCTTCAGCAAGTCAGCGAAGTCATTTGCGGACTCATTGACCGAGCGTGCGGCTTCCGTCTGGGCTCCGAGTGTCAAAGCAAATTGTGTTCCCACAAGCAATCACCTTCCTTTTACATGTTTTTAGGTGGCCTGACACAAATAATTCAATTTATATATCCAACCTTTCAAACACTTAGTTAAAAATCAAGGAATCTATATCGTTCGGGGAGAAGTACCCTTTAATTATTCTGTAAATAATTCAAGCAGAAAAGCCGTCGCCCCTTGACCGGCCGGGCTGATCGACCCGGCTGCTTAGCCCGACCAGTCAGCCCAACCCCTTGCCCTTGAGCCAATCCTTGGCGATCTTCGAAGCGGGCTGGCCGGATTTGACTGAACGGGCGCCCATCGCGCGCAGGTCTTCAGAGGTGAGCTTGGCGGAGACGCCGTCGAGGATCTTGGCGGCGCGAACGGGAAGCTTCGAGGAGACGAGTGGAACGACGTGCGAGGAGAGGAAGAGGTTCTTCGGATCCTGGAGCACCACGAACTCCCCCGTGGAGAGCTCCGGGTTTCCGGAGTACAGATCGACGACCTGTGCGCGCCCTTCGCGCAGCGATTTGATCGTCAAAGGGCCGCCCGAGTCTTCAATGGGCGTGAAAGAGACGTCCACACCGTATGCCGATTTCAAGCCTTTCGGGCCGTACGGGCGCGATTCGAGCTCCGAATTTCCGCCGAGCACCAGCCGCCCCTTGACCTTGGCGAGGTCGCCTATGGTGCGAATCCCGTTCTCCGAGGCGAACTTCGCGGTGACGACATAGGAGTCCTGGTCCGCGGCCGGCGCCTGATTGAGCACGGTGAGCTCGCGCGGAAGCTTCTTCTCCAGTGCGCGGTACACGGGCTCGGGGGCCGTCACGCTCGCCTTGGAGTCGATGTACTGAAGCAGATTGCCCGTGTATTCCGGGAAGACGTCGATTGAGCCGGAGCGGACCTCGGGCATGTAGACCTCGCGCTGGCCGATTTTCATCTGCCGCTCGATTTTGTAGCCCTTCGCCTCGAGCGCCTGCGCGTATATCTCCGCAATGATTTCGTTGGAGTAATAATCCTGCGAGCCGACGACGATCGTTTCGCCGGCCCGGTCCTTCCCGTCGGATCTGCGCAGAGGATCGGCGTTGGAGCAGCCGACGGCGAGGGCGACGGCGCCGAGCATCGCGACGGCCTTGGCGAAGCGCGGCGCCCTCGCGGGCGCGGTGC
>ERZ773054.1260-NODE-1260-length-15930-cov-33.068535_pt1 | contig 15930 bp, 12 predicted proteins | sample MGYA00580630_ERZ773054 | MGnify/ENA primary metagenome ERZ773054 (study PRJEB29015, sample SAMEA2737994) | human oral metagenome | biome: human oral; feature: human-associated habitat; material: dental | place: China | collected 2115 ... | reverse complement strand
CGATCTGGGGAGCTGCGCGGCTTCGCGACCGGGCCCTTCCAGACGGTGGACGCGACGGGCCGGGAGGCGGATCTGCCCGAGGCGAGCGAGCGGTGGCGGGATCTGCGGACGCAGGACGACGGGTCCGCCGACGGGCTCCTGCTGGACCGCGCGTCCGCCCTGGGGCTCACTCAGGCCGCGGACGCCCCCTCCGCCCGCGCCCCGGTCCGCCTCCGCGGAACGGGGACGGGACGCGACCCCCTGGACTGGAGCTTCGAGGAGAGGGTCGGGGCCGTCCTGGCGAATCTCCCCGACGACTACCGCACCGGCGACCTGCTCGGCGAACTGCGCGACGAGGTCGCGCGGTGTGCCCACTGGACGGGGCTGGACCGCTTCGACGACCGGATGGTTCTCCTCCTGGTCGGCGTCGTCGTCGAGCAGGCGCAGAGACGGGGGTGGCGGGGCGTCGGCCCGATCGACCGGGAGGAGCGCCGGACCCTCGTCAATTGGCTCATCGCCGTCCACAACCGCGTCAGTCGGAGGATCGCCGAGGCGCCCTGGGGCTCCGTCCTGTGCCATGGGCGGTGGAACGGGCGGCCGGAGGGCGTGGGGGACATGGTCGACCTGAGGGCGCAGCGGGACCCCGACTCCTGGGCGGACGACCGCCTCATGAGCGAGATCGGCCGCGTCGCCTGGAGGAGGCTGCACCGCGGGGAGTACCTGCACGACCCCGTCAGGGACGATCTGACGGCCCTGTCCCGGGACTTCGGGCATTGGCTGAACGACGCCGCCCACTTCGTCGTCGAGCACGACGTCGAACACGACGAACCAGGCCGGTCCCGGACCGCCGGCCCCCGATCGGCCGCCGACGTTCCCACCGCGATCAACCGCGGCCTGTGCGCGCCCATCGAGCAGAGCACCGGCCTGGGCAGGGGCGTTCTCAGCGGCTACCTCGTGGCCGTGCGGCGCTGCCGGTCCGCCGCGGAGCCCGGGGCCGGGGACATCGGGGCGCTGAGGGCCGCCCGCACGAGGATTGAGGAAATGCTGCGGCGCTGGCGCCGCGAGGGAGTGATGGGGATGGCCGGCATGGACCTGACGGTCGAGGACGTCGTCACGGCGCTCAACGACCTCGAGGTCCCGGAGGCCGGGGAGGCCGGGGAGGAGATCCACCATGAGTCCTGAGACGGGGCGAGGAGAATCCGGGGCCCGCGCGGAGCCGGACCTCGTCCGCCTTCACTTGACCGACTCCGCCCTGGTCATTGACCCGGGCGGCGGCGAGCTCCGGGAGGACCTGGTGCGCCCCGCCCTACCCGTGGACGGCGGCGAGATCGTGTGCGACCCGGGGATCGCCGACCCGGCGGGGGCGGGGCGCATGAGCGCCCGTCTCCTGGACGGGAGGGTGCCCGAGTGGGTCGGCCTGATTTACGGGCCCGAGGTCGCCCGCGCCGCCGGGCAGATGCTGGACCGGACGGCCGGGCCGGAGTCCGACGGTGCCGTCGGACTGACACAGACGGTGCACAGCACCTGGTTCACCCGCCCCTCCCGGACCGCCTGGATCTTCCTGCGCCTAGCCCAGGGGCTGTGGATCCGCCGCTACTGGCCGAGCCCGGCCGACGGATCGGCTCTCGCGATCGACCCCTTCCTTCTGGACCTGGAGCTGGGCGCGCTCATGCGGATGGAGCCGGTGCCCGTCTGCTTCGGCAGCGATGCCATGGAGTCGCTGGTCTACGGTCCTCACCGGGACCGGATCCGCGGGGCGGCTGAGTACCTGCGCGATCACGGCGCGAAGGACGTCCTCGTGCGGAAGCTGCATGTTCTGCTGCGGCGCGCGCTGTCCTGGCTGATCGAGCGGATCGAGGACGACGAGGACGATGGGGGCGACGACGGGGATGGCCCGGGCGCCGAGGCCGAGGCCGACGCCCTGCGGGCCCTGTACGACGACCTCGGGGGACTGCCCCGACCCGTGGAGCAGTTCTACTCCGCCACGTTGATGCGGGCGGACTCCCGGAAGTCGGGCGCGCGTCGGGCGCGCGTCCAACCGGAGGGTGTGTGGGAGGGCGGGCCCCTCGTGCGCCGAGGCACCGACACCCCGGACTGGTCTCAGAACTTCTGCGGCCTTCTCGCCACCGACGACGACGCCGTGCAGTGGGTCGTCGCCCCCGTCCGCGGCGGCGGGTTCAGGCTCGATGTTTCGGTGGCCGTGGCCGATCGGGTCGCCCACGACTCCGACGGCGCCAGGGCCCTCGCCCGGGTCCCGATTCCCGGTTTCCTGCCCGTGCTCGTCGAACTGAAACCCGATGAGGTCGGGGCGCGTCTGACGGGGTGGGCGGCGGTGACGGCCGATGAGGCGCGGGCCATCGACGTCGTTGACGTGGTGAGCGTGCCGGGCGCGAGGGCCCCGTTGCGCGGGTCGGTGCGCGAGCGAATGCGGGGGCTCCAGGGCGGGGCGACGCTCTGGGCGCGCCGGAGGGGTCGGTCCGTGCAACGGCAGGTGGAGGCGCCGGGCGCGCAGTCCTGGGATCTTCTGGTCCCCAGGACGATTCCGGCGGGTTTGGATCTGAGCATGCCCTGGGCGGCCGAGGTGGCGGCCGTCGCGGGCGTCGTCATGCGGCCGTAGGGCGGTGCCGATCAACGAGGACGGGGGCGTCGGCGGTCTCCGCCCGGCGTGGCCGGGGCGCCGGGATCGGATAGAGTAATCGCGGGGATCGCGCCCCGCGGAGGCGGGCGCGCGTCTTCGTGCTCTCCGGCGCAGTGGAATGGAGGAGACGTGCTGGTTATACCCGAGGAGCCCGATATCAATCACATCGTTGTGATTGTGGGTACGCACAAGGAAAAAGTTTACGGTGAGCATTGGTATCATGGCGTCTATGTGCTGAGAAAGGGTATTGCGGGGAAGTGGACGGGATTGAATCCTGGCGTATCGCTAGAATACCGGGCCGAAGTGGATGCGTCTCATTCAGATAGAATCGATATCGTGGTGAAATATAAAGGAGATGAGAGGTGTCGGACGATCGCCACACGAAAAGAGGGCCCCCTGTTCGTCGGCGTTGACTCAAGTCTTACGTGCATCAAGAGGTCTGTCGCGGCGGTCGTCATCAGTGAGTCGGAAAAGGGTGCACTGCCGTTCGAGAATGGTGAGCGCGCTTATCTTGTGATTCGTTACAACGGTGCGACCGCGCTGCGTCAAAGCGCTGCGTCTAACTCCGAAGGCCTGAGGGCCTACGAGTTGCCGTGGGGGTCGGCGTTGGAATCGGAAAAAGTGGAGGTGATAGTGCGGAGGGAGGAGAGTGGGATCCGCGTGACATGGCCGGACCACGAGGCTCGCCTTTGGAGCGCGAACGGCAACTGGGTGGGAGTGGATCATGAATGGAAACGCGGATTGGCGGGCGGCAAGCGCAAAATCAAGCAGAGTTCCATCTGGATGATACCCGACCCGCTCTGAACTCCGAGCGGTTATAGATTTTAGTAGTTTTATGCTCCAGTCGCGGAAGGCTGGCGACTCCGAGTGCGACGGTGTCGGCATCCGGGAAGTAAGTTTCACGGCGTGATGTTAGTTTTCTATTGGGAGTTTGAGTTCATTGGGAATTATCATTCGGGATCCCGACGATTCGAGAGTGCATGCAAAGTTTTCATCGTCGATCGACCCCGCTAAGGCTGATGGTTTCGGTTATTATGCCGTTTTTCTCTGGAATGTTCGTCATGATTATGATCTGGCGGAAGAGACGTACGAACAGGCTATCGAAGCTGATCCCAAACATGCCGAAAATCTCGGCAGTTTTGCCCGCTTTCTCCATTATGTTCGTCGTGATTGCGATCGGGCGAGACTGATGTTCGAGGAGGCTATCGTCGCTGGCCCCGCTAATGCCCGTAATCTCAATAATTATGCCTGGTTCCTATGGAATGTGTGTCGTGACTACGATCAGGTGGAGGAGATGTACAAGCGAGCCGTCGCCGCCGATCCGGCTAATGCCCGCAACCTCGGCAACTATGCCGTCTTTCTCAAGATCGTTCGTCGTGATTACGATCGGGCCGAGGAAATGTATGAGAGGGCTGTTGCTGCCGACCCGGATAATGTCCGCAACCTTGGCAACTACGCTCTCTTCCTTCAGAATGTGCGTCGTGATTACGATCGGGCGGAAGAAATGTACGAGAGGGCCGTCACCGCCGACCCGGATGATGCCCGCAACCTTGGCAACTACGCCATCTTTCTCGAGATCGTGCGTCGTGATTCTGGTCGGGTGGAGGAGATGTACGAGAGGGCCGTCACCGCCGACCCCAACCATGCCAACAACCTCGGCAACTACGCTGATTTTCTCGAGACCGTGCGTCGTGATTACGGTCGGGCGGAAGAAATGTACGAACGAGCCATCGCCGCCAGCCCCAACCGCAGATAGTGGTCGGTCGTTGTGGATCGTCCTGGGTGTGGTGGAGGGTCTGAATCCACGGAGGGATGAGGAGCCGTGCCCGCACCCGGGAAGCGCCCCGATGAGCTGGGGGCCGCGCGATCCGGTTGGCGCCGGGGCGCCCTGGCCGATCCGGACCGGCCCGGGGGTGTTTCAGACGCATCGGCGACGAGCTGGGGGTCAACCCCGAGGCCCTGCGCGGCCGGGATCTGCCGGGGGGTCCGGCGCACCCGAGGAGCCGGTGTCGGGGGTGGCCGCGGGCCGGGGGTGGGAGGGTGCGATCGGGCGGAGCGCGTTGGCTTGTCCATGGCGGCGCAGTGTGACCCGACTTCTGACACTTTGGTGGGTTGTGGGGCGGTCAGCGTAAGTTTTCGTTGGTATTGCGGTGTCGGGGGTCTGGTGGTGGGGCGCTGAGGGCCCGTATGGTGCGTTGGTATGAGCCCGTTTTTGCGCAGGGTCAGGACCGCCTCGGGGGTCACGGCGGTGCGGATCGCGGTCAAGGAGGACGGCGTGCGCCGGCGTGGAGCACCTGGGCTCGGCCCACGACGAGGCCGGGCTGGCGGCCCTGTTGGAGGCCGGGCGGCGGAGGATCGCTGCCGAGCAGGGCCAGGGGCCCCTGGACCTGGAGTCCCTGGAGCTGGCGCCGGGACGCGCTGGCCCGGCAGGCACCACGGTGGAGACCAGGCGCTCGGGCCTGTTGTGGGACGTCCTGCACAGAGGGCCTACACCCGCCTGGGACTGGTGAACGCCATCGGGGGTGATCGGGCCTTCGAGCAGATGGTCCTGGCTCGTGTGATCGAGCCGTCCTCCAAGGAGCAGGTCCCCCGCGTCCTGGGCGACCCGGGACTGGAATCGGCCAGCGTGCGGACTTTGTTCCACTCTTTGAGCCGGGCCCAGGGGCGAGGCTGGCGGGAGGCGATCTCTCAAGGCCCTGTTCGAGTCACGGCCGCCGGGGCCTGGCGCTGTGCCTGTACGACGTCACCACGCTCTACTTCGAGGCCGAGCGTGAGGACGACCTACGGCGGGTGGGTTGCTCCAAGGAGAGGAGGGTCGACCCGCGGGTCGTCGTCGGCCTGCTGGTCGACCGGGTCGGCTTCCCCTTGAATCGGCTGCTGGGAGGGGAGCAGGGCCGAGACCGCCACGATCATCCCCGCCGTGGAGGCCCTGGGCCGCTCACGGCATCGCCGAGCTCGTGGTGGTCGCCGGCGCCGGCATGCTGCTGGCATCGAATCTGAGCGCGATGGATGAGGCGCGCCCGAGGTTCATCGTCAGCGCCCGCCAGGTCCGCGCCCCCCGGGGGGATCTCGAGGCGCACTTCCACTGGGAGGGGGACGCCCTCGCCGACGGGCGGCTGATCGACACCATCACCCCCGAGAGAGGCTCGAGAAGCGAGCGGGACGTGCGCAAGCGTCATGAGCCGGTGTGGGACCCGGCCACCCACCCGGGCTCGTGGCGGGCGGTGTGGGCCCGCTCCAAGCGCCGCGCGGCCCGGGGCAACCAGACCCTGGATGCCCAGGAGAACCGGGCCCGGGCCGTCATCGCCGCAGACAGACGCCCCAAGGCCACGCGTTCTGCCACCGCCCGCGCCGGTGACGCCACCCTGGACGAGGCCTCCATCGCCACAGCCCGTTCCCCGGCGGGGCTCAAGGGCCACGCCACCTTTCGTCCCATCCCGTCTGATGGACGCCGCCGAGGTCGTCTCCTCCTGCCACGAGCTGTGGCACGTGGAAGCATCGCTTGCGCATGAGCGGGCACGACCTGCGAGCCAGGCCAGTCTTCCACCACACCCGTGACGCCATCGAGGCGCACCTGACGATGGTGATGGCCGCCCTGGCCGTGGCCCGCCACCTCCAGGACGCCACCGGGATGAGCATCAAACGCGTCATCCGCTCCCTCAAGCCCCTCCAGGAGGTCACCATCAACCTCAACGGCCACCCAATCACCGCCCGGCCCCAGCTCACCCAGACCACAGTCGGGATCCTCAAACCCATCAAACCCCCAGGACGCTAAAGCGTCAGAAGCCAGGCGACGGTTCAGGTCGTTGGGGAGGGCTAGTGGCAATGCCGTTCGGTTAAGGGTCGGGGTGGGGTGTCAAGTCTGGTGACGGCGTGGCGGTGCGGGAGGGACGGGCGCGGCTCTTGTGGGCATGGGTCTGTCGTCCAAGACCGATCCGCACCTACTAAGAGCCGCGATGCCCCATTGTGCCACTTCCCGTTGTTGTCATGCCAGTCGATCCGATGTGTTCGCCCCGGCCCATCTGGGGGAGCTCACCGGTGTCGTGCCGCCCGAGATGGTCGACGCCGCTCTTGAGGCCGGCGGGGGCCGTGAGCGCCGGCTCCGGCGCCTGCCGTCGCGGGTGATCGTCTATCTGCTCCTGGCCGGGGCCCTGTTCGTCGGTCACGGTTGGTCGTACGTGTTCTCGCGCTTGACCGCGAAGGACGACGGCCGGGTGCGGACGCCGGCGAGGTCGGCGCTGAGTGGGGCGATGCGCCCAGTCGGTCCCCGCCCGCTGCGAGAGCTTTTCCACCTCCTGGCCGGTCCCGGGACCGCCGGCACCGGGCGGCGGACCCGGTTCGCGGGCCGCCTGGTCGTGGCCCTCGACGGCACCCATGTGCCGATTGCCGACACCGAGCGCAACCGGATGGTCTTCCCCGAGCCCCGTGGCGGTCCGAACGGGCAGGCCGGATACCCGATGGTCAGACTCGTGGCGCTGATCGCCACCGGCACCAGGTCGATGATCGACGCCGTATTCGGCACGGACCGGGTCGGTGAGCTCAGCTGCGCCGACACGCTCCTGGGAGCCCTGCGCAGCCCGATGCTGCTGCCGGCGGACCGGAACTTCGCCGCTCACAGGATCTTCGATCGCGTCGCCGCGGCCGGAGCCGACTTCCTGATCCGCGCCAGGACGGGCAGGCGGGCGATGAAGCTCGCACCGGTCAAGCGCCTGCCCGACGGCTCCTGGCTCGCCCGCGTCCGGGGTCGCCTGGTCCGCGTGGTCGATGCGACCATCCGGGTCACCACCCGGACCTCCACCAGCACGAGCGAGTACCGGTTGATCACCACTCTGCTCGACCCCGCCACAGCGCCCGCCGAGCACTTGGTCGGCCTCTACCACGACAGATGGGAGATCGAGACCGCCTACTGCGAACTGAAGTCCACGATCCTGGACGGAACGGTCCTGCGCGCCCGGCACCCGTCCGGCGTGGAGCAGGAGCTCTGGGCGCTTGTGGCGACATACCAGGTGGGGCGCATCGCGATGTGCGACGCGATCCTCCACCGACCCGACATCGCCCCCGATCGACTCTCGTTCACCACCGCACTGCGCACCGCCCGCGACCAGATCGATCTGGCCGCCGCGGCCATCGCCCGCACCACAGTGGACCTCATCGGCCAGATCGGAACCGCGCTCCTGGCCGATCTCCTCCCAGAACGACGCATCCGCACCCGACCACGCGTGATCAAGCGAGCAATCTGTCAAGCACCGGGCCAAGAGCCGCGACGTGGACAGGCGCACCCGCCCCGCGACACTCCGCACCCAAATCCACCCACCTCCACCCAGCCCCTAACCGAACGGCATTGGGGTTAGTCCTGATTAAGTTTCTCCCGCTCATCGGTGTAACTTGCATTTGAGTGGTTAAAACTTCTTGTCGGTTTCGTCCGCAGGAAGTCCTCGGACAAGGGTGCGGATGCTGCGCAGCAGGCGTTCCGCCTCGGCCGAGACCGGGGTGTGACTGAGCTCGCTCAATTCGGCGAAGATCTTTTCCGCCTCAGTCAATTGTTCTCTGGTCCGAGCCCGCCGCTCCTTCAATTCCTCGGTCTCCTTATTTTTTTTGCCGACGGCGGCCTTGAGCCTTTCGACATCGCTCTGAACACGATCGCGCTCGGCCGCGGCCCCGTGCTCCTCCTCCACCAGTCGAGTGCGCTCAGCGTCGAGCTCGGCGGTCTGGCGTCTTGTCACGGCCAGTTCCGTCTTCTTGTCCTCATTGGAATCATGAATCTCCGTCCTTTGCTTCCGCACCTCGGCGATGCTCCGACTCAGCTGTGCCAGATGATCCCGCTCAGCGGCCAGGTCGACGTCGCCGAGTTCATCGGCCACGCGCCGCAGACGGATCTCCTCCTCCCGCAGGGCGAGGAGTTCGGAGTACTTCTCCTCGACGTCATTGGCCCGAAATTCCGCCACCCGTCCCTCAAGTTCGGCGATCTTCGCCTCAAGATCCAGTTCGGAGATCTGCGCATCCTCTAAAATGAGACCCAAGTCCTCCAAACGCTGCTGCAGGCTCAGAAGCCGCTGAACGTTGCGATCGGCCGCACCGACGGCATCGTCAAGAAGGAGTTCTCGAGCCGGTTCGTAAGCGGGCAGTGACTCGGGGCTTGCGACGGCGAGTCGGTACAGGGCGTCAGCGCAGACGCTATGGTTTTCACGAAGACGCCTGACGGCACGCAGTTGCGCCTGCTCGCTAAGCCCCTCCCAGGCGTCTTTCCAGGACTCGGAGAATTGCGCCTCGGTGATGAGGGGGAGCCATGTGGTCCAGGGGACTGGATTTGTAGAGGAGGCAAGTTCGGTCAGGAAGTCACTCAGCATCATGAATGTCTATCATCCTCTACTGGATCGAAACGGCGAGAGTGAAAACAGTCTGCCGACGTTTTCCTTGAGTTTTCGGATCATATTGCTCAACTCGCCGGAAGTCTGTTCAAGATGATTCTCGAGATCGTGCATCTGCGCGCTGAGCTCTTCCAGACGAGCCTTTTCCTGACCCCACTCACGCTGTACCTCGGCGAGTTCCTTCTCGGCTGTGGATCTATCCTTGCGTGCCTGTCGAATCGCGCTCTCGAGCTCATTCTTTTCGATTCTCAATGTCTCTGTCTCGTCGACAAGACGTCGGTGTTCTGCCCGTCGCTCGTCCCAATCGCGGCTGAGCAAGCTATTTTTGAATGTCTTCAACTGATGGATCTTCTCCTCGAGCGCGTGCCGCTTTGCGAGTTCAGGATCCTGAGCGATCTCCTCCCTCAGGCGCTGCGCCTCACTGCGGAGCTCCTCGATCGCGGTGTAACTCTCGAGTACCTGCGAGAGAGCTTGCCCATCTTCCTCGACCGCTCTTTTGAGTTCATCGAGTCGTTCGAGCTGCCTGTTCGTCGCATCAGCCACATCGTCGCGAGCCAATTCAAGCAGTGCGTCATCAGAATCTGTAGGCGTGTCACGCACGATGCTGCGCAGGATGTGGTCGGACAGGGGGCCCGCCTCCTTGCGAAGGAGAGTGACGAGAGCTTCGCGATCAGCGGGTTCGAGACTCGTCCAGGCTCCGTGCCAATGGCTAGGTTCCTTGTGAGCGGCGAGAACGAGGGTGAACCACTCGTCCCAGCCCAACACCGTCTGGGACTGCGCGAAATATGCAAGTGCGGCCTGCAAAGTCATTATTTCACCTTCCTGGCTGCGTCGTGCAAGTTCTGATACTGACAGCAGGTGATTCAAATTCGCCGTTTGAGACGGCCTTGGCCTCGATGATCTGCTGTGGGGTTCTAGTTTTGAAAGGGGGATGCGCGTCGTCACGGATGCCGAGTCCTCCTGTCTGAGCGCGGTGCGGTCGGTGGAGTTGTCCCTGGATGTCGACGAGTTCTCCTCCTGCGCTGCCGCTGACGACGAGTCTCAGCATTCCTTCGGTGTCCGCGGTGAGCGTGACCTCGACATCCTTCAATGTGTCGCCAGATCCCGAGAGCTCTCGCTCCCAGGTCCGGTCGTAAGGGCTCCTCAGATCGTCGAAGACAACGACTCGCTGGATGAACTGATCATCGGACTCGATATCGAGTTTGCCGAAGCCGAATTCCTTAAGATTTACCGTCGCCGGAAGACTCGTTCCCTTGATCAGGAGTGGGGAGATGACGCAGCAGCAGGAGTCGTCCAGACCGAGGTACTGGGCCATTTTCTCGGTCACCCTGATCTCCAGGCCCACGTCCCATAGGAGGCGCTCATCGATGGAGATCCTTCCCGCGGCGACGAGCGCGGCGCCCATGGCGGCCGCGGTCGAGAGCCTCGATTCGTTGAAGCGGAGCCTGTCGAGACGGCCGAGGATCTCGGGGGCCTCAGTCGGGCCTGCGAGCTCGTGGATCACCGGTTCGATCACCCGGCTCCGCAGCCCGCCAATCCGGCTCCCCCCGCCCGTCATGAGAATGGCATGGGGGAGGCGCTCGGATCCCGCGCCGCGGGACAGGAAGCGGGTGAGGAGCGCCCTCGTGCTCTCAAAGAAGGGCTCCAGGCGCGTAAGATACTCCGAAAGCGACATGTCGGTGACGACCGAGTCGTCGCTGTCGCCCACCGTTGAACTCATGTCGACTCGGCGCCGACCCCATTTTCCGGAGAGTTTCTCGGTGAAGTCCTCCAATCCCTCAATCGCCTTGAGCCTCGCGGACAGTTTGTGGAGTAGTTCGGTCTCCGCCTCGGCGAAGGCTTCTCGGAGCCATCCCTTCTCCGCACTCTCCAGGTCGGCGAGCACCGACTCGGGCGTAGGGGGGACGTCGATTTCGGTCTGGGAGCCGATGTTCTCCAGGTGCTTGCCGAGCAGGAGGGCGGTGGCGTAGTCCCCGCCGATGTTGTTGTTAACGGCATCGATGACGGTGAGCGGCTCGCCGGACGCTCCCACCCGCACGAGACTCAGATCGGTAGTCCCTCCTCCGATATCGACGATGAGCATGTTCTTACCAACGAAGGTGGCGTCGTCGTCGCCGGATGCGTGCAGGGCGTAGGCGGCCGCGGCGACCGGCTCGTCGACTGTCCTGTCAGCCACCTTCTTTCCAAGCGCGTGGTCGCTCCTTCTCATCCCGCGCGGCCGTCCGTCAGCCTGCGCCGCACGGGCGGCCTCCCGGGTGGCCAGGCACTTCTCGACGTGCTCCCTGCGCCAGCCGTGGGGCACGGTGACGACGACGGAATCCACCGTCTCGCCGCCCAGGTCCTGAGTGATGCTCTTCATGATGTGTTCCACGAGCCAGGTTGTCAGCTGCTCGGGAGTGATGTCCCTCGGCCCGTCCCCCCAGTCCTGGGTGGCGAGCACCGCGCCCGCGGCCATGGACATCTTCCATCTGCGGAAGGTCTCCGAGGGATCGGCGTCCGGGTCCGCCCAGACGTCCCGGGCACTCCTCCCCACAATGCGGTTGCCTGCTTTGCCTTCGACATGAATGATGGAGGGCAGCAGATCATTGTCCTCGAACTGGTGGATTGACACCTCGCCCTTGTCATTGACCTTGGCCACGACCGTATTCGACGTGCCGAGATCGATTCCGATGCTCACCATGAGGTTACTATACTCCTCGCTCCGGATCTGTTCCGACTGCTCCATGTTCATACTGTTTATTTCCGTGCCCCTGCTCCTCCAGCAGCTGGCGCAACTGCTCGATGCGCGCTATCACCTTGATGGTACTTCCGACACCTCCGCTCACGAGACCGATGACAGCCCCCTGCGAGGGATCGATGAGGGGTCCCCCGCTGGCACCGCGGTCGAGGTTGCCGCCGACCTCAAAACTTGATTTATCCCACATATTGCGACTGACTTGGACCTGGAGGGCGTAGGGCTCATCGCCCGGTTCCCAATTACTCTGATAACCCGCCGTCAATAACTCGCTCAGCGTGCGCACGTTCCGGCTCTGCCCGAGCGGCAGCGGCTCATATCCCGATACGGCTTCGGCGGGTAGATGGAGAAGCGCCGTATCCGTCTCCTCGTCGACTGCGATGATTTTGGCTTCGATATTCCCCAGACCGATAGTCACGCGTACCGCGTCTTGAAGGACGTGGGCGGCGGTGGCGACCAGACCAGATGCGGCGACGAGGAAGCCGGTGCCTATGTCCTGATAGTCGTCTCGAGCGACCACGATCGGTAGGATCGCATTTCGCAATCGGGTTATGCACTCGGAGTCGGTTATGGCGCCTAGGGGGGCCGGTGGCGCCGTCTCCGGGGAGGCCGAAGGGACGGGACCGAGCAATCCTGAGAGCCTTGGGTCTTCGTTACGCAGAGCGGCAACCAGATCCGGACCGATCAGACAGGTATTATCGACCGGTGAGGCGTTCTCCGACGAAGAACTTGTACGTACTATCATATTCTCCTTCGCCTGCTTATATATATCCATGGCCCATCGCGCGTTCCCGAAATTCCGCCCTGCGACCTCCCTCGCAATCGGCGCTACGGTCAGTAGACGTTGCTCGAAGTCCTTGCTCAATTGACATCTATCCGTCTGGGCGCATATGCGCATGATCTTTAACAGTGATTTGGCGGACATGGAGTCAAAGACGATCTTCTCATTGAATCGGCCCTCCAGCCCTGGGTGTCTGGAGATGAGACTGTCGACCTCCTCCTCATGTCCCTCAAGTATGATGAGCGTTCGTCGATTCTCCGGGTTGGCCGCTTCAGTGGCGAGGGCGCGGATAGCCTCAATGCCGTAAATGTTGTCTGCGGGGAGACTTCCCACTTTTTCAATGACGAGCACGCCGCCTCTAGCCGCGTGGAATAGTTCTTTCACTCTCTCCACGGCACGACTGTCGAAACTTGTCTGGATATCGTCAACGGTGACGAGCTTGGCAGTGGGGCGGTCGAGGAGGCCGATGCCGTACAGGTAGGGGGCAATGACATACTTGGCGATGGATGTCTTGCCGGTTCCCGGCGGGCCGACGAAACATATTCCGTCGACCCAGGGACGAGGCTGATTGGAGTTGCGGTAACTTGCAAGAAGAATTCGTTGATTTCTCAGAAACTCGTGCAAATCATGCGAGCCGATATATCCCGCCAAAACTTTCTCGGCCTGCGCCACCCGGGTATTGTCGACGGTGATAGTGGCGGGAATATCTGTGATCTCAATTATATTCGTAGTAGTGTCGTGCTTGGAATTATGGATGCTACGGATCTGCTGCCAGATATTGCGGGCCCCGCCGGCGTTGCCGAAGTCCGCGTCGAGACGCCTGTCCTCGAGGAGCCGCATAAGGGGCGCGCGCGCGTCTTCACTCATGGTGAACCCGTCGGCTCGTGCCATGTCGTGCACGACCTGACAGAGCTCTTCGGAATTGTAGTCATGAAAAATCAAGTTTGTGGGGAAACGGCGCTTTAATCCCTCGTCCACCCGCATGAGCGTGTCAATGAGTTCAGTGTAGCCGGCGAGGATGATGACCGTGTCGTTACGATGATTCTCGGCGAAGGTCACTAGAGCCTTGATCGACTCTTCAGAATGAGTATTACCCATGAGCTGATGCGCCTCATCGATGAAGATGACGCCGCCGCGTCCCTTCATGAGACTATTCTGCATCCGTTCGGTGATCTCGTTCGCGTGCTTGGAGGCGAGTTCTGTCGGAAGAATTTCAATGACTGCGTCGGTGTGAAGAATTCCTAGCGCGTGGAAGAGCCTGGCGACAATACGAGCTACGGAGGTCTTGCCGGTGCCCGCGGATCCTTTGAAAACCATGTGCATGGTGGATTCCGGGAGTCTACCGTGCTTGCGCAACTCTATACGGTGTCGCCGAGCGATGTTAGGAAGTTTATGGAAATAATTCTTGACGTTCTTGAGTCCGACGAGGGAGTCCAGCTCCTGGAATATGGAGGTGACACGAACTTCGTCGGGCTCGGGCAGGTGCAAGAGTGTGTCCACACCAATGCTCTGGGTGTCCCTGGCGAGCGAAGCGATCCGTCTGAGAGCGCTCTGCAGGTTCCCGTTCGTGGCCAGATATCTGGCGATACTCTTCGTGTGGCGCATGGTGATGTCGTGCCGCAATGAGACTCTCGCGAGGGCGACCTCGATCTCTTCCGGGGCCGGTGTGGGGATATCGATTGTGATTGAACTGTGACTCTGCAAGAGGTGGACGCTGAGTTCGGTTCTCGGATCGACTAGAAATAGGAGGGAACCGATGTTCTCCTGTGCGTGCTGGACGAGTGCGCGCACCGCCTTTCGAAGTTCGAATGATTTTTCTATTTCGGATGCGGCTCTCTCGAACTGCTCTGGTAGACCGAAGACGATTGCAATGATGCTATGGCTACGAGGCCGACTAAAAACGGAGGACAGGAAGGCGAGCTGATCGGCGTATCTTCGACTCCCAGTGCGGGAGTAGAGGTTCTCGGTGGTGCTTTCCGCGGTCCGGTCGGGGGGCTGGGAGGCAGGGGCTCCCTCGGAGGTCTTCGTGGGAATACGCCGGGGAGCGCGCGGTTTGCGTCTGGAATGCAGAAGATCGGTAAGAGCGTTTGCCTCGGGTATCAGCTCGCCTTCGGCGGTGAGGACGACGACGAGGGCTTCGGGGTCCTGTTCGAGTGCCCAGTGTCGGATGGTGTCGGTCAGCGAGAGGCATCCGAGATAGGCGTCGTGGAAGAAAATGTCGTCCGTGTTCCCCGTCAGATGCCATACGGGCTCTGCGGTGGATGGTGTCCGACCGCGCAGGAAGCGATGCGCTCGCGAGACCATAATTGGCTCCTTACTAGGTGAGTCGAGGTGTGTATGGGCGGATGAAACGTGAGGGCTTCGTCCTTCGCGGACGTGGGTGGCGGATCGCCTTCCCCGGAGTAGAATACTACCATTCAGGTGGGCTTGCGAGTAGTTAAGCTATCATGTCCAGTGATCCTGGCGACCTTTTCTGCGCCGACGGAAAATACTCCCCCATGTTCCGGACTCACTGGAACTCTTTCCGATGAGGTCCGTAAGCATCACGGGACGATGAAGATGACGAGAAGGATGAGTATAGGTGCAATTGTGTGAAGAGCGGACACGGCTAACCGAGAGATTGCGCCGACAGTTCCTGTAGACTCGCTCGCCGCGATTCGGGACATGAGCGCCGAGTAAGTTTCGGTGGCGGCGCAGGTGCGGGACGGCGCGTTGTGGCTGACGGTGAGCAGCACACCAAGAACGAAGGGGATGAAGAGCCTGACCGGTGTAGTGGCGACGACTTTGAAGGCCTTGCGCTTGACTGTCGTTTGGAGCGTGCTGCCCGAGGCGGTCGCCTGGAGCGCGCTGGCAGGAGGGTGTGTCTTGGAATCTCTGTTCGGAGAAAATGGATTTCTCTGCAGGGACGATTGCTTTGACTTTGAGGAGCGGCCCGAGGTCTTTTCTGGATCCTGGTTGATTCCCAACGGAACTCCTAGGGGCGGGAAAACCCTCGATCGGGTGTTCGAGAGATAAAATGAGCGGATAGGGACGGGTCCGAGCCGGGGTCTGCGGCACTCCGGTCGGCATCTGAGTCGCGGGTGCCCGAGGGCTCGTACCTTCTTAAACCCCACCATCGGCGCGCACGGGAACACCCTAGATGCCTCGCACTCGACGGCAGGCCGCTTCACCAGTCTCAATTCTTAGACTTGTGGCGTGTCTGACGCCGGATCGTGATGCGAGCATGATCGACTCGGACGCCCCGCGCCCTCCGCGCGGGCGCCCCCGCGGACCGGGTCGTACGCCCGCCACCCCCGTCCTCTCCTTCCGCCCCGCGTCCGTCAGACACGGCGGACCCCTCCGCCGACTCGAGGAGACGAACATGACCGTCGACGTGCGCACCCGCGCCTCATCCCGCTGCTACCGGCTCGACCGCCTCGTGCGCGCCGAC
>ERZ773054.1252-NODE-1252-length-16010-cov-5.186023_pt1 | contig 16010 bp, 12 predicted proteins | sample MGYA00580630_ERZ773054 | MGnify/ENA primary metagenome ERZ773054 (study PRJEB29015, sample SAMEA2737994) | human oral metagenome | biome: human oral; feature: human-associated habitat; material: dental | place: China | collected 2115 ... | reverse complement strand
TTCCCGCCCCAAACCCCACCCATCCCCCTACGACGCTTTATAAGGGGCGAGCTACGCTCGCGCTAATTTTACACTGTGGCTGCGTCGCATATTTGAAATTTCAAATTTCACGTAAAATTTAAAACCGCGAGCCGCAAAGTGTTTCGGCGCAGCGGGTATAAGGCGGATGTAAATTTAAAATTTAACCGCGGTGAGCCGAAGCTATAACGAGCCGTAGCGAGCCGCAACCTGTACGCAAACGAGTGTAAATTTAGCCGCGTCGCGCGCAGCATTGGTGCAAACACAGAGTAAATTTTACAATCTCGGATAAATTCAAAAGCAGATTTTGCAAGCGTAGGCAAATTTCACAAGCCCGAGCAAAATTTTACAAAATCTCCCTGAAATCATACCCTGCGTTTTTGAGCGCCCAGGCGATATCCTCTTGATGAGCCTTGCCCTTGGTCTCAAGCGTGATCGTGATCTGCGCGTCGCCGTACTCGATATTGGTCGAAAAGCGGTCGTAGTCGATCTTGACGATGTTTGCGTTGGCGCGGCGCAAAATTTCGGTAAGCCCCGTAAGCGCGCCCGGCTTATCGACGAGCGTGACGTTGATCGTCATCTTGCGGTGCGATTTGATAAGGCCCTTTTCGATGATGATGTTTAGCATCTGAACGTCGATGTTGCCGCCGCTTAGGATGATGCCGATCTTTGCACCGGCGGGGAATGCAAATTTCGCGTTCATCAGCGCTGCTACGCCTGCCGCGCCCGCGCCCTCGACGATGATTTTTTGCTGCTCAAGCAGATAGAGTATCGCGCTTGCGATCTCCTCGTCATCAACCTGCACGAACTCATCGACGCACTCGATGATCGTGCTAAGCGTGATCTCGCTAGTGTCTCGCACGGCGATGCCGTCGGCGATGGTGCGGACGGATTTGGAATTTAGCGGCTTTTTCGCGACGAAGCTATCGTGCATCGCGGGCGCGCCCTTGGCGGCTACGGCGATGATTTTGATGTCGGGGTTGATCTGCTTGGCGCAGCTGCAAACCCCCGTAGCAAGCCCGCCGCCACCAACCGGAACGACGATGTATTCAAGATCTGCGACCTCCTCGATCATCTCAAGCGCGATCGTGCCTTGACCCGCTTGGACGAACTCGTCGTTGAAGGGATGCACGAACGTCAAATTATGCTCTTTGGCATATTCCAGCGCAAACGCATACGCCTCGTCGAAATTATCACCCTTCAGGATGATCTCCGCGCCCAGAGCCTTCGTGCCGCTTACCTTAAGTAGCGGCGTGGCTTCAGGCATTACGATCACAGCATGCACGCCGAATTTTTGCGCGCTCATCGCTACGCCCTGGGCGTGGTTGCCCGCACTTGCGGCTATTACTCCATGCGCCCGCTCCTCGTCCGTTAGGTGCGCGATTTTATTGTAAGCGCCGCGAATCTTATACGCGCCGGTGCGCTGCAAATTCTCGCTTTTGAGATACACTTCCGCGCCGTAAAGCTTGCTGAGCTTCGGCGCCAGAGCAAAGGGCGTTTTATAGACGAAATCGTTTATCGTGCGCTTTGCTTGGATGATTTTGTTTAGATCAACCATCTACTTCCTTTCATAATTTTAAATTTTGTTATTATACATATTTTAGGCGGAATTTTATCCCGCGCGCAGCCTAAATCCGCAGCTTCGGTTTTAGCTCCGCTTAACTCCTGCGCCGCAGCAGCACGCCGCATTCGATATGGCTCGTATGCGCGAACTGATCGAAGATCGCAAACCTGCGCACCTCATGCGTAGCGCAAAGCGAGCGCAAATTTTCAAAAAGCGTCTGCGGGTTACAGGAGATGTAGATCAAATTTTGAAAATTTTTTATGAAATCAATCACGCTAGGCTCCAGCCCCGCACGCGGCGGATCGATCAAGACGTGTGAAAAATCGTAGCCTAAAATATCGATCCCCTTTAGCCGCTCAAACTCGCGCCTGCGCGCAAACGCGCTCATCAACTCATCCGCGCTAAGGCGGACGAATTGCGCGTTGCAAACGCCGTTGAGCTCGCAGTTTATGCGGGCATTCGCAATCGAGCTTTTTGAAATTTCGCTCGCCAACACGCGGTTAAATTTATCCGCAAGCGGGATGGTGAAGTTGCCGTGCCCGCAGTAAAGCTCCAGCAGATCACGCGCGGCGTAGCTTTCTGAGCGCACGGCATGTTTTTCGCAGCTCGAATTTTGCGCGACGGAATTTTCGCGGGCTGAATTTTGCGCGCAATGCTTTTCGCAATCTAAATTTTGCGCGATCAAATTCTGTTCGATGAAATTTTGCGAGGCAGAATTTTGCGCATCCAAATCCTTACGAGCGAAATTATCATCCGCAGAGCTTTCGTCTGTGGACACACAGTTAAATTTCACGGATTTTTCGCCGCCGGATCCCACATAGGCGAAATTCTGTAAAGTGCAATTCCGATAGGCGAATTTTTTTTGCACGGAATTTTCGCCGTTAGTCTCCGTGCAGGCAAAATTCGACAAAGTGGAATTTTCGCCGCTAAATTCTGTACGAGCGAAATTTACTTTAACGGAATTTTGGCAAGCGACGTTCAATTCGGTAGAATTTTCAGAAGCGAAATTTCGATCCGTATAATTATTCTGTGGGACGGACTGCTCGTAGCCGTAATTTTGCGCAGTGAAATTCTCTGCTATAGAATTCTTTGCAACGGAATTCTGTGCGGCGCGCACCTCGTTCGTGCCCTCTTTACCGAAGTCCACGCAGCTTCTCGCCCAGGCGATCATCTTTTCGTTCACGCCGCGGTTGGGCTGGATGAAGGCGTTTTCGCCGAAGCGAAATTTATAAACTCGCCCGTCCACGCAAAGCTCGTCTGTGAGGCTTAGCTCGCCGCTTAACAGCTTCTGTCCGCGCGCGCGAGCCATAACCCTGATGCCAAGCTTGCCCGCCAGCTCGCAAATCGCCCCCTGCTCGCGCTCGCCCAGGCGCTTGTGATAAAGTAGCGTCGCTAAAATCCCGCTGGCACACGAGATGAACTCGACGCCAAAGAGCCTTTCTTTTAAAGCTTCGCTCCGCCTAAGCGCCTCTAGCAGCTGCGGCATTAAATTTGCGATAGGAAGTGCTACCTTGGGGCATTCGTTAATTAAAATTTTCTTGCTACGTGCGCCGCCCATAGTGTAGGCAAGATCAGATGCGCTATGCCAAATATCGTGCCAGATGCCAAATTCCGCCCTGATGCGGTAATTTTGCGGCTGTGAGGCAAAAAACTCAAACTCGCCATCAAAAAATTCTCTAAGCTTATCGCCGATCAGCTGTTTTTTGTATAAAATTTGATCCGCATAGGGCTCGCCGAGCGTGCAGCTGCCGCAACTACCGAAGCTTTTGCAATTCATACATCCACTCTTTTACCCACTACGCGCAGTAAAAGAATGATAGCCGCGATACCCAAGATCAGACATCCCCACACGCTAAGCCCAAAGCCCGCAGGCAGGTAGCCGCAAACGATACTGATGCCGCAAACGACCAGCGCATAGGTCATCTGCGTGCTTACGTGCTCGATGTGATCGCAGCCCGCGCCCATCGAGGAGAGGATCGTCGTATCCGAAATCGGCGAGCAGTGATCGCCGAAGATCGCTCCCGTAAGCACCGCGCTGATGTTTACGCACATAAAAACATGAAATTCCTCGCCGCTAAGTCCGTATTTTTGCCCCACGGCGTGCGCTAACGGTACGGCCAGAGGGGTGACGATACCCATGGTGCCGAAGCTCGTGCCGGTGGAAAATGAGATAAACGAGCTAAGCACGAAGATCACGATCGCAAGAGCAAAGCGCGGCGTAGCGTCGCTTAGAAGCTCGACCAAGTAGCGCGAAGTGCCGAGCTCCTTGATAACCGAGCTAAGCGACCACGCAAAAAGCAGGATTATGACGGTATTTAGCATGCTTTTCCAGCCGCCAACCCAGACCTCGATCGCCTCTTTGACGCCGTAAATTTTTTGCGCGATGCCTAAAGCGACGGCGATGATCGACGAAAACAGCGCGGATTGAAACAGCACGACCGAGGCATCTGCCGCGCTAAATGCGGTGCGGATCGAAGTGAAGCTAAGAGGAGCTGCCTTGACCGCCTCCAAAGTCTCGCCCTCCAGCGAGCTGTAGCCGTTGAGATAAAATCCGATGACCGAGAGGACGATCATCGCTCCTAGCGGGATCAGCGCGTTTATCTTGCGAAGTGCTACGCCCTCTTTGGGTACGAAAATTTGATCCTCTAAATTTTTGATTTTAAAATCCGCAGCTCCGCTCTTGCCGCCGCGAGATGCGATCTCTGCGCGATACATCGAGCCAAACTCCCTACTCATCACGGCAGTAGCGACTACGAAAAAGATCATGAAAATATTATAAAATCGATACGGGATCGTCTCAACGAAGACGGTAAAGGCGTTTATGTTTTCTATGCCGATCTGCGAGTAGGCCTCTTTGATCGCCGAAATTTCAACTCCGACCCAGGTGGAGATCACCGCAATACCGGTGATCGGCGCGGCGGTCGCGTCGATGATGAAGGCGAATTTCGCGCGCGAAATTTTAAATTTATCCATAAGCGGCCGCATGATCGGGCCCACGATCAGAGCGTTTGCGTAATCGTCGAAAAATATCACGATACCCATCAGCCAGGTGTAAATTTGACCCAAAACGGGAGTGTCTGCGTGCTTGCTAAGCCAGAGCGCAAGCGCCTTCGTGCCGCCGCTTTTGGTCACCAGAGCGATGAGCCCGCCGATACACATAACCTGAAGCAAAATACCCGCATTCCACGTATCCGCCATCGATTTTACCATGCGCGAGCACAGATCGGTAAAAGCGAAAAGCGCCGAAGCTGCGATATTTTGATCTACCATACCGACGAGAAAAGTCCCGCTTAGCACGCCCAAAAACAGCGATAAAATCACGTCCTTGGTGATAAAAGCAAGCACGATCGCCGCAACCGGCGGGATAAGCGTGAGTGCGCCGTAAAGCTCGCTGTTTCGCACGGCGGGCTCCACGTCCGCAAGCGCTAGCGCGGGCAAAAAAATCGCCGTAAAGATAAGCAAATTTTTTAACATTTTAATCCTTGATGATTGATAAAATTTTAAAATTTAACCTCCGATCGGGGGTTAAATTTTAAAATTCTGCGCACTTTGCAGCAATTATTCGTATTCGCGGCTTTCTTTTACGGCGATTATTGAGCGCCTTAATCGCACAGCAAGCTCTACTATTTTACTGCGTTTGCAATTTTGTGAACGCATTTTTAAGCAATTTATCGCACAATAAAATCTCTCCGGTGCAAAATACCGCGCGCGGCGTAATCAAAAGCGTTTTATAAACGCATTTAAAATTTTACTTAACATAGCAAAAGCCCCAAGTCAAGGTAAAATTCCGCAATACTGCGATGCTTACTTTGTCGCAAAAGCGATAAATTTCGTGCGCAAAATTTTACGAAATCCCGCTCTTGATCGCAAACCAAAATCCCTAGACAAAAATTTTATCTCGCATAAATTGCACAAATCACCGTTTTTCAAGCCTACCTGCACGTTTATAAAATTTCAGAGCATGCAACCTGCGCAAGCAAAGCGATAAAATTTTAAAGCGTTAAATTCTACCAACTCGCACTCGAAAAATCCGCTAAATTTATAGAATTTACAAAGCGGCAAAACATTAAATTTAAAGCTCATAAGGCTTTTGCAAACCCAAAACGACGACGAAGCGGCGAGCGACCTTTAAATCAAGCCCACTAATTTTCACGCTCAGGTGCATCTTGCGGATCGCTCGTAAAATCATCGCTTGCTTGTGTAGGACTTAGTCCAAGCGAGCGCAAATAGCTCTGCGTAGCCGCTTCGCCGCCTGCAAGCGCGTAGTCTAGCGCATTTAGTCCCGACTCATCGACTGCTTTTTCGTTTGCACCCGATTTTACGAGCAATTCAACGATCTGCTTGGTACTTTTTTGCGCCGCAAACATCAGCAGTGTCTTACCCGCGCCCGAACGCTCACAGCCATCGCTACGCTCGCCTAGCGATGCTAGAGCCTGGGCCTCGGCGCTGCCGATCTGGCGGACATTTACGCTAGCGTGCGAGTAAATTAGCAACTTTACGAGCTCATAATTTTTTGCCGCGGCGGCGAAAAATATCGGAGTTTGCCCAAGCGAGTTTTTATAGCCAACCAAAGCGCCTTTAGAGATCATAAATTTAGCGCTTTGAACGTTATTCATCGCGTAAAATAGAGAGTTTTCCTCACCCGCATTCACCTGCGCGCCTCGCTCGATCAAAGCGCCGCTAAAACGCTCGTCATATCCTAGCAAAAGTGCTAGATCCAGGGCATTATCAAGCTCGTAAATTGCAAAATCCTTGCTAAAAAGTAGCGTACGAAACTCATCTGCACCCACTCCGCCTTTTAGCGCCAGCTCAAGCTCACCGTAATCTCCCGCCTTGCGATCCTTTGCGGCGTATGCGATAAATTCCGCTATAACGGCGCTTGCCAGCTCATCGGCGTCGTTTTTGTTGAATTTAGCGGCGAAATAATCTCTTAGTGCCTCCCTGGCTGCTGAGATCTCGCCCATAAAATTGCCATAAGCGATGAAATTTCCAATCTTGCGCTCGGAGTAAAATTCTAAGGCTTCAAGCGATTTTTCGCTAATTTGCGCGTAGTTTTTCTCTTTAGCATAGCTCAAAAAGCCCTCGCCATCCATCCCCGCAAATGCCAAGGTTCGCTCAAGCCTTTTTTCGTTCAGCAAGGCTTCGTTACCGACACAATCGATATTTTCGTCCCTGATCTCAGAAGCCGCGCTTTTTAAATTTTGCAAAAATTCTGCGCCAGCTAGCGAGCCTTTACAGCCAAAATCGCTTTGCAGCAGCTCTTCGTCCGCAGGCTCCTTGCTAAAAAAGCCGCGCGGATCGCTTAGTATCTGCTCGCAAGAAGCGCCAAAAAGCGTGCCGCAAAAAACAAACGAACCCATTAGAATTTTTCGCATCGCTACCTCGAATTGCATTTGAAGCGTTATTTTACCTTTAAATTTATTTATTAAAACTTAGTGCGGGCGGTGGAATTTTATGGAATTCCTTTCAGCCTTATAAAATTTTGCGGAATTTTTAAAATTTTACGACGCGACGGCGAGCGGCGTTAAACGACGGCTAGTTAGCGGCGTAGAGACGGGCGGCGTGATACAACGGCACGGCGAGCGGCGACGTTAAAATTTTAAAATTTGCGCGCGAGCTAGCGGTAAAATAAAATTTTGCAAGCTATACAAATCTAGCGGAATTCCGCGCCGGATTAATAGCAAAATAAAATTTTATAAGCGCAACCCGTTCTACAGAATTCTACGCGCATTAGTAGCGAGATAGAATTTGCGAGGTAGAATTCCTTGCAGAATGAAAGAATTTTACGCGTTTTGCGCGGAGTAAATTAAAATTTTGCCGCGCAAAATTCCGCGCCTAGCGCAAATTCCGTCGCGTTAAAATTTAGTGAATTTCAATCTTATGGAATTTAACACGACCGTTACGGAGCTAAAGCACATCGCCGCGGCGCCGTACATCGGCTTTAGAAGCACGCCAAGCGCTGGATATAGCGCGCCTGCTGCGATCGGGATACATACGGCGTTGTAAAACAGCGCCCAGAAGAGGTTTTGCTTGATCGTCCGCATTGCGGCGCCGCTTAGGCGAAATAGATATAGCACGCTTTCAAGGTCGTTTTTTATAAAAATCACGTCGCCCGCGCCCTTGGCTACGTCGCTGCCGCCGTTCATCGCTACGCCGATGCTAGCGGCTTTTAAGCTCGGCGCGTCATTGACGCCGTCGCCCACGAAAAGCACCCGCCTGCCCTCGTCCGTCAGGGATTTGATGAACTCATATTTGCCGCTTGGAAGCACTCCGCTTTTTACCTCGTCGATGCCGAGGTTTTGAGCGACAAAATTTGCCGTTTTGGCGTTATCGCCCGTTAGCATGACGGTTTTTACGCCGCTGTTTTGTAGCGTCTGAATGACGCCGCGCGCTTCGGCCCTGATCTCGTCGCTAAATGCGATAAAGCCCGCGTACGAGCCGCCTATCGCGCAATAAACGACGCCGAAGCCCTTGTCTAAAAGCTCCTCCGCCTCTACCTCGACGCCCGCATCCACGCCGCACTCGCGCAGAAAGCCCGCGCTGCCGCAAAGAATTTCGCCGGTGGGATTTTTCGCGACGATCCCCTTGCCCGCGATGCTTTCGAACTCGCCATTAAATTTAGAAATTTCGCCGAATTTCAGCTCGGCAAATTTTACGATCGCCTTTGAGATCGGATGCTCGCTAAGCTTTTGCGCGCTTGCTAGAGCGTAGAGATCTTGGGCGCTCAGATCGCTGAAGCTTACCGAAATTTCGCCCTTGCTAAGCGTGCCGGTTTTATCGAAAACCGCGACGTCGGCGCCTTTTAAAATTTCTAAAATTTCGGGATTTTTGATTAAAATTCCAGCCTTTGCAGCGTTTGAGATCGCGCAAACGATCGCAATCGGCGTCGCAAGACCTAGCGCGCACGGGCAGGAGATGATAAGCACGCAGATAGCGGCGGATGCGGCGTATGAGAGTCGCCCGTCAAGCGCCATCCACGCTATAAAGCTAACAAGCGCGATCAAAATCACCGCGGGCACGAAGATATTTGAAATTTTATCGGCAAAGCGCGCGATCGGCATCTTTTTGTTGCCCGCCTCGTTTAGCAGATTTTTAATCTCGGCAAGCAGCGTCTGATGCGGGAATTTCGTCACCTTCACGTAGATGACGCCGTCAGTGCTGACGCAGCCTGCGTTTACCTCATCGCCTACGCTTTTATAAACCGCCAAGCTCTCGCCGCTGATGAGCGAAGTGTCGATCTGCGCGCCGCCTTCTACGATAAGTCCGTCGCAAGGGATGCGCGAGCCGTTTTTTACTAGCACTTTATCGCCCGGCTTTAGCGCTTCTGCACGCACTTCGGCTATCGTGCCGTCTTCCTTGATCAAAAGCGCGGTTTTGGGGCTTAGATCGATTAGCCCCTTGATGTAGTCGTTCGCCTTCACCTTGCTGCGCTCCTCGAGATATTTGCCGAGCGAGATAAAGGCGATTATCATCGATGCGGATGAGAAATAAAGATTGGTAAATTCATTCTGCGCGCCGTGCGTATAGACCCATGCCGCGGCCGTTAGCGAATAGGCAAATGCAAAAAAACTTCCCATCGCCACGAGCACGTTCATATCAAAGCTTCTGTTTTTTAGCGAGCCGTAAGCGTGATAAAAGAAGTTCTTGCCGCAGTAAAATAGGCTCACGCACGCCATTGCCGCGCAAAGTAGCGCCTTTGGGACGAAGCTCAAAAACCCGCTCATCTCCACAGCCATTACCGCCGCGGCTAAAATGAGAGCGAGGATTAACCTAAATAGCGCCGCTTTGAGGTTGCGCCGCTTTTTGCGCTCCAAATCCTCGTAATCGACGGCGATGTCGTAGCCTAGCTTTTTGATCTTGGCTTTTAGCGTCTCCTCAAGCGCCGGATCAGCAAGTACGAACTCGCCGCTGCCGTTTGCGAAATTTACGTGAGCTTCCTGCACCCCCTCGATCTTGCGACTTACCCGCTCGATCGCATTGGAGCAGTTTACGCAGCTCATCCCGACGATATTTAGAGTGATTTTGCTTGGCATTACGTTAGTTCGCGCAGGCTAGCTTTTCTGCGACACTAAAGCCCAAATCGTCCATCTCCTCTTTAAATTTAGCCTCGTCACGCGGATCTAAGCTCAAACTCACCACTCCGCTTGCCACGTCTACCTCAATCTCGCCAAAATCATCCTTAAGCGCATTTTTGATCGTCCTCGCGCAGTTTTCGCAGTGGATATTTTGCGCCTTAAATTTTACGCTTTGTTTCAAAGCCATGGATCTCTCCTTTGGATTAAAATTTCAAAACTTATACTACTTTTTAATAAATTTTATTTCAACGCCCGCTCCTGAAATTTAAGGGTTTTTCGTTATAATCACCCGTTTTAAATTTAAGCTTTAAGGAATTTTATGGGACGAGCTTTTGAATACAGACGCGCTTCAAAAGAAGCTAGATGGGGGAAGATGAGCAAACTTTTCCCAAAACTTGGCAAGGCCATAACGATGGCTGCGAAAGAGGGCGGAGAAGATCCGCTGATGAACTCCAAGCTGCGCGCCGCGATCGCCACGGCAAAGGCGCAAAATATGCCCAAAGACAACATCGACGCGGCTATCAAGCGCGCAAGCGGCAAGGATAGCGCCGATATCAAAACGATCTTTTACGACGGCAAGGCGCCGCACGGCGCACTTCTCATAATCGAATGCGCCACCGACAACCCGACCCGCACCGTCGCGAACGTAAAGTCGATTTTAAATAAAGCTAAGGGCGAGTTTTTGCCGAGCGGCAGTTTGAAATTTATGTTTTCGCACAAGGCCGTTTTTGAGACCAAGCTACCGAGCCGCGACATTGAGGAGCTGGAGCTTGAGCTCATCGACTTCGGTCTTAGCGAGCTTGAGATCAACGAGTTTGAAAACGACAAAGGCGAGCTCGAAAAGACGCTTCTAATCTACGGCGAATACGAAAGCTTCGGCACTCTAAACGAAGGTATCGAAAAGATAGGGCTTGAGATCATCAGCGCAAGCTTAAAATTTGTCGCTAACGAAAAGCACGAGTTTAGCGAGGATCAGCTTGGTGACATCGATGCACTGCTAGAGCGGCTAGAGGATGATGACGACGTGCAGGCAGTTTACACCAATATCGCATAGGAGAAAAAATGGAAAGCTTAAAAATTTACGACATCGACGCAGCGGCTTTGGCGCGCGATAAATACGCCGTTATCAAAACTGAAAAGGGCGATATGAAGCTGGAGCTTTTCGGCGACGAAGCTCCGCAGGCGGTTACGAATTTCGCTAGCCTCGCGCGCAGCGGGTTTTACAAGGGGCTAAATTTTCACCGCGTGATCCCAAATTTCGTAATCCAAGGCGGCTGCCCGCGCGGCACCGGCACGGGAGGTCCTGGCTGGCGCATAAAGTGCGAATGCGACCGCCAAAAGCACAAGCACGTGCGCGGCGCGCTATCGATGGCGCACGCAGGGCGCGATACGGGCGGAAGCCAGTTTTTCGTCTGCCACAGCGCGCAGCCGCACCTAGACGGCGTGCACACGGTGTTCGGTCGTATCGTAGATCAGCCTAGCCTGGCGGTTTTAGACGCGATTAGGCAGGGCGATAAGATCATTGACGTCGAGATTAAAGAGAGCTTATAGCCGTGATTAAATTTAAGCCGCGGGGCGCCAGACCGTGATAAAGATCGGCACGGACATAACCGCGGTGCGCAGGATCGCGGTGCTGCGCGCAAAATATGGCGCGAAATTTCTAAAGCGTATTTTGAAAAAATCCGAGCGCTCCTCGGCACTGCGCGACGAAAGTATCGCGGGCGTCTATGCCGCTAAAGAGGCGCTTAGCAAGGCGTTAGGTACCGGCATCGGCGCAGAGTTCGGCTTCAAAGACGCGAAAATTTACAAAGACGCTCTGGGTGCGCCGCATCTAAAAATACGTAAAAAAATCCGTAAAAAATTTCATATCAAATCCGCAAGCCTTAGCATCACGCACGACGCAAACGTCGCAATCGCCGTAGTTGCACTGGTGTTAAAAAAATCCAAAAAGCGAGCCTAAAATTTTAAAAAGCGATAAAATTTTATCGCTTTTTTCTTGAGTGCGGGATTTTTAAATTTTAAAATCTCGCCCGGGTTGCTCGTCCTAGGAATTTTATCGCGTGATCATCGTGCGAGCAAAAGCCTTGCTTAAATTTTGCGCTGCAGAATTTTGAAATTTCACCGCCCCGCAGAATTTTGCTTTAAATTTAAAACATGGAATTTTATAGCGACACGATACGCGACGGAGCGACTCAAAAGGTAGAATTTCAACCTAAAATTTAGAAATACAAAAATAGATTTTCAGTTTAAAATTTGCTGCGAAATCGCGCTCTAAAATTTAAAGTAGACGCAAAGTCGCTCTCATCCGACACATGTATTATCAAAGATTAAACGGAAGTTTATGGGCTGGTAGAACGCACGCCGCAGCGGCTGCAGCGTCTGTTTGTCTCACCTATCTCAAGCAAGAGGCTTTTGTGCAGTACTTATGCCGAATGCCGCAGATAGCGCGCCACGATCTCCACGCTATGTGCAAAAAGACAAAGGAGAGAATTGTATCGCTGCATTTACCGCTTAGTCTGCCGCTAGTTTAAGCAATCACAGATAAGCAGCGCGCCCATAGCAGCGAGCGATCAAAATTTGCACGACTAAATTTTAAAGATGAAATTCTGCGAGCCATAGATTTGGCGTTAAATTTTAAAATTTCACGGCGGTGTAAATTTTAAAATTTCATACAATGCGGATTTAAAATTTTAAGCCGGTAAGCCCGCGAAGATAAATTTAGCCGCCAAGAAGTTCGCAAGTCTCTGCAAAGTGGAATTTTATCGCGGCGCGACGCCGCAAAAATTTTCAATTGCTTGTATTTTGGCGGCGGGCTTACGCGGCTTACGTTTTAGCGCTAAGTATAAATTTTAATTGTATATATTTTGACCGCTCTAAGGCTGTGTCCAAAGCCGCCCCGTATTTATAGCTGTGTTTTAATCGCCCGCGCCAAGATACGATTAAATTTAAAACACAAAGCGCAGTCGTAGCGCCGACTCTCGTTAAAGCTCCAACCTGCGATTAAATTCCAACCAGCAATAGAATTGCGCAATAAAATTTAGAAATAAAATTCCGCGAGCCGAAAATTTGGTGATAAATTTTTAAAATTCCACGGCGATAAAATTTTAAAATTTCATGCAGAGCGCATTAAAAATTTTAAGCCGCAAAAGCCTATGGGGCCAAATTTAACTCGCTAAAAGTTTCAAAGTCCATGCAAAACAAAATTTTAAATCATAAAGCAAACGAACTAAATTTGATAGCATAAAAGCTTGCAAGGCCTCTGCAAAAGAGAGGCCGGCAAAGCCGCATGCGGATAAAATTTAAAAGCGGGATTAGTCCGCCTTTTTTAGATTATCGGCGAGCAAAAACGCAAGCTCTAGCGCCTGATCTGCGTTTAGGCGCGGATCGCACTGCGTTTCGTAGCGCTGTTTTAGCGTCTCTTGCGTCACGTTAAATGAGCCGCCCGTGCACTCGGTGACGTTTTGACCGGTCATCTCAAGATGGATGCCGCCCGCGTGCGTGCCCTCCGCGGCATGGATCTCAAAAAAGCTCTGAACCTCGCTTAAAATTTTAGAAAATTCGCGCGTTTTGTAGCCGTTCGCGGCCTTGACGGTGTTGCCATGCATCGGGTCTATGCTGTATAGGATCGCCCTGCCCTCGCGCTTTATCTCGCGTAAAATTTGCGGCAGCCGCGCGCCGATCTTATCCGCGCCCATGCGGATGATGACGTTTAGCCTGCCTGCTTCGTTTTGCGGATTGAGCTTGTCGCAAAGGCGCAAAATTTCATCCGCAGTGCCGCTAGGGCCGATCTTGACGCCGAGAGGGTTTTTGATACCGCTTAAAAAATGTACGTGCGCATCGTCCGCGCCGCGCGTGCGCTCGCCGATCCAAAGCATGTGCGCCGAGCAATCGTACCAATCGCCGCTGGTGCTGTCGATGCGCGTCAGACACTCCTCATAGTGCAGCAGCAGCGCCTCGTGCGAGGTGTAAAGCACCGTCTCGGCAAGGCTCGGGGAATTTGCGGCGCTCAGTCCGCATGCCTCCATAAATTTAAGCGTGCGCGAAATTTCATCGCTCAGCTCGTTAAATTTAGCCTCCAGCTCGCCCTTTTTTAAAAAGCCCAAATTCCACTTATGCACCTCGTGCAGGTTCGCAAGACCGCCGCGAGAAAAGGCGCGGAGCAGATTCAGCGTCGAAGCGCTTTGATGATACGCCTCGATCATGCGCGCAGGATCCGGCTTGCGCGCCGCTTCGTTAAACTCAAAGCCGTTGATTATGTCGCCGCGGTAGCTAGGCAAACTCACGCCGCCAATCTCCTCGAAATCGCTACTGCGCGGCTTTGCGAACTGCCCTGCGATACGACCTACCTTAACGACGGGGCGCCCCGCTGCAAAAGTAAGAATTATTGCCATTTGAAGCATTACCTTAAACATATCGCGGATATTATTCGCGCTAAAATCATTAAAGCTCTCCGCGCAATCGCCGCCTTGAAGCAAAAACGACTTGCCCTCGCTGGCGCGCGCGAGCTCGGCCTTTAGGTTGCGAACCTCGCCCGCAAAAATTAACGGCGGCAACTTGTAAAGGCGCTCCTTAGCGGCCTGCACCGCACTTTCATCCTGATAAATCGGCTGCTGTAAAATTTTATAATCTTTCCACGACGTCCTACTCCAACTCATATCCACTCCTTAAATTTCCTAAATCTTGCGATTATACCCAAATAAGCTTTTATTAACCCAAAAAATCTTAAAATAGCGCCTTTAGGCAATTTGGAAGGAATTTTATGGAAAACGATCGCACTAAAGGACTAATGCTTGCATTTGCGACCTTTTTTATGTGGGGCGTTTTCCCGATATTTTTTAAGCTCATAAAGGACGTGGATGCGGTGCAAATTTTAGCGCATCGCGTCGTTTGGTCCTTCCTACTACTGCTCGTTTTTCTCTGCTTTACGCACCGTTTAAAAAACGTCGCGCGCCTTCTTAGCACCCCTAAAATCGCTCTCACTCTGCTTTGTACGGGACTACTTATCAGCACGAACTGGGGCATTTATATCTACGCGGTAAATTCCGATCAAATTTTAGCCACCAGCCTCGGATATTTTATAAATCCGCTATTTTCGGTGCTTTTGGGCGCTTTGTTTCTGCACGAACGGCTAAGTACGGCGGCGAAGCTTTCCCTGCTGCTAGCCTTTGCGGCTATCGGCGTGCAAATTTACGCGCTAGGCAGGCTTCCCATAATCTCGCTCGTGCTGCCGCTTAGCTTTGCATTTTACGGGCTCATACGCAAAAAAGTAAAAGTGCCTAGCTTTGAGGGGCTGTTTTGCGAGACGGCGCTGATGCTGCTGCCTGCGCTTGCGTTTCTGATCTACTGCGCGCTGAAAGGAAGCGGCGCTTTCGGCTTCAGCGCAAACGGCGCGCTGCTGTTTGCAAGCGGACTGATTACTATTTTGCCGCTGCTTACCTTCGCCGTAAGCACGCAGTATCTGCCGTTATCCACGATCGGCTTTATGCAGTACATCAGCCCTAGCATGAGCATGCTGATCGCCGTATTTATCTACGGCGAGGAGCTTGAGACTTACAAAATTTTAAGCTTTTCGCTAATTTGGTTCGGGCTCGCGGTCGTGGGCTTGGACGGCTTAAGGAGAAAAAATGGCTAATTTCGCTTTGATGTTCGCAGTCGCCCTTGCGGTGGGCGCGCTCGTGTATTTTCAGGTCCAAAAGGCTTCCGCGCGTGCAGACGCCGCAGATCCCGAGCTTAGCTCGCAAAGGTATATGAAATTTTGCGATATTTTGGAGGACAAACTGCGAGCTCTAAAGCGGCTCGAGCTGCGCGACGAAAGCGCTCGCGAGAGCTATCTAGACGAGCTTGAGGTTCTTAGTAAGGAGCTAGTCTATATCAAAACGATGCATCAAAGCAACCTAAATCCCGCCGTATGGGAGGGCAAGCTATTTGAGTTTCTAAATAAAACGGACGCGCTTATCGAAAAATACGCCACGGGCGCAGAGCGCTCGCTACAAGACTGGCGCAAGCAACTGGAGATAGAATTTAAGAATTTGTAGCGCGAAATTTTAAGCGGCGAATTTCGCGGGTGTCTATATCGGTATAATTTTAACGCCTAAATTTATATAATTTAACGCGCCGCAACTCTTGGAATTTTTAAAATTTACATACGTGCCGGAATTTTGCAAACCGCTTGCGTCATGGCGACAAAATTCCATGCGTTTTACAAAGCAAAACGACGCAAATTTTAAATCAGCGTAATTTGTAGAATTTTGCAAGATACACAGCAACCGCGAAGCCGATAATCGCGTCTGTAAATTTTATAGAATTTACTCATGAACAGACGCGGTATCTGCAGTCTTGGATCTCGCTTGCCC
>ERZ773054.1249-NODE-1249-length-16044-cov-4.873038_pt1 | contig 16044 bp, 15 predicted proteins | sample MGYA00580630_ERZ773054 | MGnify/ENA primary metagenome ERZ773054 (study PRJEB29015, sample SAMEA2737994) | human oral metagenome | biome: human oral; feature: human-associated habitat; material: dental | place: China | collected 2115 ... | reverse complement strand
ATAAGTTTATATAAAAATTTTATTTTTATTGAATTATCATCAATATAAGCAGTTAATTAAACTCATTATTTTATCTTTAAAAATAGAAAAACTTTGACAAAACACTTATTTTATCAAAATTTTTATGCATTAATAATAACAAAAGCTAATCCATATTTTATTTCTTACATAATTCCCCCAAAATCTTTACGCATTCCACAGCTTCTTTTACATCATGAACACGGAGAATATCTGCTCCATGTAGCAAGGCAAAGGTATTCAGTACGGTTGTACCATTGAGGGCATCCTCTGCGGTAGTATCCAAGAGCTTATATATCATGGACTTTCGGGAGATACCCACCAAGATAGGACACTCCAGCGCCTTGAAGAGGGCGAGCTGTTGCATCAACTCATAATTCTGAGCAAGGGTTTTAGAAAAAGCAAATCCTGGGTCTACAATTAGGTCATTGATTTTTAGTTGTCTTGCCTTGTCCTTTACCTCGGAGAAATAGTATAATATATCCTTGGTGAGCTTATCATACTCGGTATAGGTCTGCTTAGTCTGTGGAGTGCCTCGCATGTGCATAGCGATATAGGGAATTTGGTAGTGAGCGACTACCTCCCAAATAGTAGGATCTATCTGTCCAGCTGAAATATCATTGATGATACAAGCGCCTGCCTCAAGGCTCTGTCGGGCAACTTCAGCACGGAAAGTATCTACTGATATGCGAATTTCAGGAAAGTGCTTTACCAAGGCTTCCACTACGGGCACTACACGTTGTAGTTCTTCCTCCTCTGACACCTCTTGGGCATTGGGACGAGAGCTATAACCGCCAATATCTAGAAAAGTGGCTCCTTCTTGAAGCATCTGTTCAGCCTTATGAAGTACTTCCGAAGGAGTAGTGCGACTCTGCAAGTAGAAAGAATCGGGAGTAATATTGAGTATCCCCATTACCTTGGGGGTATCAAAGGATATTAGCGCTCCCTTACAATTAATTTGTGTCATTTTTTCTCTATAATAGTTCCTTTGTTGTGTTTTTTAAAGAGTTTGCGAGTATCTTCTACAAATATTTTCATTTGTTTTACCGCTTGAGGAGTCATCTCAGGATAGCCTTGTTGTTCTGTCTCTGCACAAGGGAGTATTTCATAATGCTTTTTGCCATCTTTATCATACAAATGCACCCAAGTAAGGTAATATTCAGGAGTGATTAAGCGGGTTTGCTTATTAGCTCCCTTAACAAGGGTAAGCTTGAGCATAAGCCCTCCGTCAGTATGGCGTTTGCGTTGGTTGGAGATGAAGTTACCCAAGGAATAGATAACAAATTGTTGGCTTTCAGCCGCACGCCCCCTAAGCTCCATAGGTTGCAACACATGAGGGTGTCCGCCAATGATATAATCTACGCCATTGCGAAAGAGAAAGTCAGCCATGCGTTTCTGTGCCTCATTGGGAGTAGTGGCGTACTCTATTCCCCAATGCACTACGGCAATAAGCTTGTCAAGTTTTCGGCTTTGCGCACTGAGGATATCTCGTTTTATTTGCAGCGTATCCAAGCGATTCACTTGGGTCGGATTCGGGATAGGTAAGCCATTAGTACCGTAGGTATAGTTAAGCACCCCTACGCGTAAGTTGTTCTTTTCCAAGATGAGTAAATTACGCATGACTCTATCTATAAGATCATGGAAAGTACCTGTATGCTTTATTCCTAAGGAATCCAATTGGTAGAGGGTACTGGTAATCCCCACCTTCCCACGGTCACAGGAATGATTATTCGCCGTTACCATGACATTGATACCACTGTGGAGACAATCTGCGGCCAACTCCTTAGGAGAGGAGAAGGTTGGGTAGCCTGTAAAGGGTTTTCCTGCGAGGGTAACCTCCAAGTTTGCCACCACAAAATCATGTTTCTTAAAGATTGGAGCTACTTTAGCAAAGACAGGCTTGTAGTTATAGTGACCTGTTTGCTTATCATAAGCCGAATGAATCTGGGGCGTGTGTCCCATCACATCTCCTACAAAGAGTAAGGAAAGTGTATCCTGTGTCTGTTGCTTGTCCAAGTGTACTTGTCCATATATGGTAATACTTAGCAACAAGCTAAAGAGGGTAAAATAGGTTTTCATTATAGTGTACTAAACATAGGCGCAAAAATACGATTTTAAAAAAGAAAATAAAAAAATTTGCAAACAAATTAGGTCTATTCAGAAAAATATGCTATTTTTGAACCGTTTTTTCAATTTGCCAATTTGCCGATGTGTCGATTTGACGATTTGACGATGTGCCAATGTGCTAATTTGCCGATTTGCTAATTGACTAATTACCTAATTTGCTAATTAACTAATTAACACATGACTCACGAAAAAAAACACTACTTTGACATCAAGGTATTAGGACAGCCTTCGGGACTTTTCTTTCTCTTCTTTACCGAGATGTGGGAGCGCTTTTCTTTCTATGGAATGCGCGTTCTTTTGGTACAATTCCTTACCGCTGAAATTCTCTTAGGAGATCCTAAGGGAGGCTGGGGCTGGACTTCCGAGCAAGCCACCGCCCTCTATGGTACTTATGCGATGCTCTTGTACCTCACCCCTGTCTTGGGAGGAATCATAGCCGACAAATACTTAGGCACACGGCGTGCAGTCATCATAGGTTCTATCATCATGACCATAGGGCAGTTATGCTTATTCTTACATTCCACCACTATGTTCTTTGTAGGGCTTACCTGCTTGGTAGTTGGGGTCGGACTGTTCAAGCCCAATGTGCCTTCTATCCTTGGAGAGATGTTCAAAGACCACCCCGATAAGAAGGATAGCGCCTATACTATTTTCTATATGGGGGTCAATGCAGGAGCCTTCTTAGGTATGATGCTCTGTGGTTACTTGGCAGCTACCAAGGGCTGGAGCTGGGGCTTTGGACTAGCAGGTATCTTCATGGCCTTGGGTACGCTACAGTTTGTCTTTGCCAAGCCGCTTATGGGGGATTTGGGTATGCTCAAGAAGGAGGTGCACCACGAGCAGTCAACCGATACAGACAAGCGCAACCCTTTCACCTTGGTTGATAATATATTGATTGTTCTAGTATCCACACTGGGACTACTCTATGCCTTCAATGACCCCTTGTCCAAGAACCATATCTACGACCTATTTGCATGGGTGGATACCTCTCTTATGCGTGGGCAAAACCTTGTGGCGCTTATAGCCCTATTGTTATTTGTCTATTTATTAGTATCGCGTATTCTGCGTTACGATAGGATTGTCCGCAACCGTATGTTTGCCGTGATGAGTTTGGCATTCTTTATCATTTTCTTCTTTATTACCTTCGAGCAAGCCCCCTCATCACTGATTATCGTTGCTCGTGATTATGTAGATAGGAGTCTTAGCGGTGAGGGGCTGTTGGTGTTCAATATCATCAATGCCCTACTGATGCTGATTCCTCTGCTGATTATCTCCTTTGTCTTGATTCGTTTGGCGATGGTTACTTGGAAGCTCATTCCACTGACCAATATAGTACTCTTTGTCTGCTTTTTGCTCATCTGGGGGGTAGCTATCTATGCCATCAGGAGTGAGTTCCTCAAGAATACTTCCGAGATTGCAGTATCTTGGTTCTCAGTACTCAATGCTTTCTTTGTCATCACTTTAGCCTCCTCCGTTTCCAAGATATGGTCGTCCAAATACAACCCTTCGGTAGCCTTCAAGTATGGCTTTGGATTGTTCTTCGTCGCCCTTGGTTATTTGGTAGTGTGGTTTGGTGCCAAAGGATTAAGTGAGGATATGAAGATTTCCATGGCCTATATCATACTCATCTATTTTTTCCATACCATAGGCGAACTCTTTATCTCTCCTGTGGGACTTTCCTACGTCTCCAAGCTCGTTCCTCACCGAATGCTGGCTTTTATGTTTGGTACTTGGTACTTAGGAATTGCCATAGCACAGAAAGTAGCAGCTACCTTAGGCGGGCAAGTAGTGTCTATTACTAAGGAATATGGGCTCAGTACTTTCTTCCTTATCTTCGCGAGTATTGCCACAGGTGCGGGCATCTTGGTCATGCTATACAACCCTGTACTTAAAAAGCTCATGCACGAAGTGAAATAACCGACAAAATAAAGCAAAAAAGCCTTTTGTTTTCGGATTTAATTTCGTATTTTTGCTTGCTGAATCTAACCACTGACAACTAATAACTCAAATCATATACTTATGAGAAAAAAAGTAATTGCAGGTAACTGGAAAATGAATAATGATGCGACCCAGTCCGCACAACTTATTGCCGAACTGCTCGAAAAACTGCCACAAACACAAGCAGAGGTAGTCATTGCTCCCTCTTTTGTAAATCTTGCCTTAGCAGTAGAAAAAACCAAAGGCAGCCCTATCATTGTAGCGGCTCAGAATATGCACTTTGCTGAGAAAGGCGCCTTCACTGGTGAAGTTTCTGCTTCTATGCTAGAGTCTATCGGGGTGAAAACAACGATCTTAGGACACTCCGAACGAAGAGAGTACTTCAACGAAACCGATGAGAGCCTCGCCAAAAAAGTAGATACTGCACTCGCCCATGGGCTGCGCATTATCTTCTGTATAGGAGAGAAACTCGCTGAGCGCAAGGCGGCTAAGCACTTTGAGGTAGTAAAATCCCAAATACAAAATGCCCTCTTCCACTTGCCTCAAGAGGCTTGGAAACACATCGTACTTGCCTACGAACCTGTATGGGCTATCGGTACAGGAGAAACCGCTACCCCTGAACAAGCTCAAGAGATACATGCCTTTATCCGCAAGACCGTCGCTGACAAATACGGGAAAAATGTGGCTGACGACCTTACCATTCTCTACGGAGGTAGCTGCAACGCTAAGAATGCTGCATCACTCTTCGCTAACCCCGATGTAGATGGGGGACTCATAGGAGGAGCTGCTCTGGTAGCTGATGACTTTATCACCATTATCAAGGCTATAAGCTAATAGAACAAAGGGACAAAGATAAAACTTTGTCCCTTTCTCTTTTCAGAAAAAATGGACACATGTGCTTACCATGTCGCCCAAGAGGAGTTGTGTACCTAAGTTACAAAAATAAATTTTGAAAACATAGGGGTTATATAAAAATAAATATGTACTTTTGCCGACAAATTTTTGCAATTAACTAAAAGTTCTTTATGCTCACTCGTAGGCACATTCGTGTAAAGGTAATGCAAGCTATTTATGCACTACACCAAGAGGAAAATTATAATCTGCAAAGAGGGGAAAACTTCCTTGTCGCAAGCATGGACAATACGCACAGCTTGTACATAGTCCTTATGGGGCTGTGGGCTGCCTTGGAAAAACGCTCCCAACAGATGGAAGCTGTCTATAAAAAGAAGTTCATCCGTGATGAGAATATCTCACACACTTTGTTCTTGGAGAATGAGGCCTTACAGCTTATCATACGTGATGAGACTCTCGGTGAGGCTATCGAGAAGGAACGTCTCTCTTGGAAAGCTCATGATGAGTATATCAACATATTGTATAACAAAATCTTAGAAAGTGAAGTCTATCAGCTAGCTAAGGGGCGCACCCGAAGTTTTGAGAACGATAGGCAACTCTTGGCCGACCTATACATGGAGGAAATCGCCCCCAATGAGGAACTTTTTGATTTCCTCTCAGACAGCGAAATCACTTGGACAGATGACTTTCCGCTGGTTAATACCCTCATTGTAAAACTTCTCAAAGGTCTCCAAAAAGAGAAAGAAAACGAACTTATTCCTCCCTTGTTCAAGGACATAGCTGACAAGGAGTTTGGCATAGACCTACTCAAGAAAGCAGTGCTCAATGATGAGAAGTTCCAGCAATATCTAGTAGAAAAGACCCCCCAATGGGATGCCGAACGTATAGCTGAGTTGGATGCTATCCTTATCAAAATGGGTATTACCGAACTACTCAAATTCCCTAGTATTCCTGTAAAGGTTACCCTGAACGAATACGTGGAGATTGCCAAAGAGTACTCAACTCCCAAGAGTAGTGTGTTTATCAATGGAATCCTTGATACCCTTTCTAAAGACTTCGAGCAAGAGGGTACCCTAAAGAAAATCGGAAGAGGACTTTTATAGTGACAAGTGACTAGTGACAAGTGACTAATTACTAACAACTAATTACTAACCACTAATCACTGACAACTAAAAGCTAAAAACTAAAAATCATGAAAAGAATATTTTTACTTGCAGGAGTAGCACTCCTTGCCGCTTGCAGCAACAATGGTACTGATGCGGCTAACAAAATCAAACAAAGCAACTTAGAAGCTGCTGAGAAATTAGCAGAACAAGCTACACAGTTCCCACAAATAAAATTTGAGGAAACCACTCATGACTTTGGAGAAATTAAGCAAAATGTAGAGGTACAAACCTCCTTCAAGTTCAAGAATACAGGTAAGGTACCTTTGGTAATTACCAATGCTACTAGTAGCTGTGGCTGTACAGTCCCTGAATATCCAAAAGAAGCCATCGCTCCAGGGGAAAGTGGTGCTATCAAAGTGGTATATAATGGCTCTGGAAAAGATGCTATTTCCAAAACAGTAACCCTTACCACCAACACCGAACAAGGCACAGAACTTCTTACCATAAAGGCCTTTGTAAAAGAATAATAACGCAAACTTATGAATATAGTACTACAAGCAGCTCCTCAAGCAGGAGGCGGAAACTTCCTTTTTATCATAATCATGTTCGTGATTATGTTTGTTTTTATGATTTTTCCTTCTATGAGGAGACAAAAACAAGAAAAGAAATTCTATAATGCTCTCAAGAAAGGAGACAAAGTCATCATGAAGAGTGGCCTACACGGAAGAATCGCTGAACTCAACGATACTTCTATCGTGATAGAAACGCTTTCTGGCAAACTCAAATTCGAGCGCTCAGCAGTCTCCCTTGATTATACAAAAAAAATCCAAGACAATCAGTAGTCACTGAAAGGTGAATAGTGAATAACTAGGAGTGTTGTTCACTATTCACTTTTCATTCTTCACTTAACTTATGGACGGAAAAGTTCTTCCCCTTATGGAAGCCTTCTACACCATACAGGGAGAAGGATATCACAAAGGTACAGCAGCATATTTCATTCGCTTGGCAGGCTGCGATGTGGGCTGCCATTGGTGTGATGTCAAGGAAAGTTGGGATGCCACAGCACACCCACTTGTCCCTATTGAGCAAATCGCCGAGCAGGCACTCGCCCACTCCAAAACAATCATCATCACAGGAGGCGAACCGCTGATGTATAACCTACAACCTCTTACCCAGCTACTCAGAAGCCAAGGGGCACGTACCCATATAGAGACCTCAGGAGCTCACCCGCTCTCCGGTGAGTGGGATTGGATATGCCTCTCTCCTAAGAAAAACAAACGCCCACTGCTACCTATTCACCAAGTAGCCAATGAGCTGAAGATGGTCATCTACAATCATCATGACTTACTCTTCGCCGAAGAGATGTCCGCCCTGACTCATACCAACTGTATTCGCTATCTACAACCTGAATGGAGTCGCCGTGAGAAGATGATTCCTCTTATGGTGGATTATGTCATGGAGCACCCCCAGTGGAAAATCTCCCTACAAATGCACAAATACTTGGATATTCCTTAAGATCATGCTAAAGCGTATTCTAAGCTATATATTCCCCATTACCCTACTAAGGAAATCCTCCACGGTAAGTGGTCCCCTTTCGGTAACCCTACTCAGTGGCAAGAGACTGCTGAACACCCCCAACACGGATTATTCTTTCGGAAGCCTACAACGTATCCTGCGTTTTGGCTTACAGAAAATCGGCTTTGAGCGGATTCAAAAACAAAAAAACACACTCGTATTGGGCTTAGCCGCAGGCAGTGTAGTGGAGACCTTAGTGGAAGAAGTCAAATTCCGTGGGCAAATACATGGGGTAGATATTGATAAAGATGTAATAGAAATAGGGCGACAATACTTCAATTTGGATAAGATAAAGAACCTTCACATATTCCTCACCGATGCCCAAGACTATATAAAAACCACTCCCATAAAGTATGATTTGGTCATAGTAGATATATTCCAAGATGATCAGATGCCTGCTTTCCTTTTCGCGCCTGCCTTTTTCTCTCAGTTAAAGAAAATTCTGAACAAAAAAGGAGTAATTCTCTTCAATACCATTGTAAAAACGAAAACCGAGGCACAAAGAAACAAAAACTTCATTGAGTTCTTCTCCGACCAATACCATATAGACCGCTATCCCAAGGTAGAGGGAGAAAACGAGATACTTGTTTTGAATGAAAAGTGAAAAATTCTTTCATACATTTGTTTGTTTCCTTCAGTAGCGATAGGCTTGTCCTCAATAGTTACAAAATCTTAACTTGTTACAGTAAGTTTGCTTTTGGTAGTACCTTGATTGCAACTGAGTTCTGCAGTATTGGTGATGATATTCATAGTGTGTTTTTTTATATAAATTCTAAATGATTTATAATTAACGCTCAAAACCATCAAATTTATTATAAGAAAGTACTTCTCCTGTTTGTAAGTCTAAACGGTACCAATCAAGGTGTGTTTCTCCCCAATAAAATATTTCCCAGCAATTATAACTAGCTCCAGGTCGATATACTCTTTCAATACGTGCACCTGCTCCTTTATAGATTGTACCTCTACCATTATAGCCTCTACGTAATTTCATTCCCTTTGACAGACAAAAATCCTCTACCTGCTCGAAGGTAAACTTAGAAACCTCGTCATAATTGATAGTCTTTTCTAATTTCCCCTCTTTATTGAAATAATACCATCGCCCTTTTTCCCAGAAATGAGGCTCTCCTAAAAGTCCTTTTTCTGTAATATATCCTCGTCTATCATAGGACTTTGCTACTGCAAAATAGGAATAAGGGGGAATTTCCTTTATATAATAATAATCCTTTGTTTTTGAGGAATCATCTATATAAAAATAAGTGCCATCAGGAAGAACTACTGATACTGTATCATTCCCTTCAGCTAATTTTTTTTGATAGTCCTTATCTAATTTCTTTAATTTCTCAAAGAGTTCAAAGTCAAAGGTCTCAAAGCGATCATCTACAGGGGGATATATGACTTGTTGATATCCTTTTGTAAAAGAAAAAACTTCAAAAGAGGAAAGCAACGGCAGTCCTACTGTTGCCAATCCTGTTTTCTTGATAAATTCCAAACGTTTCATAAGTGCTTAGTTTATTCTTGCAAGTTGTTTTTCGTTTGGACAAATGTATAAAATATTACTTAAACGAGCAAACTTTCAAAAAAAATACTTATATTTGCGACAACTAAATAAATATACAAAAATATATGGTAAGAAAAACCCTTTCACTATTAGGAGTATTTATTCTCCTTCTGGTAAGTGCTTGTTCAGCACCCAAGAAAACAGCTTATGGCCATACCAAAGGCGTACTCGCTAAGCATGGTATGGTAGTGAGTGCCAAGGAAGAGGCCTCTCAGATTGGTCTCTCTATCCTTAAAAAAGGAGGAAATGCCTTTGATGCCATGGTAGCTACCGAACTGGCACTGGCAGTGGCTTACCCTAATGCAGGAAATATCGGTGGAGGTGGCTTTATGGTCTATCGCTTAGCCAATGGTGAAAAAGGTGCCTTGGACTACCGTGAAAAAGCTCCTAGTAAGGCACACCGCGATATGTACTTGGACGCCAATGGCAAAGTAATTCCTGACAAAAGCACCCTAGGTGCCTTGGCTATAGGTGTACCTGGCACTATCGATGCACTCTTTGAAGTACATAAGAAATTCGGCAAGCTCCCTATTGCTGACCTTTTCCAACCTGCTATTGATCTGGCTCGTAATGGAGTGGTTATCACTCCCCTACAAGCTGATTTCTACATGGGGAAAAACCTTGCTGAGATTAAAAAGGCTAACAACTATACCACTATCTTCGAAAACGGCTGGAAAGCTGGCGAACGCTTTAAGTATGAAGAACTTGCCCAAACCTTGGAGCGTATCCGTGACAATGGACGTGCTGAGTTCTACGAAGGGGAAACAGCCCGACGTATCGTGGATTATGTACAAGAATTAGGAGGTATCCTCTCCCTTGAGGACCTAAAAAACTACCACTCCCAGTGGCGTACTCCTATCACTTTCAATTACAAGAATTACACAATCTCCTCCATGCCACTCCCTTCCAGTGGTGGCCTATGTATCGCACAGATACTCAAGTCGGTAGAGCCTTATAAGATAGGGCAATACGCTCACAATGGCGAGCAATATGTACAGCTATTGGTGGAGGCAGAGCGCCGTGCTTATGCCGATAGGGCTTATTTCTTAGGGGATCCCGATTTCGTAAAAGTTCCTACCGAAACACTCCTATCCCCTGACTATCTAAAAGAGCGTATGCGTTCTTTCTCTTGGGATAGAGCAAGCAAATCCAGCGAGATTGCCCATGGCAAGGTGGTAGGCTATGAGAGTGATGAGACTACCCACTACTCTATCGTGGATAGCGAGGGCAATGCTGTAGCAGTGACCACTACCCTCAATACCAATTATGGTTCCAAAGTATATGTAAAGGGCGGTGGTTTCTTCCTCAATAACCAAATGGACGATTTCAGTATCAAGCCAGGAGAACCTAACACCTACGGACTTGTAGGCTCTGAGAAGAATGCCATTGCTCCTAACAAACGTATGCTCAGCTCCATGTCTCCTACCATAGTAGAGGAAAATGGCAAGCTCCGCATGGTTATTGGCACCCCTGGAGGCTCCACTATCATTACCTCCGTACTCCAATGTATGCTCAATGTATTTGAATATGGCATGACTATGCAGGAGTCCGTAAGCAAACCTCGTTTCCACCACCAATGGTTACCCGATGATGTGATGTTCGAACCCAAAGGATTTGATCCTGCCGTTATTGCCAAGCTCAAGGCAAAAGGCTATGTCCCCAAAGAAGAAAATTTTGTCATTATCGGTCGTGTAGATGCCATTTTGGTTGAGAAAGATGGTACCTTAGAAGGTGGTGCAGACCCGCGTGGAGACGATGTAGCAGCAGGTTACTAAACTACAAAAATATATAAAAGCAAAAAAAAATATGTTTTTTATTTGGTAATTAAAAATTTTTTTCTAACTTTGTCCCCGAATTAATGAAGAGTGCAAACAGCAAATATATGGCTGGATATGTGGGTGAAGAGTAATTAATAATCAACCATTGATAATTAACCATTAAAATGATTTTTATTCAAAGAAATAACATGATGTGTTGCCTAATGCCTTACCCCTAGTAAGACATCATGATTTCTTTTGCCCATAGTTTAAAATCCTAAAAAGAAAGCAATGATGTATGTCATTGCTTTCTTTTTTATTACTCAGTCCCCAAAAATCCATAGTAAGAAAAAAGAAGCTTTAACAATAGACAATTAACCATTAACAATTAAAATTAAAAAATGAAACTAAAACCCTTCCTCAGCCTCCTTGCCTTTCTTGTGGTAAGTATCGCAGGCGCACAAACCCTCAAAGGAAAAGTTATTGATGACCAAAACGAACCTCTCTTGGGCGTTACTATCTTGGTCAAAGAAGTACCCAACAAAGGGGCTACCACCAACGAAAAAGGGGAATTTAGCATCAATGTAACCCCTAATCAGACCCTTGTGTTCTCCTATATTGGTTTCCAAAGCAAGGAAATCAAGGTAGGTAAGCAGAAAAATTTGGTAGTAACCCTCGTAGGTGAAGCCGAAGAACTCCCCGAGTTATTGGTTGTGGGCTCCCGTGCAGGAGGGCGTACCAAAATTGACAGCCCTGTCCCTGTAGATGTCTTCGATGTGGCTAAAACTAGCAAGACACAGCCACAGGTGAACCTTAACCAGATTCTCAATAGCATTGCCCCCTCTTTTACCTCTACCACTCAAGTAGTTTCCGATGGTTCCGACCACCTAGACCCTGCCCAATTGCGCGGCTTAGGTCCTGACCAAACGCTCGTATTGCTCAACGGAAAGCGCCGCCACACCTCTGCCTTTATCAATGTAAATGGTACTCCTGGGCGTGGTACTGTAGGGACTGACCTGAACACCATTCCCTCCTTTGCCCTCTCCAAAATAGAGGTGTTGCGCGATGGTGCTTCTGCTCAATATGGCTCCGATGCTATCGCTGGGGTGATGAACCTTGAACTCAAGAAGGACAAAGGGCTCTCTGCCCAAGTAAGCTATGGCGGACACCTAACCCCTACCGCTAATGACCATCGTGGCAACTTCGATGGCGGACAAGGACAATTGGACATCAACTATGGTACCGAATTGGGTAAAAAAGGTGGTTTTCTAAACTTTACCTTCTCCGCTCAGTTCCGTGACAAGACTCACCGTGCAGGTACCTTTGACGGAGATATATTCAACGCTTATAATGCTATAGAACGCCGCGCCCTCAATCATGGAGATAATCTTTCCCACTATTTTAGCAATATCAATGTAAATGCTGACCCTCGCCTATTGGGGCTTATCAAGGGATATGCAGGAGAAGTAGACTATTTTGACAGCAGCTATCTCGCCCAGATACAAAGCGCTAACTCCATAGCCGACTTACAACCTATTCTCAAAAAAGACTTTACCGAGCAAGAACTTGCTTACCGTGGTCTTAACCGCAAGGACTATAACATGCATGTAGGACAATCCAGCCTCTTGGGTACTCAATTCTTCGTCAATGCCGCCTTCCCTGTCTCTGATAATTGGGAAATCTATGCCTTTGGCGGACAGAGCTACCGCTATGGAGAGGCAGGAGGTTTCTTCCGCCGTCCTAACCAAGCACGTACCTTCACAGGACTATATCCCAACGGCTATTTACCTAAAATCACTACCGATATACAGGACTCCTCTATCTCAGCAGGTATCCGAGGGGAAGCTGGTAAGTGGCACCTTGACCTAAGTAATACCTTTGGTCGCAACGAATTTGCTTATACGATCAAGAATACAGGCAATACCAGCTTGCGCTTTGCCTCTCCTGATTATTTTGATGCAGGAAAGTTGCGTTTTGCACAGAATACAATCAACTTAGATCTCTCTCGTCCCGTTGAGCTGTTCCACAAGTCCAATATATCTTTTGGGTTAGAACAACGCCATGAGTCTTATAGTACCGTCGCAGGAGCTGAAAACTCTTATGCTACCTATGATATTACAGGGGGCGTACTTCCTCTAAGTGCTCCTGCCTCACAGAAGGTTACGGATTTCTTTGGCAATGCCCTCCCTGGAGGGGCTCAAGTACTCCCTGGTTTTAGAGAGGAAAGCGCCCTTACCAAAACCCGCAATGTATGGGCTGGTTATGGAGAGTTCGAAACCGATATTACCCAATGGCTATTGGCTAATGCAGCGGTGCGTTACGAACATTATTCTGACTTTGGAAATACCTTCAACTACAAGCTCGCCACTCGTGTAAAACTCTTCCCTCATGTGAATCTCCGCGCGGCTGCCTCCACCGGATTCCGTGCCCCCTCTATCCACCAGTTGTATTACACCAATATCAACACCTTGCAGATCAATGGGGTATTACAGGAAACAGGAACTTTCAACAACATCTCCCGTGCCGCAGAACTCTTTGGGATAGAGAAGTTACAAGAAGAAAAATCTAAATCACTCAGTGCCGGTTTTGCTGTCAAAATCCCCAAGGCAGGCCTTTCCCTTAGTGCCGATGCTTACTTTATCCGTGTAGACGATCGTATTATCCTCACCGAGGCGTTTACTCGCCCTGCAGGAAACAGCCCCGCCGAGAATGAACTCAAACAGATTTTTGACCAAGCCAATGTAAGTACTGTACAATTCTTTTCCAATGCGGTAGATGTAGAAACCAAAGGAATAGATGTGGTAGTAAGCCACTCCCTACAAGCGGATAAGTTCACCCTGAATAATGATTTTGCTTTCAACCTTACCCAAACTCGTAAGGTAGGAGACATACACACCCCAAGAGCTATCAAGGCCGCAGGATTGGAAGAAAAATTCTTCTCCGAACGCTCCCGAGTACTCTTGGAAGAGGTAATTCCTCGCTTCAAGGCGACCCTTTCCCACAACCTTACCATAGGCAAATGGAATGGCTACTTACGCAATACTTACTATGGAAAGGCAACAGGTCCTGATGTTATAGCTGCTGACAAGCGTATAGGTGATTTCGTATTCGATGAGCGTGGACACCAAGTAATTCGTGGCAAAGTGATCACTGACCTATCGGTAGCTTACAACTTTACCCCTAAGACTTCTCTCACTCTTGGTGTAAATAATCTTTTTGACCTCTATCCAGAGAAGAATGTCAAGGCCAATAACAATAATGACCAATTTGTCTATTCTCGCGCCACTTCCCAATTTGGATTAAATGGTCGCTACGTGTTCCTTCGTGCTACCTTCAACCTGTTTTAAGTGAAAAGTGAAAAGTGAATAATGCATTTCGTAGGGGCAAGTTGCGTAAGCAAGTATGTGAGGCAATTCGCCCTCTATAAAGAAGAAAGAGACTACCCCGAAAGGTAGCCTCTTTTTTATTTGGTTGCTTATAGTAAGTTCACTTTTCACTATTCATTCTTCACTATTCACTTTTCACTATTTCTTATACTTTTCTATAATCCTTCTTGCTCTTTCCAAAGCCTCTTCATTGGAGATATTGGAGGCATTTTGGTGAAGGGTACTACTTATAGGAGTCTGATAGGTTGGGGTAGGTTCTTCCTTATGATAAGTAGCCTCTTCGGAAGTTGTTGTAATAGTCTGAGGTACCAAAGGATTCGTAGAACTTAAAGGGTCAACTGTACTAAAAGTATGAGTACTCTCCACAGAAGTTGTTGTGCTCTGAGAGATTGCAGGACTATGAGTTATAGGAGCTGCTATAGGTTCTGGAGTTACAGGAGGAGCTATGGGCTCTGGAGCTACAGGGGGGGCTATTACAGGAGTAGTTGTAAAAGCCATAGGGCTATGAGTGGTTGTAGCCCTTTGAGGTTCAGGAGTATGGGTTACCTCAGTAGTAGTGAAAGCCATAGCAGGGGCAACAGGTGTTGTAGGAGCAGCTGGAGCAGGTGCAGGGGTTACAGGTGCAACTGGAGCAGCAGGTTTCTCCATATACCTTTCCTTCAGTCCTCGGTTGATAGTTTCCAACTCTTCTATCCTGATTAACAGCTTATTATAAGTATCTTTGGTAATCACTATCATCTCTCCTCCCTTCTTATCAGTAAGGAAGAGCGGCTCTGCCAAAGGTAGCTCAATTTTGAAAAGTTGCTCATTTTCTTTCAGTGGAGTCTCCTTTACTTCTTTCTCCTGCAAAGAAGCTGCATAATCTTCCACACTATGGGGAACGTCTATTTCTATCCCTATATTAGACAAAGCATTGATAACCAACTGATATTGTTGAAAATCCAACTTCTCTTTCAATGGAATCGTATTACTCATAATCGTTATATTTTGGGCAAAGGTATAATAAAAAATTTAAAAAAACAAACAATTGTTATGATATTTTTATTCTTAATAAATTTAAGTCGTAAAGGTATTTCTTGACTTTTTTTCTTATCTTTGTACCGGATTATCAAATCCAAAACTGAAGAACCCATTTATTCTTTAACACACCAAAAGTCAGACTTTTGTAAACAACTATAACTCATGAATATAAAATTTTTCTACTTATTGCTCCTTGTCTCAACAAATCTATTTGGGCAGGGAGCTTTAAAAGATTTCGAAAGAGAACTACAATATACACCTCTTTTTTTTGAGAACCAAAAAATGGAATTCTCTATAAAAATAGATGGTAGTACTTATTTAGGTAGTTTCTATGTCTCTGGTAACATAGAGGCTTTTGACACGAAAGATATTACTTATTATCAGACTATTATTGATAATGAAGAGAAAGAAAAAATAAATCGTTATCTAAAAGGAATAGTAGCTATTTCAAACGCTTCCTATAGAGTCTTGAATTACCCTATGCTTCTAAAGGAATTGCAATGTGAAAATTTACCTGATAGAAAATGGAAATTTATAAGTAAAGACACTGAAATAAACACTTTCTTAGGTGCTAATAGAGATGATTTTTACTCTTTTATAGTGTGTCTTAATGAACAAGGATACATAAAACAGATTACAAGTAGTAACAATGGAGATAATCCATCTACTAACCCGTATGAAACAGAAGCTATATACCAAACTGAAAA